>ODAK010001961.1_pt1 | contig 21848 bp, 16 predicted proteins | sample 1539591 | NCBI WGS metagenome assembly ODAK01 (sample SAMEA3539303, study PRJEB22396) | soil metagenome | biome: tundra; feature: field; material: soil | place: USA | collected 2010-05 | depth 0.15 m | reverse complement strand
CGCTTCTCGGACCGAAGCGGGTCTTCGTGTGCTCCGGGACCTACGACGAGCACCTGGTCGTCGGTGCGAGCCAAGACGGCGTCGGGGTCTACGGTGGCTTCGATTGCGCCGGCTGGACGTACCAGGCGAGCAACGCCGCGAAGGTCACGCCGTCGACGACCGGCTACGCGCTCGAGGTCGATTCGCTGACGGCGGGAGCGACCTTCGAGGATCTCGAGTTCGACGCTCAGAGCGGACAGATGCCGGGCGAGTCGAGCATCGCGGTCTTCGCGAATCAGTCCGTCGTGACGATTCGAAGGGTCGTGATGAAAGCGGGGGACGGAGTCGCCGGGGCGGGCGGGGATGGGGGGAGTAATTACGCGAGGCCGCAGGCGTCGAGCGGGAATGATGCGGATGGAGGAACGGGCGGTGCGCAAGTGCAATGCACGTGCGTGAATGGAGACCAGTCAGCGGGGGGAGCAGGAGGAGCGGGCGGGCCCCCTTCCGTTTCTGGCTTACCTGGGACGCCATCGCTGAGCGGCGGACAGCCCGGCGCCGGGGGAACTGGCGCTTGCGGGACTGGCAGCGGTGGCAACGGGTCTCCTTCTCCGGATGCCCCGCTAGCGGCCGGCGCCACAAGCCACGGCGCACTCGCCAATCACGGCTGGTCGGCCGCGGCAGGGGTGGCCGGTTCGAACGCCTCGATTGCACAGGGAGGCGGAGGTGGAGGTGGCAACTCTGGAACGGCCGGACGGGGAGGCGGGAGTGCTGGCGGCTGTGGCGGTTGCGGTGGTGCTGGCGGTACCGCCGGTCGCGGCGGCGGCGCAAGTTTCGCCCTGATCAGTTACCAGTCTACGATAGCGCTCGACGTCGCTTCACTCACGACCGGAGACGGTCAGAAAGGAGGCCAAGGTGGCTCGGGGCAGGCGGGACAGTCGGGAGGCGTCGCGGGTTCGAGCTCTCCTCCGGGATGCCTCGGCGGAACGGGTGGCAGCGGCGGGGGTGGCAGCGGCGGGGGCGGCGGCGCGGGTGGCGTGTCCGTCGCAATCGGCTACGTCGGCACTGTACCGACCCAAACAGCGCTCATCACAAAGGTCGGGAACTTTGGCACCGGCGGTCCTGGCGGTGCCGGGGGTGGAGTGAGCAACACTGGAGGCAAAGGAGAAGACGGAGTCGCGATGGCGGTGCTCGGGCTCTGACTTCAAGAGAAGCACGAACCTCCACCAGGTCCGAGGCCGTTTCTCTCTCTAATGCTAATTTGCGTCGCTCTTGTGGGAAATTCAGCGATTGTCGCGTGCGGCTCGTCGTTCACGGCTCGCGGCTCGTCGAACGCGCCCGACGCCAGCAATCTCGCGACCGACGCCAGTGACACGGACAGTACGGTGTTCGTTCTCCCGCCGCCGTCGAGAGATGCGGGGGCCGGATACGACAGAGGAGCGTGCAACGCGACTGGCGAGCCGAAGGACACGCCGTGCCTGGTAGACGAGACGTACGCGATATTCGTCTCTGCCGGAGCTTTGAACGGAACAGGCACGAGAGTGTCACCGGTGGGCTCCATCGACGCGGCGCTGACGCTGTCCGTGCACGAAGCCGACGCAGGACCTTCCCCGAATGGAGCGTGGCCTGGCCGTCGCCGTCATGATCCTGACCCCGGGCCCGTTGGCAGGGCGGTCGGCAGACAGGCACCAGGCAGGCACGAGAGACGCCGACGGATGCGCGTCCGCGTCGTCTGACCGGAGGACCGCGAACGCGAAGGTTTGCCTGGATGAAGGGGGCCGTCGGGCGAAGGTCGCTCAGAGGGAAGCGAGGTCACGGTCTCGCCACCACGGGCCGACCTTTCCCGTGTCGGGGCTGTTTCATGAACGAACCCCCTCGGTAACGCGTACGCGCGCCCTCGGAAAAAAGCCACGCAACCTTTCCCCCACCTGGCCGATAAGGAGAGTTGAGGCAGGTCAATCTTGAACCGTGGCCGTTCATGTGCGATGGCGCATGCAGGTTTCGGTTTTCACCGAAAGAGGGGACGATGTCTACCGAACGCGCGCTTTCAGGTGCCAGATTCTTGGTTGGACTGCTCATGGCAGCCTTCGTGGGCTGCAGCGGAGGCAGCAGCTTCACGACCGACGCCAGTGCACCAAGCGATACGGACGACTCCGGAAGCACGGTCGTAGTGAACCCGTCCCCTCGAGGCTCGATGGGGGACGCGGCCGCCGGCGACGCAGCGCCCGTCAATTCGGTCCCTGTCGACGCCGCAGCGACCGACGCGACGATTCCCGATGCCGCCGCGGCACCGACGTGCACGACCGGTGAGCTGGCGTGCGACGGCGGCTGCGTTCCCAACGACTCGACTCACTGCGGCGCCTGCGGCTCGCCCTGCATGTCGCCCGACGGGGGCGTCTCGAGCTGCGTTGCGACGGGCGGCACGTACCAGTGCGTCGTCGCATGCGGCACCAACACTACACATTGCGGAGACGCGTGCGTCGACACGCAGACCGATCGCAACAACTGCGGTCGCTGCGGGCATGCCTGCTTGGCGGGCACGTGCACGGCCGGCAGCTGCCAGTCCTGGGTCGTTGCGAACGCGTCGGCCTCCAACGCGGGCCTCCTCGTGCCTCGCGCCGGTAGCGGCTCCGTGACGGGCGGCCACTTCGACCTGGCTGCGGACAGCAAGAACGTCGCCTGGGTCGACCAGTCCCAGGGCGTCCTCCAGGCATCCGCAACCGCAGGGCCGTCTGCTCCGATCGTGAATCTCGCGCCGCTCCAGTACTCGACCACGAGCACGCCTGCGTTCCTTGCGATGGCCAATGGCGTCGTAGCGTGGACGGTGTGGGACGTGAACAACGGCATCTCGATTTACAAGGCGACGGAGGGGACGCAGAATTCTGGTGTTGCGATCGCGTCTCTGGGCGCGACGACCGCCGGAGATGTTCCTCTCGGTCTCGCGCTCGATGGCACCGCCCAAAATGCCTACTTCCTGGACTCTTTCAACGTCTCCGGAGCGAATCCAACGGGCCTAGGATTGTACAAATGCGACCTGGGCGCCAAGTCGTGCTCGAACGTGCATACGGCGGGCATCGCCGGCGAGCTCTTGGGAGATGACGTCGCTGTGGCCGGTACCAACCTGTTCTGGACTGACTCCTCGAGAGGGGACCTGTGGCGTGCAGACTATTCGCACAATTCAGTGTCGACGATAGAATCGAATCAGCACGGGCCGTGCCTCCTGGTTGTCGATGAGACGTATGTCTACTGGGTCAATGTCACGCTCGGCGATGCCGATGCCGGGACATCGTCTTCATTCACCATAAACCGCACCCCGCAAGGCACCCCGGGCCCGATCACGACTGTCGTGAACGCGATGGGCGGTATCCTTCTGGGGATCGCTATCGACGGGGCTTACTTGTACCTCGGCGGATTCGATGCGACCAAGCAGTACGCGTTTCTCGACTACGTTCCCGTCGACGGGAGCGCCCAACCGCAGACGCTCAAGAGCGGCCAGAGCGCAGTCGCCCTCGCCGCCGGCGGGGGCGCCATCTTCTGGCTGAACTCCTCCGACAACACGATCGACGGCATTGCGGCTCCCTGAGCCGGCCCGCGCAACTCCCGCCCTCCACCGACCGAAGGGTAGTCATGCCCCCCAATGGCACGCGCTACCCGGCGGTCTTTCAGGCCGCCATGAACCACGCGCAGCGCCTCCGCGGGTTCCTCGAAGAGCGCGAGCGCAAGGCGCACCCGAGCGACGCGGGGGCTCCATGGCTCATCGGGCGGGCGGGGGAGATCCGGTGCGTCGTCGCTCTCGTCGCGCTCGACTGGTATCACGAGCGGCTCTCGGGCCAAGACGCCGCGCTCCGGCTCTCTCGCTATTTGCGCGAGATTCACGACGGGCTCGCGATGCACCTCGACGTCGGAATGCCCCCTTGCTGCCGCCTTCCGCTCGCTCGGGCGGGAGCGCGCGAACCCGACGGCGAGAAGCACCGGCGCCGCGTGCAGCAGGAGCCCGTGCCCCCGGGGCACTGAAGGCGTCCGCCAAGCGTCGGCGGCAGCGGCTCGTCGGCGAGCGCTCGGCTATGCTCTCCGTCCGCATGTCTCGTCCCCTCGTACGCAGCTCGATTCGCGCCCTCGACGGATACGTCCCGGGCGAGCAGCCTCGCGCCGGCGCTCGCGTCGTGAAGCTGAACACGAACGAGAACCCCTATCCGCCGAGCCCTCGGGTGATGGAAGCCGTCCGGGCGGTCCCTCCGCACGCGCTCCAGCGCTACCCCCAGCCCATGGCCGACGAGTTTCGGGCGGCGGCGTCGCGCATCCTCGGGATACCAGGGGACGCGATCCTCGCCGGCAACGGGAGCGACGATATCCTCACGATCGCGACGCGCACGTTCCTCGATCCGGGCGACGCGCTGGCGTACCCGGCTCCGACGTACTCGCTCTATCCCGTGCTGGCGCGGCTGCAAGACGCGCGGATCGTGACGGTGCCCTGGGGCAAGGGGTGGTCGCTCCCCGTCGAGGCGCTGGCGGCCTCCGGGGCGCGCGCGATTTACCTCGCCAACCCGAACGCGCCGACCGGCACGAAGGTGCCCGCGTCCGCCGTCGAGGCGCTGGCCAGGGCGTTCGACGGCGCCTTGCTCGTCGACGAGGCGTACGTCGATTTTGCCGACGAGCACTGCCTCGACCTCGCGCTTCGCCTCCCCAACGTCGTCGTGTCGCGCACGATGAGCAAATCGTATGCGCTGGCCGGCGTGCGGTTCGGCTTCGCGGTCTCGCGGCCCGAGACCATTCGCGAGATGGCGAAGGTCAAGGACAGCTACAACTGCGACGCGCTGTCGATCGCCGCCGCCGCGGCCGCCATCTCCGATCAAGACTACGCCCGATCGACGTGGGCGAAGATCCGCGCCCAGCGCTCACGATTGACGAGCGCGCTCGAGGCGCTCGGCTGGAGCGTGCTGCCGAGCCAGGCCAATTTCGTGCTGGCCACGGTGCCGGGCAACCGCGCTGGCGCTGTCCATTCCGCCCTCAAGGCGGCGGGCGTCCTCGTGCGCTACTTCGACGCGCCGGGTCTCGCCGACAAACTGCGGATCACGGTCGGTACGCCCGAAGACACCGACGCGCTGCTCGCGGCGCTCGGGACGATTCAATAGCCCGCCATAGCCCGCGTCGCGCAGTGCGCGGCGCTCTCGGCGATTCGACAAACACGACGTCGACCGCAACCTCCGCGCGCTCGGGCCGATGGGGCGGGTGGAGGTCTCACTCATGTTCTCGTCGTCCAGGCGGCCGCCTGCCGCTCTCGTTTTCGGCGCGCTCTTGGTGGCGTCTTGCGCGAAAGGCTCCGGCGGCGCCGGGTTCGTCCCTGCCGTCGTCCCGCCCGACGCGGGCGTGACGCCGAACGTCGCGCCCCGCTGCGGCGCGGACACGGCACCCGCCGCGGCTGGCGCTCTGACCGCGTCGCCCGCGAGTGGGTCGTCGAGCGAGCCGGCCGTCCGCGGTGGCGATGGCGACGGCGGAGACGATGCCGAAGCGTCCGGCGACGACTCGGATTCCGACGCCGATGCGACCGCAGCGACGCCGCCCGCGCAGGTGACGGCGATGCCGGCCGGTCCCGGCGATCTGGCCATCACCGAGGTGATGCTCGAGCCTTCCGGAGCGGAGGCGGAGTCGGAGTGGTTCGAGATCTACAACACGACGGCGGCGCCGAAGCTCCTCAGCGGACTCACGATCGAAGACGGCTACTTCGACGCGCAGGTCATCGCGGCGACACCCGCCGTCGTGGCACCTCCTTTCGCCTATGTCGTGCTCGTGCGAGACCGCGCGGCGGCGAGCCAGTCGCTCGTCCCGGCCGGGGCGATCGTCTACGCGTACGGAGCCGGAGTCCCCGACAACGAGGGCATCGAGCTCGACGCCGGGGACGCCGGCGACCTCTCGCTGTGGACCGGAGACACGAGGCTCGTCGACGTGCCTTACGGGCTGTGGGACGCGGCGTTCGTGGGTCGAAGCATCGAGCTCGCCGTGCCGGGCTCCGCCCCGGACGTTCCGGGGAACTGGTGCCTCGCGGGCACTCCCTGGAGCTCCGGCTCCGACGAGGGGACGCCCGGCGCGTCGAGCGATTGCTCGCCATGAAGCTGTCGCTCGGACGGGCCTCAGCTTCGCATCGCCTCGGTGAACTCCCCGCCGACGTCACGCAACCTCGGATCGAGCGCGTCGCGGGCCGCCTCGCCGACGAGGTTCAGCGCGATGAGCATCGCGAACAGCGCCGTCCCGGGGAAGGCCATGAGCCACCAGGCGTCGGCGTGGCCGCGCGCCTCGCCGAGCGTCTCGCCCCACGAGGCCATCGTGCTCGGCGGCCCGACGTGAAGAAACTCGACCGCCGCCTCGATGAGCACGACCGACGCGATCCCGAAGGCCGCGGCCACGATCGACGGGCCGATGGCGTTCGGAAGCACGTGGCGTCGCAGGACGCGCCAGGGAGAGGCGCCGAGCGCGCGGGCCGCGGTGACGTAGTCGGTGCCGAGCGCGAGCAGCACCTCGGCCCGCACCAGGCGCGCGAGATCGGTCCAGCGCGTGAGCGCGATCGTCCAGAGAAGCGTCGCGGTCGTGGGGTGCGGCACCAGGGCGCACACGATGAGAACGAGCACGAGCGTCGGAATGGCCGTGAACGACTCGACGGTGCGCGTGACCAGGGTGTCGACGACGCCTCCAACGAAGCCCGCGACGGCGCCGAGGGCCACGCCGATGAGCACGAGAACGAGCGAGGCCACGAGACCGAGTCCGAGCGCGGTGCGCGCGCCGTGCACCGTGCGCGCGAAGACGTCGCGACCATGCGCGTCGGTACCGAACGGATGGCCGCCCGCAAACGGCGGCGCGAGGACCACGGCGGTCGCCTCCTGGGGGCCGAAGGCCACGAGCGGTTCGAGCATCCAGTCGCCGGGCCGAGACTCCTTGCGCATCGTCGTGCAGGTCGACCCCGCGAGCGCGGCGGGTCGAATCAGGTTCGGGAGCACGTAGACCGCGCCGTGCCACCGGCAGACGACCGGCAAGTCGCTCGCGAGCCCGTCGGCGAGCGCCGCGAGCAGCACGAACGCCGCGAGGAGCAACCCGCCGAGCCGCGCGAGCCGGTTGCGCGCGAGCTGCGAGAGCGCGATGCGCGTCATCGTGACGTACGGGGCCGCCGCGCGGCGCACTTCGACGAGCGACGCGCGCATGACCTCGTCGGCCGACGCCACCCTGCCGCGCAGCTTGCGTCGCTGCAGATCGATGGCGACGCTGGGGTCGGGCATGTCGGACGGGCGCTTGTCGGTCACGCGCTGCCGCCTTGCCGTCGCACGAGCTCTTCGCGAACCCGCGGATCGAGCGCGCCGTACGCCACGTCGCTGGCCACGAGGCCGAGCGTGATCGCCACGGCGGCCACCAGCACGACCGCCATCAGCCACGCCGCGTCGTGCGCTTCGATCGCGCGCAGCGTCTCGTAGCCAAGGCCGGGGAGACCGAAGATCTCTTCGACCACGAAGGCGCCTCCCAGAAGGGCAGGCAAGTGCAGGCCGGCGAGGGTCACGGTCGGCATGAGCGCGTTGCGAAGGGCGTGCACCACCATCACGCGCCCGGACGGCAGACCCTTCGCGAAGGCCGTGCGCACGAAGTCCTGGCGCATCACTTCGAGCATCGCCGAGCGCTGCCAGCGCGAGCACGTGGCCAGCGAGCCCGCGGCCAGCGCCGCGACGGCGAGCCCCACGCGCGCGCCGCCCAGGCCGAGCGCGCCGCCCGTTCGGCGCAGGACCTCGGCGAGGGCGAACGTGGGCATCGCGTAGAGCGCGAACAGGATCGCCGAGCTGGCCACGTCGAAGGCGCGCCCGCGGCGCCACGCCCCGAACGCGCCGACCGGAACGGCGATCGCCCAGCTGACGAGCATGGCGAGCGAGCACAGAAGCAGCGTGATCGGCGCGCGCGCGCGGAGCTTGTCGGCGATCGGCGTGCCGTCGATCGCGCTCATCCCGAGCTCGCCGCTGCCGGCGCGCCGGAGCCACTTGCCGTACCTCGTCTCGGTGACGACCGCGATGGCGCGGTCGGCGCCGTCGAGCACGACGAAATCGTTCGCGTGAACGAACCACCATTCTCCCCAGTCGGCGATGTCGCGACGAACGTCCGCGCTGGGCGCGTCGCGCGCGATGATCGGCCCGGCCCCGCCGGCGTGCCGCGCGATGTGTGTCAGCCGTTCCAGGGTCGCTCGGTCGTCCTTCGCGTCGACGGTGATGGCGTGAACGAGCTCGGGAAGCGCGAAGGTATCGAGCGCCATGAGATCGTTCTCGCGGAGCTCGCTCCCGTGCTCGACCAGGCGGCTGACGGCACGGGCGACCGCGGCTCGCGTGAAGTCGAGCGCCCGATCGTCCCAGAAGCGCGTCCAGAAGAGCGTGGCTGTCTCCGGCTGCAAGAGGCCGACGCGGTCGACGAGGCCCATCCGGTCCGCCACCGGCGCAAGATCGACCGCCGCGCGGCCGCGAGCGTCCGGCGAGAGCGAGTCGAGCGACGGCAACACGTACGGCAGCGCCGCCCCGCCGAGCCGCCTGAGCTCGCGTGCCCCCTCGTCTTGTGTCCGCGCATCGTCGGACGCGACGCGCGCGAGCGCCTCGCGCTCATATTCGCGGACGTCGTTCGGCTCCGGATTCACGAACCGCGGCAGGTCGAAGAACTGCGACCGCCGTACTTCTTCGAGATGCACTTCGCCGGCCGTCTCCTCGCTACTCTCGGCGGCCGTCGCAGCGCCGTCCGCTCCGGGCGCGCCGTATGCGCCGGCCGCGCCGGCCGCGCCGGAAGCCCCGGAAGCGCCGAACGTGAGCGGGTCGGGGGCGAGCGTCGTCACCAGAAACAGCACCAGGCTCGTCGCGAGCAGCGTCGGGATGGCCCAGAGGACGCGGCGCAGGGTGTAGCGGAGCATGGGGACGTCGGGCGGATCAGGCAGAGGTAGCGGACCGGCCGCGGGCTTCGAGCAGGCGCGCCAGCGTGGCAAGCTTACCGGGTCTCGGTGGGCCCTACGCCACCTCGATTGCGCCTCGGCTCGCGTCGAAGTGCTCGAAACCGCAGAACTCCGACCCTTGCGACCCCGGCGCCGGCTACCATGAAGCTCGGTATGGACCTCGTTGACCTACGCGCGCGCGCCCAGCGATGGATCGCGGACGACCCCGATTCCGCGACCCGCGCCGAGTTGCACGCGCTGCTGGCCCACCCCGACCCGGCCTCCACCGACCTCGCCGACCGCTTCGCCGCGCCGCTCGGGTTCGGCACTGCAGGGCTCCGCGGCGTGCTCGGGGCCGGCCCCAACCGCATGAACCGCGCCGTCGTGGCCCGGACCACCTGGGGGCTCGCGCGCGAGCTGCTCGAGAGCGTGCCGGGTGCGGCGCAGCGCGGCGTGGTCGTCGGTCGCGACGCCAGGCGCATGGGCCGCGAGCTCGCCGAAGACGTCGCCGCGATCCTCGCGGGTGCGGGCCTCCGCGTCGTTCTGTTCCGCGATCCGGTCCCGACGCCGCTCATCGGCTTCATGGTCAAGCGCCTCGGCGCGGCCGCGGGCGTCGTCGTCACGGCGAGCCACAATCCGCCCGAATACAACGGCTACAAGGTCTACTGGGAAGACGCGGCGCAGATCGTCCCGCCCGTCGACGCGCGCATCGCGGCCGCCATCGAGCGCGCTCCCTCGGCGCGCGTCGTCTCCCGGCCCCCGCTCGAGGTGCTTCGCGCGCGCGGCATGGTGACCGACGCCCCCGCCGACGCCGAGCGCGCCTACCTCGACGCCGTGCGGACCCTGGCGGTGCACCCGGACGCGGGCGATCGCAGTCTTCGCATCGTCTATACGCCGCTCCACGGGGTGGGCGACGCGCTCGTGCGCCTCGCACTCGCCGAGGCTCGGTTCACCGCGGTGACCAGCGTTCCCGAGCAGCAGAAGCCCGACGGTACCTTCCCGACCGTCGCCTTTCCGAATCCCGAGGAGCCGGGGTCGATGGACCGCGCCCTCGCGCTCGCCCGGGCGACCTCCGCCGATCTCGTCCTGGCCAACGATCCCGACGCCGACCGCCTCGCCGTCGCGGTACGGGTTCCACGCGGCTCGCAGGAAGGCGGCGGCGACGATTACCGGCAGCTGACGGGCAACGAGCTGGGCGTCCTTCTGGGGCACTACCTCTTGACCGAGCGCCCCGCGACCCGGCCGCGCGTCGTTCTGGCGTCGATCGTGTCGTCGCCGCTCCTCGGTCGGATCGCCGCCGACCTCGGGGTCCGGTACGAAGAGACGCTCACGGGGTTCAAGTGGATCTCGCACCGCGCCATCGCCATCGGCCGCGAAGGCGACGACTTCGTCTTCGGCTACGAAGAGGCGCTCGGCTACTGCGTCGGCAGCATCGTCTTCGACAAGGACGGCGTGTCGGCTGCCGTGCTCGCGGCCGAAGTGGCGGCCGTCTTGCGCGAGCGCGGTCAGACGCCGCTCGACGCGCTCGACGCGCTCTCCCGGCGCTGGGGGCTCTTCACGAGCAGCCAGCTCAGCGTGACGCGAAAGGGAGCGGCCGGGCTCGCGGCCATCCGGTCGATGATGGACGCTCTCCGCGCTTCACCGCCCGAGCGCGTCGGCGGCGACGAGGTGGTCGCGGTCGCCGATTACGACGCGCACGTCCGGTGGGACCGGCGCGCGGGCACGCGAACGGAGCTCACGCTGCCCAAGAGCAACGTCGTCACCCTCGAGCTCGCGTCGGGCAGTCGCGTCATCGCGCGCCCGAGCGGCACCGAGCCCAAGGCCAAGTTCTACTTCGACGTCCGCGAAGAGGTCGCCCCCGGCGAGCCCGTCGCCGCGGCCAAGGCCCGGGCCGAGGTCGTCCTGAAGCGCCTGGCCGCGGCTTTCGCGAGCGAAGTGGCCGGCTCGCTCTAGTTATCCATGGGCGTTGGGCCACCCCCCGGCGGATTAAACGGCGGTTCTTCCTCTCTAGCAGGGGGTTTTGCGCACGCTGGGCGCAATGACGAAGAGACGGATCCGCCGCGCGGGTCGCCAGCCTTCGACCCAATCTCTGCTCGGCGCCCTCTGCGCGCCTCGGCGGCAAATCTCCGCCGCTTCCCGGCTGGCCTTGACAAGAATGGCCTTTGCCATCATTTTGCGCACCCCGCATCACCTGACGCGGCCTTCCCCAGCGGATTCAGCACCATGCCGAAGATGAAGACGAAAAAGGCGGCGGCCAAGCGTTTCCGGGTCACCGGCACGGGCCGCGTTCGCCGCTCGAAGGCCGGCGGCAACCACGGGATGCAAGAGAAGTCGCGCAAGCGTCTGCGACGCTTGCGCCAGAACGACATGGTCGACAAGTCGATGCAGAAGCGCGCCCGGCGTCTCCTGCCGTACGGTTGAGCGCTCCTGACAAGCCCGAGAAAGTAGTCCGATGCCCCGCGCCAAACGAGGATTCAAGGCCCGCCGCCGCCGTAACCGCATCCTGAAGCTCGCCAAGGGCTATCACAGCGCGCGGTCGCGCCTCTTCGCCTACGCGAAAGAGGTGGTGATGAAGTCGTGGGTGTACTCGTATGCCCACCGCAAGCTCCGGAAGCGCGACTTCCGTCGTCTCTGGATCGCGCGCATCAACGCCGGCGCGCGCCTGAACGGAACGACGTACTCGCGCCTGATGCACACGCTCAAGAAGTCGAACGTGGGCCTCGATCGCAAGATCCTCGCGGATCTCGCCGTGGCCGACGCGAAGACGTTCAGCGAGATCGTCAAGACCGCCGCGGCGTAGTCACCGCCCAGCGGGGAACGGCTGCCGTCGCCAAGTCCATCGGTCGCAGGCCGGTCGCAAGCCCGTTCGGTCGCAAACCCGTGCGGTCATTGCGTAGAAGCCGTTTCCTCTAAGGTGAGCGGGTCCGGATCGGCGCTCGCGGAGCGGAGCCGTACTTCCCGTACGGCGAGCACCGCAGAGCGTCGAGCCGGGCCCGATCGCCGACGAGGAAACGGCTTCTACCGCTTCTTGCCGGTCATCAGCGCGACCTTCGCCACGACGTCGGCGATCTTGAAGGGCTTGGTGACGTAGTGGCGGGCGCCCGCGTTGATGCCGGCGATGACGTCCATGGCCCCGTCTTTCGCGGTCAGAAAGAGGATCGGGACGCGCTGCAGCACCTTGTCTTTGCGGAGCGCCTTGGCGAGCTCGACGCCGTCGAGCCGCGGCATCATCACGTCGCACACGATGCCGTCGGGCGCCGGGATGGCCTCGAGGATCTCTTTCGCCTCCTGCCCGTCGCGCGCCTCGTAGATCGTATAGGTCTTGCCGAGGGTATGCAGCAGCATCGCTCGAATGGCGGGGTCGTCGTCGACGACCAGGAGCACCGGCGCGTCGTCGCCCGGAGACACCGCGGGCGAGGGGGCCATGTTCAGTTCGATCTCGTCGTCGCCCGAAGTGGGCGGCGGTCGCGACGATTTGCTCGGCATGATGCGACTCTCGCTCGTCACGGTAAGGGCGCGCAGACAGGCAAGTCAACGGATCGTTCGGCCAAGCGTTCTTCCAAGGACCGGGGTGCGTGACCTCGTGCTATCGGAGCTCCTGTCATGAGCGCGGCGGATTCTCCCATCACTGGCATGACCAGCATCACGCGCTCGCTCGAGGCTCTCCGGGCGACCTTTCGGTCGCGCTTCGAAGGGGCCGCCACCGAGCAGGCGCTGCGCGACGAGAACGCGAAGATCCTGGGCAGGAAGGGCGAGCTCACGGCGATCTTGCAACAGATGGGCGCCGTTCCGGCCAACGAGCGCAAGGCCGTCGGCGAGCTGGTCAACGCCCTGAAGAGAGACGTCGAGCTCGCGTTCGACGATCGCCTCGGGGGCCTCGCCAAGGGCCGGCGCGACGCCGAGCTCAACGCGCCGCCGTTCGACCTCACGCTCCCCGGGCGCGTTCCGGCGCCGCTCGGGCACGCGCACCCGATCTCGATCGTGCGCGACGAGATCGTCGACGTGCTGGTCAGTCTCGGCTTCGCCGTGCACGACGGGCCCGAGGTCGAGGTCGAAGAGAACAACTTCGGCAAGCTCGGCTACCCGCCGGATCACCCGGCGACCGACATGCAAGACACCTTCTGGGTCGACGTGCGCCGCAAAGCGAACGCCACTCCCGCGGCGCCGGTGTCGGGCGCCGGCTTCGCGCTCACGCTCCTGCGATCGCACACCAGCAACATCCAGGTTCGCGCGATGACCGGCCACAAGCCGCCGATGGCGTTCATCGCGCCGGGCACCGTGTACCGCCGCGACGACGACGCCACACACTCGCCGATGTTCCACCAGATCGAGTGCTTCCTCGTCGACCGGAACGTCACGATGGCGCACCTGAAGGGGGTGCTCGCCGAGTTCGCCGAGCGCTTCTTCGGGGCCGGGACGCCGGTCCGGCTGCGTCCGAGCTACTTTCCATTCGTCGAGCCGGGCGCCGAGGTCGACGTCGGCTGCCCGTTCTGCAAGCGGGCCGACGGCTCGCGCGCGGGCTGCAGCGTGTGCAAGCGCACCGGATGGATCGAGATCCTCGGCTGCGGCATGATCCACCCGACGGTCTTCGAGAGCTGCGGCGTCGACCCGGAGCAGTGGACCGGGTTCGCGTTCGGCATGGGTCTCGAGCGCGTGGCCGTGGTGCGCTACGGCATTCCGGACATGCGCCTGCTCTTCGAGAACGACCCGCGCTTTCTCGCTCAGTTCTAGGAGGCCGCCCCGTCCCAGGACGCGGACGGCTGCGCCGCCGCTAGCCGCGAGACGCGCGCGTCACTTCGGCGCGACGACCGGCGGCGGCGCCGGCTGAGCGCACCGGCCGTTGATGCACGTGGGGCCCTGGCCCACGCCGCAGCAGTCGCTGTCGGCCGCGCACTTGTCGTTGAGGGTCGAGCACGACGGCGGCTGGGCGCTGCACACGAAGCCGCTGCCGTTGCTCTCGCAGTAGCCGCCGCAGCACTGGTCGCCGGTCTGGCAGGTCGAGCCGTTCGCCGCGCAGGGATCGACCACCCAGTAGCCGCGCGAGTTGCCGGCGAGGAGCTCCTGGGCCGGCAAGTAGAAGCCCGGATGGCTCACGTCGCTGCCGGGCGCTCCGCCGAGATCGATGGCGGCGACCCAGAGCTTCTTGGTCGTGGCGTTCTTGCTGAGATCGACGTAGCGCGGGTCGCTCCAGTAGGGCTTGAGCGTCGCGACGTTTCCGTAGAGCCGGCGGCTCGTGAAGACGACCCACGCGTACCCGCCGCTCGGCACGGGGTTGATGGTGGGCTCGTAGTTCATGTTCGAGTCGTTCGTGTGGTCCGTCGCGGCCATCGTGGGCAGGTACCCGACGCCGTTGAGCGCATCGAGGCGGGCCGCCTTCTTGGTCGCGACGTCGACCCACCAGAGCTCCGCCTTGGTGCCCTGCGCCGACTGGCTCGCGCACGCGGCGCTGTCGCACGTCGCGCGCGTCCCGCCCCAGTCGCGGCCGTTGCTCTGCGTCTCGAGCTCGAAGACGACCGCGTCGTTGGTGGGCACGTACGACGGCCACACCGAGTACCCGCTCGGAGGCGTGAAGAGCACGCGAAAGTTGGAGAAGGTGCTCGAGGTCGGATCGTAGTCCATCGTCGCGAGCGAGACGCCGTCGCCCGCGATCGCGCCGCCGCCGTCGGCCCCCGCATCGGCGCCGGCATCGCTCCCCGCGCCGGCCGCGGGAACCGCGCCCGAGAAGAAGTTGAACGCGACATGCTTTCCGTCAGGCGAGAAGACCGGCGAGCCGGCGACGAGGCCCGAGGGAAGCCCCGTGGACGCGTGGGTCATTCCCGTCGCGACGTCGAAGAGCTGAACGGCGACGGGGCCGTTGTCCTCGGCGGAGCTCCCCTGCAGCTTGAGGCCGTTCTTGTTCATCGCGCCGTTGTTGATGAGGAGCGTTCCGTCCGGAGACAGTCCGCCCCAGTTGAACCGGCCGTCGGCCGGCGCCATCTTGCTCTCGGCGTAGCCGTTCTTCAGGTCGTACCAGTCCGACTCGGGGTTCTCGCCCGTGCCCGTGGTGTTGCCGTTGCCCGTCACGAGACGCGAGCCGTCGGCGCTGACCGAGTGGCAGACCCGGCACTCGGTGTCGCTCCCGGCGACGAGCACGGGGCTCGTCGCGCCGCGCTTGATGCCGAGGGTCGCGCCGCCGAAGGTCACGCCGTTCTGCGTGAGGTTGTGCGCCAGGTTCGTTCCGTACGAGTTGTAGTAAACGGTGCCCGACAGGGTGGCCTGAGCGATCGTCCACGACTCGGTGATGGGGCCGTACGCCTGCCCGCCCGACGAGAACACGAGCGTGACGGTGACCTTCTCGCCCTGGTTCGAGTTGCAGAGCAGATCCCAGGCGGCCTGCGGGACGGGGTGGTGAACGAACGGGCTCGCGGTCGCTGCGAAGAAGCCCTGGTAGTCGAACGCGTTCTCCTTGAGGTGAATGGAGACCGCGTCGTAGTTCTGGGGCGCGCTCCACTGGAGGAGCGGCGCGAGCAGCCCTCGCGGCCAGACGGTCTGGTCGTACGGATAGAGCCACGCGACGCCTCCGCCGGCGTCCGTGCCCGCGCCGCCATCGGGTGCAGACTGCAAGATCGCTTCGGTCGCCGGATCGACGGGACCGCCTATTCCCTCGCCACCGACGCCGCCGTTGCCGCCGACTTGTCCCGCGACCCCGGCATCGGCCGCGCCCGCGTCGCCCGCGTCGGCGGCGACCGCGCCCGCGTCGCCGGTCGGTGCCGCGGTGCCGTTCTGCGTGAACTGAAGGCGGACGGTCACTGTCGTCGTGACCCGCTGGCCCCCGTAGGTCGCCGAGACGTTCGCGGTGCCGCCGATGCCGCCCGACGGCGTCAGCACGCCCGTCGCCGCGACGAGGTCGCCCATCTCGCCGCGGTCGATCGCAAACGACGCCGGGACGGTGAGCCCGTTGATGGTGGCCACGAAGGTCACGCTCTTCGTAGGCTGTCCATAGGTGACGTCGATGACGTCGTCGGCGGGCATGATGGCGAGCGGTCCGTTCACGTCCCGCGTGCTGCCGCCGCCGTCGTCCACGCCAATGAAGCCGTTGCCGGGCCCGTCGTCGTTGAACCCCATCGAGGCGTCGTCGCCCGTGAGCGTGCTGCCGCCGTCCTTCGAGTCCCCGGCGCCGTCGCCCGCTCCGCCGCACCCGTTCCCAAGAGATACGACCACCGTGCACGCCGACACCGCGAGCCAAAGACGAGAAGAGCGCATTGTCTTTCAGTAGAACATGGCGCCACCACCTCTCGATCACTTTCACGAGCCTCAACCGCAATCTGATGGCGAGAAACCCGACTCCCGACTACGGGATACGACACGCGCCGATGGCTGGTTCTAGAGTTGCAGTCGCAGTCGCAGCCGCGCCCCCACCCGCGCCGGCGCTGGCGCCGGTCTCCTGCCCGGGCCTCGCCTTGCTGCTGCTGCTGCGGTCGCCGCTCTTCTGGCCGGTTCTTCGAGCGGCCCGGGCGGCCCTTGGGGAATCGACGGCGTTCCCCCCCGTGGAGCGGTTTGGCTGCGTCTTTCTGCGCGAGCCGTACGGCGCAGGCGGAACGGACGACGAGCCGCCGCCCGTACGCTTCGTGGTGGCGGCGCCCCGGCCCCGCCGCCGCGGTCGCCGGAAGGACGCGGTCGATCCGCGGACGCTCTACGACGCGCGGATCACGCTCGACGGCGTCGTTCCGTCGAGGCCCGGCTCGTGGCACGACCTCATGAACGCGCTCGTCTGGGGCACGTTCCCGCGCGCGAAGAGGGCGCTCCACGCTCGCCAGCATCGGGCCATCTCCGAGCGAATCGAGCCGGGCGCGCGCACCCTGCCCCCCTCGCGAACCCGCGAGCTCGACGCGCTGGCCCTCCTCGACGAGGGAGGCGTCGTGCTCCCGGCGCGAGGGGCCGGCGACCCGGCTCGGCCGATCATCTTCGGGCACGCCATCTACGAGAGCCTCGCCAGGGGCATCGCGCCCGCGGTGGTCGCCGCCATCGAGATCGACGCCGGAGCTCGCGAGCGCGCGCCTGGCGGGGCGGATCCCGTCGCCGCGGATCTGGCCGCGATCGATGCGGCGCTCGCGCGCGTGATCGACGACCCCTCGAGGCTGCAGACGCCCGAGGAGCTCGGGCGCATCGACCTCGGCGCGTACGCGTGACGCCGGCCGCGTCGCCGCCCCACGCGGCACGCGGCACGGGCCCGGGACCGTGGCTCGATCTCGACCCCGCCGGGCGCGTGGGCTACGCATCGGAGCTCGCTCGCGTCAGCCCGCGTTAGCTCGTGAGCTCCCGCCCCGCGCCATCCGCGCCATCCGCTTCTTCTCTCGAAGATCCCCAATGAAAGCTTCCGTTCGATGGCTTCGCGAGCTGTGCCCCTCGCTGCCCGATGACGCCGCCGCGATCGCGGCCCGGCTCACGTCTGCGGGGCTCGAGGTCGAGGGGACGCACGCGTACGGCCTGGGCGCCGAGGCGTGCGTCGTCGCGACGGTCGTCTCGAGCCGCCCGCACCCCTCACGGAGCGGACTGCGCCTCGTCACCGTCGACCGCGGCGGCGCGCAGCAAGAGATCGTGTGCGGGGCGCCCAACGTTCCCGAACCGGGCGGCCTCGTCGTTCTCGCCCCGCTCGGCGTGCATCTGCCGGCCAAGGGCATGACCATCGAACGGCGGACGATCGCCGGGGTCCCGAGCGAAGGCATGCTTTGCAGCGAAGCCGAGCTCGGCCTGACCGACGACGCCGCGGGCATCCTCGTGCTGCCGCCCGGGACCGCCGCTCCGGGGGCGCCGCTCGTTCAGGTGCTCCCCGCCGCGCGCGACACGATCCTCGAGCTCGGCGTCACTCCGAACCGGCCCGACGCGCTCGGGCACCTCGGGCTCGCTCGCGAGGCCGCCGCGCTCTTCGGCGTACCGCTGGCGCAGTGGTCGGTCGAAGAGCCCGAGCGCGTGCGCCAGGAGGACCTGAGCCAATACGTCAGCATCACGATCGACGAGCCCGAACGCTGTCCGCACTACGGCGCCGCGGCGATCATCGACGTGAGGGTCGGCCCTTCGCCGCTCGAGGTCCGGTGGCGGCTCGCCTCCCTCGGGGTCCGTTCGATCTCGAACGTCGTCGACGTCACGAACCTCGTGATGCTCGAGCTCGGCCATCCGATGCACGCGTTCGACCTCGATCGCGTCCGGGGCCGGGCCATCGTCGTCCGCCGCGCGACCCGCGGCGAGAAGCTGCGCACGCTCGACGGCGTCGAGCGCACGCTCGACGACGACGATCTCGTGATCTGCGACGGCGAAGGACCGGTCGCGCTCGCGGGCGTCATGGGCGGCGGCGAGAGCGAGATCACCGCGGAGACGCGGCGCCTTCTCCTCGAGTGCGCCTACTTCGACTCGCGCAGCATCCGCCGGTCGGCTCGCCGGCACGGGCTTCACACCGAGTCGAGCCACCGCTTCGAGCGCGGCGTCGACTGGGGCGACACGCGCGCCGCGCTCGCGCGGGCCTCGTGGCTCGTCGCGAAGCTCGCCGAGGGTACGGCCGTGCAGCCCACGCGGGTGGTCGAGGCCCACCCGCTCGCGCGTCGCACGGTCACGCTGCGGGCCGAGCGACTCGACGGGCTCCTGGGTGCGCCGGTCGACCCGACGGAGGCCCGCGGCATCCTCGAGCGCCTCGGCTTCGTGGCCCGCGCCTCGCAGCCCGACGGGCTCAACCCGCTGCAGGGACCGTGGGAGGTGCCGAGCTTCCGGCCCGACGTCGCGCGCGAGGTCGATCTCATCGAAGAGATCGCGCGCGTCCGCGGATACGACGCGATCCCCGCGCTCCTTCCTGCCGTGCGTCCGTCGCGCGACGCGGCCCCGCGCGCGGCGCTCGCCCGGCGCGCGCGGCAGGCGGGGGTCGCCCTGGGTCTGAGCGAAGCCATCGCCTACTCGTTCGTCAGCGCCGCCGATCTCGAGGCGGTCGGCGCGCCGGAAGCGGCCGTCGTGCTCCGAAACCCGATGAGCGTCGAGCAGTCGGTGATGCGCACGAGCCTCCTGCCGGGGCTCTTGCGAGCGGTCGCGCACGCGCGTCGTCACGGAGAGCGCGATGCGCGTCTGTTCACAGTCGGGCCGATCTTCCTCGGACCCCGCGAGGGTCGCGCCGAGACGGCCAGCGAGGGCCTCCCCGACGAGCGTCTCGCGTTCGCGGGCCTGCTCGCGGGGGACCGCGCTGCCTGGCTGAGCCCGCCGCACGGCGTCGACGTGTGGGACGCCAAAGGCCTCGCCGAAGGGTTCGTGCAGCGCATGCTCAGGCGAGCGATCGCGCTTCATCCGATCCCGGAGGCCGAGCGTCCGCGAGCTTTGCACCCGCGCGGCGCGGCGTGGATCGAGGCGGGCGGCAAGCGCGTCGGGTCGCTCGGCCCGCTGCACCCGGACGTGACCGAGGCCTTCAAGGTCGGCGAGCGTGCGATCGTGGTCGAGCTCGACCTCGAGGCGCTGCAGGCCGTCGGGGTACAACCCGGTCGCTTCGTGTCGCTGCCCCGGTTTCCTTCGAGCACACGGGATCTCGCGGTCGTCGTGCGCGCCGAGATCCCGGCCGGCGACGTCGAGCACGCCGCGCGCGAGGCCGCGGGAGACCTGGCCGAAGCGGTCACCCTCTTCGACCGATTCGTGGGCGGCTCCGTGCCCTCCGGGCACGCCAGCCTCGCGCTCCACGTGGTCTATCGCGCTCCGGATCGCACATTGACCGACGCCGACGTCGACGCCCGGCACGCGCAAGTCCTCGCGGCCGTCGAGAAGCGCTTCGGAGCAAGCCTGCGCCGCGCGTAACGGCAGCCGCGAACCGCTGACCGGGTTACCATCGACGCGTCATGGCCACCGCGCAGCCCAGCTCGTCAGGCACTCTCGTCGGGGCCATTCTGTCGCGCCGCTGGCGGCTGGTGCGCAAGCTCGGCGAGGGCGGCATGGGCGAGGTGTACGCCGCCGATCCCGTCGAGGGGGGCGGCACGCGCGTCGCGGTCAAGGTCCTGCGCCCCGAGTTCCACACGGACGCGTCGGTGCTCGCCCGGTTCCTCGAAGAGGCGCGCACCGCGATGCGCCTCGAGCACCCGAACATCGTCCGGGTGCTCGAGGGCGCGCAGGCAGAAGACGGCTCGCCGTACTTCGTGATGGAGCTCCTCGACGGGGTGCCGCTCGGCGCCTACACGCAGAACGGCGGTCGCGTGCCGCTCGCGCAGGCCGTTCCGATCCTCCAGGGCATTCTCGCCGGCCTCGCCGCGGCCCACGCGCAGGGCATCGTTCACCGGGATCTCAAGCCCGACAACGTGCTGCTCACCCGCGACGGCCGCGGAGCGTTCGTGGTCAAGGTGCTCGACTTCGGGATCGCGAAGGTGATGGACGCCGCGGGGGGGATGGGCTTTCGCACGCGCACGGGGATGCTGCTCGGCACGCCCGCGTACATGAGTCCGGAGCAGGCCAAGAACGCGCGCGACGTCGACCAGCGGGCCGACCTGTGGAGCGCGGGCATCCTCTTTTACGAGATGCTCACCGGCCGTTCGGCCTTTCCTGCGCCGACCGAATACGCCCGGCTCGCGGCGCTCCTGTCGGTGGAGCCCGAGCCGGTCGAGCGGATCGATCCGGGCCTGGCGCCGCTGACGGCGTTCTTCCAGCGGGCCCTCAAGAAAGATCGAAGCGAGCGCTTCTCGTCGGCCGTCGACATGGCGCGCGCCCTCGCCGTTGCGCTCCCGGGCCTGGGCGGCCGACCCTCGGGTCCGCCCGTTCCGCTCAGTCGCTTGCCCGATGTGCCCGCGATCTTCGCTCCCGACCTCGGAGCCCCGCGGACGGCGGCGAGTCCGCACGGCGGTCAGGGCCATGGCCGCGAGCCGGGGCACGGCGTGCCTCCGACCGCCGCGATGAACGCTCTGCTCGACATCGGAACGGGCCCGCAGCCGGCCCGGACGCCGGGCGGAACCCTCAACAGCCCCGCCGCCCCCGCAATCGTCGAGGCCCCGGCCAACGTGGCCTTCGCCACGCCGAAATCGTCGTTTGGCGAGACGCTCCCGTCGAAAGACGGGCCTCGCGCCCGCTCGCGCGGCTCGCGCAAGAGCGGCGAGGGCGCCGACGGCGAGGGCGCGCTCACCCGGGGGATTTCGGGCTGGCTGACCGTCGTCCTCGTCCTTGGCGCTCTTGTCGCAGGATTCCTCCTCGGCCTGGCCTTCGACCGGATGTAGAAGAGACCCTCGTTCTCCCCGCGACCTGGCGTAATGTCGTCGGGTTTCCGTGGACCCGGCGCCAAACGGAGGTTCCACGGAGAGCAGAGGAAAGAGAGTTCGCCATGAGCCAAGCGTCCATCGATCCGCGATACCTCGAGGTGTTCCCCCAGTGGCTGCGCGGCCTCGGCGAAGACGCCGGCGCGGTGGGCGAACTGCTCGCCTCCGACAAGGGATCCGACGACGCGACACGGTCGCTGGTCTCCGGTCTCAACTACATCTTCAAGTCGCTCGACCTCATTCCCGACGGCATCGACGACCTCGGGTTCCTCGACGACGCGTTCGTTCTCCGCGTCGCTTGCGCGCACGCGGGCGACGAGCGGCCGGCCGTCAAGCAGGGCATCGTGCAGCGGCTCGCGGACGACGCCCGCGCCGTGAAGGACTTCCTGGGCGACGACTACACCCGGCTCGAGGGCTACGTGAAGGGGCTACGCAAGGGCGCGGCGCGCGGTCGCACGGTCGAGGAGATCATCACCGACGCCGACGTCCGCACGCAGTTCCTTCAAGAGGTGCGCGCGTGGTCGGCCGGATACCAGGTCCCGACCTTCACCCGGGACCAGAAGACGCTCGTGAAGCTCAAGGCCTTCTTGAGCGCCAAGCTCCCGTGAACCCGCCGGCTCCCCGCTAGAGTCAATGCCGCTCACTTAGGCGAGAGAGAGATTGGCCGCGGAGGCGCAAAGGGCGCAGAGGACGGAGGA
>ODAK010001960.1_pt1 | contig 21860 bp, 14 predicted proteins | sample 1539591 | NCBI WGS metagenome assembly ODAK01 (sample SAMEA3539303, study PRJEB22396) | soil metagenome | biome: tundra; feature: field; material: soil | place: USA | collected 2010-05 | depth 0.15 m | reverse complement strand
GTTATCTGTCGGTTGCCATCGCACGCATGCCATCTACGATGAGAAATCCAGGCTAACCACCACTCCCTATCCGATTGTCGCTTCCACGGAGACTTCAGTTTGGCCGGTCGGCGGCGCGACCACATTGCCTTCCACCGGGTGGCCGTCGACTGTCAGCTTCACGCGGTTGCCTGGCCCTTCGCGCCGCACCGTGATGTGATAGACGACGCCTCGGAACTTCCGCTTCGCCTGGAAACCCGGCCACCGCTCCGGGATCACCGGCGCGATTCGCAGACCGTCGTACTCCGGCCGGAGCCCGAGGATCCATTGCGTGATGGCGTAGAAGTTCCATGCCGCCGTGCCCGTCAGCCAGGAGTTCTTGGCTTCGCCGTACGTCGGGGCGTCGCGGCCCGCGATCATCTGTGCGTACACGTACGGCTCGCACCGGTGCACGTCGCTGATCGGCTCCCGCGCCGACGGATTGATGCGTGAATAGTAATCGTGGGCGTTGTCGCCGTTGCCGGCCATGGCCTCGGCGATGATGACCCACGGATTGTTATGGCAGAAGATGCCCGCGTTCTCCTTGTACCCCGGCGGGTAGGACGAGATCTCGCCCAGGTTCAGGTAATACTGCGAGTATGCCGGCTGCTGCAGGATGATGCCGTGCGGCGTGGCCAGATGCTCTCGCACCGAATCGAGCGCCCGGCGCGCCAGCCCATCTTCCAGGCCGATCCCGGCGAGCACGCAGAAGCCCTGGGTCTCGATGAAGATCTTCCCTTCGGCGCACTCCTGCGATCCCACCTTGTTCCCGAAGTCGTCGTACGCGCGCAGGAACCACTCTCCATCCCAGCCGTGACGGCGAACCGTCGCCTCCATGCGCGCGGCCTCCGCCAGGCATGTTTGCGCCTCGTCGCCGAGCCCGCGCCGCGTGGCGATGGCCGCCAGTTCCTTCGCGGCCAGCACGAACAGACCGGCGATGAACACCGATTCGGCTACCTTGCCTTCCTTATTGGTGGTGGTCTGGAACGACTGGCCGGGCGTGTCCGAGAAGCAGTTCAGGTTCAGGCAATCGTTCCAGTCCGCGCGGCCGATCAGTGGCAGCCCGTGCGGGCCCAGCCTGTCGAGCGTGTAACGGAAACTGCGCCGCAGGTGTTCGTAGAGCGGCTGCTCCGAGCCGGCCTGGTTGTCGAAGGGCACGGCCTCGTCCAGGATGCTCCAGTCGCCGGTCTCCTTCAGATAGGCCGATACGCCGACAATCAGCCAGTGCGGGTCGTCGTTAAAATTGCCGCCGACATCGTCGTTCCCCTTCTTGGTGAGCGGCTGGTACTGGTGATATGCGCCGCCGCTCGGAAGTTGCGTCGCCGCCAGGTCGAGTATGCGCTCGCGGGCGCGCGCCGGGGCCATCTGTACGAACCCGAGAAGATCCTGGTTGGAATCGCGGAAGCCGAGACCTCGCCCGATGCCGGATTCGTAGAACGAAGCCGAGCGCGACATGTTGAACGTGGCCATGCACTGGTAGGCGTTCCACGCGTTCACCATGCGGTCCGTGTGGATGTCCGGAGTGCGTGCCTGGCAGACGCTGAGCAGGCCGTCCCAGTATGTCCGGAGCTTGTCGAAAGCGGCGTCCACGTTGGCCGGGGCGATAGCGCGCGCGATGACCGGCCTGGCGAATTCCTTGTTGACGGTTTGCGAATCCGGCGGATCGAACTTGCGGTCCTTGGGGTTCTCCTGGTACCCCAGCACAAACAGGATCTGCCGCGTCTCGCCGGGCTGCAGGACGATCCGGACATGGTGCGAGCCGATGGGCGCCCAACCGTGTGCCTCCGAATTCGAGGCTTCGCCGCGCTCCACCACCAGAGGCTTGTCCCAGCCGCGATACGGCCCGAGGAACGCCTCGCGCTGGGTATCGAATCCCGCCAGCCCGGCCGAGCAGGCAAACCACGCGAAATGATCGCGCCGCTCGCGATATTCCGTCTTGTGGTAGATGACGCCGTTGTCAATTTCCACCTGCCCGATGCTGAAGTTGCGCTGGAAATTCGTAGCGTCGTCCTGCGCGTCCCAAAGGCAGAACTCGACGCAGGAAAAGACCGAGAGCGCCGCCGGCGTGGGGCGCCGGTTCGCGATGGTAAGCTGCCAAATCTCCAGGTTCTCGTCGAGCGGCACGAAATACCGCGTGCTGGCGGCGATGCCGAGGCGCGTGGAACCGATGGTGGTGTAACCCATGCCGTGCCGGCACGTATACTGTTCCAGATCCTGACGCGTTGGCTGCCATGACGGCGACCAGTACTCGCCGCTCTGGTCGTCGCGCAGGTAGAGATAGCGGCCGCCGATGTCGAAGGGGACGTTGTTATAGCGATACCGCGTGATCCGGCGCAGACGCGCGTCGCGGTAGAAGGAATAGCCGCCGGCGGTATTGGAAATGATTCCGAAATATTCCTGGCATCCCAGATAGTTGATCCATGGCAGGGGCGTATCTGGCCGGGTAATGACGTATTCCCGATTGTCGTCGTCGAAGTAACCGTACTGCATAGAATTGCACTCCGCAGGGTCGGGCATGCCCGACCCTACAGACGCTCCATCATCTCGTAACACACGCGGCTGTTGTGGTACGGGCATTTCCACGGACCCACCAGGCACGCGTCCGAATCCTCTTGCTCCGTAAACGGGGTCCCGTCCGGCTTCAGCTTGGCGAGCCATTCGCCGTGCTCTCTGTCGACTATCTTTTCCTCGATGTACTCCCAGGCGCGATACGCCGCGTTCAGGAAACGCTCGTCGCCCGAGAGCTGCCACGCGTTGTAGAAGCCTACTACCGCCTCCGCCTGGGCCCACCAATGCTTGTTCGGATCGATCAGGTTGCCCTGGGCATCGGCCTCGTAAAAGAGGCTGCCATCCTTGTCGAGACCTTGCTCGTAAACGGCCCCGGCCATTTTCAGGGCCAGGGTTCGCGCGCGGCCGAGCAGAGCCGCATCGCCCACCACTTCGGCGGCTTCCACCATCAGCCAACTGCCTTCGATGTCGTGCCCGTAGGAGACGTGATCGGTCAGCGAATTCCACTGGTTGTCGAAGAACATGCGGAAGTGGCCGGTGGCGTTATCGACGATGTGGTCCATGGTCACTTCGAGCAGCTCCTTCTGCCGGGCCAACAAACCCGGGTCCCGCCACGCGCGCAGCAGGTTGGTGTAGGCCTCCAGCAGGTGCAGGTGCGTGTTCATGGACTTGGGGCAGTTCAGGTCCTTCTCGCTGAGACGCAGATCCTGCAGTGCGCCCCAATCGCGGCTGCATGCTTCCAGATAGCCCTTGTGCAGCGGTTCGTAGCTCTTCTCTTCAATAAAGCGGAAGAGTTGCTGGGCACGCTCCAGGCTTTCCGCGTCGCCGGTCGCACGGAAGTACTCGGCCATCGCATACACGCCGAAAGCCTGGGCATAAATCTGCTTGCGATCGGAAATGGGATTGCCCTTGTAGTCGAGCATCCAGTAGATGCCGCCGTACTCGCGGTCCCAGAATTTCTCGACGATGTAGCCGTAGGACCGTTCGGCCATTTCGCGGTACGGGTCGCCGAGCAGCCGGCACGCCGCGGCATACGTCCACAAGAGGCGCGCGTTAATCACCGCTGCCCGAGGGGCGAACGGGTCCACCTTCAGATCGCAATCGATCTTGCCGTAAAAACCGCCGTTTTCCCGGTCCGGCGCGTGGCGCATCCAGAACGGCAGGATATCGTCCACCAGTTCTTTCCGAATGCGCGCGGCCCACTGCCGCTTGGCCGCCTGGTCCATCACGACCGGCCTCCGCCTGGCAGCCGCAGGTTCTTCTCGATCAGCGCGATCCGTTGCCGGACGCACGCGGCGCTGCGCAGGGGGTCCGGCGGCGTGTTCAGGACGTAGTCGAGCAGCCGTTCCACGCTCGTCCGGACGACGTTCGTGCGGGTATCGGACGCGCCGTAGTAAATCAGAACCACGTCGCCGCGCCGTACCCAGCCGTTGGAGAATGTCACGTTCGAGACGTCGCCGACGCGCTCCTCGCCTTCGGGCGCCAGGAAATATCCGCCGGGCTTGGCAATCACTTTGTACGGAATTTCCAGGTCGCAGAGGAAGCAATACAGGACATAGCGCAGGCCTGCCGCGGTGTTGCGCACTCCGTGAGCCAGGTGCAGCCAGCCCTTCTCCGTTTTGATGGGCGCGGGTCCGAGTCCGTTCTTCACTTCGTTGATGGTGTGGTACTCGCGGCGGTCCATGATGACTTCTTCCTCTTCGATCACCGCGTGCTCCATGTTCGACGCCAGCCCCCAGCCGATACCGCCCCCGCGGCCGGCTTCGATGAAACTGTCCTGCGGCCGTGTGTAGAGAGCGTACTTCCCGTTGACGAACTCGGGGTGCAGGACGCAGTTGCGCTGTTGCGCGGAGCGCGTTCGCAGATCGTCCAGCCGCTCCCACGTCTTCAAGTCCCGCGTGCGCGCGACGCCGCACTGGGCCACGGCGGAAGAGAGGTCGCCCGGAGCCGCTCCGGGATCTTTCCGCTCGGCGCAGAACAGGCCGTAGATCCAGCCGTCCTCGTGGGCCATCAGCCGCATGTCGTAGACGTTCGTCTCCGGGTCGCCGGTCTCGGGCATGACCACCGGGTAGTCCCAGAAACGGAACCCGTCGATGCCGTTGGCGCTCTCGGCCACGGCGAAAAACGACTTCCGGTCCGCGCCTTCCACCCTGGCCATCAGAACCACGTTGCCGTTCCACTCCATGGCGCCGACATTGAAAGCGGCGTTGATGCCGAGGCGCTCCATCAGAAACGGATTCGCCGCCTGGTCGAAATCGTACCGCCAGAACAGCGGCGTGTGCGCGGCGGTGAGAACCGGATAGCCGAAACGTTGGAACCAGCCGTGCGATTCAGCCAATGGCTCATTGCGGCGCTGGAGAAGGCGCTCGTGCGCCGCAAACAGGCGTTCCCGCTGAAGTTGAAATTCTGCGTTCGTCATATGGTTGCCGATGTGATTTCAGAATAGCGGATCTAATAAGACAGGGGCCGGGGGCCACGGGTCAGAATTCGGGGGCCAGGGGGTCGTCCCTAGTTCAGGCCGTCGAGGAACAGGTAGCGGGGCCTGTGCTCGTCCGGGGCGGCGTTGGAGGCGGCGCTCAGATGCATGACCTGGTAATCGGTCTGGCTGCTGTACGAAGGCCATAGCGGTAAGCCCTCGCCGTTCGGATCGCCGGTCTTCGCGAAGTTGGTCCAGTAGGAACCCATGATGTCGGAGAGTTTCCGGTCTTCCGGCCGCCATGGAAGCCTTCTGGACGAAAGCACCTGGAAGACGAACTCGATTTCGGACGCGTGCGGAGCGGAGGGTTCCGCGCCGGGATTCCCCGCCAGCAAGGGAAGCGTTTGATCGAACTCGTAGCGGAAGACGGGAGACTTCCCGGTCTCCTGGTGTACCTCAAGCCATTTCCAGGTCGCATAGCCGATGAACTGGTCGCCGGCGAGATCTTGCGCCGACCGTTTGGCCTGATCGCCAGTGGCCCCCGGATAGAGCTTCAGGACGGCGTCGGCTTTGTCGCCGAACATGGCGCGGACGCGCGCATCGTAGTTCTGCGCGGCCGGCTCGTCCTTTCCAAATATGGTCCGATAGCTCCCTTCATCCGCGTTCCATCCCGCCAGCAGCGGAACGTGAGCTTGCTTCCCCCGGAAGTAGATCGTGCGTACGTCATCGGGCAGGAAGTATCCGTCGATGTTCGGCGCGAAACGGAGCCTCTCCTGCTTCAGCGCCGCTTGCAGGATTTCGGCCGCGGGCTTGGTCCGGAGCGCCGCGAGGGAAGCCGTTCCCAGCGCCGACTTCGCGAATTCCCCGTCCGCCTTTTCCGTCCGGGCACGCGGCTTCAACTTCAGCGAATCGCCGAAGAACGCGCCGCTCTCGCCGATGGCGCGCTGGAACAAGCCCTGCGCCAGCGGGGACGCCATCAGCGCGCTGACGGAAAAAGACCCGGCCGACTCGCCGAAGATCGTGACGTTCACCGGATCGCCGCCGAACGTGGCGATGTTTTCCTTGACCCATTTGAGGGCAGCGACCTGGTCCAGGAGCCCGTAGTTGCCCGACGTCTTGTGGCCCGATTCCTTGGCGAGATCGGGATGCGAAAAGAACCCGAATATGCCCAGCCGGTAGTTGAGCGTGACCACCATGACGCCCTTTTTCGACAGGTTCCCGGCGTCCTGGCGCGGTTCTGAAGTAGCTCCCGCGATGAAGCCGCCGCCGTGCAGCCAGACCATCACCGGCAGCTTCGCTTGCGTGGGGGCCGCCGGCATCCACAAGTTGAGATACAGGCAGTCTTCGCTGGGTCCCGCGTCGTTGAAAATCATGTCCGGATAGATTGGCCCTTGCATGCAGCGCGGCGGATAGTCGGCGGCTTTCCTGACTCCGGTCCAGGCCGCGACCGGCTGCGGCGCCTTCCAACGCAACGGGCCAACCGGCGGCGCGGCGTAAGGAATGCCTTTGAAGGTGCGGACTTTGCCATCCGGGCTGACCACGCCCTCCAGAACGCCGTTCGCTGTGCGTAGCTGCTCGTAGCGTATCTGCTGGGCCGCCATGCTTTGGACTCCGAGTACGGTGACGAATAGGAAGGCGCATTGCCGGCGCCAGAGAGCATGCTTGCGAAGCTTCATCGTGCCTCCCGTTACAGTTGGGAACGTCTGGGTTCGCGTTTGCGGATGCCTTCTCCCACCGGTCCTTCGTGCCGGAGCGTGGTATTGAGCCATTCGGTCATCTGCCGTTCCCAATCGGGCACGTCCGGAATCGCGTACCAGCCTCCCGTGCCGTGCGTGCCGTTCGGAATGCGGATGATATCGCACTTCACGCCGGCATTCCTCAGCGCGGTTTGCAGATTGGTGGATTCGGTAAACGGAATGTACTCGTCCTTGTCGCCCTGAATCAGGAGAAACGGCGGCGCATTCTTCGTGACGTAGGTAATCGGAGACGCTTCCTTGAGAGCTTCCCGCTCGCCTTTTTGCCGAATCAGGGGATCGAGCAGCGCATGCACATCCGCATTCAAGGGAACCGTGGCGAAACTGCTTTGCGCAAAGAGGGTGACCACGGCCTGCGCCTTGGCGTTTTCCCGGTCCACGGGATCCTTGGCTTTGGGATCGCCGGGCGCGCCCAGCAGACCCGCCATGTTGCTGAGGAATCCGCCCGCGGAACCACCGACTAACGCGATCTTCCCAGGGTCCGCGTTCCAGTTCCCGGCGTTATGACGAAGGTAGCGAATGGAGCGTTCGACGTCGTAAACCATGTAGGGATATGGGTATTTGGGCGCAAGGCGGTAATTGATGGAAAACACCGCATATCCCGCCGGCGCCAGGAAGTCCGCGCAATAGGCCTCGCTGCCGCTCTTGCTGTCGCCGCGCTGATAACCGCCGCCGTGGATGATGATGGCGATGGGATGAACACCCGGCCCGTTCGGAGCGTAATAGTCCATGGTGAGCGTCTGGCCATCGGCCTCGCCATAGACCAGTCCCTCCTGGGTGGGCTTCAGCGGATCGGCGGCGCACGCAGGGAGCGCCAGAAGCATGGCAGCAAGGATCCATTTCGTTTGGGACGCCAGCATAGGAGAAGTATAGCGAAGCGGCCAGGGCCACTCTACGCCAGGTTGAGAACCTGTTTGACCGTGCCGCTCTGGTCCTGGATCTTCTGCTGCAGGAGCATGAGGGCGTAGATGAGTTGCTCGGGGCGCGGGGGGCAACCCGGCACGTACACGTCGACGGGAATCACCTGGTTCACTGGAATCAGCGCGTAGTTATTGAAAACGCCCGTGGAGGTGGCGCAGGCGCCCATCGAGATCACCCACTTCGGTTCCGGCATCTGCTGATACAAATGGCGGATGACGGGGGCCATCTTGTTGGAGACCCGGCCCGCGATGATCATCAGGTCGGATTGCCGGGGCGAGCCGCGGAAGACCTCAGCGCCGAAACGTGCGATATCGAACCGTGAAGCGCTCATCGACATCATCTCAATGGCGCAGCAGGCCAGCCCGAACGTCATGGGCCAGATGGAATTCTTGCGCGCCCAGTTCACCGCCCAGTCGAGCTTGGTCAACACGATGCCTTCGGAAGCGGCGGCCGCGGCGTTGTTCACGGCCTGGTTGTCGATTCGCGCAAACAACTCGGCGGGCCCGCTGGCGAGTGGCTTCTCCATGCCTCCATTTTCGCACGGATGGGGGGGCGATTGGCGTAAACTCAAGGGGCGCGTCGTTTCCGGGAGCCCCACAAGACCTACGAGAGATATGAAGAAGAAACTTCCTGAATTCAAAAACGAAGACGCCGAAAGGAAATTTTGGGCCACCGCGGATTCGACGGAGTACGTGGATTGGCCATCGGGAAAGCGTAAGAAACTCGTTCAGCTCAAACCTTCTCTGAGGACGATATCCCTGCGGCTTCCGGTCGCCATGATCGAGGGTCTCAAGGTACTGGCGAATCGGCGCGACGTTCCGTATCAGTCTCTGCTCAGGGTGTTCTTGGCGGAGCGCTTGGCGCAGGAGCGGCAGCCGCGGTCAGAGCGGGCCTGATCGCCGACTGAAGGGTAGGGCGTGAGACGGTCAAGTGGCTTGCGGCGGTTCGAAGTGCAGTTCCAGCGCTTCCTTCAGGTTGGCAAGAGCCTCTTCCTCGGTCTCGCCTTGGCTGGCGACGTCGAGTTCCAAGCAGTGGGAGACGTACCACTTCCTCTCACGCCAAACGGTCGCAGCGAATGGTCGCTTCATGACCTGATTGTTTCACAGGCAAGGGCGCTTCGCACGCTTGCTCGGATTCGAGTCCCGCCCGGCTCACCAGTACTAACTAATCTAAAGTCAATAAGATACCAAGAGACGCGGCGAGCCCGCGAGACGCTCGGTCGGAAGTCCGGCGACAGGCCGGTCGTCGCTTGGGCACGACCGGCCCGCGCCTGGATTCCCGCTGCTAAACATGGCGACGTTATTGTTTGCGCCACAACCGCTTGCTTACGCGCGCGGCGCCGATTCGGAGCCGCGAACGTCAGAGAGCGGATGCGCAATTACTTATGACGTTCTGTTTAGAACTGAAGCCGCAGCGACATCGACATCTGCCGCGGGTTCAGCGTGGATGTGTAACGGCCCAGAGTGTTGCTAGTCTGAACTAGGGCGCCGTTCTTCCAGTTGCTCCAATCGTAGCTGGGACCGATGTTATAGCCGGAGAAACTGGCGTGGTTGAAGATGTTGTACATCTCGGCCCGGAAGATGAGCACCCGCGCCTCATTCTTCAGCGGGAAGTTCTTAGAGAACGTCATGTCGAAGTTGGTCACGCGCGTCCCCGGAACGTTGATCAGGCTTCCCGCTCCGGCGTTCCCGAAGCAGGCCAAGCTCTGACCAATGCCGTAGTGGGGATCCGCCGCGGGCGTTGCACTGCACGGATATGGAATCTGCCACGCGGCTTCGTTGATGAGTTGGTTGCCGGGCGTCCCGTTGGCGCCATAGCCGCTGGCCGCCGGGCTGCCTTGGCTTGTCGCTACGGCAGTCCCGCCGACGAACGAGGGCGACTGGCCGATGCTGGACAGGTTGTAGTTGCCCACCACAAGCATCCTGGCCCCTTCAGACCCGCCGGTCCAGTTCTCCTGGGGGTTGGTCGTGGCGTTGGTCCCGCTGAAGGAAATTCCGGGTATGCCGGCTATGGCGTTGCTGCGCCACTGGGTGATGCCGGACCAAGTCCAATGATCCGTGACCCATCCCAGCGGTTTGAAATTCAACTTCTGTCCGAGGTTCGGAACCTCGTAGACGTAGTTGACCACCAGAACCTGAGGGGCGGGCAGATACGTCGGCCCCCAGTTCCGGAACTTGTCGGGGAAGATGGGGCTTTCGCTCCCCTGGTCGACGGTGTTGCTGGTCATGGTGCCCATGCTCTTGGAGAAGTTGTACGACAAGCCATAAGACAGATGCTTGGTCATGTTGCGGCGAATCGAGATCTGCAAGGCGTGGTAATTCTGACTCAGATCGAAGTTCTGCCTGACTAGGCCGCCCAGACCGAACACGCAGTTACCGCACAGCGAGGGCCCGTAAAAGTAGTTGGAACTGAGGTCGAGACCCGACGCATTGCCCTGCGTTAAGCCGCCGTTCTTCGCCGGGTTGAGCAGGTACTGGGTCATCGGGCTCGCCCACGCCGGGTTGTACTGCGAGTAATTCGGCGAGTAGTTAATGAGTTGGGTGGAGGGGACGTGGCGGCGCAAGTTAAATACCCACGACGCTTCCACCACCGTCGAGAAGCCCACGTTCTGCTGGATCATGAAGCTGCCGTTGTAGGCCGATTCGTTAGGCTGTTGGCCAAGAAAATCGACGGACGGCGCGATTGGGGAAATGGCCGCGGTGTTTTGCAGGGTCGGGTTGGTGATGCTATTGACGTTCGAGAAGAAAACCGACCGGCTTTGGGTAACCGGTGGCGCCCCGATGGCCGCGATCATCGGGTTCATGTCCATGCGGTTGATGAACTGACCGAAGCCCGCGCGAACGGCTGTCTTGCCATTCCCGAACACGTCCCAGGCCATTCCGAAACGGAAGGCCGGGGAAATCGCCTTAATCGTGTACAGCGACTGCGGAAGCACGGAACTGGGGCCTGCGACCACCATGCCCGGAAAGGGCGTCGGCGTGGTGCTGTAGCCCCCCACCGCAGCCGGCACGAGAGTCCCGTTCAGCGCGTAGAACGTCTTGTAGCCGGTGGCCGCGTCCACCGAATACTGGCTCGCGGCGGGACAGGCTCCACTTGCCGTCGAAACGGCGCAACCGGGATAGTAGATCCGTTCGGCCGTCGCGGCATTATAGGAGGAAGGCACGAACTCGGCCTCACCGTTGAATCCGGTGTTTTCATTCGTGAGTGGCGTCAGGTGGTAGAAGCGCACTCCCAAATCGAGGGTCACGCGGCGGCTGACGCGCCAGTTATCCTGCACGAAGGCCTCGATGTTCGTGAACCAGGCGTTCCCGATGTTCCTCTGGCCTTCGCTGTAACTGTTGAAGTTGCCGAGGTAGGCATTGGCGAAGCCGTCTTGCGTGTCCGCCGTCATCGCTGCGCCGCCGCTGGAGAAGTTGTAGCTCCCCATGTAGGAGCCTTGGCCGCTGGGCCACACCTTGTCGGTGCGCTCAACGTATAAGCCCGCCTTCAGGTTATGCTTGCCATAAACCTTGCTGATGGCGTCGTTGAAACTATAGATGTCGCCCCAGTTGGTGTAGGGGCATTGTCCGCTGCAATTGCCGGTGGAAGGGCTCAACTCGTTGGGCGTCTGGCCGCCGCCGAAGCTCACCGAGGGAACGAACACCGCGTGGTTCTGGCTGCCCGGGCTGAGAGTCGGCCGCGGCAAATTCTGGTCATTGAGGAAGTTCGGATCGGTCGCGAAGTTGTTAAATGACGGCGGGTTGCCCATGTTCGCCCGCGCCAGTTGGGTCGCATCGTGCGGGTAGTAATCCCAGGTGCTGTAGCTCTTGCCGAACGTGAACTCGTTGACCATGGTCGGGGAAATCGTGTACGTGATGCCCACGCCCCATCCGTGCCCCGGGTTCGGGTGGTCGGAGGAGTATGGAACCCACTGGCCCGCCGAGTTCTTCATGGCCGCGCCGCCACTGGTCTGATCCAGATCGTAGTCGTTGGTATAGCGCACCCATGTGGTCAGCTTCTGGGTCAAGTTATAGTCGATGCGCGCCGTGTCGTTGCGCCGCGGATGCACCTCGTTGAACTGCCAGAAATAGTTATAGTTGTAGTTGTTGGTGGGGTTGGCGCTTTGGAGGTAACCCGCGGGGCAATTGCTGTTGCTGATCGCCGCGCCATTGAGAATGCCGGCGGCCGCGGTGCAAAGGTTCGGCGCGGGCAGGAATCCCAATATGGCTTGGCCGTAGGCCGCCGAAGCCGGGTCGTAAAACTGGGTTCCCTTCAGGGAGTTGAGATTGCCGCCCGCCAGGGGGTTGCCCGTGGTGGGATCGCGCAAGTTCGCGCTCCGGTTGACCCCGTTGCCGTCCGTGTACGCCGGAGTGCAGGGGCTGCTTCCCGCTACGCAACGGTCAAAGAAGTTGCCCGACAACTGCGCCGCCGTCGGCACCATCGTGTACGCGCTCTGCGTGACCGGCTTCTGTTTGGTGTACTCCTGGGAGAAGAAGAAGAACAACTTCTTCTTCTGGGTGTTGAACACCTTCGGGATGTACACTGGCCCGCCAACGGAATAACCCCAAACGAAGAAGCGGTACACGCTCTTGGGCGTGCCATTGTAGTTGGCGAAGAAGGTCTTGGCGTTGAACATCTCATGCCGCTTGTTGGTATACGCCGAGCCGTGGAACTCCTGGCTCCCGCCCTTGGTGACCACGCTGATGGTTCCGCTGGCGTTGCGGCCGTATTCGGCCTGGTAGTTGGTGGTCAGCACGCGCATTTCGGCGATCGTGTCCATGGTCGGCTCGTAGTTCGTGGTCATGTTGGAACCGGTGTCCAAGTCGGTGATTCCATCCACCGTAAAGTTGGCCCGGCCGCCGCCGCCGCCATTGATCGACATCGATTGAAGAGCGTTGGATTCGCTGGAAGCGTCGCCGCCGCTCAGGTAGGTATTCCCGAAGTTGACGCCGGGGACGGTCTGCAGTACCGCAAACATATCGCGGCCCTTCAAGGTGAGGTCGACAATCTGGTTGCCATCCACCAGTTTGGAGTTTTCGCTGGAAGCCGTCTGTACCGGGGTCGCGGCCGCGGTGACCGAAACTTCTTCGCTAATCGCGCCCAGCGACAACGCCACCAGTCCCAAGTCGCGAGGTGCGCTCGCCGTGATGTCGATACCGTTTTGGTTATATGTCTTAAAGCCTGTGGCCTTCACAATCAAGTTGTATTTGGCCGGTACCAGGCTATTGAATGCAAAGATACCCTCGGGCCCGGAAACCGTCGTTCGGACGGCCCCGGTTGTGAGGTTCTTGACTTCGATCTGTGCCCCCGGCACGGCCGCGTTGCTGGAGTCCGTGATGGTCCCCGTCATCGTACCCGTTGTCGATTGGCTAAAAACGCAGCCACACAGGAGCGCCATGACGCAGAGCACCCGCGCCATTTGATTATTCGGCATGACTAACCTCCCTCGATCTAAATTCTCCCAACTTGCTTTTCACAGCACCGTACATACGCTACGGCTTCCAATTGAATATGACCCCAAATACAGCATCCTGTACAACGTTGCGGCGTCCCGCTCAGCGGGCGGCGGCGATCTGCACCGTCGCGGAAAGGGGGGTGTTCCGCGAGAACCCTCCCACGTAAACCTTGTACTCGCCCGGCAGGAGTTCCCAGTTGTCCCGGCCCACGTTGAAGATGGACAGGTACAGGGGATCGACCGTCAGGCTGACGGTCTTGGCTTCGCCAGGCGCCAGTTCCACCTTTTCCCACGCCACCAGGCGCTTCGGCGGCTCGCCTGCATTCGCCGGGAGCGAGACATAGACCTGCGCGACCTCCGCGCCGGCCACCTTGCCGGTGTTTCTGACGCTGAAGCTCACCGTCACATCCTTTCCGGACGCCGCCTTGATTTGCGAGTAGGAGAAGGTGGTGTACGAAAGTCCGAAGCCAAACGGAAACAGAGGCTCCTTGTTCTCCGCGTCGAACCACTTGTAACCGGCCTTCAGACCCTCGGTGTAGTTGACGTCGAAAGGCACTTGCGGCGCACGGCCCCGGCCGCCGCCACCGGCAGTCGCGGGGGCTGCCGCCGCTGCCGCGGCAGCGACCGCCGCGGCGGATGGCCCAGGCAGATCGGGATGCGGCAGGTCGGCTTCGGTCTTGGGGAACGTGACCGGCAGCTTACCCGAGGGGTTCACGGCGCCAAAGAGAATGTTGGCCAGCGCTTCCCCGCCGCGGATGCCCGGATACCACACCTCGATAACTCCACTCACCTTGTCGAGCCACGGCATGGTCACCGGACCGCCAGTCTCCAGCACCACGATTGTGTGCGGATTGGCGGCCGCCACCTGGCTGACCAACTGGTCCTGGTTGTCGGGCAGCGACAGACTCGCAACGTCGCGTCCTTCGGTGGTGGGCTCATTGACGAACACGATTGCGACTTCGGACGCTGCCGCCAGCTTCGCCGCCGCGGCGAGGTCCGTGCCCGTGTCGTACTCCACCTTGGCCTTCGGCGCCTGGCCGCGAATCGCTTTCAGCGGCGGAGACGGTTGCCAAACCGGACCGCGGCCCGGAACGGGATTGCCGCCTGCCGCATCGACCTGGTCGGAGCCTCCGCCGGAGAGCACTCCCACATCGGCGTGGGACCCGATGACGGCGATCGACTTTATGGTTGAGGCCTTCAGAGGCAACTGCCCGTTGGCGTTCTTCAGTAACACGGCGCTCTGCTCCGCGACCCTTTGCGCTACCTCGGCGCCGGTAAACGGGTTCACCGGCCTGAGGACGGGCGGGTTGTCGAAGATCCCGACGGCGAACTCCGTCCGCAGGATGCGGCGGACCATGTCGTCGATTCGCGCGACCGGCACATCGCCCTTCTCGACGGCCGTCTTGAGCGCGTCGCCATAGTATCTGCCCGTGGGCATCTCCTGGTCGAATCCGGCGAGCGCGGACTTCACCGTGCTGTGGACTGCGCCCCAGTCCGACATGACCCAGCCATTGAACCCCCAGGCCTTCTTCAAAACGTCGGTGAGCAGGTAGCTGTTCTCGCAGGCGTAGTCGCCGTTGAGCAGGTTGTAGGCGCACATCACCGTCCCCACATTCGATTCCTTGACGGCGATCTCGAAGGCCAGCAGGTCGGTCTCCCGCAGGGCGCGCTTGTCGATCTTCGCAACGTAGATGGTGCGGCCGTTCTCCTGGTCGTTAACCGCGTAGCGGTTGATGTTGCCTATGACCATCTGATCCTGGGTGGCCTTCAGCGAACGGCCGAGCATTTTCCCGATGAGGATGGGATCCTCGCTCCAGCACTCGAAGTTGCGGCCGTTGCGGGGCTCCCGGATGAGGTTCGCCGTCCCGCCAAGGGAAACGTTGAAACCCAAGTCGCGGGTCTCCTTGCCGATTAACGCTCCATACTCGTATGCGATCTTCAAGTCCCAGCTTGCGCCGGCGGCAAGCGAGGAAGGCAACGCTGTCGCATAGCGGCCTCGCCGTCCAATATTCGCCACGCCAGATCTCCCATCGGTCATCTGGAAATCGGGGATTCCCAAACGAGGGATTCCCGGAATCCACCCGGCGCCGCCCAGCGACTGCGGGGGCTGGGCCGCGGCGGGGCCTGAATAGGCAGCCGCGCCGTGGACGAGGCTGAGTTTCTCATCGAGGGTCATCTGGCCGATCACCAGGTCGGCGCGCTGATCCGGCGGCACGGCCTTGTTCATCCAGGGGCCCGTTGGGGCTGGAGTCGCCGTCGCTCCGGCGCCCTGCGCAAATATCGGAGGCAGGGCACTTGCCAGAATTACGGCCGCGATCCCAAGGATCGCCTGCCGGCCCAACACATTGAGGCATGTTTTATGGCTTTCGCTCATTTTTCTCTTCCTCGCCCTCATTCTGTTGGAGGTCGTTGGGAGACGTCGCCCGCCGCTGGCGTCCCTCGGCCCATGACGCGTGCCAATCAGTTTGACCTAAAAACATCACACAAATACTGAACGTGATCTATATCATCATGAAATCATGAAATACGGGATCTGTCAATAAAGAAGTGCTCTACTGGAATTGATCCAATCACTCTTGAGAGTGAAATGGCATAATTCGATCAAAGCTTCAGAATTCACGCACGAGTTTGACCGGATCTTAGAGTAGAGTGGTATTGGTGGTATTGTATGTCACGCAAAGAGGCAATGCGCGACCGCGGCCAGCGCATCCTGGAGCAGATGTTTCGAGACGGCACCCTCTCGGTTCAGGGCATTGCAGCCCAACTGGGGATCTCCGTCGCGACGGTCAGGCGCGACATGCGCCGGCTGTCCTCCGAGGGGCGCCTCAAGCGGATCCACGGGGGTGCGGTGCCTGCGCAACCCCTGATGTACGAGGCCTTCCGGCACGATTCGTCGTTTCAGGAGCAGGTTGAGCAGCACGCCGACGAAAAGCGAAGGATCGCCGCCGCTGCCGCCGAGTTGATCCTGGACGGGGACACGATCGGCGTAACACCCGGTACAACCACCACCCAGGTGACCAGGAGCATACCGAGTCGAGCGGGAGTCACCATCGTGACCAATGCCGTGAATATGGCCATGGAGCTCAGCAAGCGCTCCGATCTGGAAGTCCTGGTCATCGGCGGCTTCCTGCGGGGCGATTGGTTCTCCCTGGTGGGGGCGCCCGCGATTCAAGGCATCAGTCACCTCATCCTCGAGAAGATGTTCATCGGCGCCAATGGCGTGGACGCCAAGTGGGGCCTGACGACATTAAACCCGGACGAGGCCGCTTTCAATCGGACGATCATCGCGCGCGCGAAGAAGAGAATTGTCGTGGCGGACCATAGCAAGTTGGGGGTGGCGGCGACGTACGAGTTCTGGCCGCTGGAAGGCATCGACATTCTCATTACGGATTCGGGCGCGAGCGACGAAGCAATTGCGCCCTTCGTGGCGAAGAACATCGACGTACGGCGAGTCTGACGGGAGTATAATCCCGCAATGAACATTTTACGCGGCGAGGTGAATCAAGGCCGGTCGTCCAGTGCCGCGCGCTTCGGATCGATGCCTGCGGGCCGTCGCTCGGCCAGTGTTCGACTGGTTGCATTTGTCCTGTCTTTCTGGCTTCTGTTCGTTTCCGGACCGAGGCTCCGTGGTCAGGACCCCATCGTTCGCCAACTCGCTCCGGGAGTGTTCTACTACTGGGGTGACGAGCTTCAGCAGAAATCGGCCAATTGCGTTTGGGTGGTGTTCAGGGATTACGTGCTTGCGGTGGATGCCAACTACCCATGGGGGGCGCAAGAGATCCTGGCCGAAATCAAAAAAACCACCGGAAAGCCCGTGCGTTTTCTCTTCGATACGCACTACCATGACGACCATACAATGGGCAATAGCGTGTTTGTCGATGCCGGCGCAACCATTGTCTCTTCCGCGGAGACCGCTAGAGAACTGCGCGGCGCAAGTAGAGCGGCGTGGGACCGTGGGGTGGGACCCGCGGGACATAGCCTGAAGGAATTCCGGCCGGAGTACCCGTCGCTGGTTTTTGACGACAAGCTTGTCTTCGACGATGGCGAGCACCGCGTCGAGCTCATTCGGCTTGGTCCGGCCCACACCAGAGGCGACGCGGTGGCGTACCTGCCCAAAGAGAAGATTCTGGCTACCGGCGATCTTTTCGTGAACGGCAATCCGTGGGGCAACAACGTTGCGGATGCGAATGCCGACTATGACAAGTGGCTCCAGGTCCTCGATAAGATGGCGGGTTGGGATGTGACTATGGTCGTGCCTGGGCATGGCGAAATCGGAACGACGGACACACTCAAACAACAGCGCGCGTTCCTGGCGGATATGTTGGAACAAGTGCGGGCCGGCATCCGGGCAGGCAGAACGGCGGACCAACTAGTCAAACAGATCGACCTGACAAAACACAAGCCTTGGGGCCCAAATACAACCTCCAACGAGCGTTCCATTCGCGCCATGTATCGTAAGCTGGCCGGCGCCGCCCCGCGTGTCCCGTAAGGACCCAAGGCGCCGGGATGCGTGACTGATGCGGCTGCCGCGCGCGCTCGACTGATTACTCCAGGATGTCGCGGCGTTTGACGCTGGGGCGGTCTTCGGAATCGCCCGCCTGCCCGGGCATTTCGCCGCCGGGAACCGCCCGCAGGCGTGGCTGGCTGCCCCCGTCCAGGTTCTCCCGGGCGGCTCTAAGGTCGATCAGCCGCTTGCGAATATCCCGGTACTCCGAAGTGGTCACCACGTAATCCGCCTTGGCCGGCAGGATTTCCTGGATCTCCCGCTGCGTCTGGCTGATGCGATCCGCGTCCTGGGGGTGGCTCGAGAACGCCTTGCTGACGGCGCCGGGCTGCTTGCGTTCCAGCGATTCCATTTTCTCGAAGATGGAGATTACCCCGGTAGGATCGTACCCTGCCGCGTACGCGTACTGGACGCCCAGGTAGTCGGCTTCGGCTTCGTCTTTCCGGCCGAAGCTCAGGAACGTCATGGGAATTGCCACGCCCGCGCCCTGGGTGGCGGCATACCCGGTCCATCCGCCCAGCACGGCGCCCAGAGGCGCGGCGGCAAGCTTGGCGAGCTGGGATTTCGTGGCCTGCCGCGTCATGTGGCGCGCCGCCACGTGCGCGATCTCGTGAGCCATGGCGCCGGCCAGCTCGTCCTCGTCGTCGGCGATCTCGATCAACCCGGCGTTCACGAAGACGTAGCCGCCCGGGAGCGCGAAGGCGTTCAGGGCCGGGGCGTCCACCACATGGAATGTGAACGGTACCTTGGCGTCCGAGTTCCGCGCCAGGTTCTGCCCGAGGCGGTTGACGAACTCCGCAATCAGCGGATCGTCCACCATCTTGGCCTGACGTTGGACTTCCTGAGCCAACTGCCGGCCAAGCGCCATCTCTTTTTGGAGGGAGTAGAAGTTCACCCCTTTTCCAACGTCGCGGTTCCCGATCTGGGTGGGGTCGTTCTTCTTGTTGTGCTCCGCGCCATACGCGACGGCGAAGAACACCACGCACAGGATTGCGGCGGACGAGCGCTTCATGACTGTCCTCAAGGTCCTCAATACCGTATTGTAGATGAGATGAGCAATGGATTGGAAGCCACGATAGTAGACGAACCTCCGCTTTGGCAGGTTTACGCACACCAGTTCCCCGTGCGCGAGCGGCTGGTATACCTGAACCACGCCGCCGTGGCGCCGTTGTGCAAGCCCGCCGCCGACGCCATGAAACACCTGGCAGACGACTGCCTGAATTTCGGCAGCCTGCACTACGGCGAATGGCTGGCGGTGTACAGCGGCCTGCGAACCGCCGCCGCGCGGCTGACCGGCTCGGACCCTTCTGAAATCGCGCTCGTCAAGAACACTTCCGAGGGCATCGCAACCGTGGCCCTCGGTCTGGATTGGAAGCCAGGCGACCGGATGGTGGGGTTTCGGGAGGAGTTCCCGGCCAACTACTTTCCATGGAAACGCTTGGAAGAGAAAGGGGTTGCGGTCACTTGGCTGTCCGTGACCGACCCCCTGGACCGCATCGACGAGGCCTGCGGCGGGGCCAAGCTGCTGGCCATCAGCTTCGTGCAGTTCTTGAGCGGATATCGCGCGCCTATTCAAGAAATAGGTGAGATTTGCCATCGTAATCAATGTATTTTTCTAGTAGATGCGATACAGGGACTTGGCGCCTTTGCGCTCGATGTGAGGGCCTGTCACATCGATGCCCTGGCGGCCGACGGACACAAGTGGCTATTGGGCCCGGAAGGCTGCGGTATCTTATTCATAAATCGGGAGCTGCAAGACCGCGTCGAACCGGTGGAATTCGGCTGGACGAATGTGGCGAAATACAACGACTACGCCTCTCGCGACATGGCCCTTAGGCAGGATGCGGGCCGGTATGAATGCGGAACGCTAAATACCATAGGATGTTATGGTTTAAAGGCATCAATTGAGTTCTTACTTGAAGTCGGGGCCGGAAAAATCGCTCCGGTTATCCGCAATTTGGCCGACCGGATCGCGGCGGGCGTGCAATCCAGGGGCTACGAATTGCTCGGGGATCGGACGCCCGAAAACTCATCCGGCATCGTCAGCTTCCGGAAGCCCGGAATCGCGGCTGAGGAGGTGGTCCGGATCTTGCGGTTGCGGGGAATCGCCACCGCGCCCCGTGGCGGGTGGGTCCGTACGTCGCCTCACTTCTACATCTCGCCGGCCGAAATCGACCGCATGTTGGAGGCGCTGCCATAGCGCGCCGTTTCAGGACTCCGCTGGTGGGGCAGGCGATTCGCCTGCCAGCGGCCGAGCGAAAGCTCGCCGCGTCGCCCTTGGGCACGACGTAGGCGAGGGCAGGCGAATCGCCTGCCCCACAGCCATGAGCCCAGCCGGGTCAGCCGGCGCGATAAGCTTCTAACAGCGCTCCCTCGGCCGGGCTGCGGAGCGGCGGGCCGCAGCGGTCGCCGTCCTGCAATTCCACCAGCAGCCGGAAGCGTTCCAGCAGGGTTCGGCTCTGGAATACTCCGCCGATGTAGGCCACCTCGACGGCCTCGGCGGGCTTCCAGAGTTGCGAGCGCACGGCGGCGGTGAGCAGCGCCAGTTCCTGCGCGGCCCGGCTTAGGATCTCGATCGCTGCGCCATCGCCCTCCAGCGCGGCGGCATCCACCAGCGGCGCGAGCGCGGCTACACGCGCGCGGGGCCAGTCGTCGCCGTAAAACCGGTGCAGCATGTCGTTCGCATCGCGCGAGCCGGTGGCGCCGAGCAGGGCGGCGCGCAGGCTTGTGGGCGGGCCCCAGCCTTCCTCCATGCGGAGGGCGGCGCGCAGCGCCTGGCGGACCGTGTCGAAGCCGCCGCCTTCATCGCCGAAGGCGTAGCCCCAGCCGCCGGCGCGCGCCACGCGGCCCTCCGCGTTGCGGCCGAAGGCGATCGACCCGGTGCCGGCGATCACGGCGATTCCTTGCCCCACGGAGGTCGCGCCCGCGAGCGCGATGACGGCGTCGGTGGTCACGATCAGGCGCCGGGTGCGCAGGATCGACGCCAGGATCGCCTGCTTATCCTCCGGACCGCCGCTCATGCCGAAGCACGCCGCCTCGAAACAAACGGCCGCCGCGTCGAGGCCCGCATTCTCGCACGCCGCCTCCAGGCTGGCCCTTACGCCTTGTTCGAGGCGTGCGCGGCCCTCGCCCGCCGCGGCGTGGTTGCACGGCCCCCCGATGCCCGAGCCGAGAATGCGCCGGGTCTCGTCGCCAATGACCGCCTTGGTGCTGGACTGGCCCCCATCCACTCCCAGGAAAAGTTGCATGGCGGGCGCTTCAGCTTGCCGGCGGGCAGGAATCCGGCACGATGCCGCAAGCCGCGCGAGGCGCTAATACTACTGTGCTAGAAACTGCTGGCGACCCCGTGGCGCAGGCACTCTTGCCTGCCGGGTCGAGACTCATCTCGACCCGCTTCTTCGCACACCCGCCAAGCGCCGGCATGAGTGCCGGCGCGGCAGACTGAGAGTCTGCGCCACGATTGCTTCGATGGCAATCTGCTACTGAGCCGCGACCGTTAGGGAGCGGTCGAGCGAAGACGAAAGGAGACGGGAGCACGAACCGATTGTACCGCCCGAACAAAGGACATGGACGGCCGGGCTTTGCGGCCCAGCCGTCCGGACTGGCGGGATCGCTGAGGACTAAGACTTCTTGGCTGGCGGGTCTGCGACTACGAGGTTGTTGACGACAGGTCCAAAACTCATTCCCGCACCGGAAGCGCGCATTCCGGCCACGGTTTTTTGTAACTGGTTCTCTACAACGCCGGCCAGGGTCACATGCCCGTTCTCGACGATGATGTGGATCGGCGGCGCCGCCAACCCTGCGTAGCGAGAGAGGGCGGGGTCGCTGTAAATGGAGCGTGCGACCTGGAGCCGAAGCCGGTCGTCTTGATTGGACGGCGGCAGGATTTTGATCTGGCTGTCGACGCCGGTCACGCCGGGCGCTTCCTTCACAATGCGCGCGATTTCGTCTTTCTTAAAGGGCTGGTTCACCGCCCCCGAGAGCGACACGCGGCCATTGACGACCTGGACGCCAACATTGTCCCAGATGCCGTAAAAGGGGTACATGGCGATTTCATGGGCGACGCGAGCGGCAATCTCCGCGTCGGTTTTCAGCGCGGCGGGGCCTTGCTTGTTCGCCGCCAACGCGGCGCCGTTCAGGAGCAGAGCCGCGATCAACACTTGTCCGAGCATCCCGGATTTCATCTCTGATTCCCTCCTGCTCTGTTAGAGGGACAAGGAGCCGCGCGGGTTACAGCGCCGGCTGACAAAGCTAAACATGGCGACGTTATTGTTTGCGCCACAACCGCTTGCTTACGCGCGCGGC
>ODAK010001959.1_pt1 | contig 21872 bp, 18 predicted proteins | sample 1539591 | NCBI WGS metagenome assembly ODAK01 (sample SAMEA3539303, study PRJEB22396) | soil metagenome | biome: tundra; feature: field; material: soil | place: USA | collected 2010-05 | depth 0.15 m | reverse complement strand
GTTCTTCCTCTTCTTCGGATCCTATGTGCAGCGCGGGGATATCACGTGCGTTGTGGTAGCCACCGTTTCTGAGGATGGTAATCGAAGTCAGGGCCGCGAGCAAGGCCCGGGTTCGCGGCCCGGGTTCGCGGCACGGGTTCGCGGCACGCAAATCCTGCCACGGACGGCCGGGAACCCAGAATGCCTGGGCGTGGAGCGACGGGCCGGCCGAGGCGAGGAGGGCGGCGAGAAGAACGACGGGGAGGAGGTTAAACGCGTTTCATCATTGGACCTGAACGAGGTGGGTGAGGCGGCCGACTTCGCCATTGAGGATGCTGAGCTTGCCCTCGATTTCCTGGACCTTGAGTTCGAGGGCATGTCCTTCGCGGGAAGTTTCGGCGATGAGGGGCTGCATGATGGACCGAATGAATTCCGAGATGCTGCGCGCACCGTTGGCCGCGTAGCGCTGTTTCAGGGAATCGAATTCGCGCTCGGAAAGGCGCAGGCTGATGGTCCGGCTTTTGCAGATGCTGATTGGCATAAGGGGTCACCAAATGAGTTCGGATAGGTTGTACGGGGAGGCCCAATGGCGATCGATTTCGACCGGGACGGAGCGCTTGCAGCAAGGTAACCGAAGCGACGAGACGCTGGGGGAGAAAGTGCTCATACCTTGGCCTGGAGCACGGTGGAGGCTACCTGCTCACAGTGAGAACGGACCCTTACGACATACCATTCCAGCAAAGTGGGTTCCGACCTCTGAAATAGGATGCATGCAGTCATCGCAGACCGCCGGCCGGCGCTGGAATACTTCGATTGCGATATGCCAGCGCCCCGAAAATCGAAGCCGCCGCGAAGTTCACAATCGCCGTACTCCGGTGTGCCTTGTTTTTGCGCAACGCGATCACCTGGCCCGCGATCCACGCCGCATTTATGCCGCCCTTGATTGCCGCGCCTTTTGCCCCAAACGTGCCCCCACCTCCGGCCAATACCCGGTTGCCTTCATTTTTGCTCCATGAGGAACTGGCGTCGGCTATGTTCGCGACCGCCAGTGCGGCAACGCTGGCGATCCACAGCGCCCGCCCCGCGTGGTTTGCCTCTACCTTCGGCTCCGTCCGCGGAGCGATTGTGGCCGCGAACTCGCTGCCAACCGCGGTGATGCTCACGCCGTCATCATCCTGGGCCGCGGCAACCCCCTGCAACAACAGAAGCATCGCCGCCCACCTCACAAACTTAACCACCCAACCTTGAGATCGGTATCGCATATCGCATCGCTCCCAAAGATCTCTTCGGAGGAGAACAGTATGTCTGCGTACGCTTGCTTTTTGATTGCCCTCGGATTGCCTTCCGGACATCCAGAGTTGCAGCACGTGCTGGCGGCTGCTGGAGCGTATGATGGCCATCGAGAGGAAGCAGACCGCCTCAAGTCCATACGTGGCGGCCAGGATGACCGGCGTTCCCGCCCGGGACGTGAAACCGCCGTAGAGAATGAGGGGCATCAGCGCAGCCTGTAACACAACACCCGCAGTCAGGAGGTGAATGTTGCGGCGGGCAAGCGCATTCCTCAGTTCAGGGCAATCACTCTTCATGGTCAGGTCCTCAGAGGACGACGGCCGCGGGGCGCGCCACATTCACAAAGCTGGGGAGAAAGACTGCCGGCGAGAGCCGCGCTGATGGGCGGCTTTCGCCAGCAACGCGGGCCGGCTCCAGTTCGCTCGCCGCTCCGATCAACAAGTTCTGGAGCGAATACAGGGCCAGCTCAAAGCGGTCGTTGGCGCCTACTTTCGCAAAGAGCCGTGAAAGGTAGACCTTAACCGTTCCCTCAGTCAAGGTCATTGCGCAAGCAATCTCCTTGTTCTTCAGGCCTTGGGCTAGAAGGTTCAGCAGTTGGCGTTCCCGCCTCGTCAGTACGATCCGTTCGGAGGTGAGGAGCCGGTCGCAGAGGCCCTGTTCCACCCAAAGGTCGCCCGCCGCAACGCTGCGCAGGCACTTGATCTGAAGCTCAATGGGCAGGCTCTTGCGGAGGATGCCGCGGACTCCAAGAGCAAGCGCCTGGGAAACAAACTCCATGGGAGTGGTGCCAACCCAGAGAACCACCGACGAATCGCCCGCTATGGATCTTAGCCTGGCCAGCGTGGCAAAGGTGACGGCGCCGGTCACCTCGAGAAGAACCACGCTCGGGCGGCGCGTTTGGACATGCTCCATAAAAGCATCAAGGTCCGTAAAGGCCGCCGACAGCGTCATGTCTTCCAGACAGGCCATTACTGTCTGGAGACCGGCCGTTAGGATGGGTTGCTCGGAGTACAACGCTACGCTCGTCATTTTCCATTCACCTCGAATCTGTTATCAGCATGCGTCAGGCGGCGCCTGGTCCGGTATCCGTAGGCACACCGACTTTCGGAAGATCGATCCCGCATGCCTTAGGCGGCGCCCGCATTTCATGGGGGGAAGCAGTCAGGGAGACTACTGCCTCGTACTCCGTAAAATCAGGGTCTGTCGGGATTCCGAGGCGCGACTCTTCCGATGCAAACTTAACTCTGGAGGCGAACACGCACATGCAGGCTGAACTTCGAAAGCGCAAATCCGAGACCGAGCTGGCGCCCTTGTACTGGCGCAGAAACACCCTTCGTTTACTGATCCGATCGCTGGAGCGCTATCAAATCGGCACCCGCCACGGCCAGAGATGTTCGCGGCGGAAGCAACTGGCCGCCGCCTGAGGTGAGACCATGCAAAATGAATATCGAACAGGACCCATCTATCGCGCGGGGCTGATCGTGAGCGGAGGAATGTGCGCCGGATTGGGAATCGCCGTCCTGGTGGCGCAAGTGTTACACCGGATACCCGACACCCAGCTATTGCCCGCCGGCGTCTCCACTCCGCCCGCCGCGGCGCTGGGGTTTGCCGCATGCGGGCTGGCCTTGATGGGAATCGGCTTGTGGTTCCCGCGGATCACTTCGGTGCTGGCGATGGTGACGCTCTCGATGGTGGTCGCGCTAGTGGCAGAGAGGGCATTTGGGCAAGGGCCCAGAGTAGAAGCCCTGGTCGCGGCCAACCTGGGAGCGGGCGACTGGTCTGGCGTCGCTCCCAACACTGTGGCCGTGCTGTTGTGCGGCACAGCGGCATTGTTACTGCGTCACACGTACCAGTGGTTCGAGAGCCGGCTTGGAATCATCGCTATTCTGGGGTCGATCATCTTCGCGATCGGAGTCGTGAGCTGCATGGGCTACATGACGGGGGTTCCCACCTATGTCTGGCAGTCGCGGGCGCCGATGTCCTTCCTGAGCTCGATCTGCTCCTGCGTGTTGGGGCTGGGCATCATCATGAGCGCCTGCCGGTATAGCGACCTGGCCGAGTCGGGAATGCCCCGATGGTCCAACCTGGTGGTGTGCGCCGGGGCCCTGACCATCAATCTCAGCACAGCTGTGGCCTACCTCTGTAAAGACGGACAGACCTGGAAACCAGCGGAAGTGATCGGTCTGATGCCGATGATGATCGTCTGTGGGTTGCTGTCGGCGCTGGCTGCCCGGCAGGCCAGTCGGCACGGTGCCTCCGTATAGGGATGATTCCCACTACAGTGTTGTCCCCCTGCGTCGGGGGGTTCTATGGTATCGATTTTTAGTGTGCTCTTGGGGCAACCTGGAAATAGACGATAGTACCGAATGTGTCATAAGGCAGGACTTCCTCCATCCTGCCCCACAAGAGGAAACAAAGGAAGACAAGAATGCAGACCGCGATCAATCAAATTTCCTGGCTAGGGGCGCTGCCATGCGTGCCCAAACGGCCCCAAACCGAGCTCGACCCAGAGACATACGACGCCACGTTCGGCATCGTCATCGGCGTCGGCGTCAGTGCCGTGATGTGGGTCGGCATCTTCTGCGTCATCTACGCGCTACGAGGATGAGATCTGACCGCTGCGACCTGAAGGGTCGATCTGGCCTGCGTCCACAGCGCCTCATTTGCGCCGCCTTAATCGGCGTGGGCTGCGTCAGGATGGCCTTGGCTCTTTCGGCCGGAACCGGGCTGGACGTCGTTCCGACGTTCGCCGTGGCGCTGGCGGGTTTGGCTCTGACGCTTTCCGGCGCAATGCTGCTGGAGTGGCTGCTGAGGGATATCCACCTGGACGGGCCGCTCCCGTGCGAGAACGTGCTGATGGCGCGGTTGCCGGCTTTGCAGGAGATTGTGACAGGCAGCGCATGGCGGGGAGGGACGCATTGGGTCGTGAAACTGCCGCCGGGCGGCGCTCTGACGAAAACGGCATCCAGCCCACACTCTTGGAGCGTGGCATAAGGAGACAAACAATTATGTCGAACCGCGAACCGCGCGTCCTGGTGGTTGACGACTGCGAGGCGTTGCGCTACCTGAAGATGCATTACCTGCGCGGGGCAGGCTTCCAGGTCTCCCAAGCCGATACCGGGAACGCAGCGCTCCGGTCCATTGAAGCCGAGCGCCCCGACCTCGTTCTGCTCGACGTCAACCTGCCGGACATCCATGGTTCGGAAGTGTGCCGTGAGGTAAAGACCCGTTGGGCGCTGCCGGTGGTCTATACGTCTTCGGCGGACATTCCACCGGAATTGCAGGGGACGGCAGACGGCTGGGTAGTGAGCCTCGATGAGATGGACCTGCTCCACGCGGTCCGGCAGGCGCTCGATCCCCGTTCACGTCTGAAGCCGCGGCCGGATAGAGTAGCAGCGCCAGGGAATACCCGCATTGCCCCATCGAGGCGGTCGCCGCCGGCGGAGATAGCGGCGCAGGCGCGCGTGTTCGAGTCCGGGCTGCTCAGGGAGGCGCTGGACGCCTCGACAGCCTTGCTGCTCGTGTTGAATGAGAACCAGGAGATCGTTTTCTGCAACCGAGCCGCGCTGAACCTGGCAGGTGTCACGAACCTGCCGGCAGTGCTGGGCTTGCAGCCGGGCGAAGCGCTTCGTTGCGTACATGCCACACCAGCGCCGGAGGGTTGCGGCACGACCGAGTTTTGCGAGACTTGCGGCGCCCTGCCATCGGTCCTGGGCGGACTGGGGGGGGGGAGCAATAGCCGGGAGTGTCGCATCGTGCGCTCCGTGAACGGTTTGGAGGAGACCTGCCATCTCATGGTGTCGGCGTCACCCATCGAGGCCCGAAGTGGATTCGTGGTGTGCACGCTGGTGGACTTCAGCCACGAGAAACGGCGGCAGGTAATCGAACGGAGGTTCTTTCACGACATTCTGAACCTCGCCGGCGGCGTGAAAGGGTTGGTTACCCTGCTAAGAGACGAATTGGACGGCGGGACGAACACTGAATTCGCGGCCATGGCGGAACAGTCCGCGGCCGAACTGGTCGCGGAGATCCACAGCCAGCGGCAACTATCGCTGGCCGAGGCTGGCCAACTGTCGATTGCGCGCGCGGAGATTGGAACTCTCGAACTGATCCAGACGGCCGCGGCCGAATACCGAGGCTACCCGGGATCCCGGGAATGCACGATTCTCGTCGATCCGGGCTCGAGCAATCTCCGGATGGAGACAGACCCCGCGATACTTTCGTGCGTGCTTGGCAACATGCTCAAGAACGCGCTCGAGGCGACCGGACCCGGTGGAACCGTTACGATCGGCTGCCAGGCCGCCCAAGGCGAGGTTGAGCTCTGGGTGCACAACGCGGGCGTTATCCCTCGTGAGGTGCAACTTGAGATCTTCGCGCGCTCGTTTTCGACCAAAGGCGACGGCCGGATCCTGCGTACTTACGGCATGAAACTCCTGACGGGACGCTACCTCGGCGGTACAGTAAGGTTCGAGTCCGGCCCGTTCCAGGGGACTCGTTTCATCGCCCGCATCCCAGCAGCCCTCGCCGACGCCGCCGAGGCAGACGGGCCAATCCGGTCCGGCGTAATGAACTCCTTCTCGCTTATCGCAGCGCCGGCGTCTCTTCCATCGTCGCCTCCAGCCACGCTGATGTAATTCAGGTATACTGTACGCCGACATTAGCCCTAAAATGGAACTGAGGTTCTCATACGCAGCTCCGGGGCGCCTCCGTCAACATCACTCTTGTGGAGGTGGACGGACCTGAAGGAAATGTCATGGAAGAGGCACTAGTGGACATCACCGAGCGCACGCGCGCCGAGGAAGCGGTAAAGCAGGCCAATCTCGGGCTTCGCCAGCTTGCGGCGGACCTGCTGCGGTCCCAGGACTACGAAAGACGCCGAATCTCCAAGGAACTGCACGATGGCACGGCCCAGTTGCTGGTCGCGCTGAGCATGACCCTCTGCTACCTGCGCGATGCCGAATTGTCGCCCGAACGAAGGGGCGTATTGCTCGCCGAGGCGATCGACCTGGCCGCTAAAACCTCGCGGGAGATACGCGTGCTGTCCTACCTGCTGCATCCGCCCCTGTTGGACGAACTGGGCCTGGCCGCCGCCCTGGCGAGCTACGCGAAGGGCTACCGCCAGCGAGCCGGCATCGAAATTGAAGTAGATGTCGCGCCCGATTTCGGCCGGCTGCACCAGGATGTGGAGATGGCGCTGTTCCGCATCGTCCAGGAAGGGCTCGCCAACATCGGCAGCCGCGCGGGCGGCGTGTCGGCGGCCATCCGGCTGGAGCGCGGCCCGTGCGCGGTCCGGCTAGAGCTAAAGGACTTCAGCCGCGGGCTCGCAACGCATCCAGTGGAGCGGGGGCGGGCTCCGATCCCCCTTGGAGTTGGCATCCTGGGTATGCGGGCGCGCGCCGAGCTGCTCGGCGGGCGCCTCGAAATCGCTTCTATCGATGTTGGCACCACTCTGGTTGTGAACGTACCTCTGGGTGAATCCGATGAAAAAGACGCGCATACTAGTGGTGGATGATCATGAGCTGGTAAGGCGGGGAGTGCTGGCGTCCATCCAGCAGTTCCGGCCCGATTGGGAAGTTTGCGGCGAGGGATCCACCGGGCGGGAAGCCGTGGCGAACGCCGCCAGCCTCAAGCCGGACATCGTGGTGATGGATATTTCGATGCCCGACATGAACGGGTTGGAGGCCACCCGTCAGATCCTGAAGGAGAACCCGGAAATCGAGGTTCTGATTCTGTCGATGCACGAATCGGAACAGCTCGTGCACGAAGTGCTCGCTTCCGGAGCGCGCGGGTATGTGCTCAAGGCTGACGCAGGGAACGACCTGATCGCGGCGTTGGAGGCCTTGCGCCAACACAAGCTGTTCTTCACCTCCAGAATTTCGGAGGTAGTGCTGCGCGGCTATCTTACCGGCCCTCGCTCGGCAGGGGGCGACGCTGGGCTCACTGGCCAGCTCAGCCAGAGAGAGAGGGAGATCCTGCAACTGGTGGCCGAGGGGAAATCCAACAAAGAAGTCGCCAACACCCTGAACATCAGCGTTAAGACAGTGGAGACGCACCGGGCCCACATCATGGTAAAGCTGGATCTGCACTCGGTGAGTGACCTGATCCGCTACGCCGTTCGTAACCAGATCATCGAGTGTTAATCGAGAGTGATAGGCCAGCGCCTCGCCCTTGAAATCCCAGGCGAACAAGGGCACATAGCGCGCCTTCTATACGGCGCACTGTTTGCGCCGCGCTACTTTAGCTGAAGCTCACCTGGCTATTTGACGTTCTTGCCAGCGCCCAGAAACAAGGCAGCCGAAGCCATCGTTACGAAAGCCAGGAACAGGGTGTACTCAATGAGGTCTTGCCCCTCCTCCGCCCTCCAGAAACCCCACACAAGCTTCATGCGTGCTCTGATGGATGCAATTGCTTTGTCCGGAATCTGACGTACGAAAAACGGGAACTTCCGCGATCGTAGGAAATCCGTTATGTCCATGTTGTCTCCTATGCCGGTTAATCTGTCTGCGGTGCTGAACGTCGGCCTCGGCCTGACCGGGCCTATCCGCCTGGCGGCAACTTGACGATCGAGAGCCAGAATTCGCCCGTGGAGCGAACTGTGTTGAGAAACTCGTCCACGTCGACCGGCTTTGAGATGAAACAGTTCGCGTGGAGGTTGTAGCTCTTCAGTATGTCGCGGTCGGCCTGGGAACTGGTCAGGATCACCACTGGAACACTGCTCAAATCCCGATCCTCCTTGACCTCCTTTAGAACCTCGAACCCGTCCTTCCTGGGGAGATTGAGATCCAGCAGAATCAGGTCGGGGCGCGCGGCGTTTTCGAAGCCGGGGGCGCGATTCAAGAAGGCCAGGGCCGCTTCGCCGTCGGTCACCACGCTGATGCGGTTCAGCACTCTCCCGAACTGCAGGGCTTCACGGATCAACTCCACATCTCCGGGGTTATCTTCAATCAACAGAATCTCGGCTGGTCTGATTTGTGCGCTCATCGGCTACTTCGAGTTCCCGGGTTTCGGGATTGTGAAACGAAAGGTGGATCCCACCCCGGGCTTGGATTCCACCCAAATCTTTCCCCCGTGACGCTCGGCGACCCTCTGGCAGACCGCGAGCCCGATCCCGGTGCCGGGGTATTCCGCCCTGGTGTGCAGGCGCTGGAAGATCTGGAAGATCCGGTCGGAATGCCGGGGGTCGATTCCGATGCCGTTATCCTGGACGGAAAACCGCCACTCCGCGCCGGTGTCCTCCGCGGAAATGCGGATTCGGAGGGGGGTTTCCTTGTGCCTGAACTTGATGGCATTGCCGAGCAGGTCTTGGAACAACTGGATGAATTGCGCCTTGTCCACCCAGACCTCCGGCAGTTGATCGCAGTCGACGAAAGCGCCGCTCTCCTCGATCCCAACCCCCAGATTCTGCATAGCTGCCGCTAACAACGCCTCACTGTCGGCTTGGCGGATGTCGAGTTCCTTGCTGTTGACGCGGGAATACGCCAGCAGGTCAACGATCAACTGCTGCATGCGCTTGGCGCCATCCACGGCATATTCGATGTACTGGTCGGCCGTCTCATCCAGTTTGCCGGAGTAACGCTTGGCGAGTAGTTGCGTAAAGCTGGCCACCATGCGGAGCGGCTCCTGAAGGTCGTGCGAGGCCACATAAGCGAAGCGCTCCACCTCCGCATTCGACCTGGCGAGCTTTTCGGCATGGCACTCCAAGGCTTCCGCCATGCGCTTGCGTTCGGTGATGTCCAGCATGGCGGTGCGAATGCCGGTTGTCCCGCCCGCCGCGTTGCGCACCAGGCTGTCGTGGATTTCGATCCACAACTCACCGCCGTCGCGCCGGAGGTAACGGCGCTGGTGAGGTTCCAGAGGTTGTTCCCCGGACAGTTTCCGGGGTAGCGCCTCTCGGCTGGCCTCCCGCTCCGTCCCAGCGACGAAATCCCATACCGGCCGGCCCAACATCTCGCCCGCCTGGTAGCCAAGCAGGGCGCATTCGGCCCGGTTCACCCGGCGCACCACGCCCGCCATGTCCAATTCGTGATATGCCACCGGAACACAGTCGAAGAACTCGCGGAAGTTCGCCTCGCTCTCCCGCAAAGCCTCTTCCCGCGAAGCCATGAACGGCGGCGGGTCGAGCGTGGCGTTTCCGTTCGGGCACGCCTCGCTTGGCGGGTGGCCGTTAAGTGGTTGTTGTTGCACGACGGAGGGCTCCCGGCAGAAAGGAGAAAAGGGTCTTCGGCGGTTGGATATCCTGCTTTACGCCGGCGATACTGGCGGCGAACTCAGCGACGTGTTTCTGGAATGGCCGGCTTTCGCCCAGCCGCTTTCCGTCCAGCGCGGCATTCGCGAAGTCTCCGCGGCTTTCCGGCAGCATGATTTCCACTCGCAAACCCAGGACTTTCTCCAGTTCGCGGATCGCGAAACCGGGCGACTTTGGCGTCTGGTTGAGAACCAGCGGTAACCGGTCGCGGTCGAATCCGGCCTGGCACATCGCGTTCGCCGTCCCCTTCGCCTCATTGAGTCCCAGTACGTCGCACGTACTGACCAGGTGCAGGCGGTCGACCTCTTCGGCGATTCGGGAGGAAAACGGACTCAGGCGCCCCATGTCGATCACGACGAACTGGTAGAGGGAGCGCACGAACCGGATGACGAAACGGACTCTCTCCGCCTTGGGCCACTGTTCTTCCTGGCAGGCCGGGCCCGCGGATTGAATAATGTCCACCCCGTCCGGGCCGGAAGCCACCAGTTTCGCCCACAAATCCCGATCCAGGCGAAGAATGTCGTTGGAGGCGTCCAGAATCGTATAGGAGCTCTTCACGTTCATCAAGAACGCGATCGAGTTGGCCGCCCCATCCAGATCCATTAGCAGGACACGGCCGCCGGTTTGCCGCTTGAGTTCCCTCCCCAAGTGACACGCGACTGTAGTGGTTCCCACGCCACCTTTCGCGCCCAGAATGCCCACCACCACCGCGCTTTCCTGGCGGGAGTCTATTGGCGACGCCGCCACCCGCGTCCGCTCCCGGACAATCGCGTGTTGCAGGGTGCGGGCCAGAGCCGGTCCCTCCAACTTGCCCTTGATCAGGTAATCCTGCGCTCCGCTTTGCACCGCCCGCAACGCCATGGCCTCGCTATCCCACCCCGTGAGGAGCACCACCGGAAGATTGGGCGAAAGGACACGGATGGCGGTCAAGCCGTCCAGGCCATGGCTATCCGGGAGGGACACGTCGAGGAGCACAAGATCGATATTCCCGCGCCCCAGCCGGTCCAGACCGGGCAGGAGGGCGTTGGCCCAATGGACCTGAAATACGGCGTCGCTCGCACTCGCGAGCATGTCCTTCACCAGCGTGGCATCGCCGGGATTGTCTTCAATGAGTAGCACGCAAAATACGGGTTGGGACGTCATGCAAGAGGGGCTCCGTGCCCTAACCACACTCTGGCATTGGAAACGCGGAAAGTGGATACCGTAGAACCCTCGTCCCGCGGGGGGCGATACTCTACCGGGAAGGCAGGAGGACTGAGCCGGCACACAGGGCGCCGCGGCAACAATCCGGGTAGTAGCCGATTGCCGCCAGAAGCCCGTTGGGCGCAATCTGTACTTGAGAGTCGCCGCCACCGGGGCTCCAGGAGGCTTCGATGTTTGAGTTTCTGCTCCAGTGTCATATGCCCGACTGGACGCTAATCCGGTATCGGGCGGGATTACTGGACAGGGAACGCTCCGAGGCGCTGGAAGCGCACCTGTTGCTCTGCCCGACATGCCAGCTTCAGTTTGAGGATCTGCTGCCCCCGGCCATGGCTGGCGGCCTTCTGCAACTGTGCGGGGGGCATTAGCGGTCCATATGACTCTCGCGGCAGCCTTCCGCAGTGCGCTCCTGAACCCTGCCCTTCCGTCGCAAGGAATTGGAAGGCGGTGAGGCTTGGCTCCCTTAGTCTTGGTCGACAAACGTGGCGTCGCCCGGCCAGGAGTCGCGCCGCCGGAAACGGATCTCCAGGCCCGAGTGCCTGTGATATGCCCCAACCAGACAACATGGGGTTGACCACCCGAGATGCGTCGCCCGCGGCGGTTCGCCGGGTGGTTCGCGACAATTACGGGCTGCTCGCTGCCGCCGGTCTATGGACCGTCGCGATTGGGGCTTCGCTCGGCGCCAACCTGCTGTTCGATGAAGTCGCGGTAGAAGATCTGGCCAGAATCGAAGCGAGAACGGCATATCGCGAGCTGCTGCGCACCAAAGCTCCGGTGATGGGACCGCACATCTCTCGGTTGGACGAGAGCGTCCTCGCGTTTCGAGGACACGTGACGAGTCTGAACTCCATCGTGCCGGAAAGCCAGCCGGACGCCTGGGAGCGGCGAGCGCTGCAGCGGCTTGCGGGTGGAACCGCCGAAGTGAGTCAGACCAGCCGCATCGACGGGCAGGAATACCTGCGCCTGATGCATTCGCTGACGGTTGAGCCGGGCTGTCTTTCCTGTCACAGCCAGCAGGGATTCCGGTTGGGAGAGACGCGAGGCGGCTTCAGCGTGGCGGTCCCGGTCGCGCCGCTTTGGGCAGCCCATTCCCGTCACATGCGAATAACGATTCTGGGCTATGGCTTGATATGGCTCATCGGACTGGGGGCCTGTGCGCTGCTCGCCCGCATCCTGCATCGGCGAACCAAGGAGAAGCAACAGATCGAGGCGACTTTCCGCGATTTGTTCGAAAACGCGCCGGTACCGTACCACGAACTGGACCTGGAGGGCAGAATCCTGCGTCTGAACCGGGCGGAGTGCGACCTGCTCGGTTACGAAGCCGAACGGCTGATCGGACGGCCGGTGTGGGATATTGTGGCGGCCGGGGAACGCGAAGCCGCCCGCGAAGCGTTGCAGCGGAAGCTGAATGGAACCCAGGCCCTCTCGCCGGTCCAGCGCCGGTATACAGCTAGCGACGGGCGTGAATTGGTGGTCGAAATACACGACCGGCTGGTGCGGGATTCCAGTGGAAAGACGGTGGGGATCCGCGCCGCTGTGCTGGATATTACGGCGCGGGTGGCGGCGGAGCGGGCGCTGCGAGATCGCGAAGAGACCTTTCAGACGGTCTGCAACAGCTCGCTGAATGCCATCGTGATGATGGATGGCGAGGCCCGGACGATCCTCTGGAATCCCGCCGCCGAGCGGATGTTCGGATACACGGCGGCGGAAATGATCGGGCAGCCACTGCGCGATCTGGTGGTGCCGGCAGACCTCCAAGCTAAGTTCCGGGCGAGTTTCCCCACCTTTCAGAAGACCGGCCAAGGTTCCGCGGTGGGCAAAGTGTTGGAACTGACCGCCCTGCGAAAAGGCGGGGCCGAGTTCCCCATCGAAGTGGCGGTTTCGAGCGTGCAGAAGGGGCAGCAGTGGCAGGCGGTCGCCATTATTCGCGATATCACCGAGCGCAAGGCGGCCGAGAAGCGCCAACGCATGCTGGCACACACGATCCAAAGCGCGGACGAGTGCATCTCCATCACCGACACCGAGGACCGCATCCTGTACGTCAATCGCGCATTTCTTCGGACCTATGGCTATCGGGAAGACGAACTGCTCGGGCAGCCCATCGCCATGCTTCGTTCGGCGCGCACTTCCGAGGAAGTGCGCGCCGTGATTCTGCCGGCCACGCTGGATGGCAGCTGGAACGGGGAACTGTGGAACCGCACCAAGGAAGGGCGGGAATTCCCCATCTCGCTGGCTACTTCGGTGGTCTGCGACGAGGCCGGGCGGAAGATCGCGCTGGTGGGCTTCGCCCGCGACATCACCGAACGCAGGGAGGCCGAGGAGCGCGTCAACCGCTACGTGCGCGATCTGGAGACCGAACGTGAGATCCGGGCGAAGACCGCCTTGGAACTGGTGAGCGCCAAGGAAGCCGCCGAGGCTTCCACGCGCGCCAAGGGCGAATTCCTGGCCAACATGAGTCATGAGATCCGGACGCCGATGAATGGCGTTCTGGGTATGGCGGAACTCGCGCTGGCAACGGATTTAAACAGCGAGCAGCGCGACTACATCTCGACGGTGAAGAGTTCCGGCGAGAGCCTGCTGGCGGTGATCAACGACATCCTGGACTTTTCCAAGATCGAAGCCGGCAAGCTGGACCTGGATCCGGTCGAGTTCTCGCTCCAGGACTGCATGATCGGCGTACTTCGTACCGTCGCTCCGATGGCGCATGAAAAGGGCATCGAACTGGCCTGTGAGTCCTCTGAGGAAGTGCCGGAGGTGGTCGTGGGCGATGCCGGCCGGCTGCGGCAGATCATTCTGAATGTGGTGAACAACGCGGTGAAGTTCACGGAACGCGGCGAAGTGGTATTGACCGCAGCCATGGAAGACGGGCTGGTTCGATTTGCGGTGCGGGACACGGGCATCGGTATTGCGCCGGAGAAGGTGGACCTGATCTTCCAGCCGTTTTGCCAGGCCGATGCGAGCACCACGAGGAAGTTCGGCGGCACCGGGCTGGGGCTCTCGATCTCGGTCCGGTTGGTGAGTCTGATGGGTGGCCGCATGTGGGTGGAGAGCCTGCCGGGCCAGGGCACGACCTTTCTATTCACCGCGCGGTTCACGCCGGCAACTGCGCCGGCGGCGCCGCCGGCGCCAGGACTTCCCGTCTCATTCAGCGTTCTCGCGGTGGATGACAACGCGACGAACCGGCGGATTCTGGAGAAACAACTGGAGCGCTGGGGCGCCACGCCGGTGATGGCAGCCGGCGGGAAGCAAGCCCTGGAGATTCTGGATCGGATAGGGAATCCCTTCCATCTGATCATTACGGACTGCCACATGCCGGAGATGGATGGTTTCCAGTTTGTCACGGAGTTGCACCGGCGCTGGCCGCAATATCGCGGGCGGGTTCTCATGCTCAGTTCGGCCGCCAGCACGGGCGACGTTGCGCATTGCCGTGCGGTTGGCGTGGTCCGGCATGTGCTCAAGCCGCTGAAGGGGCCGGACCTGCTCGGCGCGATTCTCCAGATGATCGCGGAAAAGGAGGCCCAAGATGGGGCGAGGCGATCCGCGCCGGTGGGCGCGTCGTCAGCGAAGACGCCGCCTGCCCGATCGTTGCGGGTGCTGCTGGCCGAGGATCAGCTCGTGAACCAGCGGGTGGCGCAGCGGATGCTGGAGAAACTGGGGCACAAGGTGACGTTGGCGAACAACGGCAAGGAGGCGGTGGCGCTGTGGAAACCCGGGCTCTTTGACCTGATCCTGATGGACGTCCAGATGCCGGAGATGGATGGGTTTGAGGCGACCACGGCCATCCGCGCTCAATCGGGAGACATCCCGATCATCGCGTTGACGGCGCACGCGATGGCGGGGGATCGGGAACAATGCCTGCAGCGTGGCATGGACGGGTATTTGCAGAAGCCGATTCAATCGAAAGACCTGGCGGCGGTGCTAACCCAGCACGGCCAGGCCGGGCCGAAGGCGCGCGAGGAAAGCGCGGCCGATTAGCCTATGCCGAGGGCGTCCGGATTTGGCCCATGCTTTAAGGGGAGGATCCATGCCGATTCGGACTGAGTTTCTGCCTGCTGAGCGTTTGGTGCATCCTCAGATCCTCGACCAGGCCGGGCAAGCCGTGCAGGATGCGTAGTTGGACGGCTACGAGGCCACCGGCGAGATCCGGAGGCGCGGAGCGCGACTTCTATTCGGAAATCAAATTAAATAAGATTAAAAAACTTGTTTCTATGTGATAATGTACCAGCTCTTTCCGGCCCCGCCGCCCGGATCCGTCTCGGGAACCGGCGTAGTTTGTCATGGCGTCGTCGGCGCTGGGCTGCACCCCCTTCGGAGTTTGGAGACTGGACACTGAACGTACAAGCCGCTCGGCGCCGCCGAAGTTCGCTGTGCCGCTGATGGCGGTTCTGGCGGTCGCCACTGGCCTCATGGCCCTTGCCGGCTGGGCGTTTGATATAGCCGCGCTGAAGAGCATCCTGCCGGGCTGGGTCTCACTGAAACCGAACGCGGCCCTTGCCATAGTCCTGATGGGGTTCGCGCTGCTGTCCATTTCCCTCCCGCCCTCGAACCTATCCCCCCGACTCTCAACCTTACGCTGCCGCCTCGCCCGGATGTGCGGGCTGCTGGCCGGGCTGGCCGGGTTGGTGACTCTGTGGAAATTCGCCTTGAGTTGGAATCCCGGCGTGGACCTGTGGTGGTTCCGCGAGACTGCCGGCGCGGTCGGCACGCCGCATCTGGACCGCATGGGGCCGGACACTGCTCTGTGTTTCGTGTTGCTGGCAGTGGCGCTGGAAATCGCACGGGGCGGGCGCAAGACCAGGACGGCGTTGCTGGCGCCGGCGATTCTTGGCTGGCTGGTGGGCACCATTGCGCTCGTCGCCTTGGTGTCTACCTTCACGCTGGCAGGTGGAGCGTTCGGGTGGTGGGGTTTGACGATAATGTCCGTCCCGGCAGGGGTAGCGTTCGTACTCCTGGGTACGGGGGTCATTCTGGTCGCATGGCGGGAGAGCGCATCGGAACCATCCCTTCCGGGGGATCCGGCAGAGGGATCGGACTCACACACCGGGTTTGCGTTTCTGGCGGTGTTCCTCCTCCTGGCGGCGGCCCTGATCGCCACCGGCGCTTTCTACTTCCGGAACTACGCTCTGCAATTCCGCGCCCAGGTGGAGCAGCAGCTTTCCGCCATTACGGATTTGAAGGTGAACGGACTGGTGCGGTGGCGCAAGGAGCGGTTGGGGGATGCCAATACCCTCTACAAGAACCCCGCGTTCTCCATCCTGGTGCGGCGTTTCTTCGAGAAACCGCAGGACCCCGACGCCCGGCGACTCCTACTGACATGGATGACCAGAGTTCAGACGAACCTCGACTACGAGCGAGTAATCCTGGCGGACCCTCGGGGCGTCATATGCCTATCGGCTCCCGCAGTGCCGCCGGCGGCCGTGCCGCATCTTGCGCGGGATGCCGCCGCTGGTCTGGGCTCCGGACAGATAGCCTTCCTCGATCTGCACCGCGACACACCCTCAGGCCCCATCCGGATGGCCGTAATGGTGCCTATCTTCGACGAACCGGATGGCCGGCGGCCCCTTGGCCTCATCGTCCTGCAGATTGACCCGGCAGGCTATCTCTACCCCTTCATCGAACACTGGCCCACACCCAGCCCGACGGCCGAGACGCTGCTGGTCCGCCGGGAAGGAAACGAAGTCGTTTTTCTGAATGAACTCCGGCTCCAAGCGAATACCGCACTCGTCCTCCGCGCGCCATTGGATCGTGTCGCGCAACCGGCAGTTCAGGCCGCCCTGGGCCGGGAGGGCGTGGTCGAAGGACTGGACTACCGGGGCGTGCCGGTGGTGGCGGCATTACGCACCATTCCGGATTCGCCCTGGGCGTTGGTGTCGCGCATAGACGCCGCGGAAGTGCATGGGCCGATGCGGGAGCGGCTCTGGCAGACGACTGTTCTGCTCGGCGCCCTGCTGTTCGGTGCGGGGGCCTGCGTGGGCCTGGTCTGGCGGCAGCAGCGCGTCCGGTTCTACCGGGAAAGGGCGGCGGCGGCGAATACCATCCGAGAGAGCGAGGAGCGCTTTCGCGCGCTGGTAACGGCCAGCTCAGATGTGGTGTATCGCATGAACCCGGATTGGAGCGAGATGTGGCATCTCCGTGGCCGGAATTTTCTCTCCGACACGGACGCGCCAAACCGCAACTGGCTTCAGGAGTACGTTCATCCGGATGATCAGTCGCGCGTGATGTCGGTCATCAACGAAGCGGCCCGGACCCGGAGCATGTTCGAACTGGAACACCGCGTTCTGCGCGTGGACGGCAGCGTGGGCTGGACGTTCTCGCGCGCGGTCCCGCTGCAGAATGCGAACGGTGAAATCTCCGAATGGTTCGGCGCCGCGAGCGACATCACCGAGCGCAAGCGGGCGGAAGAGGCGCTGCGGACGAGTGAGGGACGCCTGCGGCGTGCCGTCCTGTACGCGCCGTTCCCGCTGATGGTTCACGCCGAGGATGGGGAGGTTCTGATGATCAGCACCGCATGGACCGAGATCAGCGGCTACTCGCACGCCGAAATCCCGACCGTCGGGGACTGGACGGAGCGGGCCTACGGCACGCGTCAGCATGTGGTCCGGGAAGGGGTCGATCGCCTCTACGGGCTGACGGAAAAGGTCAGCGAGGGCGAATATGAGATTCGGACCAAGCTTGGGGAAGAGCGTACATGGGACTTTGTTTCGGCTCCACTGGGAGCGCTTCCCGACGGCAGACGGCTGGTCATGAGCATGGCCGTGGATATCACGGAGCGCAAGCGCCATGAAGAGGAACTGAAACGGAGAAACGACGAACTGACGCGCTTCACCTACACCGTATCGCACGACTTGAAGAGCCCCCTCGTTACCATTCGAACTTTCCTCGGCTACCTGGAGGTGGACGCACGGAACCAGGACGGGGATCGGATGGCTACCGATCTGGCTTATATCCGCGGCGCGGCGGAAAAGATGAGCCTTCTTCTGGACGAACTGCTGGACCTTTCGCGCGTGGGCCGCAAGATGAACCCCCTCGTGGACGCGCCGCTCGGAAGCATCGTGCAGGAGGCGCTGGATCTGGTGGCCGGGCAGATCGCCGGCCGGAGCGTAACTATCCGGGCCACCGCGGAGCCGATTCTGCTCCACGGCGACCGGCAGCGCCTGGTGGAGGTCTTCCAGAACCTGGTGGACAACGCCGTGAAGTTCATGGGCGATCAGCCGGCGCCCTCCGTGGAAATTGGCGTGGAACAGCGCCACGGCGAGTTGGTAATCTTTGTGCGTGACAACGGCATCGGAATCGATCCGCGGCATCGGCACAAGCTTTTTGGCTTGTTCGAAAAGCTCGACCCCCACACGGAGGGCACCGGCATCGGCCTGGCCCTGGTGCAGCGGATTGTGGAAGCGCATGGCGGCAAAATCTGGGTAGAATCGGCAGGCCCGGGCCAGGGAGCCACTTTCCGCTTCACTCTGGCAAATACAAGGCGGCAATCAATCTGATGAGAAGAGGAGACCCTTCTGGCGAAGACTGCGCAGGCCGCGCAACTCGGCAAGTACGAGCACTACAAGACGACTCATACGTTCGATGGCACCCACCAGAATCCTCAGTGGCTGGGCTGAGAGGTGGCAGCGTCCCTTCGTCAGGCGGCGTCGTCAGGGCGTCATGCTCTTTAGAGCTCACCCGCAACTTCCTGAGAAATCGATGCCGGGGCTGGCAGCCTGTTTGCACTCCATACCAGTAAGAGAGATTCACAATGCGACCAACAGCACTGTACGTTTCCGAGGAGAAGAGGAGAAGAGGAGAAGACGTTATGGTTCAAGGCGAACCCATTGTGATTCTGCTGGTGGAAGACGACGTGGCCCACGCCGAGATCGTACGGCGCAACCTGGGCGACTTCCGCGTTGCCAACCGGATTGTCCACGTGGAAGACGGACAGGCGGCGCTGGACTATCTGTTCCGCCAAGGTGACTACGCCCACGCGCAATCCAGTCCCCGGCCGAACCTGGTTCTCCTGGACCTGCGCGTGCCTAAGGTGGATGGCCTGGAGGTGCTGCGCCGGATCAAAGAGGATGACGATACCAAGAAGATCCCGGTCGTCGTGCTCACCACGTCCGACGCCGAATCGGACATGGTCGCGGCCTACTCGCACGGTGCGGGAAGCTATCTGGTGAAGCCGGTGGACTTCGAGAAGTTCACCAACCTCATGGAGGTTTTCGGCTTCTACTGGCTGGCGTGGAACCGCTTCCCGGAGTGAACCATGCAACCTGCCACGATGCCCGATGCGCGCCGGTACATTTTGGTTGTGGATGACACACCGGCGCACGCCGAAGCCGTTCGGCGTGCTCTCGAGGCCGCGGGCCTGGACCTTCCAGTCCAGACGGGCGGCACGCTGCGGGAATACCACGACCTCGTGGCCGTGTACCCACCGGAGGTCGCCATCGTCGACATAAACCTGCCGGACGGCACCGCCCTCGAAGTGTTGGCCTCACCGGTGGATGACGGCGATTTCCCGGTGGTGGTCATGACCAGTTTCGGCAGCGAGCAACTCGCCGTGGAAGCGATGAAAGCGGGCGCGCTGGACTACGTGGTCAAGTCCCCCGAAGCGTTCGCCGCGATGCCCCGCACCATCGAACGCGTCCTGCGGCAATGGAACGCAATCCAGGAGCGCAAGCGGGCGGAGGAGGCGCTGCGCGAAAGCGAGGAACGCCACCGCTCGCTGGTAGCCACAATCCTGGACGCGGTGCTGCTAACCACGCCGGAGGGCGAGATTCTCTCCGCCAACGCCGCCGCCTGCGAGATGTTCGGATACGCGGAGGAAGAACTGCTCCGAGTAGGGCGAAAGGCGGTGGTGGATGCCACGGATCCGCGTCTAGAAGCAGCCTTGGAAGAGCGCGTTCGGACAGGCAGCGTCCATGGCGAAATGACGTTGGTGCGCAGCGACGGCACGAAGTTCCCGGCGGAAATCTCCTCGGCGACTTTTCGCGTCCGGGAAGGCCAATCGCGCAACAGCATGGTGATTCGTGATATCACCGCGCGCAAAAAGGCGGAGGAACGCGAACGGCTCGCTCGTGAAACGCTGGATCTGCTGGGCCGCTCGGAGGGCGCCGAGGAGACCATTCGCGCTATCCTGGCGGCGGTGAAAGACACCACGGGCTTCGATGCGGTGGCCGTACGCCTGCGCGACGGCAACGACTTTCCGTATTACGCGACCCGTGGCTTTCCTGAGGAATTCGTGCTCCCCGAGCGGTGTCTGTGCGCGCGAGACGAGGCGGGAGAAATCTTGCGCGATGGAGAAGGCAACCCGGTGCTCGAATGCATGTGCGGGGACATCCTCTGTGGACGGACCAATCCGGCGCTGCCGTTTTTCACCAGGGAAGGCAGCTTCTGGGCCAACAGCACCACTGAATTGCTCGGCATGACCACCGAACAGGATTCGCAGGCGCCCATCCGCAACCGCTGCAATAGCTACGGATACGAATCCATGGCGCTGATTCCCTTGCGGGCGGGCGCGGAAATCATCGGTCTGCTGCAGCTCAACGATCATCGGCCGAACCAGCTCACGCCGGAAATGATCCATTTTTTCGAAGGGTTGGGCGCCAGCATCGGGATCGCCTTCGCCCGCAGGCGCGCGGCGATAGAAAGCGAGAAGCTTCAGGCGCAGTTCTTGCAGGCCCAGAAGATGGAGTCGGTAGGCCGCCTGGCGGGAGGCGTGGCGCACGATTTCAACAACCTGCTGACAGTGATCAACGGCTATAGCGAGTTGCTGCTTCGCAAGGTGCACGTGGGCGATCCGATTCGGGAGGGCCTCGAAGAAATCCACAGGGCAGGTGGTCGTGCCGCGGGATTGACTCAACAACTGTTGGCTTACAGCCGCAGGCAGGTGTTGCAGCCGCGCAGTATCACTCTCGACCGCGTGGTGAACGAGATGGAGCCAATGCTGGCACGCCTGGTGGGCGAGGACGTGCAACTAGGCGTCGAGTTGCACGCCGGCGCTGCTAGGATCTTCGCCGATCCGCATCAATTGGGGCAGGTGGTCATGAATCTGGCGGTGAACTCGCGAGACGCGATGCCGGGTGGGGGCCAGTTATCGATCCATACGGCTGTTGTGGAACGGAGTGAAAGCGATGCCCAAGCTCATCCGGAGGGGCACGCGGGGCAATATGTCATGCTCTCGGTGAGCGACACCGGCGAGGGCATGAACGAGGAGACGCGCCGGAAGGTTTTTGAACCGTTCTTCACCACCAAGGGCGCTGACAAAGGGACCGGACTTGGGCTGTCGATGGTCCACGGCATCGTGCATCAGAGTGGCGGCCACATCGAGATCCACAGTGAACCGGGACGCGGGACGACTTTCAAGATCTATCTGCCGCTAGTGGAGGGCCTGGCGGCCGATTCGGAAGAGCTAGACGCCATTCCAGTTTCAGCGATTGGGGGGAAGGAGACCGTGCTGGTGGTGGAGGACACCGCGGAGGTCCGGAAATTCGCGGCCGCTGCGCTGCACGCTTACGGGTACCGGGTGATCCAGGCGGAGAATGCCGAAGAGGCCATGCTGCTGTGTGAGCGGGAGCGCGAACGCATCGATCTGGTCCTGACCGACGTGGTGATGCCGCACCTGAGCGGCAGGGTGCTGGCCGAGCGGCTGGAGAAACTCCAGCCCGGAATAAAGGTCCTGTTCATGTCGGGCTACAGCGACGATATCACCTCGCACCATGGGGTTCTGGCGGAGGGTGTGAAGTTGATCCAGAAACCGTTTACTGCGGAGCAGCTGGCCACCAAAGTTCGGGAGGTGCTGGGGAGCGCCGAAGGGAAAGGGCCGACCATATTGGTTGTCGACGATTTCGCGGCAATCCGGAGTCTAATGGCAGAGACTCTGAGCACGGCCGGATATGCGGTGCTCGAAGCCTGTGACGGCGTGCAGGCGCGGGAACTCCTGCGGGAGCACGAGGTGCAGTTGGTATTAATGGACATCAACATGCCCACGCAGGGGGGCCTCGATGCCGCACGGCAAATCCGGGGACAGCATCCTGAGATCAAGATCATTCTGATGTCGGCGGCATTCGAAGGAACCCCCGCCTCGAACGTTGCGGTGCCGGGTGCCGACGGGGTGCTCCCGAAACCCGTGGAGCCGGAGGTGCTGCTCGACACAGTGCGGCGCATGCTGGCTTAG
>ODAK010001958.1_pt1 | contig 21873 bp, 24 predicted proteins | sample 1539591 | NCBI WGS metagenome assembly ODAK01 (sample SAMEA3539303, study PRJEB22396) | soil metagenome | biome: tundra; feature: field; material: soil | place: USA | collected 2010-05 | depth 0.15 m | reverse complement strand
AATGCCAAGCGGCATCATTATGAGACCGCCTACCGGGAACGAAACATTTTTGGCGTCTACCCGGTGAATAGCGGGATGGAGGACTTCGGCAAAGAAGGATCGGAGCCGGTGTTCACCATCCAAGTAAAAGACGAAACAGGCGCGATCGTTCCGCGGAAGTACAGGATGATTCAGCCGGTGGTGCGACGCGTTCTGCTGCCTGGGCAGTCGGAAAAAACCGATCCGAAACTGGCGCGGCCTGAGTTGGTGAAAAAATCTGCTGAATCAAAGACGAAGAAACGGCGCTGATCCGCTCCATTCCGAGTTCCCCTCTAAGCTGGAATCTTTCCGCTACTCTCGATATTGCCCTGAAAACAGGCAGCATGGCCCTGCCCGCCTCCATCCAACTAACTAACAAGATCGGAGAGACCTGCATGGCTGAGAAAATTAAGGATCTGAAGCTCAAGCGCGATTACAAGCAGTTTTTGTATTACATCGACGGTGAGGGGAGCGTTTGCCAGAAGCCCAAATCAGGGGAGGGCGAAGCTCAGGTGCTCGTTCAGAACGCCGTACAGCGCGATAACCAGTTTCTGTATTTCATTGATAAAGAGGGCGATATTTCGCGATCGCCACGGGGAACCAAGAAGAAAGCGGCTTAAAGCACGTCATAAGCTATTAAGATGGCCGGGAACTCTCTCGGCCATTTTTTGTTGGGTCGAAGTTCAGAATCTCACCTTGGACATCTGCCACTCGGTTTTTCTCGTGAGCTCAGATAGTGATTTCTACATCTTTCGCGATGGACGCCACACTGCTTCAGGTGAGCGGCTGTTGCAGGCAATGCGGGCAAGCCTGAAGGCCGCTGCGGACGAGAGAGGCTGGATGGACGCGCTGCTCCGCTCCGGTGAGTTGGAATGCGCATTAGCGGATGCCAGCGTCTTAGAGGCTGAGTTGCTGAGCAGAGTCACGGACAGATGCGCGGAAATCCTGGTGTCGTCCGAGTTCCGGGAACGACCCGAGTTGCTGCATCTTCTGCCCCTGAAAATCCACAGAGAGCTCACACGCTCGACGCCAGAAGGCTTCGCCTACTACGCGCTGCATCCATTGCGATACGCTGATGTGGTCGAAGGCCTGGATGAAATTCGCGACGCGGTTGTGGTGGGGATTCGCAGCATCGGCACAACTCTGAGTGCGGTAACCGCCGCGGCTTTACGGCAGCGGGGTTCGAACGTGCAACGATTCTCGGTGCGTCCAGAGGGGCATCCGTTCGACCGCGTCACGCGCTGGAGCGACGCGCAGATGCAATTGATTCGTTACGGCGTACTTTCGGAAGCGATGTTTCTGGTTGTGGACGAGGGACCTGGGCTGAGTGGGTCTTCCTTTCTCTCTGTCGCCGAAGGGCTGTGCGAAGCTGGCGTCGCGCAAGATCGCATTGTATTGATTCCTGGGTATGTTCCGGATGCGTCGAGATTGCGCGCTCAAGATGCCGCTCGACGGTGGGCGAAATTTCGTTGCTTGGCGATTGGAGATGGGAGACGCCCGCAGGGAGAGTGGATTGGTGCCGGGGAATGGAGACAGCAATTCCTAGGCGAGAGTCGATGGCCGGGAAGTTGGACCAACATGGAACGGGCGAAGTTCCTCTCGCACGACGGACGAGTGATCTGGAAGTTCGAAGGGCTGGGGCAGTATGGGGATCGCGCACGCGAGGAAGCGGAAGCTTTGGCTACCGCGGGCTTTGGGGCGAAGGTGGTTGCCGATGCCTATGGCTTTGTCGGCTATGAATGCCTGCGAGGGCGGCCTGCAGCGAAGCAAGAACTAAGTCCAGAGCGGATCCGGAGGATCGCCGAATACTGCGCTTTCCGTGCTGCGAAATTTCATCGTCAACTGACAACGGCACAGCAGGATGATTTCGCCACCATGGTGCGGGTGAATTTCGAGCGAGAGTTTGGCAATCGCTTAGACGACGCGCTCACAGAGTTCAAATTTGTGACGCCGATAACCTGCGATGCGAAAATGGCGCCACATGAGTGGTTCCTTGATGAAAACGGCCAATTTCTGAAGCTCGACGCGACCGCTCACGGCGACGATCATTTCTTTCCAGGGCCGTGCGACGTCGCGTGGGACCTGGCTGGGGCAATCGTGGAATGGGGGATTGGGGCCGAGGCTCGCGATCGGCTGCTGCATGAATACCACGCATTGAGTGGCGATCATGCAACCGGACGCATCGAGAACTATCTGCTTGCATATAGCGTCTTCCGATTCGCATGGTGCAAGATGGCAGCGGCGGCGATGATTGGCACTGCAGACGGAGAGCGCTTGCTGCGCGACTACCGCAGATATCGCGGTTACGCGGAAAGGATCGCAGCGATTTCAGCGGGCGGGTAATCGCATTGCCGCCTCGAGCGGAACATTTTTAGTAATGAGATCGGTGACATACGCTCCGATCGCAGGCCCGTTCTTAAAGCCGTGACCGGATCCTCCACCCACCAGCCAAACACTCTCCGATTCTGGATGACGGTCTACAAGGTAATTGTGGGTAAGCGTGTTTTCGTATTGGCAGACGCGGGTTTCGACGATGGGTGCAGTAGCAAGTTGAGGGAAGCGCTCGCAGACGAAGTCGCGCATCTGTTTAACATATGGCGTGGTCGACTGGCGGTCCATCGTGTCAGGGTCCGCGGGCTGCTGGATGAGGTCGACGGCCAGTTTGAAGCCGCGGCCAGCCAGGTTCGGCATGCCGTACGCATCCCAATTCTCATTGCCCATGAATATCCATGTTGGCATTTGCGGAGGGTCGAATCCGCGAATGCCCGCGGGAATTCCCAGGAAGAAGACCTCCGCACGCACCGGGCGGATATAGCTCGCCAGTAAATCCGGAAAGAGCTTGGGAAGCCATGGGCCGCAGGCATAAACGTACGCTGCAGCCGAGATGGTGTCACCGCTGGGGATGGTGATAGCAGTTCCGTCAGGATTGGGAGAAATCGATGCTTGTCGATATTCAACCCCATCGCGGATCAGTTCTTCAACCAGCAATTGCACCGCGTGACGTGAGAGGAGCGCTCCGCTACGAGGTTCGAAAACGGCCGACTCATTCTGCTTAAAACGAACTTGCGGGAAGCGCTTGGCGAGTTCATCCGCAGAGAGGTATTCACACTCGCCACCGATACGGCGAATGACAGCAATGCTCTTTTGTACCCATTGCGTGCTGTCGTCGGAGAAAGTGAGAACGCCGGTCTGGTGGAACAATTTGTGTCCGCTACGACGTTCGAGATCGAGCCATGCGGGCAGGGAATTCAGCGCCCAGCGGCTGTAAATCTCATCGTCACCATAGGCCATGCGAGTGATTCGAGATTCGCCACCGGAACTGGAGCGACTGTTCGCCGGGCCGTATGCATCGACCAGAACGACGCGGAGACCTGCTTTACGAAGCCAGTAGGCTGACCAGCACCCAAAGACCCCAGCGCCAATCACTGCGACATCGAATCGTGAGCTCATTCGGAATCGCGATGCACAGTGTCGGGAGAAAATCCGGGGAGGCAGACGGCGATATATTCCGCGCCTCCGGGACCCGGCGTGGAGTAGCGAATCCATTCACCTCCGCGGGTGATGATGGCTCGGCCGGCGCGCACTTCGACATTGCCCTCCTTGTGCTCTACGCGAATTGCGCCCTTCAACACAATTGTGTATTCATCAAATTCGGGAGTCTGTCCGGGTTCCTGCCACCCTTCAGGACTGCGCATATGCGCGACGCTAACGGTCGAGGTGTTTGAGTTAACCTGCCCGATATATTCATCGATGAGCTTTGGTTTATTGCCTGCGGCGGTAATGCGCGTCGGTTGAGCGATCAGTGTGGGCATGGCGGATAGTGTAAAACGAAAAAGGCGCGCCCGGGTGAGCGCGCCTAGGCAGGTAAAGAATCTCCTTAGTGGGCTGTAGCGCTGGTGTCAGCGGGGTTAGTGCTGCCGATGGATTGACCACTGACGACCATCTCTACGCGACGGTTTTGCTGGCGACCTGCTGCCGTGCCATTTGTCGCGACTGGATTTTCCTGTCCGTAGCCCTCGGAGATGACTGCGTCCGCAGAAATGCCTTGCTTCAGCAGATAGCCCCGGACGGTGTCGGCTCGACGCTGCGAGAGATCGCGATTGTGGTCAGGCGTGCCGGTAGAATCGGTGTAACCATCGACGCGGATTCTCAAGTCGGGATAAGCGAGCAGAATTCCCGCGACCTTCGCGAGCTTTTCTCGAGCTCCAGGCTTCAGCGTCGATTGATTCACATCGAACAGTACATCCGACATATTGACGATCAGACCTTTGGCGCTATCCCGAGTCTGTAGCACCTGGTTTAACTGCACTTGAAGGCGTTGACGGAGATCCGTTTCGCGCTGTTGCGCTGCTGCCGCTTGTTGCTGTGCGCTTTGAGCCTGCTGTTGAGCCGTCTGCGCCTGTTGTTGCGCCTGCGCTAACTGCTGTTCGGCTTGTTGACGATCGGCGAGGGCCTGCTGTTTCGCGGCTTCCGCTTCCTCGCGCTCTTGTTGTGCCTGCCGCTGTAGATCTGCAGCTTGCTGTCGCGCCTGCTCGGCTTGTTGCTGAGCGTCCTGAGCCTGCTGCTGCGCCGTTTGTGCCTGCTGTTCCGCCAGTTGGCGCTGGGCAGATTCCTGTTGCGCTTGAGCCTGCGCCTCGGCGGCTTGTTCGTCGGCCTCGCGCTGTGCATTGCGGGCCTGCTCTTCATGCTTTCGCTTCAGTGCGAGCAGCCGCGCATCTTCTGCCGTCTGCACCGCTTGGCGAGCTTCCGCGATCACGACGTTCTTGTCGTTGCGAGCGTCCTGGTCGGCTTGTGCCTTATTGAGCTGATCTTGCGCGTTGCGGAAGTTCTCGGCGGCATAGCGGTCGGCCTGTGCCCATCCGGCGATTCGAACCGCGTTGCGCGCTTCGAGCAGTTCCAACGGAACATGGCGCTCGCCAGACAGTAGCGGTTTCAGTTCGCCCTTCTCTACGTGCTCGGTGTAACTGCCAGAGCGCAGCAGAGAATATCGCGCGTCGACAGCGTCGACAGAACCCATCGTGTCAGGACGAACGATGTTCTCCATTACCACCACTTCGCTGGGTTGCGTGACTGCGAAATCGGGCTCCGCGGTAATGATCAGCGCGAAATCCTGGAGCGTAGTTGTGGCGTTCTGCTTGAAATGCGTATGGTCGACATTGAGGATCTCGCCGAGATTCTGAGGGCGGCCATCGGGAGTGATAGCCCAAAGAACATAGGTCAGAAACTCTGGGCCGAAATCCCATGGCATTTTTCCGAAATGCTCGATCGAGAGGTCGATGTTAAGTCTGCCTTGGCGGCTCTTGATCTCCGCGACGCCTTGGGCATTTGGCATCTGGTCCGTGCCGCGCATGTCAATCTTGGTTTCGCCGCGATGGCGATAGTTCACGGCCTTCACGGTGCGCGAGATGAGCTCGGTCCGGTCGGTGAGTTGCGGATCGTCGTCGCGATCGCGAGTCATTCGGTCAGCTTGCGCGAAAGCGCCGGCGGAAAGAGTGGTCAGGAAAGTGATGGAAAGGAGAGTACGTCGCATGGGTTCCCTCGGAACGCTGTGTCTATCTGGCGGTCATCAGTAGGATGCTCTCGCGACTGCCCGAGATTTCTCAAGCCGCCGCTCATACTTGTCACCGGAGTTGCTGCTGAAAACATGCTCGCGAGTTCCTCCTCGTGCTGGCAGGCAGTAACATTGTGTGGGTATGGAAGCTGCAAAACGAGCTGCGGTCGAGATCGTGAAGACGCTAAGTGAGCGCGGCTACCAAGCGTACCTCGTCGGCGGATGTGTACGCGATCTGCTGCTGGGGCGAGAGCCTGCGGACTACGACGTTGCAACGGATGCCGTTCCCAGCGAAGTGATGGCAGTCTTCCCTCGGACTTGGGCCGTCGGCGCGCAATTCGGTGTGGTCCTGGTGCCGATCCCTGCCGACGAGAGTTGCGAAAACCTCGAGCCTGGCCCGGCCAGTCACCACCACGGCTGCGTTGAGGTAGCGACTTTCCGTAGCGATGGCACTTACACCGATGGACGGCATCCGGACGCGGTTCGGTTTTCGAAAGACGCGCGTGAGGATGTGCAGCGCCGGGATTTCACCATCAATGGAATGCTGCTGGATCCCATGAACGCCGACGAAGTGATTGACTACGTCGGCGGGCGCTCCGATCTGGAAGCCGGGATCATCCGAACGATTGGCGACGCGCGCAGGAGGTTTTCGGAAGACAAGCTGCGAATGTTGCGCTCGGTGCGCTTTGCTGCCCGGTTTGGTTACGAGATTGAAGCAACGACCTTGGCGGCGATTCGCGAGTTGGCGTCACAAATCCGTGTGGTCAGCCACGAACGAGTTCGCGACGAATTGACCAAGATGCTCACCGAGGGCCGAGCGCGCCGGGCATTCGAGTTGCTGGATGCTTCGGGTCTCTTGAGAGAAGTGCTTCCAGAGATCGCGAAGATGAAAGGCGTAGCACAGCCTCCGCAATATCATCCGGAAGGCGATGTTTGGATCCACACGTTGCTTCTGCTGGAGAAGCTTCCGCCGAACAGTTCGCCTACGTTGGCCTGGGGCGCGCTTCTGCACGATGTCGGAAAACCACCCACCTACCGCGTTGCGCCAGATCGGATTCGTTTTGATGGACACGTGGAAGTCGGTGTGAGGATGACTGAGCGACTCGGACGCGAACTGCGGTTTTCCAACGACGAGCTGGAGCAGGTAAGTGCGCTCGTGGAAAATCACATGAAGTTTGCCGAAGTTACGCGGATGCGGGAATCGACCTTGAAGCGATTCATGCGTCTACCGCGTTTTGAAGAACACATGGCACTTCACCGGATGGACTGCCTGGCAAGCCACGGCGATTTGTCGCTTTACGAGTTCGTAAAAGAGAAACTGGAGCAAACCCCAGTTGAGGAAATCCGTCCTGCCGCGCTGGTCAAAGGGCAGGATTTGATCGCCGCCGGTTATAAACCCGGGCCGCGGTTCAAGGAAATTTTGTCTGCGGTGGAAGATGGACAGCTGGAGGGTCGCCTGCAGTCGCGCGAGCAAGCGCTGGCATATGTACGGAAGGAATTTTCGCCATAACCGATCTATCCGGGCAGATAGAAAAAGTAGATACCCAGGACCAGTAGCAGCACGAGGAACAATGCTGCTGTTTTATGGCGATGGGACGGCGCGACGATTTGGGGGGACAGGAATTCGTCGAACATGGGCGATAGCATGGCGCAAATTTCTCGACCCGCAAAATGACGATGGTAACTGCTTGAACGTTGCTGCCGCGGGCACTGAGCCGCCGGGGGCTCTCGGTTTTCCAGTGCTACAATCGATTCTTCGCCGCCCAGAGCCAACGTGATGGAGCACATCCGGCAAAGCCTGCAACAAATTGTGGTGGATGCGGTGCGACGAGCGCCGGCAGAAGATGTGCCGCTCCTGGCGTGGCCCTTGGCCTGTGGCGCGGCAGTCGCAGAGAAGACACGTGCACTGGCTTTCGCCGATAGCGAACTCCTGGTACAGGTTCCGGACGGAGCCTGGCGGGCGCAACTTCTGAGCCTCACCGGCGAATACCTGCGGCAACTGCGGGAAATTACAGACGGCCGCATTCAGCGGCTTCGATTCGTTCTGGAGAGCGAACTGGATAAACGATGAAAGTCACCGAGAAAGACGTGCAGTACGTAGCCGACCTGGGGAATGTCGAACTGACCGAGGCGGAATCGAAGCGGTTTTTAAGAGATCTCAATTCGATCCTCGAGTACATCGACAACCTCAACGAACTCGACACGACCAACGTTGAGCCAATGGCGCAAGTGGCAGCTCGCTACGGCGAAGGTAAGGCCGAGAGCGAGCGTTATAAATATGCGCTACGCCCGGATGAATTGCGGCCTTCTTTACCTCACGATCTGGCGTTGCAGAACGCGCCGGACACCGACGGCGTGTATTTCAAAGTCCCCAAGGTAATCGAAAGATAGATCGATGGATATCAATGTGTTGACCGTTGACGGTACGCGCATCGCAATCCAGGAGCGCCAGACGACCGCAACCGCGATTGCCGAGTCGTTTTACAAGAAGATTGCGTCGGAAGACGGGGAGATCAATGGCTACCTGACGCTCTGCCGCGAGCGCGCGTTGGAGCAGGCCCATAAGATCGATGCCATCGCCGACAAGGGTGACGATCTGCCCCGCCTCGCGGGCCTTCCCGTGGCCGTGAAGGACGTGATTTCCACCAAAGGCGTGCGTACAACCGCGGGGTCGAAGATCCTGGAAAAATTTATTGCCCTTTACGATGCGACAGTCGTCCAGAAGCTCGAAGCAGCAGGCGCGGTCATCCTCGGCAAAACGAACTGCGATGAGTTTGCGATGGGGTCTTCAAACGAAAACTCTGCGTACGGACCAGTGAAGAACCCGCGCGACAAAAGTCGCGTTCCGGGTGGATCCTCGGGCGGTTCGGCGGCGGTCGTCGCGGCTGGAACTGCAGTCACTTCGCTGGGCTCGGATACCGGCGGATCGATTCGCCAGCCAGCATCGTTCTGTGGGATCGTCGGGCTTATGCCGACTTATGGCCGGGTTTCGCGCTATGGGCTGATTGCGTTTGCGTCCTCTCTCGACCACATCGGTCCGTTCGCGAAAGACGTGAAAGATGCGGCGATCATGCTGGAAGTGATTGCCGGCTGCGATCCGATGGATTCCACATCCGCAGAAGTCTCGGTGCCAAAGTATTCCGACGAAATCGGACAGCCAGTGCGCGGCATGAAGATCGGCGTCGCAAAGGAATATTTCGGCGAGGGACTGGATCCCGAGGTGAAATCCGCGGTTGAGACGTCGATCCAAAACCTGGCGAAGGCGGGAGCGGAGATCCTCGAAGTATCTTTGCCGCACACCAAGTATGCAATCCCCACCTACTATCTGGTAGCGACGGCGGAAGCTTCTTCAAACCTGGCGCGCTATGACGGTGTACGCTATTCGCATCGTTCGCCAGAAGCGAAGGCTCTTTCGGAAATGTACCGCAAAAGTCGCGACGAAGGCTTCGGCGCCGAAGTAAAGCGGCGCATCATTCTCGGGACCTACGCGTTGAGCGCAGGTTATTACGATGCCTACTATTTGAAGGCACAAAAAGTCCGGACCTTGCTGGCCCAGGATTTCGACGAGGCTTTCGCGAGAGTTGACGCCATCGTTACGCCGACCACGCCGACTCCGGCTTTCAAGCTCGGAGAAAAGGCGGACGATCCATTGGCTATGTACTTGGCAGACATCTATACGGTGACGGCCGACCTGGTGGGCATTCCGGGCATTTCGGTGCCGTGTGGAAACTCCAAAGCAGGCTTGCCGATCGGGCTGCAGGTTTTCGCAAAGCATTTCCAGGAAGGCACGATGATCCGCGTGGCACACGCAGTAGAGCACGCTCAAGCAGTTTAATTTCAAGACAGCCTTGTTAGCTTGAGCCCCGGCGCGCCGGGGCTTGATCTTTTGAAGGAATGGTGACGAATTTTCGCTAGGCGATGCGGTAGTAGCTGTTGCCCGCGCAAGACTGACAATGGGTTTGGCCATCTAGAATCACTTCACGGTGATAGTTGATGCCTTCCCCACATTTCTGGCAGACGATGCGATCGCCCTTGAATCCGGGCATGTCTTCGGGGCCTACGTCCACCACGACCCACTGTTTCGTGAAAAGCTCGTCGTCTGTGAGCTCGCGATAAGCCGCCATCTGCTGCGCATTTTTGCTTTCCAACTCGGGGTAACGCGCGCGCGCGAGTTCCTTAGAAGATTCGCGCGCGGCGATCCGAATTGCTCGGGCCAATTCCAAATCGACGAAAGTCGCCGCCATCTTTCCCCAGTCACGAAATTTCAGAGCGCGCTTACCAAGCCGGCAGCCGGTAACCACTCCAATGGCGTCGGTGGCACAGCGATCGATCTCGACGTAGGTAACCAGGCGCTTGCGGTCGCGTCCTCGAGGATCAGAGATCCCGAGTTCACGAAGACCACACATCGCCATCCGAACCCCAAGCACCTGTCCGGCGCAGAGATGACCGTGGGCCTGCTTAGCTTCTTCCAGCAGATCGTCGAGTGGTTTCATGAATCGATAACTTTCGATGCGTTACTCGTCGTTATTGTCCGTAGCAATATCCGTCGCATGCCCGAAGACGGTGTAGCTTGCCTTGGGGAATTTTTTTGGCAGAAACGTGACCTTTGACGGTGTCCGCTCCCACTGCGGCGCGTCACAATCGGAGTTAGGGCTATCCCCCTGGCTAGCGGTGCCAAGTTCCTTGCGGAGCACGGCTTTCTTCCTGCCAATTTCAGCGACGATAGCATAGAGCGTGTCCCCATTATCTGAGATGCCGCAATAGGCCGCATAGTCGCGATACCAGGTCACACTGGAATAAAACGGATCGAATTCCGGAAGTTTCAACGGAGTAATGCGACCGTTCGTGCGATCCACCATCAGCCATGCGCCGCGTTGCCACTTCCAGTGAGGGGTTTTCGTGTCTTCGGGCAAATTATCGTTCAAACGGTAAGCTTTGCGCGTGACGAGAATGCGGTCGGTCACGTCGTGCGACTCTCCCGTGGTGAATTCCTTCAGATTGCCGTCGATATACAGGCCGCGAATCTTCATATCCATTGTCTTGTCTTCGGTGGGCCCGATGAAGAGTTTGACCGTAGTCGTTTTTCCGAACGTGATCACATGGTCTTTGGGAGACGCGGACGATGAGGCTGCGCAAAGAGTAAGAAGAATTATGGCAAAGGAAGCGCGCATAACTATGAGGCTAATCCCAAGGTGGGGGGAACAGCAACCGTAACAGGCGGCGCGTGGGCGAATCCGCTCACCATACAACCATCGCAGGGTACGCTCCCTCTCACCGTTGTGGCCAACGACTTATCCCTAAGGCGTCTGCAACGTATTTTAGTGGTGGACGACACCCGCGACAACGCGCTTTTGATGCAAGAACTTCTGCAATCGCGAGGTTACGACGTCGAAGTCGCGTTCAGTGCTGCAGAAGCAGGACGGCAGATCGCAACGAGTCCCCCTGACCTATTGTTGCTGGACGTTATCATGCCCGGCAAAAGCGGTTATGAATTCTGCCGCGAGTTGAAGGAAAACCGCGAAACGCGACTCATTCCCGTTGTGATGATCACCGGATTGACCGATCGCGAAAACAAGATCCGCGGGATCGAAGCCGGTGCGGACGAGTTCTTGAATAAGCCAATCTTCCCGGAAGAACTTTTTGCCCGGGTGAAGTCCCTGTTACGCCTGAAAGAGTTCACCGATGAACTCGAAAATGCCGAGTCAGTGTTGTGCACGCTTGGCTTAAGCGTCGAAGCTCGCGATCCTTACACCGAGGGCCATTGCGAGCGGCTCTCGATTTACGCAAGCGAATTGGGCGCATTTCTCGGCCTCGATCCCGATGCAACGCTGGCGCTCAGGCGTGGCGGATACCTGCACGACCTCGGCAAGATCGCCATTCCGGATGAAATCCTGAAGAAGGGCGCAAATCTGACGGCCGCAGAATGGGAGATCATGCGGGAGCACCCCGTGATTGGAGAGCGAATATGCAAACCATTGCGATCCTTGAGGAACGTGTTGCCCATCATCCGCCATCACCACGAGCATTGGGACGGAAGTGGGTATCCGGATCGGCTAGCGGGATCAGAAATTCCCCTGCTGGCGCGGGTGCTACAAGCAGCCGATGTCTATGACGCTCTAAGGACTACCCGCCCTTATAAGGCGGCCTTAAGCCACCAGCAGGCGCGTGAAACCATGCTGCGTGAGGCGAATCAGGGGCTCTGGGACCGGAAGATCGTATCTGCGCTCTTCGATATGCTTTCGGAGCGCAGCAAGGCTGCCTGAGGCGAGAGCAAAAGAAGATTCGGCAGCTTACAACTGATTTAGAATGACGGCGCGTCTAATAAGCTGAAAAACAGATTTTCTCCTCTGCGATTTGGACCCAATGGAGCCTGTGTCATATAGCATTGTCATTCCCGCGTATAACGAGAGCGAACGCATTCAAGGTTCGTTAAAGAAGATTGTCGCCTTCCTGTCGGAACAGAACTGGCAGATTGAAGTACTGGTCGTTAACGATGGATCGCGCGACAACACCGCCGAGATCGTTCGGCAATATGCGGCGGAATATCCCTATATTCGCCTGATCGAGAATCCCGGGAATCGCGGCAAGGGCTACAGCATCCGCAACGGAATGCTACAGGCTACCGGCGACGTTGTGCTTTTCACCGACGCAGACTTATCCGCACCGATCACGGAAGCGCCTAAGCTTTTTGCCGAAATCGAGAAGGGCGCTGATGTGGCGTTTGGCTCACGCTGGCTGATTGCCAAGATGCAGACGGAGCGGCAATCCATCATGCGGCAGATTGCCGGTCGCACCTACAACCTGCTCATGCGCGTTTTACTGGGCTTGAAATACAAAGATACGCAGTGTGGTTTCAAGGCATTCAACCGCAGGGCGGTTGAAACGATCTTCACGCGTCAACGTATTGAGCGCTGGGGATTCGATGTCGAACTGCTCTTCCTCGCGCAGAAGTTCCGGCTCAACATCGTCGAAGTGCCCGTCGCTTGGGCGCATGACGACCGATCGAAAATCAATCCTCTCGTGGATGGCATCAAGATGTTCGGCGAGATGATAACGATTCGCTGGAATGCGATTACCGGGAAGTACAGCGAGCCGCACGTTCACCAGACTCATGTGGCGCAACCGGCGCCAGTCGTCAAAATCGCAAAATAAAATAAAGATCGTGTGGCTGCGAAGCTTCAACCTGCTTCGCCCATGACGTCCGGCACTCCGCGTGGAATGGTACATGCACCCATCACCGGGTCGACTACGATCGTGAAGTGCTTGCTGCAATCCCCGCACAGCCAGAAAAATTCATCACACACAGGCGCTTTCTCTAAGCTGGGGCGCCTTGAAACCACATATCTCGCATAGACGCCTGCTGGAACCTGGAACAATTTGCCGTCCCGCAAGTAGCGGAAAGCCGAAGAGCAACTTGGATTGGCGCACTTCGAAGTCATTGGGGATCTCCGCTCACGAACGCGGGTAGCTCTCGAAATCACGTGCGTACATCACCGCATGTCCGGGCTCGTTCTATAAGAATTGTATGGAGTTTTCGAGCAGCGGTTCTGGATAATCTGACGATGATGTCGGCCGTTGAACGCCGTTTAGGAACGCCTTCCATATTGGGAGACAATAAAGGGCGGAACCAGTCCCTTCGAGGCCTTGTACGCGCGGACGATTGGAACGATAACTTTGCTATAATCGAAGAGCTTCAAGAAGCCGGATTATCCTGCCTGCGGCTTCGAATGTCGGGGAGTGGCTCAGCCTGGTAGAGCACCTGGTTCGGGACCAGGGGGTCGGAGGTTCAAATCCTCTCTCCCCGACCATTAAAATCAACAGCTAGGCTAACGCTGGTCCGGTTTAACCACCACAGGTTCCCAAAAAGGTTCCCATTGAACGCCATCCAGCATTTTTTTGGGCGCCTCGACGACAGTGGCCGACTGTTGTGGCTCGGGTTCTGTCATCACCGACTCTACGACCTTCGTGACCGTATCGACCCGCTCATCGCACCACGTTTTTGAATAGACATCAAGCGTGATGCTGCCCGTTCCGCCGGAGTGCCCCATGTTGTCGCGGGCAATCTCCAAGCGCCCTTCACGACGCATCATGCTGGCATGCATCGTCCGAAAGCTGCGGAAGTCGATCTCTCTGGGCAGGCCGAGTTTCTCAGCCGTCGGCTTCAGGTGACTATGCAGCAGGTTGTGGCGATCAAGCGGGTTTCCAGCCAAGTTAGCGAAGACCAGGTCGTCAGGTTTGCGGAATTTCTGATTGCGCTCCCACATGGACTTGATTGCGCCGAGGATGACTCCGTGCCGGTCGAAGGGCACCTCACGCTCTCCTGCTTCGGTCTTCACATCGTCGAACTCATCGTCGTAAACGCGCTCCCAATCTGATCATCGAGCGGGTGCGCGCCGGCATGCGGCGCGCCAAGCTCGAAGGCAGACACATCGGTCGACGGCCTCTCGATGTCGATCGGACGGCGATCCTGCGCGATCGTGACCGCGGGATCTCGCTTACCAACATCGCCAAGGCCCACCGAATCTCTCGCTCCATGGTCAGCAAGGTTCTCAGAGATGCCCGCCGAGCGCCTGGTCACGAAGGGTTCGTTCCAACCTCCCTGCAACTGCAAGAAAACAGGCCGCCAAAAACGGCGGCCTGAGCTGGTTACAAAACAGTGGGTTGTGAGCGGGCCAAAGGCCTCAAGGGACAGCCAACTGGCCGAAAAGTTGCGAAAGCCAGGTTCTGAAGCTCTGCTCTGATCGCGTCAGCAACTGCTTCAAACAACAGGTTCGAGTCCCGCTGAATCAGAGCCTTTGGGTTTAGGACCGCCTCGTCGACCGGTGAGGTCTCTTCTATTGCCTTATTTCGGCCAAGCGATGGTCAGTAGAAACACACTGTCTGTCTTCGCTTCGATGTCATGTGGGACATCGCGGTCCAGGGTAAGTAAGTTCCCAGTACTCATTTCAATCACGTGTCCATCAACATGTACATGCATCTCGCCAGCAAGTGATTGAATTGAGAGGCGCCCTGATGTTTGGTGTTCGTGGAGACGGCCTCCAGCTTTGAGCGCAACCAGCACAATGCGAAGATCGGAATACTTCACGATTGTGTTCGCTGTATGCTCTGCCTGCCATGGTTGTTCCGATAGCAGGCGTCGAACCTCGGCAGCAATATCGAAGCTTAGCAAGGCGCCGGAAGTTGGAATAGGCTGACGAGTGCGACCTACATGGCCCTCAGACTGATTCATCGACAGCTCTCCTTTAGCGTTCCGACCATTATTTGGGCTTGACCCGATCGAACTAACGAGTTACTCACCAGCGCCACGAGTTCTCTCGGAAAGTTTCCAAGCCTACTTCAAAGTCGCCTCTCGGTCCCGAATTGTGCGATGAAGGCGTCCGGACTCGATCGACTAAGCGTCGGCCTTCGGAGTTTTGATCTGCACCAGCAACATCATGGTTGCTGTCTTTGCAGCAACGGCATGCGGCAGCAAAGGAGGCATGTACGCAAACGATCCGGTACCGGCATGATGCACGTCATCCCCGAGAGTAACGTCAGATTCGCCACTGAGGAAGTAAAGCACTGCTGAGGTGGGAGCCGAGTGAGTCGACAACTCCTGTCCCGGCGAAAACCCGAATAGTGTGATATTCACGTGTTCGTCTCTTTGCAGAACCCGGCTAAGAATTCCCTCGATTGGAACTTTGACGTCAGCCAGCAAGTCGGCAATGAATTTGTAATCCATGTATTTGATCACCCTTTCCAACCATCGAAATCTCTTTGGCTCCGGTCCGGCGCCACCATTCTTCCTATAATATCGTACAGCGATATCTAAGGAGATCTTGAGTCTGTCCACGGCCAGCGGCGAGAGATAATTGAATCGAAAACGTACATCCTCGGGCTGTGAATTCTCCATGACTTAAGTCACAGCGGCAAGCCGCTCGGAATGAGATGGTTATTCGCAGAGGGGCAACGTTGGCATATGTCGAAACTCCCACTCTTCCCGAAGAACCCCGAGCGCGTGTGCTGGGGATGCAATAAGTATTGCCGGGCTGATGCGCTCGATTGTGGAAATGGAACGGTTCGCACTCAGCACCCTGTTGAAATATTCGGAGAAGACTGGCTCGAGTTCTCAATCATAAAGTCCATCGACCTCGATCAGTAGAATTGGAAACGCCAATCCGGGGTTTGTACGGCGTAGCAGAGCCGCACGCAGCAGCGAGAAGCTAAGGCAGAGATAATCACCATGGCACAGCAATCATCCCAGAAAACGCAGCTTGCTTTCGGTACGGGCGCCTTCGCGCTGTGCTTCGCAGTCTTCGGCACCATGTCGGCGATGATGCCGATTCTCAGCAAGCAACTGCACCTGTCTCCAGTTCAAAAGAGCATCGCCGTGGCTCTTCCAGTCCTGCTGGGCAGCCTCGGACGCATTCCGCTGGGTATGTTCACCGATCGACTCGGCGTACGATGGGTATTCACGTCGGTCATGATCGCATCCGTGATCCCGGCATTTCTGATGGGCGGGGTGCACGACTACACGCATCTGCTCACCTATGGCTTCTTGATCGGCATTGGACTGGCCAGTTTTTCAGTCGGCGTCGGATTTGTGAGCGGCTGGTATTCCGCGGAGCGGCAGGGCTTTGCTCTCGGCGTTTATGGCGCGGGAAACATCGGACAATCGCTGGCCGCGTTTGGCGCGCCGTTCATCGCAGCAGCGTACGGGGTGAAGTGGGGCTTCTGGACCTTTGGAATTCTTCTGTCGATCTGGCTGGTCATTTTCGCGTTCGGTGCGCGCAATGCTCCCCGGAGTGGTTCGGCCAAATCGATGGCACAAATCTTACAACCACTGTCCGATGGGAAGAGCTGGATCTTGAGTTTGTACTACTTCCTCACTTTCGGCGGCTTCGTGGCGATGGCTATCTACTTGCCCATTTTCCTTACCGAGATGTTCAAGCTCACTCCGCAAAACGCGGGGTTGAGAACTGCCGGATTCGTTGTGCTGGCCACTGCGATGCGTCCGATCGGCGGTATCCTGGCTGACAAGGTGGGCGGCACCGCGATTCTGAAATGGGTTTTTCCCGCGACTGCCGTAATGGCAATCTTCCTGGCATGCCCCATGATGGTTACGTTCACAATCGGCGCGCTTGGCATGGCAGCAGCAATTGGATTGGGAAATGGCGCCGTCTTCAAGTTGGTGCCGGAATACTTCCCGAATTCGGTAGGCAGCGTTACCGGCTTGGTGGGTGCGGCGGGAGGCCTCGGCGGATTTTTTCCGCCGTTGGTGCTGGGGATGATCAAGCAACGCACCGGCAGCTTCACCATGGGTTTCATCTTTCTTGCTGTTTTCTGCTGCTTCTGTCTGTTCGTTCTGCTCACAAGGCGTGAGCGGCCCATGCAACTCGCAACTGTTTCGCGGTGAACCTATGAAGCCAGTCTCTCCAGCGAAAGGTTCAGATGTATTTCACGCCACATCTTGGGGCGTGATTGTTGCGGTATCCCTGATCGTTGGAATCCTCGTGGGAAGTCGTGGCTTGCGGGATTTCGATCCGGCGCTGGTTTCTTATGCTGGAGCGAGCGTGTTTGCCGCCTTCGGGTTGGGCTACCGCTATGCAATGTGGTTGCGTCGTCCGCCGACGCGCTTGTACTGGGTTCGTGGCTGGCAGATTTTTCTCAATCCCCGAAAATTGCCGGCGAACGTAGCGCACCTTGTCCGGATCTTCTGGAGCAACATTTTTCTACAACGCTTCATTGAACATCGGTCGAAAGTCCGATGGACGGCGCACTGGTTCCTGGCCTGGGGCTGCCTGCTCGCTGCGGCGGTAACCTTTCCACTCTCCTTCGGTTGGGTGCGCTTTGAGACCGCTCGCGATAGTCAACAGATCTACAACGCATTCATGTTCGGTATTCCGGTTGGTCATTTCAGGTTGGGCACGATCGTCGCCGAGTTAACGTTTAACGTCCTCGACATATCCGCGGTGATGGTGTTGATCGGCATCTTCTTTGCAATGTGGCGCCGCGGGCGCGATCGCGGCGCGATGGCCGTGCAGCAGTTCTCGAATGATTTGATGCCCCTGATCATGCTGTTTGCTATCTCCGTGACTGGTCTGTTCCTCACCGTATCCACTCACTTGATGCACGGGCTTTACTACATCTTCCTGTCACAGGTTCATGCCGTCACCGTGATCATGACGTTGCTTTACCTACCTTTTGGAAAGTTCTTTCATATCTTCCAGCGCCCCGCGCAACTCGGGGTGGATTTCTACAAGCAGGCGGGCGCGAAGGGCGAGCAAGCTGCTTGTGCCCGCTGCGGCCAGGCCTACGGCTCGAAGTTGCAGATGAACGATTTGAAATCAGTGCAGGCGGCTCTCGCGATTCAGTATCAGATGGCAAACGGCTCGCATTACCAGGACGTTTGTCCGCAATGTCGTCGCAAGAATATTGCGCTGACACAGGATGACCTTTGGAAGGCTGCTGAAACGAAAGGTTTCTGAGAATGGCAAAGCTCCCGACCGATCTACCGGATCTCGTGAAGCAGTTTGGGCCGACCTTGAATCGTGTGCCTTCCGGCGGTTGGGAGCACACCGGGGCCGACGAAAAGCTGGTGAAGACCCATTGTTGCTTCTGCGGACAGCAATGCGGCATTCAGCTGAAGGTTCGCGACAACAAGGTCACCGGCTTCGAGCCTTGGGAAGATTTCCCTTTCAATCGAGGAAAGCTTTGTCCGAAGGGCGTGAAGCGATACATGCAAGACGAGCATCCAGACAGGCTTAGGTCGCCGCTTCAGCGAGTGCAAGGCAAAGGCTTCGAGCCGATCTCGTGGGACGCCGCAATGTCCAGGGTCGCCTCCGAAATCCAACGCATTCAATCCACGTACGGTAAAGACGCTTTCGCGATGCTCACCGGCGCATCGCTTACGAACGAGAAGGCATACCTGATGGGGAAGTTTGCGCGAGTCGCGCTGCAAACGGCGAACATCGACTACAACGGCCGGTTGTGCATGGTGTCGGCTGGTGCAGCGTCGAAGAAGGTCTTTGGCATCGATCGCAGTGCGAATCCGTGGAGTGATATACCGAAGGCGAAGGTGATCCTGGTTGCCGGCGCGAATGTGGCCGAGTGTGCACCTATCACCACCGACTACCTGTGGCAGGCGCGGGATAACGGCGGCAAGTTGATCATTCTCGATCCGCGAATGACGCCGATTGCACGCAACGCCGACCTGTTTATTCCAGTTCGTTCGGGCGGCGATATCGGCGTCTTCAACGGCATGCTCCACATCCTCATCGAGCGCGGCTGGATCGATCGCGAATTTATTGCAAACCACACGACTGGCTTTGATGAAGTGGCCGCTGCGGTGAAGAAGTACACGCCGGAATACGCATCGAAGATTGCCGGTGTCCCGGCGGAAATGATCGTGAAGGCCGCCGAGATGTGGGGGCCGGCGCCGACGAGCTTTGTTCTTCACGCACGTGGAATCGAACATCACTGCAAGGGCGTAGAGAACTGCATCGCTGCCATCCAACTGGCACTCGCGACCGGACGTATCGGCCGCGAAGGCTGCGGATACGCGATGATCACCGGCCAAGGCAACGGACAAGGGGCGCGCGAGCAAGGACAAAAGTGCGATCAGCTTCCGGGTAGCCGCGACATCTCCAATCCGGAACATCGGAAGTATATTGCGGGCGTATGGGGCGTGGACGAAGCCACGATTCCGGGCAAAGGCCTCTCGGCGGTACCGCTGATCGAGGCGATTCACGAAGGCAAGATCAAGGGTCTGCTCTCCATCTGCTTCAATCCCACTGTCTCACTGCCTGATGCAAACTATGTAAGAGCGGCGCTCGAGAAACTGGAGTTCTACGTCAACATCGAGTTCTTTCTCTCCGAAACTGCACGCTACGCCGACATTGTCCTCGCCGGTTCCCTGATGGAAGAAGAAGAGGGCACGACGACGAATGTAGAGGGCCGCGTGATTCATCATCGTCAGGCCGTCACTCCCCCCGAGGGTGCGCGACCGGATTCTCAGATCATTTGCGATCTGGCGCGACGCCTCGGCCACGGCGATAGGTTTCGCTACAACTCCTCGCGCGAACTCTTCGACGAATTGCGCGTGGCCTCCAAGGGAGGTGTTTCCGACTATTACGGGATCACGTACGAGCGCGTCGACGACGAATACGGCGTCTCGTGGCCTTGTCCCGAGATTGGCCATCCGGGAACGCCGCGCCTTTATGAAAACGGAAAGTTTGGCCATCCCGACGGCAAGGCGCACTTCATCCCGATCGAATGGCGGCCCTCGGCGGAGATGCCCGACGACGACTATCCCATCATTCTTACCACTGGCCGCGTGGTGTCGCATTTCTTATCGGGTTCTCAGACGCGTCGTATCGGCAGCCTGCTCGATCAATATCCGCAGCCGCTTTGCGAAATGCATCCACGACTTGCGGAGAAACTTGGTGTCGTCGACGGCGATTTCGTGAAAGTGGAAAGCCGCCGCGGCGTGGTCGTCGTTCGGGCGCAGGTCGTGAAAACCATTCGTCCCGACACCGTCTTCATTCCGTACCACTGGCCGCTGGACCGTTCCGCCAACAACCTTACGATTCGCGCCATCGATCCGGTGTCGAACATTCCGGAGTTCAAGATCTGTGCTGTACGTGTAAGCAAGACCACCGAACCCCACGGTCCGATCGCACAGTTGGAAGTGCAGGCCGGAGGAATTCGATGAGCGAGATGGCCTTCTACATCGACCACTCTCGCTGCATCGGATGCCAGTCGTGCGTGCAGGCCTGCGCCGAATGCGACACCCATCGCGGCACCAGCATGATCCATCTTGAGATCATCGAGCGGCGTAACAGCGTTCAGACCGCACCGCAAGTTTGTATGCACTGCGAAGACCTGATCTGCGCCCGCGTCTGCCCCGCGGATGCGATCAAGAAGACTCCCGATGGCGTGGTGCAAAGCTCCCTGAAACCGCGCTGTATCGGGTGCTCGAATTGCGTTGTGTCCTGCCCGTTCGGCGTGCCCAAGTACTCCGCGCAAATCGACCAGATGATGAAGTGCGACATGTGCTATGACCGCACCAGCGTTGGCAAGAAACCGATGTGCGCTACGGTGTGTCCTTCCGGCGCGCTGACATTCGCAACGCCCGAGGAGATTCAGCGCACCCGTCGTGGAATCCCGATCAACTCATGGAAATTCGGCAACGAAGAAGTGAAAACCAAGGTGCATGTGATGGTGCCGCGTGAGGTCACCCGGGTGGACGTGAGCCTGGTGCAGATTGCATCGACGCCATCCTCATTGCCCGAGGATCCCTATGACGTTGCGTTGATGCTGGAGGGAATGTGATGGAAGGCGACGGGAAAGAACCAGCAAAGCAGAAGAACTGTGAAGCATGCGCCAAAGCACCGAAGTGGAGAACCGATTTCCCCATCGAGTGGGAGGGCGACCATTACGTGAGCCGGCGCGAGATGGTGAAGTTCCTGACCTTGGGATCGGCCGTACTGACGACTGCGACCTGGGTCACGGCGGCCGCCGGCGGTGTCCTGCATCGCGGTGCAAAAGGAGAGCGTTACATCGGCAGCGCAGCCATGCTGGAAAGAGAAGGCTCTCTGCTGTTTCGCTATCCAACGGATCAGGATCCATGTATTGCCTTGAAGACGCCGGAGGGCAATCTCGTGGCTTACTCGCAGGTTTGTACCCACCTTTCCTGCGCGGTCATCTATAGCAAGTCAGAAAATCAGCTCGTTTGTCCTTGCCATAATGGGCACTTCAACCTCGAAGAAGGCGCGCCGGTCTCCGGACCCCCGACGCGGCCCCTGCCGCGGGTGAAATTAGAACAGCGCGGTGATCAGCTTTACGCCCTGGAGGTGGAAGCGTGAGCACGCGTAAACAAGGAACGACGCTCTTTTCAGTGATCTTGATTCTCGTGGCAACGACCGTCGTCCTGCAACTATGGCTGTTGACGGTTGCGATGGAAGCTTTGCTCAGAGGCAATCGCCAGATTCTCGTGCCGTCCGCCACGGGTTCGACCGTGCTCCTGTTGATCAATGGGGGCCTGCTGCGTTATGTGTTTCGCTTCGATCGCGAGGTTGAGGGCAATCAAGAGTAAAGGCAGTTGACCGTGACATAAGTCATCCCCAACGCTCCTCCGCTCCCGTAGCCTCTAATCGAGAGGCCATCATGAGCGAGATCATCGACAACAAAGCCCACCGCGTCCGAACCCTGAAACACATCATCAAGCACCTGCACTCCGGCCAGGCCCCGGAGCAAGTGAAGCAACAGATGAAGGAGCTGGTTCGCCAGACCGATTACGCAGAAATCATAGCAATGGAGCAGGA
>ODAK010001956.1_pt1 | contig 21878 bp, 17 predicted proteins | sample 1539591 | NCBI WGS metagenome assembly ODAK01 (sample SAMEA3539303, study PRJEB22396) | soil metagenome | biome: tundra; feature: field; material: soil | place: USA | collected 2010-05 | depth 0.15 m | reverse complement strand
CAGCAGCGAGCGCGTCCAACTCCCCTCACCCTCAAGCCGTGCCTGCGTGAGGCGCAGGTGCTCGGCGACGTGCGCCGGCTTGTGGGGGTCCTCGCCGAGGTCCCGGATCGCGAGTTGGGTCGCCGTGCCGGCCGCTGCGATCTGCTCCAGGCGGCTCTCGAAGGCGGCGATCACCTCCTCGCGCGCGAGCACCCAGGAGAAGCTCCAGGCTGCGAGCAGGTTGTCGGGGGCGTGGGCGGCGACGTTCCACAGCGCCTCGCGCAGCAGCACGAGGAACTCGGTCTCGCCGTCGGCGGTCAGCCTGTAGGTCGTGCGTGCGGGTCGGCGACCCTGCGTCTCGGTACCGACCTCCTCGAGGTACCCCTGGCGGGTCAGCGTGCGCATCGCGTTGTAGACCGAGCCCGGGTTCAGATGCGCCCACTCCTCGGCGCGCCAGCTGAGCAGCTCCCGGCGCACGAAGTAGCCATGCACCGGTTGGAAGATGCGCACTGCGCCGAGCACGAGCAACCGGGTCGAGGACATTTCGCCGTATCCTACTTGACAAAAGTGACTATTCAGTATTGACTACTGCTCGGATGCTCAAGTTTGACCAGGACCACGGGCGAGGGCACCAGGGAGCGGCGCAGCCGAGGCCGGCGGAGGCGTGATCGCCGCGCACGATCTGCGCAAGAGCTTCCGCGGCCGCCGAGGAGCCGCGGTCGAGGCGGTGCGGGGCGTCAGCATCGACGTCAGGCCGGGCGAGATCTTCGGCTTCCTCGGTCCCAACGGCGCCGGGAAGACCACGACGCTGCGCATGCTGACCACGCTGCTGCCGATCGACTCGGGCACCGCCACGGTCGCGGGCTACGACGTTCGCGGCTTCCCGGACAAGGTTCGAGCGCGAATCGGCTACGTCTCCCAGCTCGGCGGCGCCGACGACCTTGCGACCGGCTTGGAGAACCTCATCCTGCAGGGAAGGCTCTACGGCGACGAGCTCGCGACGGTCAGACAGCGCGCGGGCGAGCTGATCGAGCTGCTCGACCTGTCGGACTTCGCGCAGCGCCGCGTCATGACCTACTCGGGCGGCCAGCGCCGCCGGCTCGACATTGCGCTCGGGATCGTCCATGGACCGCAGGTGCTGTTCCTCGACGAGCCGAGCGCCGGGCTCGACCCGCAGAATCGCGCCAACCTCTGGGACCACATCCGCGCGCTGCGCGACCGCGGCACGACCGTCTTCTTGACGACGCATTACCTCGAGGAAGCGGACGTGCTCTGCAACCGGCTGATGATCATCGACCACGGCCTGGTCGTGGCCGAGGGGACGCCGCAGGAGCTCAAGCGCCAGGTCGCGGGCGATACCGTCCTGCTGAGCCTGCGCGATGACGGCGATGCGGTGGAGCGCGCGCTGCCGGCGCTCGAGGCGCAGCCGTATGTTCGCAAGCTGTCCGCCGAGGGTCCCGACATACGGCTGTATGTCGAGGACGGCGGTGTCGCCCTGCCCCAGCTGCTGCGGCTACTCGACCAGGCGGGCATCGGCCTGCGCTCGATGAGCCTCTCGGAGCCGACGCTCGACGATGTCTTCCTGCGCCAGACCGGCCGATCGCTCCGCGACGCCGGCGCCGCCGGTGAGGATCCGCAAGGATGAAGACCGCCACCGACATCGGTCTGCTGTTCAAGCGCTACGCGCTCCAGTCGCTGCGCAACCCGGTCTGGGTGTTCGTCGGGTTCTCCACCCCGCTCCTCTATCTGGCGCTGTTCACACCGTTGCTGAAGCACGTGCTGGGAGCGCATGGCCTCCCCCCGAACATCAACGTGCTCGACGTCTTCCTGCCCGGCATCCTCGCGCTGCTGGCCTTCGCGAGCGGGACGGGACCAGGCTTCACCACCATCTTCGAGCTGCGAGCCGGCGTGATCGAGCGCTTCCGCGTCACCCCGGCGAGCCGCTTCGCGATCCTCGTCGGCCCGATCCTCGCGAGCATGGTGCTGATGTTCGCCTTCGACACGGTGCTCGTGCTCGTCGGAGCCGCCTTCGGGTTCCACGTGCACCTGCTCGGTCTGCTGGTGCTCGCGGTCCTGACAGCGCTGCTGATGGTCACGATGGCCGCCTTCTCGATCGCGACCGCGCTGATCACCAAGGACATCAGTAGCTTCGCGGCGATCATCAACGGCCTCAACCTGCCGGTGCTGCTGCTCTCGGGCGTGCTGTTGTCGATCTCATACGGGCCGCTGTGGATGCGCATCCTCGCGCACCTCAACCCGCTCTATTACCTCGTCGAGGCAGCGCGGGTGCTCGCCAGCGGCTCGTTCCACGGCCCCCATGTGTGGCAGGCCTTCGCCGTGCTCGTGCCGCTGTGCGCGCTTGTCCTCGCCTGGGCGACGAACGTGTTCCGCCGCGCGGTCGCCTGAGCGCTAGTGCGCGAACGCCGCGACCTGCGGCCGGTTGTGCGGAAGCGGCCCGTCGAGTGCTTCGAGCGCGGCCGTGTGGCTTCGCAGGTCGCGCAGCAGCAGGTCCCCCATCTCGTGGGTCATGCCGGCGCGAACGACGATCCGCAGCACCGAGAGATCCTCGCGGTTGGCGGGGAAGGTGTAGGCGGGCACCAGCCAGCCCCGCCCGCGCAGCCGGTCGGAGACGTCGAAGACCGTGTAGTTGGTCACCTCGGGCTTGAGCGTGAACGCGAACACCGGCAGGTCGCTCGCATCGCTGACCAACTCGTAGGGGCCGATCTTGGCGATCTCGGCGGCGAGCCGGCGCGCGATGTCGGCGGAGCGCTGCTGCACCGCGCGATAGCCCTCGCGCCCGAGGCTCGCGAACATGTGGTACTGGGCGACCACCTCGCTCCCGGGCCGCGAGAAGTTGAGCGCGAAGGTGGGCATGTGGCCACCGAGGTAGTTGACGTCGAAGATCAGATCCTTCGGCAGCGCGTCGCGATCGCGCCAGAGCGCCCAGCCGACGCCCGGGTAGACCAGCCCGTACTTGTGGCCTGACGCGTTGATCGACTGCACGCGCGGGATCCGGAAGTCCCACACGAGGTCCGGCTGGAGGAATGGCGCGATGAACCCGCCGGAGGCGGCGTCGACGTGGAGCGGGACGCCGATGCCGGTGTCGCGCTCGAGCGTGTCCAGCGCCGCGGCGATCTCGGCGACCGGCTCGTAGCTGCCGTCGAAGGTCGAGCCGAGGATCGCGGCGACGCCGATCGTATTCTCGTCGCAGAGCGCTGCCGCCTCCGCGGCGCCGAGTGTGTAGCGGCCGGCCTCCATCGGCACGAACCGCGGCTCGACGTCCCAGTATCGGCAGAACTTCTCCCAGCACACCTGGACGTTGATGCCGGCGACGAGATTCGGCCGGTCGCTCGGGCGGTCGGCGGCGCGCATCCGCTCACGCCAGCGCCACTTCAGCGCGAGGCCGCCGAGCATCACGGCCTCGCTCGAGCCGGTCGTCGAGCAGCCGGTGGCGCGATCGCTCGCCGGCGCGTTCCAGAGGTCGGCGATGATCTCGACGCAGCGCGACTCGATCTCCGCCGTCTGCGGGTACTCGTCCTTGTCGATCATGTTCTTCTCGGCGGTCTGGGCCATCAGGCGCTCGGCCTGACTCGGCATCCAGGTCGTCACGAACGTCGCGAGGTTGAGCCGCGCGCTGCCGTCGAGCAGCAGCTCGCTCGCGATCAGCTCGTAGGCGGCGTCGTCGCCAAGCCCTTCCTCGGCGAGCCGGTGCAGTGGCGGGTCGTCCAGTTCCACCGCCCGGATCCTACGCCGCCGGCGAAGCCGTCGTGTCACGCGCCGGCCGCTGCGCGGATCAAGCGATGGTCGCCAAACGAGCCGGGAGGGCCTCGATGTAGAGCGTCCGCAGATTCGGAGCGGCCGGGGCGCTCGCCGCCGCCGCGCTCGCCGGATCCGCTTCGCCACCATCGCCGCCCCATGACTTCGCAGCCCGCGCGCGTCGAGAGACGTGGCATATTCGCCGCATGAGCGCTCGCGCCTGGCTCGCCTTCGCGGCGGTCTCGGTCCTCTGGGGCATCCCGTATCTGTTCATTCGCGTGGCGGTCGACGGCGGCATGCCGCCGATCTTCCTGGCCTGGTCGCGCGTTACGGCTGCCGCCGTCGTCGTCGGAGCGATGGCGTGGCGCGCCGGAGTGCTGCCCAGCGTGCGCGGCCGACTGCGCTGGCTGCTCGCGTACGCGGTGCTCGAGATCGCCGTGCCGTTTCCACTGATCGCCGCCGGTGAGCGCCACGTCGCGTCGTCGCTCGCAGCGATCATCGTCGCGGCCGTGCCCCTGATCATCGCGTTGCTTGCGCTGCGGTTCGAACCGAGCGAGCGCGTCGATCGACGACGCCTGATCGGGCTGCTGATCGGTTTCGTGGGCGTGCTCGCGCTCGTCGGCATCGATGTCGCGGGGCGCGCCGGCGAGCTGCTGGGGGCCGGGGCGATCCTGCTCGCCGCCGTCGGCTACGCCAGTGGACCGATGGTCCAGAACCGCCATCTGCGCGACCTCGATCCGCGGGCGATGATGGCCGCCGCGCTTGCGATCGCCGCGCTCGTGCTGACGCCCGCGGCGGTGCTCAGCACGCCCGCCCGGAGCCCATCGCCGGCGGCGCTGATCGCCGTCGTCGTGCTGGTCGTGTTCTGCACGGTGGCTGCGTTTCTGATCTACGTCACGCTGGTGACCGAGGTCGGGCCGGGGCGGGCCGCGGTGATCACCTATGTGGCGCCGGTCCTCGCCGTCGGGCTCGGCGTGGCGGTCCTCGGAGAACACCCCGGCGCCGGCGCGATCGCCGGGCTGCTGCTGATCCTTGCGGGATCGTGGCTGTCGACCGACGGTCGCCTGCCACCAGGCCTCACTCGGCTGCTCGCTCGATTGTCACGGCGCCCGACGAGCGAGCCCACGCCGGAGCGCGAGCCGACGATCGACGCGCTGCGCGGGTGACCGGCACCGCCGGCTCGGCCGAGCGCCCTGCGGGCCAGCCGGGTCCAGACGGCGAGGAGCGGTCAGTTCTCGACGGTGACGAGCGTCCCGATCGGCGTGTACGGCCAGACCTTGGCCGCCGCGGCGAGCGGCAGCTCGACACACCCGAGGCTCTGCGGCGTGCCGAAGGAGGCGCGGTTGAACGCGTGGATCGCGTCGCCGCCGTTGAAATAGCTGATGAAGCGGATGCCCGGGTCGTGATAGTGCGAGCCGTCCGGGTTGGTGCCGCTCATCGTGCCGACGGGGATGTGCTCGAAGACCGGGAAGGTGCCGAGCACGGTTGGCGCGGCGGGCACGCCGGTGTTGCCCGGCGAGGTCAGGACCGTGTGGCCGTTGCTCCACAGCGTGAGCAGCTGGGGGACCTTGCGGTGTACGTAGACATAGCTGTAGCCGGCGTGGCTACGGCGGCCGGTGAGCGCGTCGGTCATCAGCGCGCGCCAGACCATCGGCCCGGCAAGTCCGTCGACGGCGAGCCCGTGGGTGTGCTCGAACGTCATCACCGCGCCGCGGGTGATCTGATTGGGCGACGCTGGGTTCCACAGGGCGCGCAACTCACGCGGCGTGTGCAGGTAACGCCAGGTGAACGCGCCGGAGGGCGGAGCGACCGCGGCCGCCGCCTCGAGGTGAGCCGTGGGCGCGACCGGCGCGCTCGCGGAAGTCCAGTCGAGCGGAAGATAGCCCGCCTGCGCGAGGAGTTGCTGAAGGCGCAGCGTCGAGCCAGGCGGCACCGTCCACGCGAACTGTTCGCTCGCCGCTGCCAGGCTCCCCGCGGTTTGTGTGACCGCCACGGCCCGCGGAAGCACGACACGCAGCTCGCTGCCGAGCGGCGCGCCAAAGCCCGAGGGGGTGAACACCAGCGTGTGCGTGTCCGTCTCGCGCCACGATCCGGGCGTGCTCGGCGAGAGCTGCGGGAGCGAGGAGCCGAGCAGTTGCGCGAGCGGCTGCGAGAACGTCAGGTGGATCGCGGCAGTCGGCGAGATCTGGGTCCCTGGTGCAGGGCTGGCGACCATGACGGGCGAGCGTGACGGTGGAAACCAGGTCACCGCGACCGGCGCGCTCAGCTTCTCCCAGGGCCGCACGGCGGCGGCGATCTCGAGTGTCCCCGGCCCGTCGCGAACCCCGAGCGAGACCGTGCGGACCGCGCTGGGCGGGGTCTGGTGGACCGCCAGGTAGCCACCGCTACCGTAGGCGACGGTGCTCACCGGTTGATCGAAACGCACCCTGACGGGGGATCCCGGTGCGACCGTCAACCATGGGTTGCTGACGCGCGCGACCGGAGCGCGGAGCGTCAGCCGCTCGAGCCGCACGCTCCCCAGGGCCCATCCGAGCCAGCCCGGGCGGCGAATCGTGACGTTGACCGAGATCAGCTCGCCGGGAGTGATCTGCGCCAGCGGCGTCAGACGCCCATCGTGCACCGCGACGGGAATGCTCCGTCCGTCCGGGCCAAACGCCTCGGCCCGTACGAGCGTGCCGGCGAACGGTTGCAGTTCGACCTTGGCGAGCGCGGTCGGATCGCTCGACAGCGTCGCGCCCGACCAGACCGTCACGACCACGACGAGGCCGGCGATCACGAGCGCGGCGGCGCCGGCGAGTACCAGCAGGCCACGCCGACGGCCACGCGGTCGCGACGCCAGCCCATGCGGCTCGGCCGCCTTGAACGCCATCAACAGAGGATAGGCACCGCGCTGACGCGTCCCTGCAGCTCAGCGACCGGTCAAAGCAGGTCGCGTGCCCGCATCTGAGCGCGAGCCACCCGCCCGCTTGCTTCTCGCAGCTTGCGCGCCTCCTTGTGCGCCTCCTCGTTGCGGCGAGCGATCTCCTTGGTCAGGTCGTTGAACGTCGTGGATGCCGGCGTCGGTCGCTCAGACCCGGACTGTTCGGCGGGTTCGCGCATAGATGAACTCCTCGATGCTCCGCGTTTGGCAAAGCCACAGGAGAATGCGGGAGCAGGACACTCAGGGGTGGAACGTTCTCATTCAGTCTAGCCCCCTGGGCAACCGGTCACACGCGTGCGCGGTCGCTGGACCCCGGCCGCGGACGCGAAACGTCGCGAAGCCTGCACCGCCGCCCTCAGGTGGCGATGGCGACGAACCAGCGACCGTCGTGCAGCACCGTCGCGCCGCCGAGCTCCTCGGCGAGGTCGCTCGCGCGGAAGAAGCGCTTGTAGACGCGGTGGCGCGACCCGTCGTCGAGCACGCGCTCCTGCCACTCCTCGGGCTGGACGTCCTCGCGAAGCGCCGAATCGACGACCACGAGTTGCGACGCGACGCGCCTGGCCTCAGCGAGGAAATCCGTCCGCTCGTCGCGCTGCAGGTGGCCGTAGAAGTGGCTCGTGAACACCCGGTCGAACTCGTCGTCGTGAAACGGCAGGGGCACCGCCTCGCCGCACAGCATTCGCCCGCCTGGCAGGCGCTCGCCGGCGATCTGCAGCATCGCCGTGCTCTGGTCGAGCGCCACGACCTCACCCGCCAGGTGAGCGCTGAGAAAGCCGGTGCCGCACGCCACATCGAGCACCCGAGCCGGCGGCAGCGCGGCGACGACGGCGACGAGCTGCGCAACCTCGTCCGCCCACCCCGGACGGTCGCGCTGCGCGAACTGGCCCGTCCCGAGCCACCAGTCGTCGTACTCGGACGCGCGCTGGTCGTAGTAGCTGCGCATCGCCTCGTCGAACACGAACGTCATCGCCGGCGAGTGTACCCCGCCAAAGCGGCGAGGAGTCCGCGCCCGGACCGTGCTTCGCGGGTCCGCGAGGGTCGCCTGGCGCGGGTCGCGATCGACACCGTCTAGGCTCAAGTCACGATGGCGCTCGACGATCGGATGACGCCGCCTGGCGAGTTCGCCGGGCGGCAGCGGTGCGTGCCGCTCGAGCCTCCCTGGGTGGGCGGCGCCGAGGCCTGAGGTGGGCGTCGAGCCGCCGGCCAGCGGGATCCCCCCGCCGGTGCGCCCCCGACGCGCATGGCTGGTCTGCGCGACCACGGCTGTCGCCGGAACGATTGCCGCGAGCCTGCTGCCGTCACCGTGGTCGATCGTCTGTGGCGTGCTTGCGGTGCTCGGAGCGATCGGGGCGTTCGTTGCGTTCGTCGTCATCGTCGTGCTCGAGGACTCGGGCAGCGGCCGCTGAGCCGGTCGGCGGCCGGGTCACGCCGCCGGCGCGCCGTTGCGCGGAAAGATCATGCATCCCGAGGGCTCGAAGTGCAGCCCGACGGTCTCCCCGCGGCCGACGCGGCCCTCGGAGAAGACGCCGCTGATCATCGTTTGACCCGGGAGATCGATCGCGTGCTCGTGGCCGCGGTCGCGGAAGGCGACATCGGTGATCGCGACCGAAACCGGTGGCAGCGAGGGTGCGTAAAGGAGCTGCGAGATCGGCAGCTCGAGGAACACGCCGGTGAAGCTGAGCAGCCAGGCGCACACGAGCGGTCTGGCGATCAGCGGGAAGACGCCGCGCACCCAGCCCAGAAGACGCGTTCGCGCTTATAGTCGTCGGTCGAGTGCACAGAGCGTTGTCAGTAGCGCGCTGCGGGCGCCGTCGATGAGCGCCCGCCTACCGTCCTCTCGCTGCTTCCTGCCGGCGACGCGGCCGAATCGGTCTGCCCGTCGCGCCCAGCGACCGGTCCTTCGATGAGCGGCCCTGAGCTCGGCCTGGCCGTGTCGGTCTTCGCGGCATGCGCGGTCGAGGCGGTCGAGGCGCTGACGATCATCCTCGCCGTCGGCACGACGCGCAGCTGGTCCTCGGCGCTGTCGGGAGCCGGTGTTGCGACGGTTGTCCTCGCCGCCGTGGTCGTCGGGCTCGGGCCGGCGCTGACCTCGCTGCCGATCGATGTCCTGCGGGTTGGGGTCGGCGGGTTGTTGCTCGTCTTCGGGCTGCAGTGGCTGCGCAAGGCGATTCTGCGGGCCAGCGGGCTGAAGGCGCTCCACGACGAGACGGCCGCGTTCGCGGAAGAGACCGAGGCGGCGCGCGCCGCCGCCCGCGCGGCATCCGGCTTCGACCCGTATGCGTTCACGATCGCGTTCAAGGGCGTCTTCCTCGAGGGCCTCGAGGTGGCGTTCATCGTGCTCACATTCGGCGCCAACCAGCACCGCATTCCGCTCGCGGCGATCGCCGCCGGAGTGGCGATCGCCGTCGTGGCCGCGGCCGGGGTTGCCGTGCGCGCGCCGCTGGCACGCGTACCCGAGAACGCGATGAAGTTCGCCGTCGGGGTGATGCTGACCTCGTTCGGGACCTTCTGGGGGGCCGAGGGGGCCGGGGCGGCGTGGCCGGGCGCGGACGCTGCGCTGCTCGTGATCGTGCCGGTGCTGCTCGCGATCTCGCTGACGTTTGTCGCGCTGATCCGCCGTGGCGCATTGTCGGGCGCGGCCCAGGCGCCGGTGACCGCCGGCGGCGGCGCATGAGTCGCCTCCAGGCGGGGCTGTTCGGCGCGTGGGAGTTCGTTGTCGGCGATGACTGGCGCGTCGCGCTCGGCGTCGTCACGGCGATCTCGCTGACCGCCCTGGTCGCCACCAGCAGCGTCGCGGCATGGTGGGTTCTGCCGGTCGGGGTCGTCGCGTTGCTTGCCGACTCGTTGCGCCGCGCTGCACGCCAGGCGCGCCGGCACTAGCGCCCGAGCGTTCGCTCGAGCCGGCGCGCTCGTTCGGGGATCTCGCCCAGCAGGACCCGCACCTGCTCGAGTCCCGCTCGCAGCGCCGTGTCGCCGACCTCGACCGGCAGCATCGAATCCTGGAGTCCGGCGAGCGCGCTGTCTGCCCGTCCGACGGCCTCGACCGCGCTGTCGATGATCCCCTTCGCGTTGTGTGCCCGGACGTGCGGCGTCTGCGCCGCGAACACCCGGCTGGGGAAACCGTGGCGGCCGGCGAACTCGGCGTGGACGCGTTGCGCGCGCCCGTAGGCGCCCTGGACAGGCCGGAAGAGCTCCTCCTCGAGGCGCTCGGCGGCGTAGTCGTCGAGCTGCTCGTAGGCCTCGCCCAGATACGTCAGCGCGGCCCCGATCTGATCGGCCGCCGCCGCGAGCGTGTCGAGCAGTTGCTGCCTGGCCTCGGCCGTCGTGTAGGTCATCACCGACGAGGTTAGCCATGGCCGAGGTCGGCGTGGCGCAGCCGACGGTGCGCCGGCGGCTACTGCGACTCGCCGGCCAGACCTCGGGCCGCCCGCTGGCTGAGCTCCGCCAGCTCCTCGTCGCTGAACTCGGGGACCGAGAGAAGCTCGCGCGCTCGCGCAGCGAGGCCTTCGTCGACGAAGACCTCGCGGTTGCCGCTGGCCCCGAGCTGGGGGAGATCGGCTCCGATGCCACGCTTGTACACGGCATCGATGCCCGCTCCCGCCAACCGCGCGCATATCATCTCGGCCTCGGGTTCGTTCTGAGCGCTTGCGATGGCCACGAGCATCGGGCCATCCTAGACCAGCTCCGCGGCCGGCTTCGACGCAGGGAGGACGCTTGCCCCGCATTCAGCAGGTGATCGACACACTTGAGGCCGAGTGCGCCGAGCTGCGCGAGCGGTTGGCGTGGCTCGAGGCGCAGCTCAAGGAGTTCCAGGCCGCCCAACAGGAGGCCGCAGCCCAGGTGCCGGCGCGCTCGCTGCGTCGCGCGACCGCGCGCCGGGCCAGCAGGCGCCGCGCGGTCGCGCGCTCGCGCCAGCTCGACACGAAGGCGACGATCATCGCCTTTCTCGCCGAGCACCCGGGGAGCACCGCCGGCGAGGTGGCGAAGGGCCTGGATCTCAATCGCGCCAGCGTTTCCAATCGCCTGAGCGCGCTGGCGAAGCTCGGCGAGATCCGCAAGGCCGAGCGCGGCTACGCCGCCAAGTAGCGCGGAGCGATGGCGTCGGACGCAGCAGCCGTGGCGTCGCGATCCGGCGGACGGATCCTCGTCGACCAGCTCGTGCTCCATGGCGTCGAGGCGATCTTCGGCGTCCCCGGCGAGAGCTACCTCGCCGCGCTCGACGCCCTCCATGACGCGCCGATCAGGTTCGTCAACGCTCGCCACGAGGCCGGCGCGGCGAACATGGCCGAGGCCTATGGCAAGTTGACCGCGCGACCGGGGGTCTGCTTCGTCACCCGCGGCCCGGGCGCGACCCATGGCTCGGTCGGCGTGCACACCGCCTTCCAGGACTCGACGCCGATGCTCTACCTCGTCGGTCAGGTGCCGCGCGGCGAGCTCGGGCGCGAGGCCCTGCAGGAGCTCGACTACCGCGCGATGTTCGCGCCGCTGGCCAAGTGGGCTGAGGAGGTGATCGACCCGCGACGGATCCCCGAGCTCGTCCGCCGCGCCTTCCTGCTCGCCACCTCGGGACGTCCGGGGCCGGTCGTGCTCTCGTTCCCGGAGGACGTGCTGGTGGAGCAGGCGGTGGTTGCAGACAGCCTCCCCTACGCGCCGTCGGCCGGTGCTCCCGCGATCGCCGACCTCGCCCGCGTGCGCGAGCGGCTCGCCCGAGCGGCCCGACCGCTGCTGCTCGTCGGCGGGGGCGGCTGGAGCGCCGAGGCGGCGCGCGCAGCGCAGGCCTTCGCGGAGGCCTCGGCGTTGGCGGTCGTCTGCTCGTTTCGCTGTCAGGACTACATCGACAACCGCTCGGCGTCCTACGCCGGGCATCTCACGACGTTGACCGATCCGGCGCTCGCACGGCGCGTGCGCGAGGCCGACCTGCTGCTCGTCGTCGGCGATCGCCTCGGCGATGTGACGACCGCCGGCTACACGCTGATCGAGCCGCCGGTCCCGCGCCAGGAGTTGATTCACGTCTACCCGGACCCGCACGAGATCGGCCGGGTCTTCGCTCCGGCGCTCGGGCTGGTCAGCGGCTCGACCGCCTTCTTCGAGACGATCGAGCCGGTCGACGGGACCGGCTGGGCGGCGTGGAGCGCGGCGGCGCATGCCGAGTACCTGGCGTGGAGCCGGCCCGCTCCCGGGTCGTGGCAGCTCGATCTCGCGGTCGTCGTCGGGCAGGTCGCGGAGCGGCTCGCCGGCGAGGCGATCGTGATCAACGACGCGGGCAACTTCAGCACCTGGGTGAGCCGCTTCCTGCCGTTTCACTCCTATCGCAGCCAGCTGATGCCGGAGAGCGGAGCGATGGGCTACGCCGTGCCGGCGGCCGTGGCGGCGAAGCTCCTGCATCCCGACCGCCCGGTGATCTGCTTCGTCGGCGACGGCGGCTTTCAGATGAGTGCGCTCGAGCTTGCGACGGCGGTGCAGGAGGAGCTGTCGATCGTGGTGATCGTCGTCAACAACGGGATGTACGGGACGATTCGGGCGTTCCAGGAGCGCGCCTACCCCGGCAGGGTCTTCGGCACCGCGCTCCGCAACCCCGACTTCGCCGCGCTCGCGCGCGCCTGCGGCGCGCACGGCGAGGCGATCGAGCGCACCGAGCAGTTCATGCCCGCGCTGGAGCGTGCGCTTGCCGCCGGGCGTCCGGCGCTGCTCGAACTGCGCGTCGACGGTGAGGCGATCTCGCCGGTCGAGACGATCTCGAGCATCCGGGCTCGCGCAGACGCGAGCGCTAACTAGCTTTCCGGATCGGCGCATGCGCCGATCCGCGGGTGGGTGCATGCACCCACCCGACCGCGAATTCCCTCAGCTGCTCGCGCCGGACGGCGCGAGCACGAGCAGCAGATCGCCGCGCTCGACGCGGGTCCCGTTGGCGACGGCGACGCGCTCGACGCGCCCGCTGATCGGTGCGGCGATCGTCGACTCCATCTTCATCGCCTCGATCACCGCGACGGCCGCTCCCGCCCGGACCTCGTCGCCGACGCTGACCTGGATGATCACGGCACCGATGACCGGCGCCGCGACGTGCCCCGGGTTCGCGGGGTCCGCTCGCTCGATCTCGTTCAGCGCGGCCTCGATCGTGCGGTCGCGAACGTCGATCGGCCGCAGCTGGCCGTTGACGCGCGTCATCACCGTGCGAATGCCGTATTCGTCGGGCTCGCCGATCGCCTCGAGCTCGAAGATCACGCGCACGCCCGGGGCGAGGTCGATCGGCAGCGCGTCGCCCTCGCTAAGGCCGTAGAAGAAGGCGTGGGTCGGGAGCAGCGAGACGTCGCCGTGGCGCTCGCGCGCCGCGAGATGGTCGCTCGACGGGCCGGGGAACATGATCGCGGCGAGCGCGAGGCGCCGCTCGCTCCCCGGGCGGCTCAGCACGTCGAGTGTGACCTCGTCCAGCGGCGCCGTCGGCGCGGGCTTCGCGCGGCCGCTGAGGGCCCGCGTGGTGAACGGCTGCGGGAATCCGGCGGGCGGGCGCCCGAGCGCGCCGCGCAGGAAGTCGAGCACCGACTCCGGGAGGTCGAAATGGGCCGGTGCGCGTTCGAGCTCGTCGAAGTCGATTCCGGCCGACACGGCGAAGATCGCAAGATCACCGACGACCTTGCTGGTCGGTGTCACCTTGATGATGTCGCCGAGCAGCGCGTTGGCGCGCTCGTAGGCCGCCTCGACCTCCTCGAAGCGGTCCCCGACCCCGATCGCCGTCGCCTGCTGGCGCAGGTTGGACAGCTGGCCGCCGGGAATCTGGTGGCGGTAGACGCGACCGGTCGGCGCGCGCAGACCGGCCTCGTAGGGCGCGTAGAGCGCTCGCACCGCCTCCCAGTACGGCTCGAGCGCGAGCGCCGAGTCGAGCGTGATCGCCGGGGCCCGGCTGGTGCCGGCGAGCGCGGCGATGATCGCCGAGAGCGAGGGTTGGCTGGTCATCCCGGCCAGCGGAGCCGCGGCGCCGTCGAGCGCATCGACGCCGGCTTCGACGGCGGCAAGGTAGGTCGCGAGCGAGCCGCCGGCCGTGTCGTGGGTGTGCAGGTGGACGGGGACGTCGAAGCGTGCGCGGAGGGCTTCGACCAGCGTGCGCGCGGCGGGTGCGCGCAACAGGCCCGCCATGTCCTTGATCGCGAGCACGTGAACTCCCGCCGCCACGAGCGCCTCGGCGAGGCCGAGGTAGTAATCGAGCGTGTAGAGCTGCTCCGCGGGATCCGAAAGGTCACCCGTGTAGCAGAGCGCACCCTCGACGAGGGCCGGCGTCTGCAGCGTGGCGTCGATCGCGGGGCGCATCCCGTCGATGTCGTTGAGCGCGTCGAAGATCCGGATCACGTCGACGCCGGCGTCGATCGCCTCGGCGACGAATGCGCGAACGACGTTCGGCGGGAAGCGCGAGTAGGCGAGCAGGTTGCTTCCGCGCAACAGCATCTGCAGGCAGACGTTGGGCACCGCCTCGCGCAGGCGCTCCAAGCGATCCCATGGGTCCTCGTTCAGGAAGCGCAGCGCGACGTCGAAGGTCGCCCCGCCCCAGCACTCCAGCGACAAGAGCCCTGGCAGCAGCCGCGCGATGTGCGGTGCGACGGCGAGCATGTCGAACGTGCGCATGCGCGTCGCAAGCAGCGACTGGTGCGCGTCGCGCAGCGTGGTGTCGGTCACCGCGACCGCGGGTTGCGCGCGCAGCTCGGCGGCGAACGCCACCGGACCCAGCTCGTGCAGGCGCTGGCGTGAGCCCGGCGGCGGCTCGCCGGCCAGCGGCGGCAGCTTTGCGCGCGGTTCGATCAGCCCCGGCGGCGGCTCGCGCTCGCGGTTGATCGTGACGTCGGTCAGCCTGGAGAGCAGCCGCGACGCGCGGTCGGCGCCCGGGTCGGCCGAGATCAGGTCGGGGTGCTCATCGACAAAGGTCGTGTGTGCGCCACCGGCGAGGAAGTCCGGGTGGCGGAGCAGGGCGCCGAGAAACCCCTGATTGGTGCTCACGCCCCTGACCCGCAACTCCGCGACCGCTCGCCTGGCACGCGAGGCTGCGCTGCGCAGATCCGGACCGCGCGCGGTGATCTTGACCAGCAGCGGGTCGAAGTACGGCGAGACCTCGGCGCCGACGAACGCAGAACCCTCGTCGAGCCGGATCCCCGCTCCGCCGGGGGACCGGTACGCGGTGATCCGGCCCGCGTCGGGCCGGAACCCGTTTGCCGGGTTCTCCGTCGTCACCCGGCATTGCAACGCGACACCGCGCTGACGGATCGCTGCCTGGGAGAGGCCGAGATCCTCGAGCGTCGCGCCGCCCGCGATCAGGATCTGCGCTCGCACCAGGTCGACTTCGGTCGTCTCCTCGGTCACCGTGTGCTCGACCTGGATCCGCGGGTTCATCTCGATGAACGCAAAACGACCCTCGTCGTCGAGCAGAAACTCGACGGTTCCCGCGTTGACGTAGCCGATCTCGCGGGCGACGGCCACGCCCGCCTCGCAAATCCGCTCGCGCAGCATCGCGTCGAGGTTTGGCGCGGGGGTCACCTCGATGACCTTCTGATGGCGGCGCTGCACCGAGCAGTCCCGCTCGAACAGGTGCACGATCGCACCGGCGGAGTCGGCGAGGATCTGGACCTCGATGTGCCGCGCTCGCAGCATCGCCTGCTCGAGATAGACCGTGCCGTCGCCGAACGCTGCCTGCGCCTCACGCATCGCGCCGTCGAGCGCACGCGTCAATCCGTCGGGCGAGTCGACCAGCCGCATCCCGCGTCCGCCCCCGCCCAAGGCGGCCTTGACGAACAGCGGATAGCCGAGCGACGCGGCGGCCGAGCGCGCCGCTGCCGCGTCGCGCACCGGCTCGCTGGCCTCGAGCACCGGGACCCCGGCGCGGCTGGCCACCTGACGTGCGCGCGTCTTGTCGCCGGCAAGCCCGAGCACGCTCGCGGGCGGGCCGACGAAGCACACGCCGGCCGCGTCACAGCGGCGGGCGAGCACCGGGTTCTCGGCCATGAAGCCGTAGCCCGGATAGATCGCGTCGGCGCCGACGGCGACCGCCAGATCGACGATCAGCTGCGTATCGAGATAGGTGCTGACCGGGTGGCCCGCTTCCCCGATCTGATAGCTCTCGTCGGCCTTCAGACGATGCACGGAGTCGCGGTCCTCGGGCACATACACCGCGATGCTGCGAACCCCCAGCTCGTTCGCCGCACGAAATGCCCGGACCGCGATCTCGCCGCGATTCGCGACGAGCAGCGCTTCGATCATCGGCACGTTCGCAGCCGCACGGGCGCCATCTTAGTGGCTGCCGCCGCCGCCTCCGCACGGGTTCCGGCGAGCCAAACGCGCCAGCCGCGCGGCTTCGACGCCGCCGCCGGGCCCTATCCCCGGCGAGGTTCTGCGGCCGTGGCGGCCGGACGCGGTCGGCGAACGGCGGCGGGCCGGACTCCCAACCGCTCGCCGATCAGCGCAGCAGCGAGTGCTCGCGCGGGTCCGCTGCGCGTGGGCCGCTGGGCGGCGATCCCTCGCCGGCGGCCGCCTCGACCGGGTCGCTGAGAACCGGCACCCAGCGTCGCAGGGTGTCGACGAGTGCCTGATAGCGCATCGGTTTGCTGATGTAGTCGTCCATGCCCGCCTCGAGGCACTTCTCGAGGTCGCCCTTCATCGCATACGCAGTCATCGCGATCACCGGTGTGTGCTGGGCGCCCTGTTCGAGCCGGCGCAGCTGAGCGGTCGCCTGATAGCCGTCCATCTCGGGCATCTGGCAGTCCATCAACACGGCGTCGTAACGGCGCGTGGCGAGCGCCCGCAGCGCCTCACGCCCGTCTGCCGCGACCTGAGCGCGACAGCCGCAGCGTTCGAGCGCGCGAACGGCGACGATCTGATTGACGGGACTGTCCTCGGCGACCAGCACCAGCGGCGCCGACTGCCCCAGGCGCACCGGCGCGCCCCGTGGCTCGCGGGGGTACGCCGGCGCACCGTCGTCGGCCGCGGGCGCGCCAAGATCGAGCTCGAGCCAGAACGTGCTGCCACGCCCCGGCTCGCTCTCGGCGCCGATCGTCCCGCCCATCAGGTCGATCAGTTCGCGCGCGATCGCGAGACCGAGTCCCGTGCCACCGTAGCGGCGCGTCGTCGACGCGTCGGCCTGCGTGAACGGCTCGAACATCCGGTCCAGCGCCGCCGGGTCGATCCCGATGCCCGTATCGGCGATCTGCACACGAATCCGGGTGTCACCGTTCGGGCGCGGTGTCGCGCTGACGCGGACGAGGACCGATCCCCTGGCGGTAAACTTGACGGCGTTCGAGACAAGGTTCAGCAGAGCCTGGCGCAAGCGCCGCCCGTCTCCGCGGGCGCATCGCGGCACCTCCCCGGCGAATTGCACCTCCAGCGTGAGTCCCTTCGCCTGTGCTTCGAAGCTGGCCACTGCACATGCCTGCTCGATCGTCTCGCGCACGGCGAAGTCGGTCACGTCGAGCTCCAGCTGACCCGCCTCGATCTTCGCCACGTCGAGCACGTCGTTGATGATCGTCATCATCTGCTCGCCCGAGCGAGCGACCTGCGCGGCGTACGCTCGCTGCTCTTCACTCAGCTCGGTGTCGAGCAGCAGTTCGTTCATCCCGATCACGCCGTTCATCGGCGTGCGGATCTCGTGGCTCATGTTCGCCAGGAAGGCCGATTTCATATTCGACGCCTCGACGGCCTCGTCGCGGGCGATCGCAAGCTCCGTACTGGCCTTGTTGCGCTCGGTCACGTTCTGGCACAGAACCACCCGACACTCGAGTCCACCGAGGACCAGATCGTCGCTGGTGATCTCGACGTCGATCGTCGTGCCGTCCTTGTACCGGTGCCGCCACGGATGCGCCACCACGAGCCCGCGCGCGTTGCCGCTCAGCAGGGCCTTCAGGTAGTGCTCCAGCTCCTCGACGTCTTCGCGGGGTCCCAGGTCCTTGATCGTCATCGACAGGAACTCTTCGCGCGAGTAGCCGTAGCTGGCAACGGCCGCATTGCTGACCGCCACGATCCGCAGCGTGGCGCGGTCGTAGGCCAACATCGGCTGCGGGTTGTGCTCGAACAGCAGCCGGTACTGCTCCTCGCTCGAACGCAGCTGCCCCGCCTGGGCGGCGTTCAGCGCCAACTGGCGGCGCAGGCCGCGGCTGACCGACGCCGTGATCGCAAAGAGGGCCAGCCAGAGCAGGGTCAGGCCGATCGCGAGGCTCAGGTAGAGGCGGTGCAGGCCGGCCGCGACATCCGCGGCGATCGGGCCGTAGGGGAGGTACATCTCGAGCACCCCCACCGGCCGTCCCGACCCGCCGGCGTACAGCGGCTCGTACACCTCGACGGCCGTCTGGCCGGTGGCCCCGGTGTCGTTGCTGTCGGCGTTCAGGTGGGTGAGCCGGACCACGACCCCGCCACGGGCCGCGGTGAGTGCCTCGTCTTCCGGTCTGCCCCGAAAGCCCGAGCCGTCGTCAGAGAAGACGACCTGCCCGGCGAGGTCCCGCACGCGCAGCCGCAGGATCTTCTTGTTGCGCACGGCTGCGGCCACCAACCGCCGCAGGCCGGTCCTCTCGTCTGCACTGAGACTCGCAGTGATCGGCTGCGCGTCGAGCAGCGGCTGCACGGCGGTCTGCGCGACCAGCAGCGCTTCGCGGCGGCCTTCGGAGAGCCCTCGCTGGCGCGCCTCGCCCGCCAGGCTCGCAGCGAGGACCACGCCCAGTATCAGGACCGGCACCAAGCAGGTGGCCGCGTATTTTGCGAACAGGCGGGCGGTTTCGCGTTGGGCCGGGTGTCGCGTCTGTTGGCGAGCGGTCGACCTGCGTCGGCCCGGATGTCCCATCCTCTGGCTATCGGTGTGGCGCCGTCGTTGCTTTAGTTCTGTATACCTGGGCCGAGCGAACGGACGGGTCGGAGCGTCGCCGACAACGCGGTATTCTGCGCCCGGTGTCGGCGCAGCGAAATCGGGTGATCGTCAGCGCCGCGATCACCGGCGCGATCCATGTCCCGTCGATGACGCCGCACCTGCCGGTGACCCCGGCGCAGATCGCCGAGAGCGCGATCGGGGCGGCCAAGGCCGGAGCGGCGATCGTGCATCTGCACGCGCGCGACCCGGCGAGCGGCAGGCCGAGTCACGACCCGGCGGTGTTCGCGCAGTTCCTGCCGCAGATCCACGACGGCAGCGACGTCGTGATCAACCTGACCACCGGCGCGGGCCTCGGGATGACACTGGAGGAGCGAACCGCCGCGGCGCGCACGTTCTCACCCGAGATCTGCTCGCTCAACATGGGGAGCATGAACTTCGGCACGTTCCCGATGATCGCCGGCGTGGCCGAGTTCCAGCACGAATGGGAGCGGGAGTATCTCGAGAACACGCGCGACTTCGTCTTCCGCAACACCTTCAAGGACATCGAGTGGATCATGCGCACCGTTGGTGCGCAGGGGACTCGCTTCGAGTTCGAGTGCTACGACGTGGGCCACCTCTACACGCTGGCGCACTTCCTCGACGCCGGTGTCGTCGAGCCGCCGCTGTTCGTCCAGAGCGTCTTTGGGATCCTCGGCGGCATCGGGCCCGACGTCGAGAACCTGATCCACGTGAAGGCCACCGCCGACCGGCTGTTCGGGAGCGACTACCAATGGTCGATCCTCGGGGCCGGTCGACACCAGACCCGCCTCGTCACGGTCGGCGCGATCGTCGGCGGCAACGTCCGCGTCGGCCTGGAGGACAGCATCTACCTCGAGAGGGGGGTGCTCGCAGCGAGCAACGCCGCGCAGGTCGAGAAGATCGTGCGGATCCTCCGCGAGCTCTCGCTCGAGCCGGCCACGCCCACGGACGCGCGCGAGATGCTCGCGCTCAAGGGGTCTGCGGCGACGAAGATCGGCTCCGCCGGCGGCTGACCTCGCGCGCGGCTCAGGCGGTCCGTGCGCCCGGGCGCTCGCTCGAGAGCGCGGCGCGCAGCGCGACGGCGGTGTCCATGAGCGCGCGTTCGAGCGAGCGCAGAAGCTCCGCGGCGCCGGCCAGATCAGCTGCCTTGGCGCGGGTTTCGAGCTCAGCTGCGACTGCCGACACGAGCGCCGCGCCGACGGTTGCGCTTGCTCCCTTGAGGCGATGCGCGGCGGCGGCTACGGCCGGGGAATCGCCCTGCTCGAGGGCCGCCATGACGACCAGCGCCTGCGCGGCGGCGTCGTTGAGGTACAGCTCGACCAACTCGCGAAGGTCGTCGGCCGCCAGTTCGCGCAGCTCGGTCAGGGTGGGCTCGTCGAGCAACTCTCCGGTGACCTCGTCCTGCTCCGGCGGGCGCGCGCCGACGGACGCGCGGTGATCCGGCGGCGAGGGCAGGCATCGCGTCAGCGCGCTGCTGAGCAGATTGGGCCGCAGCGGCTTGCTCACGTAATCGTCCATGCCGGCGGCGAGACACTTCTCTCGGTCTCCGGCCATCGAGTTGGCGGTCATCGCGATGATCGGCAGGCGATCGCGCCCCTGCTCGCGCCGGCGAATCTCCGCCGTCGCTGCGTAGCCGTCCAGTTCAGGCATCTGGCAGTCCATCAGGACGGCGGCGTAGGTCGTCTGCGCGACGGCGGCGATCGCCGCGCGTCCGTCGCCGACCACATCCGAGCGATAGCCGCACTGGTCGAGCAGCCGAACGGCGAGCAGCTGATTCACGGGGCTGTCGTCGGCCACCAGGACCAGCGGCGCGGCGTCGGTCAGCTGGCCCGACGCGTCTCGCACGCCGATCACGCCGAGCGCGGGCAATGCCTCGACCGGCCGATCGCTGTCGTCGGGTGCGCCAAGCGGCAGCTCGAACCAGAAGGTGCTGCCCACCCCTGGCACGCTCTGAGCGCCGATCGTTCCGCCCATCGTCTCAACGAGTCGCGCCGAGATCGTCAGGCCGAGGCCGGTGCCCCCGTATTTGCGCGCGGTCGAGTTGTCGGCTTGGTTGAACGGCTGAAACAGCCGACCGAGTGCCTGCGGATCGATGCCGATTCCGGTGTCGGCGACCTCGACTCGCACGAGCGTGCCGTCCGCGAGCGCGCCGGCGCTGACGCCGATGACGACGCGTCCCGCGGCGGTGAACTTGACGGCGTTGGAGACGAGATTGATCAGCACCTGACGCAACCGCGAGACGTCGCCACGCAGCCACGCCGGCACGTCGGGGTCGACGGCAACCTCGAGCTCGATTCCCTTTTCGCGAGCAACCAGCAGCAGCGTGGCGCAGCCTTCGGCGATCGCCTCGCGTAACGCGAAATTGCTCGGGTCGAGCTCGATCTTGCCGGCCTCGATCTTCGAGTAGTCGAGGATGTCGTTGATCACCAGCAGCAGGCCCTCGCCGGAGGCGCGCACGATGTCGGCGTACTCACGCTGCTGCTCGCTCAGCGGCGTGTCCAGCAGCAGCCCTGTCATGCCGATCACGCCGTTCAGCGGTGTGCGCAGCTCGTGGCTCACCGTGGCGACGAACAGCGACTTCGCGTTCAGCGCCTCGACGGCCTGATCGCGCGCGATCGCATTGAGGCGCGCGGCCTTCCCGGACTCGCGGAACGCGAAGACGAGGCGAATCGAGACCGCGACGATGCACATGCTCGCGAGCACGAGCGCCAGCAGGTTCGTCCGCTGGAAGTGGTCGATGATCAGCAGCGCAAGGGCGAGCATGCTCAGGGCGATCGGGGTGACGATGCTCGCCGGCGGCCGTGGCTGCGCCGACTGAGGGCGGCTCGGTATCCAGGCTGCGCAGCCGACCAGCGCGAGCGCGATCGGCCAGGTGAGGTCGAGCATCCCGTTGGGTAGGTAGGTGTTGTCGACCGTCTGCAGCAGGTACACGGAGTCGCCCGCGCAGAACACCGCGAACCCCAGGCCGATCAAGAGCCAGGACCAGCTCGGCGACTCCCGCCGCGATGCGATGCCGACGCTGATCACGATCGCGAGCAGCACCAGATCGCCGACCGGATAGGCCAGACCCGTCGCGACGACGCCGAAGCTTCCGCTGGCGCTGTGGAGCACCGCGTCGAAGACCACCGCGGCTGAGACCGAGGCGACGCCCAATGCGCCGATCACGCCGTCGATCCACAGGCTCGCGGAAAGCTGAGGAAGGCGCGAGCGGATCAGCAGCACGACCGACAGGAACGCCGGTATGTAGAACACGAGCCAGAAGATGTCGGCGACGGACGGGATCGGCTGCGGCCCGGAGGCCTGGGCGAGAAAGGCGTCGTAGTAGATCTCGCCCGTCGCCCAGCATGCGATCGCGCAGGCCATCAACGCCCAGGCGAC
>ODAK010001955.1_pt1 | contig 21880 bp, 27 predicted proteins | sample 1539591 | NCBI WGS metagenome assembly ODAK01 (sample SAMEA3539303, study PRJEB22396) | soil metagenome | biome: tundra; feature: field; material: soil | place: USA | collected 2010-05 | depth 0.15 m | reverse complement strand
AGGGATCGCCGTGGTATCCGCCAACTATGGCTTCGATTTCTTCTGGTGTCATGCGAGCCTGTTCGTCATGGAATGTCGGGCCATGTATTACTGTAGCGCGGCGCGGGGCGCGCGTTGCGCGCCGTGGCTGGTGGTTGTGTTACTTCGCGGAATTGGAAAGTTGCGCGGCCCGCTCGATTTCGGCGGCGAGCCCGGAAACTGTGGGGGGCTTCGAAGAGTTGGTTCGGAGTGAGAGTCACACTGTAGACCTGACACACACGGTCGAGCACCAGCGCTGCCAGCAGCGGGTGGCCTCCGGCTTGAAAGAAGTTGTCGTCATTGGAAATGTCGTCGACTTCCAGCAGCGAAGCCATGATTTGGGCCAGCCGCGCCTCTACCGCTCCGCGGGCGGATGGCTCGGGTTCACACTCGGGCGCAGGCAGCGCGGCGCGGTCCACTCTACCACGATTTCGGGTTGATTATAAGGCTTTAAGGTCCCGGTATCGTCTGTCACGCGCGAGCAGTACTAGTGTACATCCGATTTAGGCCGGGTTCCAAGAGGTGTTTCTGCTCGCCTGACGGTTCAGATGCACATTGGTTCCGAGTTGGTCAGGTGGGAGCGGGCTACCTTCAAAAGCAACCGGCGCGGCTGCAGCGCACTGCTCACCGCTTCGGCTGAGCTGTAGCGGTCTTCGGGCGAGGCGCGATGCATCGTGCGACCAGTCCGCTCCAACGCGGCGGAAGATCTTCTATCGCACGCTGCCAATCGGCGGCAACGATGACGGGTCCGGCGGAAACCGTATCCGCCTGCGAATCGGCCTTCCCCGCCTTAGGCATCTGGGGTGCGGCAGGTGTCCCGATCCGTTTGGGCGGATGACCCGTCAACATCACGTGAAAGAGAATTCCCAGGGCGTACAGATCGGACGCGGCCGTCGATGGTTCGCCGAGGAATAACTCAGGGGCCATGAAGTCCGGCGTGCCGCCATGGAGGCCCGTCATCGGAGCGCCTTCGACGATCTTCATTGTGGCCATGCCGAAGTCGGTGATCACGACCCTGATGGCGCTTCGCGGCGCACGTACGACGATGACATTGCCGGGCTTCAGGTCGCCGTGAATGACGCCCTGGCGGTGCGCTTGTCCAAGTCCGGCGCAGATCTGGCGCGCGACCTCCCGCGCTTCCCGCTCCGGCACTGGCCCATCGCGATCGATTCGTTCCGAAAGCGTCTGCCCGTCGATGAACTCCATCGACAGGAATTCCATTTCTCCCAGCGGGGTAGAGACTACGTGCAGGTCGTGTACCTTACAGACATTGAAGTGACTCACCTCGCGGGCGGCGCGCACTTCGGGCGGCAGACGGCCTCCATAACCCGGCTTCGCGCACTTCAATGCCACGCGCTGGTCCAATTTCTCGTCCAGGGCTTCGTACACAAAGCCCATGCCGCCAGCGCCCGCTGCGCGGAGGATACGGAACCTCCCACCTAGCAAGGTGCCCGGGACAAACGGGTCGAGGCGATCGGGCTCCAAATGAGCGGCGGCCGCAAAATGACTGGTGGTAGAATCGCCCATTAACTCCACAGCCGGCCGGTCCAACAAACATTCGCGCGAAGTGTCCTGGGCGAGCAGTGACTCAATTTCACAGCGCAGTTCTTCGTCACCCCGGCAAACTTCGGCCAGAAAGGCGTGGCGCTGGCTTGGATCCCGCTCCTTCGCGGAATGATAGAGCTGCTCGACTTGGCGCCAGCGTTGCTGTTCCATCGCGCGGTCCACATCGGCGTTGCCGTCCCACAACCATCGCATCCGCGTGGCAGCTCGCACCTCCGGTCTCGGGCCCCGTTTGAAGTAAATGCCTGGATTGCCTGGATTACTTAGTTGCCAGCCGAAACCCAATGCCGTAGTGCCGGGTATGGCGATACGGATGTCGCGCCCAACCCGCGCCACATTGCCCGGCCTGTGCAGCAACCTCCAGGCGCCACGCCTACGAGCAGATCGTCTGGGACATGCGGATTCTTGCCGGTGGAGGCCATAGTCCCTCTCACCCAGCGTACCGTACTCCCATAGCGGATGGTTGTCAAGGCCCTAGCTAGTAGCTGTGACGGTGCCGGTTGAAGCTCGCCGGCAGCCCGTCGTCAAAACAGTGGAATTCGAGTTGCCACGGACCGCTTCACCACCTTGAACGTTGTCTGTGCCGCAAAGGCCTCGGCCTCCGGAGATCCATCGTGCCGCGGCTGGCCTCCGATCATGACCGAGTATCCCCCAGCCACAGGCCCTCGCGGCGGCTTGCACCTCGCATGCCCTCTTACCTATTGCGGACAATGGTTCAATTCACGCGCGCCAGCACCGGTCCTGCGAGAAAGGCGTGCAGCCATCTCCTGGTGAATCAGCAGAACATCGTGCGGAGTGAACGCCAGGCCCTTCGAACTTATCTTTCGGAGGTCGCGGTCATCCCAATGCGCCTTCATGATCCCAGTTTCGGAATGGCGCGTCATTCCTTGCAGGACGTGCGTGATCTCATTGGACGAGCACATGCGCCAGCAGATGTGCCCGTATCTCGGGCGCGAAGTTGTGGACCCGGCAGTAGAACACCTGGATACCGCCGCTGAATGGCTGGGCATAGGCAAGCGCGCCCGGGTGGCCCCCGCCAGGAGTGTTGGTGCTCATAGCGATCATAATGGGCTGTTCCGAGCCGCCGGAACAACGCCACTCGATTCCTGTTCCGATCTCAGCGAAGATCCTGCCGGCGAGCATCCGGGCAAGCTGCAGGTCGGGCAGGCCGACGCCGCTCTCGATGCAGACACTCACGCTCGGTTCCGCAGCCTCGCCATTCATCAGGGCCAGTGCTGAAATAACGATTCCTGCGATCCCTATGTCTTCCCACCTCACCGTGCTTTAGCGCAGCGACCGGGGAAAAACAGCTCAAAGATTCAAGATGCGGCTGACCGGGTTCTGGCCAGAGGATCTTTCCCAGCCGGTCCGGCAATGAGACGCATCACGACGTAACCGAGCACCAGTCCCACCGCAAAGAATGCAGCATCGCCCAGCACGGGCCCTATTCCGGGTGTCGCCACCAGTATCCGCATCAAGTGCTGCCACCAGACTCGATCCCGGATGGCGAGGTCAATAGGCAAGGCCAGGAGCATAACAACCTGTCCCGCCCAGCCGAAGCGGCGGGTGGCACGCCATGAAACCAGAAAGAATAATCCGCCGCCCATCATGATGACCAGAAACGCGGCCGGCAGGGAAAACAGCATCAGCGGTTCCGGTGTTTCAGGGAACGCGCTTCGCCACCATCCCATCGCATAGTCGACTCTCAACTTGATGATCCAAACAACCGTGAACACCGCGCCGCCCGCCAAGGAGCCCATTGCGCGACGAAAGGTCGCGCGTGTCAGGTAAGCCGCAACGCCGAAGCCCGCGAGGTCAATGTACAGAAATATCGCCATTAGCGGTGCCAGGATGGCGCGCCCGGATAACGCCTGCCCGGCGGCCTCGATCAGGATCCGTGACTCCCATAGCGTGGTGAACATGCCGGCGGCGGCGGAAAGGAAAATCAAAATTCCGGTGGCGACCCCGGCCGGGTGGCGGCGGACGAAGCGGCTTGCCCGGTACCACAAGCTGTCTTCCCGCGCATTCACCGGCCGGTTTTCGAGATGGCGTCCGAGATCCTCACCGAAAGCTTCCACCGAGCTGTACCGGCGCACCGGCTCGCTGTGAAGCGCGGTCAACACAATGCAGTCCAGGTCTCCCTGGAGCCGTTTCCGGAGCCGGTTCGGATCGCCTTCGCGCACCTCGCTGACGGCTTGCGGCGTCAGCCGCTCCTCGGTCGTGGCCACTACCACGCTGGGGCGCGTGGGCTCCTCTTCCGAAAGCACCCGCGCTATCTCGCGCACCGCCGCCCTCAGCAAGTGGTGGGGCCGATGTCCCGTCAGCAGTTCGTAGAGGACCACTCCCAGAGAATAAACATCCGTCAGCGTGGTGATGCCATCCCCGTTCACCTGCTCCGGACTCGCGTATTCCGGAGTCATCAGGCGCATCAGCGTTCTGGTCGTCTCATCGCCGGTTTGCTCCTGGCGGAGAAGCTTTGCGATTCCGAAGTCCAGCAGCTTCACTTTGCCGTCGGCGGTTACCAGGATATTGCCCGGCTTCAGGTCGCGATGCACGATCAGCCGCTGGTGAGCGTATTGAACCACGTCGCAGACGGCGCGGAACAGTTGGAGACGCTGGGTGACGTTGAGCTTGCGTTCGTCACACCAGCGATCAATCGGCTGGCCGTCGACGAACTCCATCACGAAGTAAGGGAGACCCTCTTCGGTAGTGGCGGCATCCAGCAGCCTGGCGATCCCGGGATGATCGAGCGACGCCAGAATCTCGCGCTCCTGCCGGAATCGCGCCAGAATATCGGCGCCATTCATTCCAGGCTGGACGAGCTTGATGGCCACCTGCTTGCGAAACGCGCCATCGGAGCGCTCGGCGAGATAGACGGATCCCATGCCGCCGCGGCCGATCTCGCGGACCAGCGTGTAACCGCTCAGACGCCGGCCCTCCATCCGTGGGAGTGAGCCGGCCGAAGATGGAACCATGGGCGCCAGCAGGGGCTCGTTCAGCCAATCCGGCACCCGCTGTCGAGCGCCGAGCAGAAGATCCACCTCCCGGCGGATGGCTTCGTCGCCCTGGCACTCTTGTTCGAGAAAGGCGGCTCGCTCCGCGGCATCCTTCGCCAGGGCAGCTTCATAGATCGTGCGAATTCGAGCGAGGTATTCGGGTGTCATCGCTTTTGGTCCTTTCGGGCGGGCCCGGCGGCCAGCCGCATCACCGCGCACCAGATGGAGTCCGCCAAGATCGCTCCGATGAGCTGCTGCGTTGTCATGCGAGCCGTTGTCCTCCGTGTGGAGGTATCATAACCCCAGGCTCTGTCCAACTGCTTTAGCGCAAACAGAGTTCAAAACAGCTCATATTAGTCGGGAGGCGGATGGCAGAGGATTCTCACACGATCACCGGCCTCCTCGAGGAGTGGCGCTCCGGCAACCAGGACGCGGCCAACCGGATCATGGAACTCGTGTACAGCGAACTGCATCGCATCGCCTCCCGGGAGATGCGCCGCGAGCACGGTGAGCACACCCTCCAGACGACGGCCGTGGTCCATGAGGTCTACTTGCGCCTGTGCGGCACTGCCCCAATCAACTGGAAAGACCGCTCGCATTTCTTCGCGGTCGCCGCTCAGCAGTTGAGGCGGGTGCTCGTGGACCACGCGCGCCGGGGGCGGAGCGAAAAGCGAGGGGGCGGTCTGGTTAGACTCGAGCTCTTGGACGGCGACGGTGGCATTGTCGGGTTCGACGAGCGGTTGTTGGCCGTTGACGAGGCCCTCACCCGTCTGCATGCGCTCGATGAGCGCGCTGCGAAGGTGATCGAACTGCGCTTCTTTGGGGGGCTGAGCGAGACGGAGGCCGCGGAAGCGCTCAGTATTTCGGTGGCGACGCTGAAGCGGGATTGGGACTTTGCCCGGACGTGGCTTGCGACCCAGTTGGGGTAGGCAATTTCGTCGATTCAGCCGGAGCCGGCTGTGTTCTTTACTAGCCCATCTAGTGTCCTGTCCCGTCTAATTCTTGACAATGTGCAAGGGCGCCAAGGTGGGGCGGACGCCCTCGTCCGCGCGCGACCCCCTGGTCGCGCTTCTACAGCCATTGTCAACTTTTGAGCGGGACGGCACACTAGTGAAGATCCGGGGAGACAGGCCCGGAGGCCTGTCCTACTGCGGTGTCGTACCAGCGCAGGATATGATACGACGTGTCGTAGCCGGCCGGCAGGAATTTCACCTGCGCGGCGACGGTGCGGCGCAGGTCCGACAATTGGCCGTTCACCAGGCGCAGGCGGGCCGTGGAGCGCAGCGTGAACATGGTGTATCCGCCGATGCGCAGGCGGGCGAAGCCTGGGCCGGCGATTTGCGCGAAAGGCGCCAGATCGGCCGGCGTGAGAAAGGCTTGCGCGCGGCGCTGCTGGACCAGGGCCGCCACACCCTCCGGCGGGACGCCCACGGCGGCCAGCACGGCGGGCGGCGCGGTGTTGACATCGAATTGACGTGTGGCGCCAAACACTGAGACGCACTCGCCGAGACCGGTGCGCAGCGAGAGATGTTGCGGGGCGCCTTCGGGCGTGGGTTGCCAAGTGCCGTAGAAAAGATCCGGGGTGACGCCCTTTACCGACAGCAACTCCTCGATTTCCTGGAAGCGCGCATGCGGCGCGAGATAGGGCGGGTGCAGCGACGCATAGAAGTCGTCAAAGGAGCTGGAGAGTTCGGGCGGCGGGGAGCGCCAATCCACGATGGCCGCGGCAATATCCTGCGCGCGGGCGGGGTCCACGCCGAGATTCACCAGCAGGCTAAACAGGTCCTCTTGCGGGGCGGAGTTGATGTTGAACTTGGCGGTCTCCGGGATGATATCGACCACCGTTTGGCCTTCCGGGAAATCGAACGCGAAGAAGGGCACGGGCGGTTTGAAGCGAGGGTTGTCGGGATGCGTGCGGCCCCAATCCATGTATAGGATCGCGCGGCGCAGGCCGCCTATGGCGAGATCCTGGCTGCGGAGTCCATCGACGGCGGTGGCGCTGCGCTCGGCCTCGCCGCGCACGGTGTCGGCGAGCGAAATGGCGATGGTGGCCAGGGCGGCGGAGAGCCAGAGGACGGCGAGGAGAGCGGTACCTTGGGCAGCCTTCGGCTGCCGTGGATAGTGGGACCCAGAGAGTACCCTGGCTGGTGTCTGGTTAGTAAGCGTCCACATAGACGATGCCCGGCAGGCGGTTGATGGGGATGGCGGTGGTGATGGTTAGCGGGCGGAGGCGGGCGGGGTTGTCTTCCAAGGGCGCCATTTCCACACGCAGGCCTATCGGCCAGCGCGGCAGGACCCAATCCGTGCGCCACTGATCGATGTCGGGGGGCTTGGCCGGCTCCAGATACGAAAAGCGGCACCAGGCCAGCTTGTCGGCGAGCACGAACGACTGCGCGGAGGCTTGAATCGGCCGGAATTGCGGCATGGTCAGGCCCGACAGGGGATCGGGGACCATGGCCAGGCACGATTGCCCCGCGCTCACTGGGCTGGTGTAGGGGATCTCATTTACGATCAGCCGCACTCCGCGGCCTTCGTCGCCCGGGATGACTTGCAGCTCCAGGATGCGCGGCTGGCCGCGCCAGGCCTCCTGCAGCGAATAAGTGGAGACCAGCCGCATGGACTGCGGCTGCCCCTCAAAAAAAGTAAAGGGTGTGCCGGAACAGAGCGCCTTGACGGGCATGAAGCCGCCGAGTTGTTGTTCGATCACGCGTTGCGCTCCGGCCACGCGACGGTTTTCCATGAGGCGGGAGTTGGTTTTGTGCAGACCGTCGAACCCCATACGAAGAGTCGCGAGCATGCCGACCGAGAGCATGCTTAGCAGGGTGACTGCGATGACGACTTCGATGAGTGTGATGCCGGATTGTGGGGCAGGACTCCAGTCCTGCGCGGGTCCTCCAGGACCCGCTCTTCGCGCAACGGAACAGGCCGGCGTGGACGCCGGTCGCAGACCTGGAGGTCTGCCCCACAATTTGCGGGTCATTGCTGGAGGTCCTCGGCGCGCAGCACGTGCGCGCGGTAGCCGCTTAGCGCGAAAGTGCGGCGCTCGCCGCTTGCCATCCACCAGATCTCCAGCGACATGCGGTCGAGCGACTGCTGGCCCGGCGCCGGAGACGGCGGCATTTCGAAGCGTGTCAGACGGGCGCGCCAGCCGCCTTCCACGCCGCCCGTCAGGGAAGGATCGAATGCGCCTTGGACCGGGGTGTCAACCGGGAACTGCGGTTCCAGCAGCAACTCATCCATCTTGGAGCGCGCCAGCAGTGCGGCGCGATCGCGGTTGGTTACGCGGGAGGCGTTGCGCATGGAAGCGGTGATCTCGGCCATCAGGCCAATCACGGCCATCCCCATGATCAACGTGGCCACCAGCATTTCGAGCAGAGTGAATCCGCGCTGTTTCATGGCTGCTCCGGCTGCTCGATTTCAGTCACGCCCGTAATGGGATTCAGCCGCACAATGCGCCGCGCTCCGCGCCGGTTGGCGATTTCGATTCCGATGCGGGGCGGTACCCCGCCGGGCTGTAACAGGAATCGCCGCGGTTCGTCGCTGGGCGCCGGCAGGGCCGGCCAGACTGCCTGCACCGCGATGCCCGGCGGCAGATCCAGCTTCTTCACGAAAGCGGCATCGGGCGATCGCATCGTCACGCTGTTCTCCTTGATGGAGATGGACAGCTCGATGGCCTGCTGCCGGCGCTCCGCGCGGTTGGCGGCGATGTTCATGAAGGCGGCCACCGATCGCGCGCCCGCCGCCAGCCGAATGTTCTCCAGGCCGGCGATAGTGCTCGGGAAAGAGATGCCCACGATCAGGGTGATGATGGCCAGCACGACCATCATCTCCATCAGGGTGACGCCGCGGCACACAGCGGGTCTGGAGACCCGCTGCAGGCGTGGACGGCTGCCCCACCTTGATGGATAGTGGTAAAGGGGCCTATTTCCAGTTGGCGATGTCGGCATTCACTCCCTCGCCGCCAGGCTGGCCGTCGGCGCCGTAGCAAATTATGTCGGGCTCTTCACCGTGTTCACCCGGGTACCGGTAGACGTAGGGATGTTTCCACGGGTCGAGCGGAATGTCCGTCCGCAGATAGGGCCGCAGCGCTTCCAGGCCCTGCTCCTGGGTGGGGAAGACGCCGTTATCGGCATGAAATTGCACCAGGGCGCCTTCGAAGCTTTCGATCTGCACGCGGGCCGCGGTGACCCGCGCTTTGTCGGTCTGCTTGAATAGATTCGGCCCCACCAGCACGGCGAACAGCGCGATGATGATCACCACCACCATCATCTCGATCAGGGTCACGCCCGCCTGGGTCCGTCTTCGTCGATTGTGTGTCTTCATATGGCCACGTCGTTGATGCTGGTGATTGCCACCAGAATACTCAGGATAAATCCGCCGACGATCACGCCCATAACCAGGATGACGATCGGCTCGAAGACCGCGGTGAAACGTTTGATAGCCGCGCGCGTGTCCTCTTCATAGATGTCCGCCATGCGGGTGAACATTGAATCCAGTCTGCCGGTTTCTTCGCCGACCGTCAACAGGTGGCCGACGAGGGGCGGGAAGACGCCCACTTTGGTGATGGGAGCGGCAATGCCTTCGCCGCGCTTGACTCCCTGCGAGACGGCCTCCAGCCCGCGGGCGATGTAACGGTTGTTCAGGACGGCGGCGGAGATACCGATGGCCTGCACCAGCGGCACGGTGTTGCCTATCAAGGTGGCCATGGCGCGCGCGAAACGCGACGTCTCGGCCTTGCGCAAGGCGTCGCCCAACAGCGGCAGCTTCAGACGCCAAGCATCCCAGCGCAGCCGCCCCTTGAGAGTGCCGATGTAGAGGCGCACGCCAGTGACGGCGATTGCCACGGCCAGGGCCGCCGCCCACCACCAGGTCTTCACGAAGTTACTGGCTGTGAGCATGACTTGCGTGGGCAGGGGCATCTGCATGTGCGAATCCTCGAACAGCGCGGCGAAGCGCGGAACCACGAAGGTCAGCAGGATGATGACGGAAGCCAGTCCCACCAGGCACAGCAGCGCCGGATAGATCATGGCTGAGACTATGTAGTTGCGCAGCTCATCGCGCGAGCGTTCGAACTCGGACAGGCGCTCGAAGACCACAGCCAAGGCGCCAGAGGCCTCGCCGGCGCGCACCATGTTGACAAAGAGGTCGGAAAAATATTCGCCGTGGGTGGCCAGACTGTCGGCCAGCGGTTTGCCGCCCTTCAGCACGCGCAGGACGTCGAGGACGATGGCGCGGAAGGAGGGCCGCTCGGTCAACTCGGCGGTGATGGCCAGCGCGCGGTCCAGCGGGACGCCCGCATTCAGCAGGGTGGACAGTTCCTGCGTGAAGAACAGAACGTCCCGCCGGCGGCCGCTGGCGAAGGCTGGCAGCTTCAGCTCGTAAGATTTCTTGGGCGCTACGCCGACGTAAACGGGGGTCAGGCCCTGTTTGCGCAATTCGCGGGCGACGAATTTGTCGGTGTCGCCGGTGAGGCGCCCGGTGCGCACTTTGCCGTCGCTGGCCACGGCGCGGAAGAAGAAGGTAGTCATAGCTGCCAATTGGAGGGCGGGCAATATTGCCCGCAGCCGGCTTTCAGCCGGCTGGGTTGCCTGAAAGGCGGCTGCAATGCTGTGAGAGTTTCTCCACCGTCCCCGCACAAAAGGCATGAATGCGGCGCTATAAACGGCGACTGCCCCATTGGGACATAGTCGAGCAGCCTTTGTTTGTGACGTTCCGATTGCATGGCAGTCTTCCGGCGAATCGAGTGTTCCCACCAGCCGGGCTCGTCTCGGCGGGCAAGGCGTTCGTAGCCGTCGACCGGCTCTTGGACGCAAGCGCGAATGGCCCCTTGTTTCTGCGGCGGCCGGAAATTGCAGAAATGGTGGTCGCGGCACTGCGGCACGGAGATTGCGCACTCCACCGGTATCAACTCCATTCGTTCGTTGTGATGCCGAATCACGTGCATCTTCTGGCTACTCCGCACGTGCTTGCCACAAAATGGCTGGGCCCTCTCAAAGGTTTCACCGCTCACCAAGCCAATCTTCTCCTGGGAACTCGTGGACCATTTTGGCAGGAGGAAAGCTTCGACCGTCTGGTCCGATCCGATACGGAGTTCGACCGTATCCGGGCTTATATAGAAGAGAATCCAGTGAAGGCGGGGCTCGCGTCCAAGCCAGAGCAGTTTCCCTGGTCGAGTGCAAATGGAGCCGCCTGAAAGGCGGCTGCGGGCAGGATTGCCCGCCCTCCAAAGGTTCAGTTGCATTAGAATTCCTGGGTCACTCGCATGACCTCTGCCACCGTGGTCAGGCCCATGCGGATCTTGCGCCAGCCATCCTCGCGCAAATTACGCATGCCGTAGCGGCGGGCCGCTTGGGTCAGCGCCGCGGCGTCTTCATTCTTCATGATGCGCTGGCGCAGTTCGTCGTTGAGCTCCATCATCTCGAAGATGCCCATGCGGCCGGTATATCCGGATCCGCCGCAGTGTTCGCAACCGGCGCCGCGCCAGGTGTCCAGGCGCTCGCCTTCGGGCGAAATGGCGGTGCCCGCCGCAGTCTTGCAGTTCGGGCAGAGCAGGCGCACCAGCCGCTGCGCCAGCACGGCCACCAGCGAGGAGGTGACCAGATAGTTCTCCACGCCCATGTCGGTGAGGCGGGTGATGGCGCTGGGCGCATCGTTAGTGTGCAGGGTGGAAAAAACCAGGTGACCCGTGAGCGCGGCGCGAATGGCGATATCCGCCGTTTCGCGGTCGCGAATTTCGCCGACCATGATTACGTCCGGGTCCTGGCGCACGATATGGCGCAAGCCGGCGGCGAAGGTCAGCCCGATCTGCGGATTCACATGGATCTGGTTGATGCCATCCATCTGGTATTCGACGGGGTCTTCGATAGTGATGATTTTCTTGTCCGGAATATTGATGCGCTTGAGGGCCGAATAGAGCGTGGTGGACTTGCCGCTGCCAGTCGGGCCGGTGACCATGAAGATGCCGTGGGGCAGGGAAGTGAAATGCTCCATGCGGGCCAGCATGAAGTCGTCGAAGCCCAGCCGCCGCAGGTCGTAGAAGTTGCCGGCGGAGCGGTCGAGCAGGCGCATGACGACGCTTTCGCCGTACAGAGTGGGCAGCGTCGAGACGCGCAAATCCACTTCGCGGCCCAGAATTTTGATCTTGATGCGGCCATCCTGCGGCAGGCGGCGCTCGGCGATGTTGAGCTTGGCCATCAGCTTCAGGCGCGAAATGATGGCGGACTTCAGCTCCCGCGGCGGCGCCTCCTGGTTGAAGAGCACGCCGTCCACGCGGAAGCGCACGCGGAACTCTTTCTCGAACGGCTCGATGTGGATGTCGCTGGCGCGGTGCTCGATGGCTTGCGCGATCATGGCGTTGACCAGCCGGATGACGGGCGCCTCGCTGGCCATATCGCGCAGATGCTCGAGGTCTTCGTTGGCCTGCGCGGCGCCGACTTCCGCGTCGAAGGACTGCTTGGCGCTCTCGCCGTAGTGCTTGTCGATGGCGTCGAGAACATCCTGTTCGGAGGCCAGCGCGGTTTCGATCTTCAGGCCGGTGAAGGCGCGCACGGCCGCGATGGTCTCGAAATCCAGCGGATCGGCCATGGCCAGCGTGAGAGTGGAATCCTGGACAGCCATGGGGACGAAGCGGCTCTGGCGCATGAAGCGCGCCGAGAGGCCTTCGAGTTCGGGCGCCGCGGGCGGCGGCGAATCCAGGGTGACCAGCGGCAGGGCGAGTTGTTCGGAGAGCGCCGCCAGCACGTCGCGCAGCGCGATGAAGCCCATGTCGACCAGGATTTTGCCCAGCTTGTCGCCGCGTTCTCTCTGCAATTCGAGCGCGCGTTCGAGATCTTCGGTCTGGATCAGCCGGCGGCCGATGAGCATCTCGCCCAGGCGGAGGGTCCTGGGTGCTGGGTTCTGGGTGCTGGGTTCGGTGGCGGTAGTCAAGTTAGAACTCCACCGTGCGGATGGCGGTTTCGCGCGTGGCGTTCGACAGCAGTTTCTGGCGCTCGGCCTGCATCACGATTTGGGAGGGAAGGCCGCTGTAGTCTTCCCAGGAGTAGTGGAACAGGGAAACCGCCAGCACCACCTGTTCACTGGGCGGCAAGTTCTCCAGGGACACGGCGGAAGCCACCAGCAGCTCGCGCATCTGCTGCTTCAGCAACGGCAGGCGCTGGACTTTGCGGTCGTGGATGCGGGCGATTTCGATCTTGGTGAACGACTGATGAAACGGGCTGACGTTGGGGCTGACGATCAGGTTCAACTCGGTGCTGAAAACCGCGCCGTAGCCTTCCAGGTAGACACCGCGCGTAGAGCCCAGAAGATAGAAGGAATCCGGCGTAGGCCGGGCCAAGCGGCCGTCGAAACTCCTCTCCACGCCGGCTAGCGCGGAGCGCGTGATGCGCGCATGTGAGGTGGAGGGTGCTTCTTGTCCGGCGAAGAAGAACGCCAGCAGGATCGCCAGTCCGTTCATCGCGCATCCCCGTTGGCGCTGCCGGCCTCGTTGCTAGCCACGATCGAGGTGTCCCGAAGCTTCTTCTCCACCTCGATGTATTGATCGACGCGCACTATCATGGCCTGGGTCTCCAGCGCATGGCGCTTATCGGAAGCCGCCAGCAACTCCTGCGTCTGGCGGGCCTGGCGCGCTTCGCTCTCCGCGACGGCCTTGGCGACGGCATCGTTCACCCGCTTGGAAACCTTTGCTTCCAGCGCAACGCGGGTCACAGCCGGAGCCGGCGCAGGGGCTTGCGGAACGGGGCGGGTGAGCGAGAAGACCACCAGGGCGGCCGAGAGCATGGCGGCCGAGGCGAAGCCCAATCGCGCGGCGGAGCCCCACAGCGCGTCCCAACCGCGGCGGAATGCGGAGGGTTGGAAGACCGGATCGGACACAAAACCGATGCGCTGCGGGATCTCTTCATCGGGCAGCGCGAGCAGGGCGGTTTCGGTGCCGCGCAGCCGGTCGAGCTCCTCGCGGCAATGGGCGCAGGTCTTGACATGGACTTCCGTCAGCCTGCGCTCGTTTTCGGCGAGATCCTTGAAGTAGTAGTCCCTTAGATCGAATGGCGAGCAACTCATGACACACCTCGTGCTTTTACGGGAGCGAGTTCGGCTTTCAGCAGGTCCAGCGCCGTGTACAGCCGCGATTTCACGGTGGAAACCGGGGCGGCCACGATCTCGGCGATCTCCTCGAATTTGAAGCCCTGGTAGATTTTTAGGATCACGGTCTCGCGCTGGTCGGCGGTGAGTTTGCGCAGCGCGCTCGAAACGGCCAGGGTCAATTCCACCGGAAAGACCGCATTGCCGCCAACGGTGGCTGCGCCTTCCAGGGTTTCGGGCTGGAGTTCCTCGGTCTCGCCTTCGGGCCGCCGCTTGCGGAACAGCGAATAGGCCTCGTTATGCGCGATGCGGTACAGCCACGGGGCGAACCGCGCCGGGTCATCCAGTTTGCGGAGATTCTGGTATGCCTTCAAGAAAACGTCCTGACTCAGATCCAGAGCGTCTTCGCGGTTGGCGACGATGCGCAACAGGTAATTGTAGACACGCCTCTCCCATCGGGAAATGAGCAGGTTATAGGCCTCCACATCTCCCCGGCGCGCCTTACGAATCAGGTCGGCATCCTCGACCGCCCGAAGAATCAAAGCTCCGGCTCCATGTGAAATGACGCCCGCGTGGCGGAAAAAGTCTGAAAATACCAGTTTAGCGGTGTTGTGGGCGGGCAGGCAGCCCAAAGGGCGGGATTGTCCAACTCGGAATTCTTGGATGATCTGAGGAAGTAAGTTCTCTGCGCCTCGTTCGTTTTTCGATTGGTGCAGTTCCCGCGGCTCGCGCCCGCAGCTCGATTGACGGGGAGGCACCCTAGGGATAAACTGAATGCGATGCCTGATATTGATTGGAAGCTCGTATTGGCGAAGCATTTTGACAAGCCGATTCAAAAAACCGGGAGGCACGCTTATCGGTTGATCCATCCCATCACCATTCGTGTCGATGAAACGGACATCTCGCTGCCGAAGGGCAGCCTGTTCGTCTTCGAGCAAGAGGGTGTTGCTGTAGTCCGCGAAAGTGTCCAGAGCGCCGAGAAGTACAATATCGCGCTGAAATCGATCTCGTTGGTCACCGTTGAATAGACACATCGAACGTCCGAAGGGCGACTCTGGGGATTTACCTCGATTAGCCGACCCACGAGCGAACCCACCTGCCGCCTCCGGGGGGCCTTCGGTGCGTAGCAGCCAAGCTAAACCACTACCCTCAGCTTGATCCCGTCGTTGGGCGCATGTCTGCTACGGCTAACTCATTCATTCTACACCTCTTTATGGATAATATCGGTAGCCATGAAGATCTCACCTCGGGGTGCCGAGGACCGCAAGCGAAATAACCAGGTGTTCCGCGCAGCGGCAGGGAACGATGCGGCCCGCGCGCTAAATCAAGCGTCGGTTGCAGGGCGATTCGGAGTAGCCGAGAGCCTGCGCCAGCCACTCGGCGCGTGAAGCCGGGGCAGGCCCAAGCCAACACCCGTGTTTTTAAGCTTCGGCTGCAAGGCCGCTTGGTCACCCACAGTTCTCGCGCTGGCCACAGCCAAAGCGCTGAACGGCGAGGCATTAGTAGCGTGATAGGATGGCTTCATGGCACCCGAGCCTGTTGCGACGTTCACGATCGAGCCACTCATTCCCGAACGCTTGCGGGAGATCGCCGAACAATTGCGAACTGGCGTGAAACCCGAGCCTAAAACTGTTCGCCAACTGCTCAGCGTTTTCAATGCAGAGCGGCGCGGGTCGTACAAGGTTGGCAAGATCCGGCGCGCTCTTGACGGTCTTGGGCTAGTCACTGATCCCGACTTTGAAAACATCTGGATCGATGCGGCAATAGAATTCCGCCTTCGCTCCGAGCCTCATAAGGAATCAGAGCGTGCCCCGGACTCGACAATCGCAGTACCGGATGTTGGGGAAGTACGGGAGCAGCTGGCGCGACCAGAACCTATGACCGAAATCCCGGTCGAAACTCCGACGGTCACCTCTTCACGGATCACTGATCCGACCTACAGAATCGGCAAACTCCCTGCGGCAAACCAGCCCATCGTCTCAGTGACGCTAGACGAAGACGTCACCCAAGCCGTGACGAAGATGATGAAGTGGGATTATTCTCAACTCCCAATAATGCAGGGCGTGCGGGACGTAAAAGGAGTCATAAGTTGGAGATCCATCGGATCACGCCTCGCACTCGGTGCGCCTTGTGCCAGGGTCCGCGATTGCAGAGACTCACATCGGGGAGTCAGCGCCGACACGTCCTTGTTCCATGCGATTCCAGCTATCATTGAAGACGGTTATGTGCTAGTGCGTGCTGACGACAAAACCATCAGCGGAATCGTGACGGCAAGTGATTTGAGCCTCCAGTTTCAGCAGCTTTCCGAGCCGTTTCTGCTGCTTGGGGAGATCGAGCAGCACGTCCGCAAGCTCATCGAAGGCAAGTTCGCTCTTTCAGACTTGCAGGACGCCAAAGATCCCGCGGATGTTCAACGCTTGGTGGAGCGCGTGGCGGATCTGACACTCGGCGAATACATCCGCTTGCTAGAGAACTCGAATCGCTGGACAATGCTCAAGGTTAACATTGACCGCGCCATTTTTATTGCGGAACTGAAAGAGGTCAAACGCATCCGAAATGATGTAATGCATTTTGACCCGGACCCCTTGGGCGAAAGCGAACTATCAACACTACGTAGCTTCGTCCGCCTTTTGCAGCGACTCGACGAAATACTTCCATGATTTCCGTGATGATTATCGGTACGCCGCATCCACCGATTGCTAGGAGGTCGCCCGTAGTATATTGCAGGGAGACAGAGATATGCTAACGCTGGACACATTGCGGCGGGAAAAGAGGGCCGAGATCCTGCATCGGGCAGAGATACACGGGTGCCGAAATATCCGGGTGTTCGGCTCAGTGGCCACAGGCGAAAACCGGCCCGACAGCGACATCGACTTCCTCGTGGACCTGGATCAGGGCCGAGGGTTGCTCGACCTTGGCGGACTGCTCTCGGATCTTCACGATTTGTTGGGTGTCGAAGTGGACCTGGTAGAAACCGGAGGCATTCATCCGTACATTCGGGATAGAGTCCTTGCCGAGGCCGTGCCCCTATAGCGTATGCCTGCAAAGGATCCGCTCGTATACTTGATGCACATCCGGGACTGCTGCCGGCGCATCGCCGAGTACACGTCGACCGGGGGAGCCGACTGGCCTGCCAATGCCCTGATTATGGATGCTGTGTGCCGGAACATCACGATCATCGGTGAAGCTGCGCGCAGACTGGACGAGCCGTTTCGCCGGGCCCACCCGGCGATTCCTTGGTCGAGCCTTGTTGGCGCGCGCAACATTGTGATGCATGACTACGAGTATTTGCAGCCGCGGCTCATCCGGGAAATGGCGGAGAAGGACGTACCGGAATTGCTGGCGTACTGCCTCCGTCTGCTGGGCGACGACTCCCGCTGACTCGCAAGGAACGGCTCCGCCATCGTCGAAGCATTCATTCGGGTCGCCACCTCGCGCTCGAGGGTCCAGGGGTCGAATTAGCTGCGCCGGTACGGCGGCATGGAATTGCCGGCGCTGGCGCTATCATAAAATGGAGCATACCTGGATCGAGGCTCAACTGCCCGGACCAGATCAACGAAAAGGGGCACCTGCGTGAAAATGAAGGGACGACCACGGTGACGCTGGACACACTTCGTCGACGACCTTACTAAGCCGCTACGGCGCCATTGCCGCCGATATGTCTTTGGCAGGTGCCCGTGCGGCGAGGTCGGCCCGGCGCTAAAATACGGCTTGGCCAAACACCGCAAGAATTCAAAACTTGGCGAATGCGTCTATTGCGGGCGCGAAGCACTCCTGACCGACGACCACATTCCGCCCAGGACGCTTTATCCCGAGTCCATATGGTCGCGCTTGCTGAAGATACCAAGCTGCTTTAAATGTAATAACGGAGCATCCAAGGACGACGAATATCTGCGCACTATAATAGGGTTGAGCGCGAAGGGAGAGCGAGACGAGATTTTGAAACCGATTTCGGATGCGGCCGCGCGCGCATTGGTAAGACCAGAGGCGGCAGGCTTTCGGCAGTCGATAGTTAAGGATATTAAGGAAGCCTTCATTTCCGGTCCCGCCGGCATTTTAGTCCCGGCTCTTGTCGGAACCGTGGATCTGCTTCGGTTTGACAGAGTCATCTCAAGAATTATCAAGGGCCTATTCTATACCGAACGGGGCGTGCGCCTGCCGTCAACTTATTTGGTTGTAAGCTATTCGATGGCGGGACTGACGCGGGTGCCGACTGCCGTGGGGCGGCCATTCCGGGCCATCATCGAACTACTTATGGCCCGCGAGCCGAAATATGTAGGTGGCCCGCAGTTCGTATTTTGGTCTGATTATGATTCGAGTGACGCCAACCAATCGACATGGCTTCTGGTGATCCACCGCCACCATTTCTTCATAGGATGGACGCGTCAGGGAGATAATGATACAGTGCGCCATGGACATTCGCCGACGGACGATCCCCGTGAGGCAAAGGATTGAGGCCGCGCCCAATGAAATCGGCGGTGAGCCGCGTCGAGACAGAGGGCAAGTGGTTCAGGCCGCGCACCCCTCCCTGGGCTCGTGCGTGGCGTGGAGATACTTAGACCGGCTGACTCATCCAGGCGCCGGCCTCGAGGTGGGGGCAAGTAATGCAACTCTGGCCTCTGGAAACGCCGTGAAGTTGCCGGGGCTTTCCAGGGTTTCGGGCTGGAGTTCCTCGGTCTCGCCTTCGGGCCGCCGCTTGCGGAACAGCGAATAGGCCTCGTTATGCGCGATGCGGTACAGCCACGGGGCGAACCGCGCCGGGTCATCCAGTTTGCGGAGATTCTGGTATGCCTTCAAGAAAACGTCCTGACTCAGATCCAGAGCGTCTTCGCGGTTGGCGACGATGCGCAACAGGTAATTGTAGACACGCCTCTCCCATCGGGAAATGAGCAGGTTATAGGCCTCCACATCTCCCCGGCGCGCCTTACGAATCAGGTCGGCATCCTCGACCGCCCGAAGAATCAAAGCTCCGGCTCCATGTGAAATGACGCCCGCGTGGCGGAAAAAGTCTGAAAATACCAGTTTAACGGGTGCGGCGGGTGGGTGATGGGTGATGGGTCCCAATCGCAACTGAGCCGCGACCGTGAGGGAGCGGTCACCCGCGCCGACACAGGTCCGCGGCAGGCGCTGTCATAGTAGGGTAAACATGCTAACGCTGCACACATTGCGACGGGAAAGAAAGGCCGAGATCCTGCACTGTGCAGAGATACACGGCTGCCGCAATGTCCGTGTGTTCGGCTCGGTCGCCACGGGCGAAAATCGGCCGGACAGTGACATCGACTTCCTCGTGGACCTGGATCGGGGCCGGGGCTTGCTCGATCTTGGCGGATTACTCTCGGGTCTCCATGATCTGTTGGGGGTCGATGTGGACCTCGTAGAAACTCGAAACATTCATCCATGATATTCGGGACAGGGTGCTTGCCGAGGCCGTGCCCCTATAGCGCGCATGCCCACCAAGGACCCGCTCGTCTACGTGATGCACATCCGGGACTGTTGCCGGCGCATCGCCGAGTACACGGCGACCGGGGGAGCGGACTGGCCTGCCAGCGCCCTGATTATGGATGCCGTGTGCCGGAACATCACGATCATCGGTGAAGCCGCGCGCAGACTGGACGAGCCGTTTCGCCGGGCCCACCCGGAGATTCCTGGTCGAGCCTTCTTGGCGCCCGCAACATTGTGATGCATGACTACGAGTATTTGCAGCCGCAGCTTATCCGGGAAATGGCGGAGAAGGACGTGCCGGAATTGCTGGCGCCGCGAATACGCGCCCAGGGGGATAGACGAAGCGGCCGACGGCAGCACAGCACGGGCGGCATGGAATGCATCGCGGGCGCTATCATAAGATCGAAGATTCTTCGCCTGAGGCTCAACTGCCCGGACCAGGTTCCACACGGAAGCAGCGCCCGCGCGAAAATGAAGGTCGGACCATGCTAACGCTGGACACATTGCGTCGCGAAAAAAAGGCCGAAATCCTCCGCTTAGCCGAAACGCGCGGCGGGCGTAATGTCCGCGTCTTCGGCTCGGTGGCCCGTGGTGACAATGGGGAGAACAGCGATGTCGACTTTCTGGTCGAGTTCGAGATGGGCAGGACCTTGCTTGACCTTATCGGGCTGAAGTTGGATCTCCAGGATTTGCTCGGCGCCACGGTCGATGTCGTGACGCCGAACAGCTTGCGCTATATTCGGGAGCGCGTCCTGGCGGAAGCTCAACCCCTGTGATCCCATGAGTTCATCCGATCCACGGATCTATCTGCTGCATATTCGGGATTGCGGCGAAGAACTGGTTCAGTGCTATGGTCTGCGCGAACAGGGTAGCGTTCCTGTTTCCATTCTTTTCAACGCGGTCTGCCGGAATCTGGAAATCATCGGTGAGGCCTCCCGGAAGGTGGGCGCGGACTTCCGGGCGGCACATCCCGCTATTCCCTGGCGCGAGATGAACGACCTGCGCAATGTTCTGATCCACGAATACGAGGGGGCCGATACGGACTTGGTCTGGGCTATTGTGGAACGGGACATCCCACGGTTACTCGCAGCGGTTCGCGACCTTCTCGCGGTGGAGGGCGAGTAATCCAACGCCGTCTTCGCGAAAACACCATGACCGGCGGAACTTCCTGAGTTGCCGGCTGGAGTCCTTCGATCTCGCTTGCGTGCCGCCACTGGCAAACGGCCTTTCTCGACCAAGCACGTCAGTTCTATGAGGCAGATAGAGGGGACATGAATGAATCCCCGGCCGCTGTCGCGGAATCGAGAACGTCGGCCGCTCTGGCCGATAAGCGAGGGTCCGCCGAGTAATCCACCGTGACGGCAGGCATTAAATATCTTCCCTTGGAAAGTTCCGCCACATTTCGCGCTGGTTCTCCTCGATCTCGCTCGCGGAGAGCGAAATCCCCAAGCCGGCCCAAAGGCCCTTCACGCTCTTGAATGGCTGCTTCTTGCCCGCTGCGGCGCGGAGGCGGGCAGCATGACTCAGGGATCTCTTGCTGCTTCTCGACCGGTAACGCCCGGACCTCTTCCAGAATTGCTTGTTCGAGAGACATTGGGAAACCTCAATTGAAATGCGAGCCCGCAAAGTCAAAAACGCCGGTCGCTACCTGCAGGTGCTACTCGATTTCCTCCCCAAATGCCTTCATGTTCCTTGTGAGCACTGTTCTCGGGTACTTCCCCGAACCGCACAACTTGAAAGAGCCAAAGTCCTTGTATCAGTCGCCTTCGGGAGCCACCGGCCCCGATCCCACCCACTCCTGCAACCGCCCGAGGTCGGCCAACGAAATCTGTCGCTGCTGTACCCGTTCCAAAAGATGCTCCCAGAGCGCGCGAGGGAGATCAGAGAACTGTATCGCCGGCAATAGAGTCCTTCCCGAAAACTGCGCGGACCAAGTTCTTCCCCGCTTCCTCCTTACGGGCAGGTTCCTGCTCGTCCATGAATCGGCGGTAGGCGGCCTTCAGGTTCTCCTTCGCCTCGGCTTCGGCGCGGACGCCCGTTTCCGCCAGCGCGACCAGAGCGCGGCTCATCGTAAGCTGACGTTCTTGGGCGACGCGGCGTACCTCAATCGCGAGCGGGCCTGGAATTGTGACGCTCTGGCGGACTGGCTTAGTGCGACGACGGCGGGTCAGCTTGTTCGTCCTGGGCATACTCACATTTTACCCCTCGTACACCAGTGTGGTGCACGAACCGCATAAGCAGCCCGGGAGAGGTCGTGTATGGAGCCGGTCTTCATCACATTGAACCGGGTCAGGGCTGAGCACATAGCGCAGCCCGTACAGATTCACAATGCAATCAAGTTTTTGGCGCCGGAGTTCGGTTGCTTCAAGGTCCTTCACACCCAGTTTAACTGCGAGTATGGCGCCGAAGAACGCGAGAGCGCCGCCAATCAAACCGCACAGGATCCCTCAGGCGATCGTCGCAATTGATGGTTCTGTCATCGTCTGTGACCCTGTTGCCAGTGTAGGTTACCACGCTTCGGTAGAGGCTTGCCTGTCGGATTCGCGGCCCGCGCAGGGGAAGGACCATGCTCGCGTCCCAAGGGCATTTCTATCCGCAAGACGCTGGCCGTTCCGAAACTGCGCGGCTGGCTTGGGCCGCCTGTTCCGCTATCTTCATGAATCGGTCCGGCAGGAGGTTACCAATTCCCGTCCCGACAAATGTTCGTCGGCCGCCCGCCGTTGCCCCCCTCCCCACCCGCGCTAGAATAGTAGCAGCGGATCTCCACTCTGTAACGAGACCTCTCT
>ODAK010001954.1_pt1 | contig 21906 bp, 16 predicted proteins | sample 1539591 | NCBI WGS metagenome assembly ODAK01 (sample SAMEA3539303, study PRJEB22396) | soil metagenome | biome: tundra; feature: field; material: soil | place: USA | collected 2010-05 | depth 0.15 m | reverse complement strand
CGCCGTGCATCATCTTCATCGACGAAATCGACGCGGTCGGCCGCCATCGCGGCGCTGGCCTCGGCGGTGGCCACGATGAACGCGAGCAGACGCTGAACCAATTGCTCGTCGAGATGGATGGCTTCGAATCAAACGAAGGCGTGATTCTGGTGGCGGCGACGAACCGTCCGGACGTTCTCGATCCGGCGCTGCTTCGTCCTGGCCGCTTTGATCGCCGGGTTGTCGTGGGCCGTCCCGATGTGAATGGCCGTGAAGCGATTCTCAAGGTGCACACGAAGAAAGTCCCGCTGGGCGACGATGTCGATCTTTCGGTGCTGGGACGGGGAACGCCTGGGCTGGCTGGTGCGGATCTGGCGAATCTGGTGAACGAAGCGGCACTCAATGCCGCGCGGCAGAATCGCAAGCTCGTCATGATGATCGATTTCGAACTCGCCAAGGACAAGATCCTGATGGGCGCGGAACGGAAGTCGATGATCCTCAGCGATTCCGAGAAGCGGACGACGGCGTATCACGAAGCCGGCCACGCAGTGGTAGCGGTAGTGATTCCGAATGCGGATCCGCTGCACAAAGTGTCGATCATCCCGCGCGGCATGGCGCTGGGCGTGACGATGCAGCTGCCAATCGACGACAAGCACAACTACAGCAAGGTTTATTGCGAAGACCAGTTGGCCATCATGATGGGCGGCCGCATCGCGGAAGAGATTTACCTCAACCAGATGACGACCGGCGCAAGCAACGACATCGAACGTGCAAGCGAAATGGCGCGCAAGATGGTTTGCGAATGGGGCATGAGCGAGCTTGGACCGCTGAGTTTCGGCAAGAAGGAAGAGCAGATTTTCCTGGGCCGCGAGATTTCACAGCATCGCGACTACAGCGAAGAGACTGCGATCCGGATCGACGAAGAAGTGAAGCGGATCATCTCGAACGGTTACAGCCGGGCGCGAGTCATCATCGAACAGCATTCGAACGCGATGGTGCGTGTCGCGGAAGCGCTGCTTGAGCGCGAAGTGCTGGACGGCGCGGAAGTGAAGACGCTGATCGACGGCGGCAATCTTCCTCCGATGAGCCCGAACCGGCCGCAGAAGGATACGGCGGATCATACGCAACAGGTGATTCGTCCCGAAAGCGGCGGCGGACGCCGGCTGCCTGGTCTGGCAGAAGGTGAGAGACCGGCGCCTGCGTAAACCGCCAGCGTCGATTCGAGCTTTCGACGTTTACATTTTCGATGTTGATGGAACCTTGCTGGACTCTGCCGCAGATATTTGCGGTGCAGTCCAGCAAGTGCTTTCTGAGCACGTTTCCGAACCCCTTCCTTTCGATTACCTGAAGAGCTTTATCGGCTTTCATCTCGACGACGTCTTTCTGGATGTGCTGCCTGGCGCGGGCCGCGAACAGTTGGACTCGATGCTTGGGTCATACAAGCAGATCTATCTGGCCCGGAAGCATGAGGGAACGCGTTTGTATCCTGGCGTCTTAGAAGCCCTGCGGCGTCTCGGAGGCCGCAAGGGCACTGCGACGACGAAGGGCACGCCCACGACGCGCGCGGTGCTGGAGCAGTTCGGCCTGTTGCCATACTTCGATCACGTGCAGGGGACAGATGGTTTTCCGTGTAAACCCGCGCCGGACGTGCTGTTGCGTTCGATTGAAGCGCTCGGGGCGAAGCCTGAGGACTGCGTGTTCGTCGGGGATTCCGCCGCTGATATGGAAGCCGGGCGCCTCGCCGGTGTACAGGTTTGCGCGGTGGACTATGGCTACGGGCAGGCTGAAGCGCTGGCGAAGTGGAAGCCTGAATTTGTTATTTCGGATCTGCGGGAGTTGTGCGGCAGGTGATCCAGGGCCAACCAATGCGTACATCTCGATGTACACTTAGACCATGAAGGATCTCAGCATCACGGAGTTCCGACGGCAATGCCTTTCGCTGCTCGATGCGTTGCCGGACGAAGGCCTTATCGTCACAAGGCGAGGCGAACCCCTCGCCAGAATATTGCCGATCCACAGAATACGCAAAGGTGAGCACGTTCAGCTGCCACTACTGAAGGGGAAAGGACGACGTGGCCCGGCGTGTCCCGATACCGAAACCCCCTATGACCTCGTATTTGATTGACATCAATGTCTGGCTGGCGTTGATCTGGGACTTACATCCGCAGAGTGCAAGCGCCACACGTTGGTATACGGCGCTGGACGAATCCGGCGATTGGGCATTGCTGTTTTGCCGAATGACAATGCTTGGCTTTTTGCGGCTGCTGACTAATCGAGCCGTAATGGGCGACAGCACAGTAAATGTAAATGGCGCGCTGGAACTGTACGACCGGTGGTCCAGCGACCCGCGAGTCGAAATGCTGACGGAACCGCGTCAGACCGACGTAGAATTTCGCGCCGCGCTTGCACCCGTCGCCCGCCAACCGTCAACGAAAGCGATCACCGATTGCTATCTGATTGGCCTCGCTGGTGCTTCCGGGGCAAACCTTGTGACTCTGGATAAGGGCCTGGCGAGTCTGGCGAAACGCCAGAAAGTTCCCGTAACTCTTCTACATCCCCGGCCGAGGATGTAAGGCTCGGACTTATTGCTCCGGCGGACCGGCCCAGTAGCGATCGCGCGACTGGACGACCATTCCCGGACGCTTGAGAGTCAGCTGAACTTTGCGGAATTCGGAGACGGCCGCAGGGCGGTCGGAGACGTAACCGATACTGTACTGGCTGCGGAGATCGTCCTGAATGAGCGCGTAGACCTGATCGATCGTAAGCTTCTTTGAAACCTCGAAATACCCGCCGCCGGTTTCCTTCGCCAGACGCTGCATGATGCCGCGATCCGAGCCGAAGCTGCCATCCGAAAACAGAATCGTGTAGATCAGGGTTTCGGCGCGCTCGGCGGCGTCAATTGCTTCGGAGAGCGTTGCGTCACTGCCGTTCTCGCCGCCATCCGAGAGGATGATCAGCGCCTTCCGGCCTTTCTGTTTTTTCATCGTCTCCATCGAGGCTTCCACGACGGCGTCGAAGAGCAGCGTGCCACCGCCATACTGACTGCGCAACTGGTTGCGCGTGGGCGTGTCGACGAAGGCGAGCGATTCGCTGAGGTCGCGGCGTGAAGCAGTCAGCGGCTGGCGGACCTGCACGGCCAGATCGAACTGCATGATGAAGACGTGGTCTTTGTTCTCGCGGAGAACCTGATCGAGAAAGCGAAGGCTCGCGCCGCGCTCGGCGTCGAGGACACCGGTCTGGCTGACACTGGTATCGACCAGCAGCCCGATCGTCAGAGGCAGATCGGTCTCGCGCGTGAAATATTTGATGGTCTGGGGACGGCCGTTTTCGAGGATCTGGAAATCGTCCTTGCCGAGATCGCGGAGGATTTCACTCTTCCTGTTACGCACGGTCGCGAGCAGGTTGACGACCTGAACGTCTGACGAGAATGTAGCTTCTTCCTGGGCGTTGGAATGGGCCGCGCGGAGTAACAGTGAAGCCGCCGAGATCACGAAGCGGCGGCGGGACAGTGGAAACATCTGCTTCCATTATCCCGCCTGAGGGCGTTATTTGCCCGCGGCGGTGCGCAATTCCGTCAGGGACACCTTGCGGTTGTCATTCGGCAGATGGATCGGGATAATGCGATCCACGTCGAGGTGCAGGCGCTCGATATTAGCCATCATGTTCGTGTGATATGGGTTAATGCTGGCGGGCGTGGGCGCGTTGGCCTGCCCAACGTTGAACTCGTCGGCTTCGACCAGGATCTTCTGTTTCGGCAGATACGCCATGATCATGCCGGAATCGTGCGTGCTGTTATCGACGTGATAGAGCTCGATGGTATGCTCGCCATCGGTCACGACCTTCTTCTCGGTCATGGTTTCGATCTTCATTTTGGGCTGAGGCGTTTTCTGCGAGAGCGTGTCGGGAACCAGCGTGTGAGGATCTTTCAGGACTTTCTCGTAGTAAGGCTTGTTGGATTTATAAGTAATGATAGTGGCGCCTTCCGCGATGAACGCGCGCAGACCGCCGCTGTGGTCGAAGTGCGCGTGGGTGTTGATCACATAGCGAATGGGTTTGTTGGGCACAAGGCGTTTGGCCTCGGCGATGATCTGGTTGGCGCGCATGTCGTTCTGCGGCGCTTCGATCACGACGATGTAATCCCTGAAGTTGCCGACGACTGCGCCATAGCCGCCGGTCACGAGCCAGAACCCACCGCCCAGATCCTCTGATGCGGGAGCAGGCGCTTCGCCACGACCCCCGGCTGCACCTCTTCCAGCGGCTGCACCACGACCGCCACGTCCCTGCGGTTGTGAGAGGTCCACCGGCGCGTTCGGCTTCACATCGGTCACGTTGAGTTCAAAGAACGCCGGCGTGCCCTGATGCTGCACGATGTGGGTGGGGAATTTCAGCCCGTTGAAGTCTTTCCAGTTGCTGTAATCTGCGGCCCAGACGATGTCGCCGAGGACGTCATTGTTGATTTTTGTTTCTACGCGCTCCACATAACCCATGTCATCGATATAGCCGATCACGGGTGCTTTGTTATCGCCGGAGAAGGTGAGCACGGTGTACGTCTTGCCCTTCATCTTCTCCGATTTCACCGTGGCATTCTTCTCGAGCGCGACCTTAAGAAAACCCTCGGGCAGCATGATGTATTCCAGCTGCGTATTCCAGGGTGAGTTGGCATTCAGGGTTGTCACCTGGTTCTGCGTCTGGTCGGCGATCGGGCCTGCCCCGCAGCCCCCGCGGCCTGGGACTTCTCCTTCGCCACGCACTCGCTGGAGCCTCCAGCCGCGCGCGTCGAAGTCGATGGAGCGAACGTAATTCTTATTGGAGAACTTGCGCCACGCGGCAGCGTTTGCGTCGTAGTTCTGACCCACGCAGCCATCCCATCCCTCGCCGGAAATCACGAGCGTCTTCACGTTGTCAGCGCCCATGGCCTTCATGGACTTGTCGACAACAGTTTTCAGATCGGGAGAGTCAACCGCAAACAAGGCAGGAGCAACAAGAGCGAGTACCGCGATGGCTTTTCGAAGCATAAGTCCCAGACATTTTACACCCGGGAACGCAACCTGGTGTTTCAGTGAATTGTGCAAGTACCGCGCACATCAGGCTGATCGATGCAATCGCGCGTATCGAACCCGGCCCTGTGGAGCGCCCGATCGCGCGAGGCTGCAGCGTCTTCGCCAAAGCCGGAATTCCGCGGGGTGGGATGTGGAAGGTCCACTGCCGGTGATCCGCACGTCGGTAGATCATGAACGGCTTTCGACATCGCGGGAACAGGCAGAGCCGATGAGCGGAGCATGTTGGAAGCACTGCGGCAGGCCGCCGAACTGGCGCAGCAGGTAGCAGGGTGCTGAAACTGAGATGTTCGCTCCCTTGCGGTCGCGGCTCTTTAAGGTCATCTCGAATCAGCGGGGTTTTTCAGCAGCCTGCTGGCGCTGTTACTCTTCGCTGAGCGTCAAGTACATCAGCTTGCTGTCGCGCTCGATCTGGAGCACCAGCGGGTCGGCAGTCTTCAGCGAATCGACCGCGTTTCGTAAGGCATCCAGGCTGGAAATCGGAGTGGTGTTGACCGAGTAGATCACGTCGCCAAGCTTGAGGCCGCCCTGGCCGGCATACTCCGCCTCGCCCGTGCGCGCGGCTACGATCACACCGTAAGGCTTCCGTGTTTCGGGCAGCAACTTCGCGATCTCCTGCGTGATCGGCACGCCGATGATGCCGAGTTTCGGAACACGATTCTGGTCGGGCTTCACGAGATCGACAAACCGAAAGGGATCGTCATCGCGCTCTTCCACCTTGACCTTTACAGTAAGCTTCTGAGTACCTCTTAATGCCTCGACCGAAACCATCTGATTCAGCGGAATGCGGTAGAGCGCGGTTTCAAATTCACGCGCATTGTTAAGGTGCTTTCCGTTCATCGCGAACACAATATCGCCGGCCTGGAGTCCAGCAGCGCCGGCCGGGCCCTCAGGCGTGACGTCGCCGAGAATCACACCGTTGTCCTGCTTCAGGTCGAGACCGGCTGCGAGATCGGGAGTGATGCTCTGCGCGGTGACACCGATCTCGCCGCGATGCGCATGGCCATCCTTGCGAATCTGCTCGTAAACATTCCTGACGATGTTGCTCGGAATCGCGAACCCGATGCCTTCACTGCCGCCCGACTGGGAAAGTATGAACGTGTTGATGCCAACGACATTGCCATCGGTATCAAGAAGGGGTCCCCCGCTGTTGCCGGGATTGATCGGGGCGTCGGTTTGAATGTAGACCATGGGGTCGTCCGGTTTGATCTGACGTCCGACCGAACTGATGATTCCAAGACTAACGGAGTTTTCAAGACCCAGCGGATTGCCGAAGGCAAGAACAATCTGACCCTGTCGGAGGCCATCGGAATCGGAAAGTTTCAGTGTCGGGAGCGGCACGCCCGCGTCGACCTTTAATACAGCCAGGTCCGCCTCGCGATCGACTCCAATAACTTTGGCCTCGAGAAGCTTTCCGTGGGCGTGGAGTTTCGACTCGGAACCTGGTCCCGCAGTGGCATCGTCAGGCGGCGAGGCTAACTGGATACGCACACGCCGCGCGTTCTTCACAACGTGATTATTGGTGAGAATATAACCATCCGCGCTCAAAATGACGCCGGAACCGGAACTGCTCTGTTTCGTGACCAGCCCGGCCGTCGTTCCGGCAGTTTCCGCATCGTCTTCGGACAAAGCGTAGCCGGTCGAAAATACCTGCACGACGGCGCGCGACACGGTATGGGAAAGCGCCTCGATGGAATCGCTGAGTTGATGGAGGGAGTCCTTCGATGCGGCGAGCGCCGCGGCGCGGGATTGCGACTGCTCCTGCGCGAAGGCGAGAGATCCCGCGAATGCGGCGACCGTGAAGATCGTTAAAGCTCTGGCCATATGAACCATGGTTACATTTTCAAAGATGACTTCCGGGGCGGGCAAGTTTCACGCTGTGCGAAACTTACCGTAAATGCAGGGAAATGCGACAGCTTTCTAAACGCACACAATACAGCCTGCGAGCGCTGTATGCGCTGGCCCGCAGCTGGGGTCAGGGACCGGTATTAATTGCGCGTTTGTCCGAGGAAGAAGCCATCCCGAAAAAGTTTCTGGAGCAGATTCTGCTTTCGCTGAAATCTTCGGGACTGGTCGAAAGCAAGAAGGGCAAAGGCGGCGGGTACACGCTGGTGCGTCCGCCGGACAAGATCACGGTAGCCGACGTGATCCGCCTGATGGAAGGGCCTCTTGCGCCGCTGCCGTGCGCCAGTGAGACAAGGTTCCGGAAGTGCGACGAATGCGTGGATATCGAAACGTGCGGCACTCGCATTGTGATGCGCGAAGTGCGCGACGCGATTTCCGGCATTCTGGATTCGACCACACTGGCAATGGTCTGCGACAAAGTCGATAAGGCGCGCCGCACGCAGGACGACCCGCACTTGTTGACGTACGATATTTAACAGTCGTCTAACGGCTACCGTGGGGCGTGTCGGGTTCGGTCCGAAGCAGATCTTTCATCTCGAAAAGCCGGCCGTTGGCGATGACGCGCTTTACCTTGTGAGCGTTCGCGATGTCTTCGAGCGGGTTGCCCTCCACGATCACGATGTCAGCCAGTTTGCCGGGCTCAATGCTGCCTGCATCGAGATCCAAAGCCTCGGCTGAATTGACGGTGGCGGCTTTGAGCGCCTGGTATGGCGTCATCCCGGCCAGCACGTAAGATTCAAGCTCGCCATGCAGACTGAAGGCGTGGGGAGAATCGGTGCCTGCTGTGATCTTGCCGCCGGCCTTCATGATGTCCATCACCATTTTGTAGCTGCCTTCTGCGTTGCCCGCGGCGCGGGGCGGACGGTCCATCACCTGCTTCTGCAGCCAGGCGGGATAAAGGCCAAAGCGCGGATCGTTGCGGAGCGTGGGTTCATCGGCCAGAAGTTTCTGAATGCCGCCACCCGCGAAAAGTGTGGGCGTGAGGTAGCGTTGCGACTTGCCGAAGATCTCGACGACGTCTTCGTAGCTGCGGGAGAGAGTGGCCGCTTTGGGTGAGTAGCCGCGGCGGCTGGTAGCCGCGGTGTGCTCGGTATTATCGACTCCGATGAAAGACGCCGGGTAAACCTCGTGGGTAGCGACGGGAACTCCGATTCCGTGGGCGAATTCCACCATACGTTGCTGCTGGAGATCGGGAAGCCTGACGTAACTCTTGATGAGATCGTGCTGCAGAATTTGGGAGCGTTTCAGCTCCATTTCGAATTGGCCGGGGCTGGAAATCGCAACGCCCATCTTGTAATAAACGCGCATCCACTCCATCAAATAGCCCGCCGTGAAGATACGCGGCCCCTGGCGCACACCGGCGTCGTTAGCCTCACGATCTTCAACTCCTTCGTATGGGGTGTTGCCAGGACTCCGTACCGTTGTGATTCCGAACGAGAGCCACGCGCGGTCTTCCGCTTCGCCGAAGTCTTTCTGCAGATGCGAATGGAATTCAATCAGGCCAGGCATCGCGGTGAAATTCGTGGCGTCCACCACTTTTGCGTTCACATGGAGAGTGGCGTAATGGGGAGAGACGCTGACGATCCGATTGCCTTCGATCACGATATCCATACCGGAGCGGGCAGTTGCGCTTTTGCCATCCACCAGTTTGCCGGCGTGAACGACGAGGCGGCCGGTGGGAACTGCCAGCGTGTACTTGAGATCAAGCGGAACTTCGTGCGCCTCACCAGTCAGAACGTCGATGGTTTTCAGTTTGTCCATCGATTGATAGAGGATGTGCTCGGAGTCGCCGGCCCAGCTTGGCGAATAAGCCATCTCGGTGGTGATGTGGCGCGGCGGCCCGAGCGGTTCACCGGATTTCGCCACGGGCCACACGGCGAGAACGCCTTCGTAGATGGCGGCCATCTTCGTGCCATCGGGAGACCACACGGGTCCCGAACCCCCGCGAGAATCGATCGACAGATTCGGCACGGGAGCAAACCACCTGTCGTTGTCTGGATCGGGAGTGGGTCCGGCGTCTGTCGCGATGGTCAGGACCTGATTGGTGCCTTCCCGAAAGCTCTTCGAATAGGGCGACACCATGGCGATCGCAACACGTTTCCCATCCGGCGACCACGTGGGATTACCTGGTCCGAAAAGCGAAGCGTGAATCTTTGTCACTTTACCGGAGGTGACATCGACAACCGATACGCTGGCCGCGCGCCACATGCCGTCCACGTCGAAGAAAGCGATGCGCTTGCCATCCGGCGACCACGCCGCGCCCATCGGCTGCGTCGAAATGTTGGTGAGCTGTCTATCCTGACCTGTCGTGAAATCGTGGATATAGAGCTGAAGAAGACTGCCGCCCCTGTCGGAAGAATAGACAAGCTGATTGCCGTCCGGAGACCATGCGGGGTCGGTGTCGAGATACCTGTCTCTCGTGAGGTTCACAGGCTTGCCGCCGACTGCCATCGTGTAGATATCGCCCAGCGCGGCGAAAGCTACTTTCCTGCCGTCGGGGGAGATGACCGGACGCACGATGCCTAATGCTTCACGGGGGGCCGTGGAGTTGAAGTCACGCTTGCGGCGCGTGTATTGCGCGGGCGTAACCTGCAGCGTCGCTTTGAACTCGATGGTTTGTGCCTCGCCGCCGGAGAGCGCACGCTTGCGGATCCTGCCGTCGGAGGTGTAATAGAAAATGTCTGGCGACGCCCATGACACCCGGAACGAAAATGCGTTCTCGCTTCCCGTAAGATTCTTGCCGTCTACTTCCAGACGGCTCTCGGCATCGGCCGCGGAATGGTAAACGATCTTGCCGCCGGGCGACCATGATGGGGCTTCAACCGTCCCGGCCGCGGTATAAACCTTTCGTTCGCGGTGATCGGCAACGCTCACAGCCCATACGGAATTGCCTTCCTCGCGCGTCGATGAGAACGTGATCTCCCTGTCGTCGGGAGCCCAGCTCGGCATGCGATTCTCCGACGGGTTGTTAGTGAGTTGCGTGATGGCTCCGCTCGCGAGGTCGAGCATCCAGATGTTGTAGCTGCTGCCCAGCGGATTGCCACGATCGGACGCAAACGCGATGCGAGTGCCGTCGTGCGAATAAGCCGGCTCGCGGTCGTCGTATGGTCCCCAGGTCAGCTTGTGCTGGCTGGTGCCGTCGGGTGCGACGGCCCAGAGATCATAGCCGCCGTCGAGATAGCCGAAGAACGCGATCCACTTACCATCAGGCGACCAGACAGGCTGGCGGGCATCATTGAAGATCGTGGTGATTCGTCTCGCTGTGCCGCCGCCGGCGTGCAGCGTCCAGATGCTGCCCTGCAGATCCATCGCCAGCGTGCTGCCGTCCGGTGAAACCGAGACCGCCATAGAGGTGCCCTCGGTCACCGTCACATCCACGTGCTTCACCGGCGTGGATGCGCTCTGAGCATTCAGAAAAAGAGCACTCGCGCAGAGTACGATCAGGGATTGGAATTGATTCATTGGGCTGGCAACTTTGCAAGCGCCTCGCGGATGGCCGGCGAATCCTGCACGGCAAGCGCGCGGCGATAGAGTTCGGCGGCCACAGTGTAATCCTGCAGCCTCGTTTCGATGTAGGCGAAAACCGACAGCGCTTCGAAGTTGTCCGGCTTCGCTGCAAGCACACTGCGAACCTGGTCGCGCGCCGCATCCAGATTCCCGGCGACCGCGTCCAGGCGAGCCAGTTCGATCTTCGCTTCCTCCGTCGCGCCCTGCGCGAGAGAAGCCTGCAGGCTTTTCCGCGTCTCGACCGGGTTGCCGCGCAGCAGCCACTGATGGCCGAGAAATGCGTAGCGCCGCGCCGGGGCGAGATTGGCATTGAAAGAGAGCACGGTCGATTTGAACTGGCCCGGCGCTGTTGCCCCGATAACGATTTCTGCACTGGCCGAGTCTTCTGTCCCGACGGCTTCCAGTTTGTAAGTGCCCGGCGGTACATTCGGCAATTCAACGGAGGCGGTTTCCCTGCCTTCCGAAGTCGAACGCCAGACGACGTCCCCGCCGCGCCTCAGCAGCCAGGTGATTTTGCCGGGACGCGCCAGTGCCGTCACTGCATAGCGGCCATCGTCCTTTAGTTCGAGTTGGCGGCCGTCGAATTCAAAAGGCGTTTCGCGTCCGCTGACATCGCTGCCCACGTCCGCGCGATGGAGTTCCATTTTGGTCGACGCGGGAACTTCGATTTCGTATGGAAACGTCTTACCGTCGATCGTGAACATCGCACGATAAGAGCCAGGCAGCAGATCCAGACGGTGTCTGTAAGAAACCTGTTGCGCGGCGTCGAATCTGAGATGGAGTTGGTTCTGATAAACGGTGGCCCGGTTCTCTGTCACCTCGAGACCGATCTCCCGCTGCGCGTAGACCTCAAGCATCAGATCCACCTGCGTTCCACCGAATACGGAAGCCGTCTGCAACGTCTCCAGTTTCGGGCGGTACGTAATGAGCCTGGCGTCTACCCTGGTTTTCGGCGGGGTTCGCAGCATCGCGGCCGGCGACGCAACTCGTCCCAGGATCTCTTCATTCCCGCTGTACTTAATGCCACTCGCCACGTTGACGGACGCGGTAATCACTTCGTCTTCCGCCGGGCCCGCATTGAGGATGCCGCGCAGGTCCGACTCGTTCGTGCTGTCATTGGGCCCGAGCATGTGGACGGTCGCTGACTCCGGCACGAGCAGGGCACGGATCGTGTCCACCTGCGGCGAGTAGAGCTTCGGAAAACCCATATTGTGCTTCTGAAAAAATATCAGTCTCAGCTCCGTGTTCAGCAGCCCCGGCACCGAATCGTAATACCAGATTTCGAGCGGCACGAAGATTCTCGAAGACGGAATACGCGTGACCTTCACTGGTGGCCCGAGCGCCAGATAGACGCGGCCCTGGTCGGTGTTTGCGCCGGAACCCACCTTGCCTGAGCCATAGGTCGCATCAGCGCGGCTGACGCGGTCGAAGTAATCGGCGGCGGTGATCGCCTTGTCGCTGAAGAACTTCTCTTCGAACTCACGGCGCGCTTCCGGCTTCAAAAACAGGTACGTCTTCTTTTCGGCCGGTGTAATCAACGGATCGACTCGATCGAGCCATGCCGTCCCCGCTGCGAACAGCGGGACGGCCACCAGCATCAATGTGAGCAGTCTCTTCATCAGAACTCAAAGCGTCCTGCGAACTGGAGCATCCGGGCCGCGTACGCCAGATCGGAATTCTGCGCGGGCGCACCGTAGGCAGCTAAGTTAACGACGGTCGTGTAGCTTCCGAAGTTCGAGTGATTAAACAGATTGAAAGCCTCCACCATCGGAATCAACCGGAAGTGCTCTTTGATCGTGAAGGTTTTCGACAGGCGAAGGTCAACGCGCTCGATTGGGTTGCCGACAAGCGAATCGCGCTTCACAAGATTGTAGGCGACGCCGTTGATGGTCTCGGGGGTAATGTTCGAAGGAGAGCCATAGTAGGCAGCCGTAGCGAGGAAGAGGCGATTGGTAACACCTGTCGCATTGAACGGATTCTGATTCGCCGTCACCCCGAAGTTCTGACCCGAGCCGTAGTGGAACGATCCGCTGATAGCGAAGCCGTATTTCCAGGTGTAGGAACCCGCAAGCGTGAGAGTATTCGTCTGGTTGTCCGGCGACGTCGCCCATTCGGAAGCCAGATCCATCTGGTTATTCGGGTAGTAGAAGGGGCTTGTAGTGGAATCCTTCAGATGAGAAAGCGTGTACGCGGCCGACGCCGAGAAGCTTTGTGAGAAGCGGTGCTGCACGCTGACCTGGAGAGCGTTGTAGATCGAGCCTGCAGCCGCAGGCGTTACGAAGTTCAGGATGCCGGCAAACGCCGGATTGGGGCGGCCAAGGCTGGGGTTGGCGAGGTAGCCGGTGGCCGGATTGTAGAAGACATTGGCATCCGTGCGTTCCCAATCGTGGTACACGCGGAAGTGGACGAAGTCCGCGGAAAGGCTCCAGGTTTTGGTCAGCTGGTGCTCCACACCGCCGCTCAGTTGCAGTGAATAGGGCGTATGAACGTTCGGTCCCAGGGGCTGAATGGTCTGCGCGGTCACGGGTACGGCCCCTGATAGGAATTGCGGCCCGGTTACTGTGCCGAAAGGCGCCGACAGGTTGACAGGATTCGTCGCAGTGCCGGTGACAGTGGGCGAGATGGTTGTCTGGCCGTTGAAGATGGCATCGTCGATAGTCGCGTTGGCCTGGATATCGGCATAGAACAGCCCGGCGCCACCGCGGATGACGGTCTTCCTTGAACCGGTGACATCCCACGCAAAGCCAAGACGCGGCTGGAACAGCAGATTGTCGTTGTAGTGCGGGGTCTGCACTCCGCTCTTCAGCGTGAGGTTGGGATTGAAAATACCAAGATCGTTGTCGTAGCGCACCCCAAGATTAAGCGTCAGCCGCGGACTGACTTTCCAGTCATCCTGCATCCAGAAGCCGATGGAATTCGTGTTGACGCTATAGATGTAATTACCGAAGCCCTGCGTGTAAGAAGTCGCATACGGGCTGAGCGCCGCGAGATTCCACGTCGAAGGATCGGCATAATTGGGGAAAATCGACGCGAGGTTGAGCGAACTGACACCCGAGCTGAACGACAACACAGTGCCGCGCACATTCTGGCCGAAATTGCCGGAATACGGTGTCCGCAGATATTCGCCGCCCGCTTTAAAGCTGTGACCTCCTTTCAGCCAGAAGAGATCGTCGCGGAACTGCGATGTATTCTGGCCCAGTTGCTGTGGATAGTTATAAGGCGCACCGATCGTCACGGTCGGCAGGCGATATTCCTGGCTTGAAATTAAAGGCAGGTTCTGCCAGTCGAAATGATTCAGGCCGCCCTTCAGCTCATTGACCACGGAAGGGGTGACCGTCCAGTTCCACGTGGCCAGCACGGCATAACTGGTACGTGTGGAATCGGTGGCGCGTGTGGGAGAAACAGCGCCGGAGACGTTGTTGAAAGGCACCTGCCATGTATAACCGGTCGCGCGAACTGAGATGTGGTTATTCGTGCTGAGCAGCCAGTCGGAGTGCAGCAGGTAACTGTTCGTGCGCAGTTCATTGGCGAAGCTGTAGGAGAGTCCGCCGAAGCCCGGGGGCGTTGCGACGCTGGTATTGGGCTGACGCTCGCCTTCGTACGCGAAGAAGAACAAGAGCTTGTCTTTCAGGATCGGGCCGCCGACCGTGCCGCCGAATTGCTGATCTGAAAATGGCAGCAGCCGGTGCGCCGCGGAATCGTCCGCGTTAAATGCGTCGTTGCGGAAGTAGCCGTAGAGCGTGCCGTGAAATTGATTGGACCCGGACTTCGTCTGCACGTTCACCTGAATGCGCGATGAGCGCCCCAGTGTTGCGTCGAAACGATTGGTGATGATCTGAAACTGATCGATCGCGTCCTGACTGTATTGCGGTTCGCCGAACGAGTCTCCGGCGGAATTCTGCGTGACCTGCTGGCCATCGACATTGATTTGAAGCTTGCCGCCGTCGGTCGCGCCGAGAGGTGAGTTTGTCACGTCATTGCTTGTAATACCTGGCACCATCATGGCGAGTTGCAGATAATTCCGGCCGTTGAGCGGCAACCGGCTGACTTCGACGGGACTGACATCCCCGGCGACCGAGGAACTGGTCGTGTCGACGGCTGCGCCTTCCGCCTCCACGGAAACCACTGCACTGGCGGACGCGACCTGCAGCGCTACGTCGACGTTGGCCATCTGGCCTACCAGCAGGGACAGCGTGCGCTCGGCCGGCGCAAAACCGGAAGCTTCGAAACGCACGACGTACATCCCCGCGCGCAATGCCGGCAACTGATACAAACCCTGCGCGTTGGTGGTTGTCAGGAGTTTCGTGCCGTCGTCGCCGGTCGCGGTAATGCGAGCGGTCGCGATCAGACCCGCCGACGGATCTGTAACTCGCCCGGTGATTCCGGTCTGCTGCGCCATCAAAGGCACACCAGCGGCAATGACAGCGAGTAGTACACGTGAAAAAGAATGGCTCAGCATGCTTAGAGATCTCCGTTCCCAGGATTTGTTTTCGTCTTTGCGAACTGTTCAAAAACGTGGAACCGAGGCCGTAAACCTACGGCGAAATACGGTGCTTATGTTCTGAGACCGATCCGGGGATGATCCGGGTCGGTGCGCAACGTGAACTTGCACGGTTGCTTCAGCACAGACTACCGGGTCGGTGGTGATACGGAAGATGATTGCTTGTATTGCTAAGTCTGAGCATAGGCGATTTATGAACACCGCGTCAACCGTGAGGCGAATTCCGAAGTCGTGCCCGCTACAGTGAAGGTTGGTCCGAATTCTGGCAATTGAAAGCTCGTGTGACGAGACGGCGGCGTCTGTTATCGAGGACGAGACGCTCGTCTTGTCGTCGGTGGTGGCCAGCCAGTTCTCGGTGCATGGCAGATACGGCGGAGTTGTTCCTGAACTCGCTTCGCGGGAACACCTGAGGGCTATCGTACCGGTGGTGCGCGAAGCAATGGAACTGGCGCACCTCACGTGGACTGACCTCGATGCCGTCGCTGCCACTTCAGGCCCGGGGCTCGCGGGCTCTCTCTTGGTGGGTCTCACTTACGCCAAGGCGATTTCCTTTGCTGCCGGCATTCCGCTGATTGCCGTAAATCACATCGAAGGCCATATTCACGCCGTGATACTCGAAGCGCGGCAGCAGGGAAATCCAGTCGAGTTCCCAGCCCTCGCTCTGATTGTCAGCGGCGGCCATACGCATCTGTTCGAAGCGCAGGCGGGTGGTGTCTACAGATTGCTGGGGCGCACGCGCGACGACGCGGCCGGCGAAGCCTTCGACAAAGTCGGCAAGCTGCTGGGCTTTGGCTATCCGGGCGGCCCCGTGATTGACAGGCTGGCTCCATATGGCGACCCGCAAGGCGTTCGTTTTACCATCGCGCGCATGAAAGGCAACACGCTGGATTTCAGTTTCAGCGGGCTGAAGACTGCTGTTCTGCGCTGGGTGGAGAGCCACGATATGGCGGCGGAGATCGAACAGCGGAAAGCCCTGTTGCGAAACAATGCCACGCCGTCTACAGAAGAGTGGCTCGCGGTGACGCCACAGGGCACGCGCGACCTCCTCGCCAGTTTCCAGGGGACGGTGATCAACGAACTGATCCGCCATGCGTCGAACGCCGCCGAGCAGAATGAAGGCGTACGGTCGCTGATTATTTCCGGTGGTGTGGCCTGCAACTCCGGCCTGCGCAAGGCCCTGACCCAAGCCGCGACTGGGTTGCCGGTATTTTTCCCCTCGACTGCGCTCTCCACCGATAACGCTGTGATGATCGCCGCCGCGGCCTTCCCAAAGTATCGGCGCAGCGAATTTGCCTCGCTCGATATCGCAGCCCTGCCAAATCTGGCGTTAGCTCTCTAACGACCAGAAAAATTCCTCGCGCTGACGCCTGGGGTTATACGTCTCAATCACCCCGAACATTGAGAGAGGGGGATCGCCTGGCAGCCCGTGGCAGAAGTCACTCGACCCCGAAAAGACAGACGAAACCGTCTGTCCCACCACGAAGGATCAGCAGTTTAGAAACACGGTGGGACAGGCATTCTGCCACAGGCCTCTAGGTTAAGAAAGGCACGATCAGAGCGGAGCGCGCATCGGTCGCGGTCGGGAAAACCGTGAATAGTGGCTTCGTTTTTACTTTCCGGTCGAGCACCGTTGTGATCCGTACGACGGACACATTCCCGGAACGCTGATCCACTACAAGCGCGTATTCGCCATCCGGGGTCAGGAGAACTTCGCCCGGCACCTCACCAACGTGGACCGAAGCGGAAACAAGGCGCGTCTCGATGTCGATTATCGTCAGATCGCCACTCGCGGGATTCGTCACGAAGAGCAGATTGCGCCTCACCGAAACCGCCATTGCCCAGGGCGTGCGGCCGGCCAGGATGGTTTGATCCACTTCGTTCTGAAACGGGCTCACGATCGCAAGCGCTTCATCGCCCTTCCCGGTAACGAACATCTGGCCCCCATCCGCGTTGAAGCAGAAGCGCGAAGGTGAAACGGGAAGCGGCAGGCGGGTCAGCAGCAGGCCGGACCGAGCGTCTATCGCCACGATCTGGCGGTCCGCAGCGGCTGCCGCCAGAATCGTTTTTCCATCGCTTCGAAAGCGAATGGCAGTACACGGCACGCCAACATGGGTAATCGCCATCTTCATTCCGGAAACGGCAACACGCACTATGGAATTTCCTCCGGGGATCGTGATCGCGGCCAGATCGCCGTTGAGGTCGAGATCCGCGGGGGCGCCAGGCAGCGCTAAACGGGAGACGACGCGCTTCGAACCAAGGTCGACCCGCAGCAGGGCCGGGGCGGCATCCGTCAGAACCAGGGCGGTCTTCGCACCGGCTTCCAGACGAACCACCAACGGCTTGCCGGGCAGACCGATTTTTCCTTTGTAGCGGAAATCACCCGCGTCGATCTCAACGATGGCCTGCGAATCGCGGCAGAGCGCAAAGACGCTCCGACCTGCCTGAAAAAGCTGATCCGGCGCGCAGGGGAGCGGCACGGAGTTGACGCGATGAAACGAAGCCAGGTCCGCAACCGCGATTTCCTTTTCGCTTCCGCTGGCGACCAGGAGCCAACCCTGATAGCGCGCTGCTTTCTTATGGCTGCATGCGGAGATTAAAGCAGTTCCCAGCAGAGCGCGGCGTGAAAGACCGCTACCAGCCATAGCGCTCTTCCTTCCACGGATCGCCGCGCATGTGGTAACCATTGCTTTCCCAGAAGCCCGCTTCGTCCCTCGGAAGCAACTCGATTCCGCTGATCCACTTGGCGCTCTTCCAGGCGTAAAGTTGCGGAATGATCAGCCGAGCCGGACCGCCATGATCGATGCTCAGCGGTTCGCCGTCGTGCCTGATCGCGACGAGCGCGTCTTCCGCCAGAAAATCGGCGAGCGGCACGTTCGTCGCAAAGCCGTCATCGTAACCGTGAGCCAGCACGAAGGCCGCTTCGGGTTGCGCCCCGCCGGCGCGGGCCAGAAGTTCGCGAGTCGAGACGCCTTCCCAGACGTTCCCGAGGCGGCTCCACCGCGTCACACAGTGGAAATCGGAAAATACGCGCACTCGAGGCAAGTCATTGAATTCACGCCAGTTCCATTCCAGAGCCTGTACCGCGAGCCCGAAGATCTTCAGTTTCCACGTATCGAGATCGATCTCCGGCGGTCCGCTGGCATCGAGAACAGGCCACTTCTTCGTGCGGGACTGGCCGGGCGGGATGCGCTGGTCGCGGTAAGTATCGGGACTTACGATCGCTCCCTCGGGTGCGTCCGCCGGCCCAGCCACCTCGTTCGGGTGTTCTTTCGTTTTATCCATCCAGAAACTCAATTATCCGACGTTCTCCCCTCCGGCGCCGTCAGCTTTCGAGGCTTCCCCGATTCTTTGAGACGGAACCGGCTTGCGATCCACTAATCCGGGTGTAACATGTTAAGCAATCCCAGGCGGGATTGACGCTTCCATTCTGTGACGATTTTATGGAGGATCAATTGCTCCCTGGCGTTGCGCGGAGGGCGCTGCTGTGTCAAGGGTGGTAATTTATTCGTGCGCGGTCTTAACCGGCCTGACGTTCGCTCCAGGCCTTCTCTTCCCGCAGACGTTGATGCGCGGCTCTCTTCCGGGCGGTACGGTCCAACTCATCGGCAATGATTCCGCTGTTCTCGAATCCGACGAAACCAGGAAAGATCTGCCCTGCACGGTCACTCCTGTCAAGCCAATCCTGGGCTTCGATCTGCGCTTTCATTCGGGATATGAGATCGCCGTTCCGCTGAAGGAAATCGCCGGTGAAGGTGATACTCTGACGATCATTTTCCGGGTCACTTCCGCGTCAGCTAAAGACGATCCTCATTATTTTTCCCAAAAATACGCCGTGCCTGAGATTGAAGCCGATGCCAGGGGTGATGCTTACCTGGGCGGCGGTTTCGACGTCGGTGAAGGCGATTATCACGTCGACTGGATGATGCGCGACCGCATTGAGCGGGTTTGCTCTTCGAATTGGGACGTCAGCGCGGCTCTCGCGTCGAAAGACCAGGCGGTTAAACTATCAATCCCGCCCCACGCAATCGACACCGCCGACGTGGAGTTCTTTAAAGAGGAACCGCCCGTCACCCGGCTGAATCCTGAAGATGCGGTCAGGGTCAAAGTTCTGATAAATTTTGCGCCGCAACAGGGCTACGCTGCCAGCATGCAGCCTGTCGACATGAGCGCCCTGGTTTCCATCCTGCGGAACATTTCACGGGAACCAAGAATCTTAAAATTCTCGATCGTCGCGTTCAATATGAACGAGCAGCGGGTGGTTTACCGGCAGGACGATGCCGACCACATAGATTTTCCGGGGCTCGGTAAAGCGCTGGCTTCGCTCAAACTCGGCATGGTCGACTACAAGAAGCTGAGCGATCCTCACAGCGGCAGCGACTTTCTTTCGAAACTGGTAGTGGATGAACTGGGCAGCAACAAATCGGATGCAGTGATTTTCGCCGGGCCCAAAGTCGGCATGACCGATAATGTCCCGCCCGAAAGTCTCAAGGATCTGACAAGCGTCTCCTACCCGGTCTTCTATATGAACTACAACCTCTGGCCGCAGCAAAACCCCTGGCGGGACCCTATCGGAAACGTTGTAAAACGCCTCCGCGGCTACGAATACACGATTACCCGGCCGCGCGATCTCTGGACTTCCTGGTCTGATATCATGTCGCGTATCGTAAAGTTGAAACTGGTTTCAACAGTGGCAACGTCTTCACAGTAGACATGAAACACTGCTTCGGTGGGTTGTTGTACATTCCGGCTCTGGCCGTAATTCTTATCGGCGGAATGCCAGCAAGCGCCGTGGCACAGCGATTTACCGATCCGGATATCCTCGCCCCTTCCTATCCCACGCCCGAACCCGTAGTGGATCAGATGCTTACGCTCGCGCAGTTGCGTGCCGGTGAGACGGTCTACGATCTGGGCTGCGGGGACGGTCGAATTGTCATCGCGGCCGCGCAGAAGTTCAAAGCGCACGCGGTGGGGATTGAGATCCGGCGGGATATTTACGAACACACCCTGGCGACAGTCGCTTCGCTCGGCCTCAGCGACCAGGTAAAAATCGTCCACGGCAATGCGCTGCGGTACGATCTGAGCCCGGCCGATGTGGTGACTTTATATCTGCTGACCAGTTCGAACGAGCGTCTGAAGCCGATCCTGGTGAAGGATCTGAAGCCGACGGCGCGGGTGGTGTCGCACGACTTTGAGATTCAGGGGTGGAAACCGGTGACGGTCAGCAAGCTCATGGTGGAGGGGAGACCCCACATGATCTATCTCTATCGCCTCAATTCCCGTTAATAAGGCAGGTTGAGAGCAGGTCCGGCGGCGACCCCGCCGCCGGCCCCATCGCCGACTTACTTCCCGAAACGTTTTTCGATTTCCGTCCAGTTCACAACGCTCCACCACGCTGCCATGTAATCCGGCCGGCGGTTCTGATACTTCAGATAGTAGGCATGTTCCCAGACATCCAGACCCATCACGGGTTCGATGCCTTCCATGAGCGGGCTGTCCTGGTTAGCCGTTGATGTAATCTCCAGTTTGCCGCCCTTGTTCAGAAGCCAGGCCCAGCCGGAACCGAAGCGAGCGGCGCCCGCGGCGTTGAACTTTTCCTTGAACTGATCGAAGCCGCCGAAAGCGCTGTTGATGGCCTCCGCAAGCGCGCCGGAGGGCTGGGCGGCGCCGTCGGGCTTCGTCATGATCGTCCAGAACATGGAATGATTCGCGTGGCCGCCGCCATTGTTACGCACGGCCGTGCGGATGCTCTCCGGCACTGCGGCGCAGTTGTTGGCCAGGAGTTCAGGCAGCGACTTGTTCGCCAGACCCGGCGCTGCTTCGAGCGCTTTATTCAGGTTTGTGACGTACGCCTGATGGTGCTTGCCATGGTGGATTTCCATGGTCATTTTATCGATGTAAGGCTCCAGCGCATCGGGAGCGTAGGGCAGCGGCGGAAGGGTGAAAGCCATGTGAATCTCCTTGATTCAATCGTTTTAAAACGTTTGCAGCTTCGATGCTAACGTGTTTGAGTTAAGAGCGCAAAACACTCAGTTGCAGGTGCGTTCGAAAGCGTCCGCAAGGCGGAACATCTTTTCCTCGTGGAAATGATTGCAAAGAATCTGCAGGCCGACCGGCAAGCCTTCGCTCGTGGCACCGCACGGCACGCTCATGCAGGGAATACCGGCCAGACTGCCGGTAATTGTATAGATATCGGAGAGGTACATTTCCATTGGGTCGTTCACCTTTTCCCCGATTTTGAAAGCGGGAAAAGGTGAAACCGGGGCGACAATGGCGTCCACAGACTGGAAAGCGTTGGTGAAATCGCGCGTAATCAGGGCGCGCACTTTCTGCGCCTTCAGATAATAAGCGTCGTAGTAGCCATGGCTCAGCACGTAGGTTCCGAGCATGATGCGGCGTTTTACTTCCGCGCCGAAGCCTTCGCCCCGGGTGTTGCGGTACATCTCGCTGAGCGTCCCGGAACTGGCGGAGCGGAAACCGTAACGTGCGCCATCGAACCGAGCCAGATTGGAACTCGCTTCGGCGGTGCAAATGATGTAGTAAGTGGCAATCGCATAGTCGGTCGCGGGCAGACTGATTTCGCGAACATCGCACCCGAGACCGCGCAGGCTTTCGATCGATTTGTGGATGAGATCCGCTGTCTCGCCGGTCGCGTTCTTCATGTATTCGACGGGCACACCGAGCTTCATGCCCCGCACGTCGCCGGTCAAGTGTCTGGCGTAATTCGGAACCGGTGCTTCCGCAGAGGTCGAATCGAGCGGATCGCGCCCCGCCATAACCTCGAGTACCGTGGCGGCATCGTGAACGTTGCGCGCAAACGGCCCGATATGATCGAGCGAACTGGCGAACGCAACCAGGCCGTAGCGGGACACGCGGCCGTAGGTAGGAGTCACGCCAACGACTCCGCAAAACGAGGCCGGCTGCCGGATGGAGATCGGAAGAGCGTCGTGTAGGGAAAGA
>ODAK010001953.1_pt1 | contig 21906 bp, 17 predicted proteins | sample 1539591 | NCBI WGS metagenome assembly ODAK01 (sample SAMEA3539303, study PRJEB22396) | soil metagenome | biome: tundra; feature: field; material: soil | place: USA | collected 2010-05 | depth 0.15 m | reverse complement strand
GGGTATCCACTCGGCGGCCGATTCTATCTAACGGCGGTTACCAAGGGTGGGATGAGGCGCAGGCAGCGCAAGGCAGGGCTGTACGGGAGACCCTGGCGCGAGCGGTCAAAGTTATCGTGGACAGCGTTCCGCCGGGTCCGGACCGCACCACCGCCATCCGCAAGATCCGCGAGGCGCGAATGGATGCGAATTCGGCGATCACCCAGGGAGGGAAGTACTGAAGCAGGAGCCCCCCTGTGTTTTCGCAACTATGAAGGCGAGGGGGGTAAGAAGTACCTGGGATTGCCGGCAGCGCGCCGTGCTACGCAAGGACTCGACCGATATTCCGGTACGCCCGGAACGTCCCCTCCAAGTACAGAGGTCCGGGCTAGACTTCGGAGCCGATATCCATCTACGCGATTCCAGGCACACGACGTTCCTGGCCTTGCCCATCTTCAGCGGACTCCTGCTGGCACACGTATTGACCGTATCTCTCTGACGCTGCGAGCGCGCGTAAAAGGCTCCGCGCTTGACGCAGTCGCGATTCCCGTAACTTGTTGCGATGCACAACCGCAGCCGCTCCATTCAGGATTAGGAGTCCAGCCAAAAGGACCGCGGGCACGAGAAGCATGGAAGATTCCTCTTGAGGTCTACTGTCTAGTCAAATGACCTAACTTGCCAGTACCAGGCGTACGAGACAGGGTTGGTTAGTATGCGTGAGACGCGATGTGGAGTCGGCTCCAGGTTGTCGATCTTAGCTTGGACGCCCATCACGGCCTTTTAATCGGGTCGGGCCTCATCCCATTATCGCGGCGCAGGCTCTATCGATCCTACTCCCGCCCGCTCTACACAGATCCGGTAGAACACATATACAAGGTACATCACGGGTAGAATCAGAAGCGACATGAGCCACCCGGCCGACTGGTAGGTTGCGACCGCGAGTCCCGCGACCGCCGCGCCTAACAGGTAGTAGGGAAAGGACCAGAGATAGCACTGCTGCCACACGGCAAGCAGCGATTTGCCCTGCACCAGGGACAGCACGCCGGATACCAGCAGCGTGTCTGCAACGAAATAGACCCAAGCCGCAAGTGCCATCAGTAGCGCCAGGTGCTCTGCCGAAGATCCGGCGAATACGTGTGAGATTCGATAGCTGGCGCCGCTGCTGATTGCCAGCGTCGCCACATTGAACGACACCTGCACGATCCGCGGCCGGCTTCTGGGCCGCCACAGACACTGAAGAATACACGCGAGGGACGCCAGCAGAACGGTCTCCGCAAAGGAGAATACCGCTACGGCGATGAGGATAAGGAGGAAGTTCACGGATATCGTTCCCGTGATTCCGGGCAGGTGTACCTTCAGCGTGGAAGCGAGCAGGGCTAAAAGGACAGCCACCAGATAGGCGCTGGAAGGGACCACTACGGCCTCTTCGGCCAGGCAGTATGCCACCAGGCATACCCCGGATGCGATCGTTAAGCCGACAAAGAATTGGGCTCTCTTATTCATTTCCGATCACCTCGATTGTTGAGTGGGCATGCTACTTACTGGTCGCCATCGTCCGCCGAAGAAGCGGTGAGCACGGCTGCCAAGCCACCAAGAGTGTCACCCCAAACTACGCTGAAACCCGATGTGGTCGAATCGCCCCACACCACCGAGTCGCCCCAAACAACCGAAGCGCCGCTCAGGAGTCTGCCATTGAAGATCACGTTTCCCCAAACCACGGAGTCGCCCCAAACGACGGAGTCGCCCCACACTACCGAGAAATCGCGGACGATCGTGACCTTCCGGCTGGCCGAATCGTACACGGCGGTAGGCGACATGGCGGGCAGTCTCACCAGGTCGGTACTCGCCAGGGCGGCATTAACATCCAGGTAGCCGGCTCCCACGGTGAAGATATCGGACTGGTTCATAAACGATGCGAAAGTGACCATATCCGTTCCCGTGCTGTAAACCGGCAGAATTTTGGCCGCTGTCTTCATGATCTGGGCCTTCACCTGGTCCGGGGTTAGCGAAGGAGTCTTCTGAAGCATGAGTGCCACCGCGCCGGCTACTACCGGCGTTGCCATGCTGGTGCCGCTGAGACGCAGGTAACTGGTGGAGTCGCCCCGCGCATTGTTGGATTCGTAGAACGCGTTACCGACGTGTGTTCGGGAAGAAGTGTTGTAGAGGGTGCTGCTGGTACCTGCCGATACCGATACGACGTTATTTCCCGGCGCGACGATGTCGGGCTTCGCAATATGATCGATCGCCGTGGGGCCCTTGGAACTGTAGCTCGCGATCGTATCATCCCACGTAGCCGCCGTACCTTTGGCGTTCGTGGCCCCGACGGTGATCACGTAAGGGTCGTTTCCCGGAGAGGCAATCGTGCCATAGCCTTTGGTGTTGAAAGAGTTGTCACGGCCGTAATTACCGGCAGCCACGACGACGACAATGCCCGCCTTCCACGCCGCCTCAACCGCCTGGCACAGAGGATCGACTGTATAGCTTTCGTAAACGGGACGCCCGAGGGAGAGGTTGATAACCCGGATGTTGTATGTATTTTTTAAGCTGATGGCGGTCTGAATCGCGGCGATCACATCGCCTTCATCTCCGGTCCCGTCCGACTCCAGGACCCTCAGGTCGATCAGGTTGACGTTGGGCGCTACGCCCTTGAAGGTCCTGGTAAACCCGGCGCCGGTGGAATCCAGACCGTTGGAACCGATGATGCCTGCCACATGTGTACCGTGGCCATAGTCGTCCGCCGCAATCTGGCTGTCGGCGAAACTTTGGCGATAGACAACGCGCGAGGTTACGCCGCCGCTATTCGTCAGGTCGTGCCTGGCGGCAATACCACTGTCGATCACTGCGATGCCAATGCCCGTTCCGGTCCAACCGTACTGCCACGCCAGATTGGCATTTACCGTCTGCGTGGTGATGTCCAGCGCGCCTTTCACCCGGCGGACGGGGGAGATATAGGCAATGTTCGGCAATTTCGCGAGTATGTTTATAATGGCCATCGGCAACCAGAGGTGCACGCCCTTGACGATGTTCAGTTGCTTCATCTGACCATACGGTCCGAGTTGCTTGAGGTCATCTTTAGTGGGCAGGTTCTTGAACTGCACGATCACCTCAATGAGGTTCAGGCCGGCAGTTTTCGGCAGGTCTGGAGCAGTCTTGGAGCCGGCAAACGTTATCTGCACGGCTGCAAGCAGGGTGGCTACTATCAGCTTCTTCATCGGTATGATCTCCGGGCGTCTCGGTTTCGTGGTGCGCCGCGGCTTTCAATTGCAGGCCGGGCACCAATCCAAAAAGAGCAGAAGTACCATGTTTTCAATAGTTATAGAACTGCCACAGAACCGGGAGTACGCGCCATTCTGGCACCGGAAGATGGCGCACGTGCGCCAATATGGCACATCACGGCGCCCCCCTTCCGCGGGTGCCGCTGCCGTTCCCATTACTACTATCTAGGGCCGGGCAGTACTCACAATCTGAAGAAATCAGTACTCTTTCCGATCCAGGGGAACTTGTTATTTCAGGTGGTACGGGCCCAATATCCATAATCAGCATGGCAAGAACTTCTAAACCCGAAAGCACTTCCACGAACAGCGATCGGACGTTGCGCCGGATCGGCAAACTCAAGCGCGAACGGGCTGAGTTAGAGGAAGAAGTCCTGCAATTGAGAGCGGCTGTAAAGATCTGGACGGCCGTCTGCGATCAAGCCATGTCCCGCGGAGAAGACCCGGAATCATGCAGTGCGGAGATGCAATAGCCATGGCCGTACTGAAGACAGCGCTTAGCGCCTTGGCGGAAGCAGACATTACCGCACCCGGCGAGGCGCCGTGTATGCGCTTGTTCCTCGGCATGACGGCCGTCATCGCCAGCGCCCGGATGCGGGCCGTGATGCAGTTTGTCGAACGGATCGCGCAAAGCAAAGCTACCGTACTGATCAGCGGCGAAAGCGGCTGCGGAAAAGAGCTGATCGCGCGCGCCCTGCACGAATACTCTCCACGCAACGGCAAGCCGTGGATCGATATCAATTGTGCGGCGCTTCCCGACCACCTTTTTGAGAGTGAGATCTTCGGCTTCGAAAAAGGCGCGTTCAGCGGCGCCGACTGCCAGAAACAGGGAATGTTCGAACTGGCGAATCAGGGCACCCTGTTTCTGGATGAGATCGGCGAACTGAACCTGCAGAACCAGAGCAAACTCCTGCGGGTATTGGATGGGTGGCCCTATTACCGTCTGGGCGGGACTCGCAAAATAGCGGTCGATGTCCGGATCGTCGCGGCCACCAACGGAGACCTGGAGAACGAGGTCCGGCTGGGCAGGTTCCGTGGCGACCTGTACCACCGCTTGAACCAGGTACACGTCGCGGTGCCCGCGCTCCGCGAGCGACCCGACGATATCGGCCCGCTGGCCAGCCTGTTTCTGGAACAGCAAAATCCCCAACTAAGCCTTACCGAGGAAGCCCTGGAAGCTCTCGAGTGCTATTCGTGGCCGGGGAATGTTCGCGAATTGAAAAGTCTCATGGTTCGCTCGGCGGTTCTGGCAAACGGCGCCGAAATCCGGCGGGAAGACCTGGAGCCGGCACTCCAGTTTGTTTCGCAACCCGCGGAATCCGAGCCCAATTACAGCCTCGATAAACATGAGCAGGAGGTCATTTACCACGCCCTGGAGCAGACCGATGGCCGGAGGGACCGTGCCGCCGAGTTGCTGGGAATCTCCCGGCGGACGCTGATCCGCAGGCTCAAGCTGTATGGCATAAACCCGGCCCGGCCGCTCGCCTGCGGCGGCACGGGAGTGAATTGAGGCAACCCTATGGACAAGGAAATGAGCTTTCAGGCAAGGCTGTACATCGGGTTGATCGTGGGAGGCGGTGGGTGGGCCATGTACCATGCCATCGCCGGATGGCACTCGGATGACCTGCTGCGCTTCTTCTGCAACCTGGCGGCATGCATCGTGGTCTCCGGACTCAAGGTAAACCTGCCTGGAATTAAGGGCACGATGTCGGTGAATTTTCTCTTCATCCTCATCGGCGTGAGCCAGATGTCCCTGGGCGAGACTCTGATAATCGGGTGTGCCGGCACGCTGGTGCAGTGTATCTGGAAGGCCAAAAACCCGGTAAGACCCGTCCGCCTGCTCTTCAGCCTGGCCAACATGGCCCTTGCGGTTAACGGCTGCTACGCGTTCTGCGGGTTCCTTCCGGTGAAGAATACTCCGAGTATCCTCCTGGCTGCGTCGCTGGTGTTTTTCTTTATGAACACGGCGCCGGTCGCCGGAGTGGTCGCGCTGACGGAGAAGCGCCGGCTGGCGCAAACGTGGCGCGATTGTTATTTCTGGTCTTTTCCTTTTTACGTGGTCGGAGCTTCCGTGGCCTGGCTGTTGTGCCTGGTCAGCCAAAGATTTAACTGGCTGGGCTCTATTCTGCTGCTGCCGGTTGCGTTCTTCGTCTATCGTTCCTATCACCTGTATCTGGGCAGGCTGGAAGACGAAAAGAGACATGCGCAGGAAGTGGCGGGCCTGCATCTCCGCACCATCGAAGCTCTGGCGCTCGCCATCGAGGCCAAGGACCATGCCACCCACGAGCACCTGAGGCGCGTCCGCACGTACGTCGAAGAGATCGGAAAAGAGATGCACCTTTCCGACCTGGAACTCGATGGGCTGAGAGCGGCCGCGCTGCTGCACGATATCGGCAAGCTGGCGGTCCCGGAGCACATCCTCTCCAAACCCGGCAAGATGACCGCCGAGGAATTCGAGAAAATGAAGATCCATCCCATTGTCGGCGCCGAGATCCTGGAGTGCGTCGGCTTCCCGTGTCCCGTCGCGCCTATCGTGGAAGCGCACCACGAGAAATGGGATGGCAGCGGTTATCCGTTCGGGCTCAAGGGAGAAGAGATTCCGATCGGCGCCCGCATTCTGTCCGCCGTCGACTCGCTCGACGCGCTGGCATCCGACCGCCAGTACCGCCGCGCTCTCCCGCTCGATCAGGCCATGGCGCACATCGAGTCCCTGTCCGGGAAGAGTTTCGACCCACGCGTCGTGGAGGTGCTCAAGCGGCGCTATCGCGAGTTCGACCGTATGGCGCAAGCGCAGCCTCTCGGAAAGTCCAAGCTTTCCAAGAATCTCAAAATCGGCCGCGGCCACGCTCCCGCGGCCGGGCTCGAGGTCTCGCAGGCGGACAAGAGCCAGCCGCGCTACTTCCTCGATTCCATCGCCGCGGCCCGCCAGGAGGTACGCCTGCTGTTTGAGCTGACTCGCGAGTTGGGAAGTTCGCTCAGCGTGGATGAAACGCTCTCGGTGGTAGGGGTCCGGCTCAAGCGCCTGATACCGTACGATGCCATCGCGGTTTACATTTTGAGAGGTGACTTCCTGGAACCGGAATACGTGAATGGGGAGGATTTCCGCCTGTTTTCCTCACTGCGGATTCCCATCGGGCAGGGTCCCTCGGGATGGGTGGCGGAAAACGAGAAGCCCCTTCTCAACGGCCACCCGTCGGTCGAGTGCGGCTACCTCAAAGATCCGCAGAAGTTCAGCGTATTGCGGTCCGCCCTGGCTGTGCCGCTCAAGGGCCTTAACGGGACGGTCGGCGTTCTCACGTTGTACCGTTCGGAGAAGGATGCATTCTCCCGCGACAACGTGCGCATCCTCCAGGCGATCAGCTCGAAGGTGTCGATGTCCATTGAAAATGCGCTCAAGTTCCGCCAGGCGGAGGATTCGGCCACCACGGATTACCTCACCAATCTGCCCAACTCGCGATCCCTGTTCCCGCGCCTGGAAAGCGAGCTGGCGCGCTGCCGGCGCGAAAACAGCATGCTCACGGTGCTGGTCTGCGACCTGAACGGATTCAAGCAGATCAACGACCGCTTCGGGCACCTCGAGGGCAATCGCGTGCTGCGCGACATCGGCGAAACCCTGCGCGGCAGCTGCCGCGAATACGACTACGTGGCGCGCATGGGCGGGGACGAGTTTGTCCTGCTGCTGCTCGGACAGGACCAGACCGCCGTTGCCGAGCGCATCGATCAAATCCGGCAGATCGTGTGGCGCGCAGGCTCCGGCGATGAGATCGACGACCAGGTTTCCATGAGCGTGGGCGCGGCCTTCTTCCCGCAGGATGGCGCGGATGCGGACGAGCTCCTCGCCGAGGCCGACCGGCGCATGTACAAAGCCAAGCAGGCCCACAAGCAGGAGCAGAACTTCATCGCGGCCGTTGCATCGCAACCCGCTTTGGATACGGCTACCGTCCAATGAACCCGCCGGTGCTATCCACGGATGCAGCCCGGTCGCGCAATCGCGTGGGACGGGCGCTGCTGCGCATCGCGGCGACGGCCCTTGCCGGCGGTCTTTTGTGCGCCGCCATGGTGCGCTTCAGCCCCGGCTTCGGCCTCGACGAGCAGCAACTCGATGCGCGCTTGAGCCGGGAGAGCCAGGAGGCGGTGCGCCGGTCGCACGACCAGGAGCGGAACCCGCTGCGGTTTTATGCCGCCTGGTGGAAGCGCGTTCTGGCGGGAGACCTGGGCTTTTCGCAATCGCTGAATCGCCCCATCCGCGAATTGCTGGCGGACCGGGCGCCGGCCACCATCGATCTGATGCTTTGGGGTACCGCGGGCGCGTGGGTGCTGGCCATCGTATTCTCCATTCCCGCCGTGGTGCGGCGGGTGCGCCGGCTGGCAGCCCTTTCGAGCGTGTTGAGCGGCATGACCGCGTCCCTGCCCGCCGCCGGCATTGCGATTCTCCTCTTCCGCCTGGGAATCTCCGCAAAATGGATGATCGCGCTGGTGCTGTTCCCCAGGCTCTACCAGTATTTGCGCAATCTTCTTCAGCAAGCCTCCGGCAGGCCGCACGTGCTGTTCGCCCGCGCCAAAGGACTCCGCTGGCAACCCCTGCTGTTGCGGCATATCCTGTTGCCGGCGCGCGCCCAGCTGATCGCGCTGATTGCCGTCTCCATCAACATGGCATTCGGCGCCGCCGTTGCGATCGAAGCGATCTGCGACATCCCGGGCCTCGGCCAGCTCGCATGGAAGGCCGCCTCGGCGCGTGACCTGCCGGTGCTGGTCGTGCTGACGGTCATGATGGCGCTGGTTACCCAGATGTCCAACCTGGTGGCTGATGTCTGCACCCCGGCCTTAAGGAGTCAGTCATGAAGGCCGTCCGTTTTCTGGCCGGAACGCTACTGCTCGCCCTCCTCCTGGTAGCGTTGTGGCCCGGCGCCCTGACGCGGGCGCCGTACGACCGGCAGTTGCGTGAACTGCCGAATGCGCCGGTCTCCAGACAGTTCCCGCTGGGGACCGACGAGTTGGGTCGCGACCGGCTCTCCCGGCTGCTGTACGGTACGCGAGTATCGCTGCTGGCAGCGCCGGTCGCCGCCCTGCTCTCCACCATTCTGGCCGCCCTGGTGGGAGGGTTGGCCGGTTTCCTTGGCGGCTGGTTCGATCGCGCCGCCGTGGCCGCGATCGACCTCATGTTGTCTCTGCCGTGGCTCTTTCTGCTGATCATCGTGCGCGCCATGCTGCCGTTGAACCTGCCGGCGCTGCTTTCGGTGGTGGTCACCTTCGGGCTCATCGGATTGCTTGGCTGGCCGTCGGCCGCCCGCATCGTCCGCGCCGGCTGCCGCTCGCTGCGCTGCTCCGACCTGGTGGTGCAGGCCCGCGCCTGCGGCCTCCCGAAAGGCCGCGTGCTGGTTAAGCACGTCCTGCCCAACGTGCGGCCGATCCTGACGGCGCAGTTCCGGGCGTCGATTCCGATCTACATTCTGGCGGAGGCCAACCTGGGCCTTCTGGGCCTCGGTGTAGCCGATCCGCTGCCCTCGTGGGGCAACCTGCTGCGCCCGCTCGAGAGCGGCCTGGTGCCGGATGCGGCGGCGTGGGCGCCGTTGATCCTGATGCTGGTTGTGGTGAGTTGTCTCTACCTGACCCAATCGTCGGAGGCGATCGGGCAATGAGACGCTTCCTGGCTCTATTGACTTTGGCCGGTTCGGCCCTTGTCGCGGCCGGCGTTCCGTACGGCGGCGAACTCCGCTTCTGCCTCTATTCCGAACCCAAGACCTTCCACCCGCTGCTGGTAGCCGACACTTCTTCGGAAGCCATCCGCTATATGACCGCCGGTGTCCTCATCCGTGTGAACCGGCAGACGCAGCAACTGCAACCCGAGCTGGCCGTCTCCTGGCGCCTGGTGTCGCAGGGACGAGGGATCGCTTTCAAGCTGCGGCAGCACGTGACATTCTCCGATGGCACACCGTTTTCGGCCGAAGATGTCGCCTACACCATGCGTACCCTGTTCGATGCCAACTTGCATGCCCCCACCGCCGATCCCTTCCGCGCGGGCAGCACCGGCGTCAAGATCGAAACACCGGCGCCGGACGAGGTGACGCTGACGTTTCCGACGCCGGTCGCGGGCCTCGAAAGACTGTTCGACCAGGTGGGTATTCTGTCCGGCAAATCTCCCAAGAAAGAGATGGCCACCCTGGGCCCGTTCTACGTGGCCCAGTACAAGCCCGGCAGCGAAGTCGAGCTGGCGCGCAATCCCTATTATTGGAAGCGCGATGCACAAGGCCTGCGCCTGCCTCGCATCGATTCGGTGCGTCTGTACATCCAACAGAACCGCGATATGGAGCTGATCCGCTTCCAGCGCGGCGAGCTCGCTCTCATGAGCGCGGTCTCGCCGGAGATCTTCGATCAGCTGCAGACGCGCATGCCGGCGGCCGTTCGCGATCTGGGGCCATCGCTCGAATCCGAGATGATGTGGTTCAACCAGTCTCCCACAGCGCCCCTCCCGGCTTACAAGAAGCAGTGGTTCCAATCGCGGGACTTCCGCCGCGCCATTTCGGCGGCGATCAATCGCGAGGACCTGTGCCGGCTCGTCTATCGCGGCCACGCACGCCCGGCCGAGGGACCAATTTCACCGGCCAATCGCTTCTGGTTCAATGCCGGCCTCAAGCCGCACCGCTACGATCCGAAGGAAGCCCTCGACCGTCTCGGCAAAGCGGGCTTCCACCTGCGGGATGGGCAGTTGTACGATGCCCAGTCGCATGCGGTCGAGTTTTCGATGGTCACCAATGCCGGCAATCAGGCCCGCGAGAAGCTCGCCCAGATGATCCAGCAGGACCTCAAGGCCATCGGAATCCGCCTGAACCTGGTGAAGCTCGATTACTCCGCGATCATCGACCGGATCAGCCAGAGCTTCGATTACGAATCGTGCCTTCTCGGCCTGACCAATGTCGATCTCGATCCCGATGCGCAAATGAACGTCTGGCTGAGCTCGGCGAGCAACCATCAGTGGAATCCCAACCAGGCCTCGCCGGCCACGCCCTGGGAAGCGGAGATCGATCGCCTGATGCAGGCGCAAGGCTCGGAGCTCAATCCGGCGAAACGCAAGGCTGATTTCGACAAGGTGCAGGAGATCGTGTCGCAGGAGGCCCCCTTCCTCTATCTGGTGACCAGGAACGCCTTGATTGCCGTATCGCCGTCGTTGCGGAACGCCAATCCCAGCGTGCTTCGGCCGCAGGCCGTGTGGAATATCGAGATGCTCGCGCTGGCGCCGGAGGTAGCGAAAAAGTGAACGGTTGTCCGTTGCTCCATATCCGGCTTTCCATCGACTACCCGGGCAGGCCGCGGGTGCTCGAAGATGCCATGCTCGACGTGCGCCCCGGTGAGATTGTCGGGCTGATTGGCGAGAGCGGATCGGGCAAGAGCAGTCTCGCGCTCGCCCTCCTCCGGCTGCTCGATCTGAAAGGCGGCCGCGCCTCGGGAAACATCTGGTTCAACGGCCGGGATCTCATGCGGTGCGGCGAGCGCGAACTGCGGAGCATCCGGGGAAAAGAAATCGCCTTCGTGCCGCAAAGCCCTTCTTCATACTTGAACCCGGCGCTTCGTTTGGGCGATCAGATGGCCGAGGCGTGGAGGGCGCACCGGAAGGGGTCCCGCGCGGACGTGGAGCGCGACGTGCGCAGGGCGATCGAACAGGTCGGGCTTCCCGCGGATGGCGCTTTTCTGCGAAGGTACCCGGGCGAGGTGAGTGTCGGCCAGGCGCAGCGGGTGTTGATCGCCATGGCGGTGCTGCACTACCCCGGCCTGTTGATTGCGGACGAGCCCACCAGTTCGCTGGACCTCATCTCCCAGGCGGAGGTGCTGCGATTGCTTTCGCGGCTGAACCGGGAGCTCGGCATGGGCGTTCTGTATATCTCGCACGACCTGATGTCGATCGCCGGCTTCTGCGACCGGGTGGCGATCCTGCACGAGGGACGAATTGTGGAATTTGCGGAGACGGATGCGGTGTTCGAAAGGCCGGAGCACCCCTATACTCAGGCGCTGATCGGCGCACTTCCCGGCCGCGTGATGACGGGTGATATGCGATGACTCGAGTTTTGATTGCTACCAGCGAACCCATTCTGGCGAAAGGCCTGGAGACCGTCCTGATGGCGGGCGGGATGCAGATCGCGGCGGTCTGTAACGACGCTTTCGAGCTGTTCGAGAGCTTGCCGCGATGCCATGCCGATATCGCGGTTCTCGATATGGCGTTATTGCCCGCGCCGGAGGCCATGCATGATCTACGCAGGCTCGCGCCCCGATGCCGGTTGGTGCCGTGGCCTCGCCTGGCCTCGTCCGACTCGCCCGCCCGTCTGGGAGATGCCCTCAACGTGATGGCGTTGTTCACCGAACCCGACCCGTCTCCCTCCATGCTGGTGAATCTCACCTGCAACCAGCGGGAGCGCGAGTTCATCACCCTGGTGGGCTACGGTTTGAGCGACGAACAGATCGCGACCGCCCTGGGCCGCAGTCGATCGGCCGTACAGAAGCTGCTGAGAAGTCTTTTGGACCGGCTTGGAGTCGAAGACCGGTACGAGCTCGTACTATACGGGCTTTCCACTTTAGGCGAGGCAGATCAAATCGAAAGGAGCGTATGACCATGGATAGGCGCAATCGGGACCGCCTGATGATGACTGCATTCTGCCGGATTACACGCGCGGGGAGTCATCGGAGGGGCACGTGGAAGCGCATTGAGAACATCAGCGGAACCGGCATGTTGCTGGTATGGAGCAGTGGCGAAACGGACATCAAGCCACCGAACATCGGCGAGCGTTTTACGGTGGAGCTGCAACTGCCGGCCCACCCGGTGTTCGGTCAAAAAGCGATGCAGTTCCAGACCAAAGTGGTTCGCGTGTTCCGGCAGTCTAACGGCCGGGTCATGGCGGGATTCGAGAGCACTCGCACCAGGTTCAAGTTCATCCGGCCCGCCCCATGGGCGGAGGACAGCGAGCCGGCCATGGTCAATTGAGTTCTACTTTACTCGAAACGCGAGGTGGAAATATGAACGACGAGCGGACGGAAAACAGATTTGCAACATATGAAACGGGCAAGGCGACTATTTTGGGCCACCCGGATGTGTCGGTGACGTGTCATATCCGGGATTTCGCGCGATCCGGCATGTGCATTATTGTGGACCAGGATATCGATTGCGGAAAGATCGTGAAAGTCGAGTGGGAGAATCACTTTCTCGTAGGCCGCGTGCAACGCGTGTCCGCCGCCGGCGGGACCTTCCGTGTCGGCCTGGAACTCCTCCACTGCAGCAAGTGGAGCGAGCCGTTAACGTGCCGTCTTGCTTGATCCGGGTACGGGCTCCAGACCTCGATGGCAAGGACCGCTGCGGCTACAGCCACGTGCGCATGGCCGCAAGACATACGGTCGAACTCTTGTTAGATGAACAGGAGACAGTGAGCGGCGCGGTGTCGTCCCGCGATCCGGGAGTCCTTCCGGCGCGGGTTCGCCACCCTGGCGCACGCCAGCGGCGGGACGCTGCGGGACATCCAGGAGCAGTTGCGGCACGCCAGCGCCGCGACCACCGCCAACGTGTACGTGCAGGCCGTGCCGGAGAGTGTCCGGGACACCGTCGAGAAGATGGACCGGGCGTTGCGCAAGACGGCGGAAGCGGCGAAGGAGAAGGGTTAACCGCGTACCGCCCTTTACCGCCGCAAGGTTGACCCCTTGCGGCGGTTTGTGATGCTACAGGCAGAAGTCCTACAATCGGAACAGGCACCCTATGTCTGAACATCGTTATACCGTCCTTTTTGAACCCGCTGAAGAAGGCGGCTACGTTGTGACGTGTCCGGCCCTGCCGGGCTTCGTGACTGAAGGCAACACCTATGAAGAAGCCCATGAGCGGGCAGTGGAAGCCATCGAAGGCTACCTGGAGAGCCTGCAAAAAGATGGGCAGCCTTTTCCGCCCGACAAGAAACTTTCGCTCGACCCCGTGAAAGAGGAAATTGAAATCGCCATGCCCGAACCCGCATGAGCCAGCACCTGCCAGCTCTGCGACCTGTCAAAGTCCTCAAGGCCCTCCAGCGTGCCGGTTTTTTTGTGTTCACCACATCAAAGGCTCGCACCACTTCCTCAAGCATCCTGACCGTCCCGATCTGCGCGTGACGGTTCCCGTGCATAACGACGACCTGAAACGGAAGACCTTGGCCTCCATCATCGACCAGGCAGGGTACAGCATCGAGAAATTCCTGGAGTTGCTCTAGATGGATGCAGGGCTGAGGCGCCCAGGAGAAGGTCTAACCGCTTACGCCACCTTTATGACACCTGTGGCGCCCACCGTGAAAACTCAGAAGTCTTTTATTTTGAATGGTGGGCGCGACAGGACTCGAACCCGAACATGGCGGTACTAAGGAGTAGCGGAGCGTGCTAAGTGGTTGTGTTTTCAGTGCGCGCCAAGGGCTGCCGTCCACGCAATATCGGCGCGTTTTCCTGGGAGTCTTGCACGAGTCTTGCACGGAAACGACTGCGTGGGGTCCGACGATGGCCGCGACCAACTTGCGAGAGATGGCCAAAACTGGGCGGGGGTGAGACCTTTCCGCCATATTGCTGCCGCCCCCGCGCACCGGATGTCAATCTACGATAATGCCGTCCAACGGCCACAATGCCGTATATCGGCCACTCTTGTCGTTCTTGGCGGTAGGATAGGGCATGGACGCTGGCAGGTCAGCCAATAGATCACGTGCTGTCGCCCTCAAGCGATTGGCATTATCCCTGATGGTCGGGCGATGCTCCATCCTGATACCTTGGCTCGCAGCCAAGACTGAAGCGCCCATCCTGGCAGATGCCACCGCGATGTTGCTTTTGCCGGGGATGCTTCCGGGTTTGGTCGTCGGCTTCAGGCCAGGTGGATGCTATGCCGTTATCGGCATAGGCTCCACTATGCCGGATCCGGAACTATGCCGATATCGAAGTTGGCCATCCACTCTGCAAGCGGTTCTGTTTGGGTTGATTCGGCATAGTCACGCACTTGTCTGAGGCCGAAGTGTAAGGTCGACAACGCAAAACGGGTCTGAGCCACGCGGGGCGTTGGCCGCCCGAGCCGAGACTGAAAATAAAAAAGACGCTCGATCCAATTCACGCATCTGCAGACAAGACTCATTAATGGCTTGCAGTGCGCAAGGAAAATAGCAGCGTGAGCGCAGGACCCCGTATTGATGGCAATTAATAACTAAAGGCAGGACATGTCCAAAATCGCAAAGCAGGATTCCCTTCCGTTTCCGCCCGCACCTTCAGGCAGCATTGCCGGCCGCACGATGCAGGAGTCGGTATACAGCCCCAATCCGGTGCCGAAGCGCCTGCCTGAAGACGCACCGAATATCCTCATCGTGCTGATCGACGATGCTGGCCCAGGCCTCCCGGTTACGTTCGGTGGCGAAGTAAACACGCCCACGATGGACCGCATCGTCAAGGAAGGCATCTCGTACAACCGGTTCCACACCACGGCCATGTGTTCGCCCACTCGGGCATCTATTCTGACGGGCCGGAACCATCACCGCGTCGGCAACGGCCAGATCGCGGAGCTAGCGAATGACTGGGACGGCTACTCCGGCCACATTCCCAAAAGCAGCGCGCTGGCGGCCGAGGTCCTCAAGGACTACGGCTACAGCACTGCCGCCTTCGGCAAGTGGCACAACACGCCTGCCGAGGAAACCACTGCTGCCGGCCCCTTCGAGAGCTGGCCGACGGGCCTGGGGTTCGAGTACTTTTACGGCTTCCTCGCGGGCGAGGCTTCGCAGTACGAGCCGCATCTGGTGCGCAACACCACGGTCGTGCTCCCGCCTAAGACCCCTGAGCAGGGTTACCACCTCAGCGAAGACCTGGCGGACGACGCCATCGGCTGGCTGCGTAAACACAAGGCCTTCCAAGCGCACAAGCCGTTCTACATGTACTGGGCCAGCGGCGCAATCCACGGCCCGCACCACATCATGAAGGATTGGGCTGACAAATATAAGGGCAAGTTCGACGACGGCTGGGACGAATACCGCGAGCGCGTCTTCAAACGCGCCAAGGAAAAGGGCTGGATTCCGGCCAATGCCCAGCTTACCCCGCGGCACGAGACCATGCCCGCCTGGGATAGTATTCCCGAGGATGAGAAGCCCTTCCAGCGCCGCCTGATGGAGGTGGCAGCGGGCTACGCAGAGCACGTGGATGTCCAGGCTGGCCGGGTGATCGACGAGATTGAAAAGCTCGGCTACGGGGATAATACCCTCATCTTCTACATCTGGGGCGACAACGGCTCATCGTCGGAAGGCCAGAACGGCACCATCAGCGAGCTACTGGCGCAGAACGGCATTCCCACCACCGTCAAACAGCACATCCATGCGCTCGAAGAACTCGGCGGCCTCGACGCGCTCGGTTCGCCCAAGACCGACAACCAGTATCACGCCGGTTGGGCCTGGGCCGGCAGCACCCCCTACAAGGGGACCAAGCTCCTGGCCTCGCACTTCGGCGGCACGCGCAATCCGATGGCCGTGCGCTGGCCTGCAAAGATCACGCCGGACGCAACGGCCCGTGCGCAATTCCACCATTGCAACGATATCGTTCCGACCATTTACGAGGTCGTGGGTATTACACCGCCACGTGAGGTGAACGGAATCCAGCAGGACCCGATCGATGGCGTGAGCCTGGCCTACTCTTTCAGCGATCCGCAAGCCAAGGGCAGGCTCGTCACCCAATACTTCGAGATCATGGGCAGCCGATCCATCTATCACGACGGCTGGATGGCCTCCGCCCTCGGCCCGCGCCTCCCGTGGGTTCCGGGTTTGCCGAAGGGAATTCAGGATTGGACGCCGGACAACGACACCTGGGAACTTTACAACCTGGCGGATGACTGGAGCCAGGCAAACGACCTCGCCACCAAGATGCCTGCGAAGCTTGCCCAGTTGAAGGACATCTTCCTCGTTGAGGCCACAAAGAACAAGGCGCTTCCCATCGGCGGGGGCCTCTGGATTGCAGCACTTCACCCCGAGCTGCGCATTTCGCCACCCTACACGGAGTGGACCTTCTCCGGCGACACCGTACGTATGCCGGAGTTTTGCGCGCCGGCGTTGGGCAACAAACCCAACCTCGTCACCATCGATGCCGACATTCCAGCCAACGCCAACGGCGTGCTCTACAAGTTGGGCGCGAATAGTGGTGGCCTCACCTGCTTCGTGGAGGACGGGATCCTCTGCTACGAGTACAACCTGTTCATAATCCAGCGCACGAAAATCCGCGCCAAGGAGAAGCTGCCCCTCGGCAAAGTGAAGATCGAGGTCGACACGGCCTATATCGTGCCCAAGCCGGGCGGTCCGTTGAAGGTAACCATGAGGGTGAACGGCAAGGTAGTCGCCGAGGGCACCGTGCCGATCAGCGCGCCGTTGCTCTTCACCGCCAACGACTGCCTGGACATCGGCATAGCGCTGGGTTCGCCGGTTTCGCTGGACTACTTCGAAAAGGCGCCCTTCAAGTTCAACGGCAAAATCGACCAGGTACACGTGCAGTATCTGTCGGCGGTCATGCCGGCCGCCACTCAAGGCGCCGGGCGGAAGTAGACGGCCTAAATGGGATCACGGGCGGAGGCGCAAATGACGACAACTTACAGGGAAACCGGTCCGGCAATCAGTGCACGGACTCGGGATCTCAGTACCATCATCGGTAGGATAGAAATTGAGTGTACCTGATGAAAAAGCAAGACGTAGTTTCGGCTTGGCGACTGTCAACGGCGGCTTCGCTGATTGGTGTTGTGAGCTTTTCGTGTGCGGCCATAGCGCAGGATGTGCGTGCGCCGGGAACGAGCATGGGAATCGCATCGGTGCCAAACCTGCGAGACGCGGGCGGCTATACGACGGCGAACGGTTCGATCGTGCGTCGCGGCCTTGCATATCGATCGAGCCAACTGAATCCGATCAGCCCCGATGACCTCAAGAAGATGGCGGCTCTGGGATTGAAGAATGATTTCGACTTGAGGACGATGGAGGAGCGCGAGGCGAAACCTGACCAATTACCCTCTGGTGTGAAGGAGGTATGGCTGAACGTGCTCGCGGATGCCAAAGGGATGAATGTGGCAGAAGTTGAACAAGTGCTGAAAGATCCCAAGGCCGCCAATGCAATGCTTGGCGACGGAAAGGGGTCCGCGGAGTTTGTGAAAACTTATCGTGAGTTCATCACGCTGCCGAGCGCAAACGCCGCGTTTCGCCGGTTGTTTGTCGACCTGGGCGACAAAGACCAGCTGCCAGCTCTGTACCATTGCACCACGGGCAAGGACCGCACCGGCTGGGCCGCAGCCGCGCTGCTGACGCTGCTGGGCGTCCCAAGAGACAAAGTGTACGAAGACTATTTGAAAAGCAACGAATACATCCTTCCCGCCTACAAGAAGTTCATCGATCAATTCGTTGCGGCGGGCGGCCAGGCGTCGATACCACAAGATCTGCTGGGCGTGAAAGCGGAGTACCTGGATGCGGCGTTCGATCAAGTCAAGACTAAGTACGGAAGCATCGAAAACTATTTTGACAAGGGACTCGGCATCGACCGGGCGGGCCAGCAGAAACTTCGCGACCGATTTCTTCAAAAGAAGTGAATCAGCCTGGGCTTGATGAAAACAGCCGAAAGGAAAAACCGATGAAACTTCGCTCCATTACTCCAACGCGCATGTTCCTATTCGCAACGCTGGTGTGTGCGATAGCCGTGCAACCGGCAATGGCACAGCAGGCGACCGCCGCCGCTGGACAAAGCAAAGTTGTCGCTATCGACATCCTGCTTGAGCCGGATGCAACGATGATCCAGCACGCCCAAGCCGCCAATGCCCGGCTTCGGAAGAATTACCCCACAGGCTTCACATTGGGTGGCACACACGCGCCACACGTCACGGTGCTGCAGATGTACGTCAACACGGCAAACCTCGACAAAGTTTACGCAGCGGCCAGCAAAGTGCTTGCTAAGGAGAATCCAAACAGTTGGAAGCTGAAGGCGGTCAAGTACGTGTATACCGCTGATGGGGCCATTGGCCTTGGCGCCATCGCAGCGGAGCCGACAGCCGATTTGATAAGGCTGCAGCGGGAAATGATCGATGCGGTCGCGCCGTTCACCGTGCCAACAGGCTCCGCCGCCGCATTCGTCACCACGCCCGAGGACCCCGACATCGTCGCGCCGCTCATTCCGTACGTCGCATCCTTCGCTCGCGATCATAGCGGCGACCATTTCACCCCGCACGTCACCGTCGGCATCGGCGCCATCGCCTTTTGGGACGCCATGGTCGCCGAACCGTTCGAAACGTTCACGTTCTCACCCGCGGGAGCATCAGTCTATCACCTTGGGAACTACGGAACGGCGATGACATTACTCCACTCCTTCAAGCTGAAGAACTGACACCATATCAGCGAGACACGGCTCTGAGCAGTGACTCGGGCACGGTGGCAAGGAGAACAACTGGATTCAGACGGTGCCGGGCAAGGGCTGGTTCACAATACTGCGTCTGTACGGCGCGCTGGAGCCGTGGTTCGACAAGACCTGGCGGCTTGGTGAGATCGAGTTGGTGAAGTAAACTGTGCGCGCTGCCTGGTAATCGCACGGCACTCACGAGGCGTTTCCAAACGGAGTTCGAGCCGCACCGACAGAAGGACACTTCAACCGGTATTCGAAGCTATCAACGAAGGAGTGTACGTCATGAAAAAGGAAAACGTAATCTCGGCTGGGCGACCGTCAACGGCGGCTTCGCTGATTGGTGTTGTGAGCGTTTCGTCGGCGGCCATGGCGCAGGATCTGGTGGCGCCGGGAACGACCCTGGGAATCGCATCGGTGCCAAACCTGCGAGACGCGGGTGGCTACACGGCGGCAGACGGTTCGGTGGTGCGGCGTGGCGTCGCATATCGCTCGAACCAACTGAATCCTATCAGCACTGACGACATGAAGAAGATTGCAGCTCTAGGATTGAAGAACGACTTCGACTTAAGGACAGCGGAGGAGCGCGAGGCGAAACCTGACCAATTGCCCGCCGGAGTGGAGAATGTGTGGCTTAACGTGCTCGCGGACGCCAAGGGGCTCAGTCCGGCAGAAGTTGAAAAAATGCTGAGCGATCCCAAGGCGGCCAATGCGGCGCTTGGCGACGGAAAGGGGGCTGCGGAATTTGTGAAAGCTTATCGCGAGTTCATCACGCTGCCGAGCGCGAACGTTGCGTTTCGCCAGTTGTTTGTCAAATTGGGCGAGAAGAATCAGCTGCCGTCTCTGTACCATTGCACCACGGGCAAGGACCGCGCCGGCTGGGTCTCAGCCGTGTTGCTGACGCTTCTGGGCGTGCCTGAAGACAAGGTGTACGAAGACTATTTGCGAAGCAACGAGTATATTCTTCCCGCCTATAAGACTCACGTCGATCGTTTTGTCGCGGCGGGCGGCGACCCGTCGATACCACAAGACTTGCTGGGTGTGAAAGCGGAGTACCTGCAAGCGGCGTTCGATCAAGTCAGGACTCAGTACGGAAGCATCGAAAAGTATTTTGACGAGGGACTCGGCATCGACCGAGCGGGACAGCAGAAACTTCGTGACCGATTTCTTCAAAAGAAGTGAACCAGCCAGTGATGACCGGTGCACCGCAATCCGTGCCGTAGGTTTGCCACTGGACCGACCTCGCCTCCCCGGGCCTTCGGGTTCACCATTGGTAAGCTCACCCAGGTCGACGACTTCAGTCGCGAAAAACGCTGGGTACCGAATCCCGATCCACTTGGACGTATAGCCGACCCGGACTTTGGCCCGTCCCGGCGGTCCCGAACCCGGCGTTCTGAGCAATAGATCCCTCCTAGTCGCGCAGCGTTTACCCATGAAGCGGTCGACGGGTCGTGGATTCCAGTCGGCCCACGGCCCACTCGGAAACGGCCTTCGCCGGAACAGCGCTCCGCGCCTTGTCCGTCGCACCCGGCATCGCCCGATGCCGCTTAAGGCTATCGGAAAAGTAGGGTGCGACGGAGGAGGTCTCGAGCCTCGTTTCAACTACAGCCCTTTCAGAAAGGCCGTGAGCTGATCATCGGGGCGATATCGCGTCACAGATTGTTCCGTTCCTGGGCTGGCCTTTGCCAAAGCGTGCTCTTTCAGCGCCAGATTCGCATCCAGGTAGATCTGGGTCGTGTCAACAGATTCGTGGCCCAGCCAGAGAGCGATCACTGACCGGTCGACACCAGCCTGAAGAAGCTCCATGGCTGCAGTGTGCCGAAGAACATGGGGCGTCACCCGTTTCCCGTTCAGCGACGCCCGTTGCCAAGGGTGCAACTGAAGGAGGGTAGCCAAGAAATAGACGCTCGACCAGGCTGGCCGTTCGTTCCCCAGCGTCCGGCCCTTCCCAATGGACGAAACCCTCCTCCGAGAATGAAAAAGCATCGAGCAGAATTCTCGATGAGGAAGGCGTGCCGCTCGGCTGCGCCCTGGAAACGGAAACCGCTAAAACGGGCGTTCGATTCCACATGCCGCAAACTCCGCCGTTTCCTGAGTCGCCTCGCTGAGCTCGGCCAAACCACCCACAAATTTCGCCCACGAGGCTATTAGTTTGTGGGGGCGGGATGGCTTATCGGGTGCTGGCTAAGCGCGCTCCCTGCGCAAACATCGCCCTCAATGCCTCCCTCAATCCAGAGCTTTCGAAGTTGTTTGGTGCGTTGCGCAGTTAGTTCTTGAAGGTCGCCACATTGGCACATCGAAACTGCGCTACCGTATGCCTCCCTCGGAGAGGGTTCGGGGTAGATCGATTTGAGGTGAGCGTCGCGGAACGCAATCCACGCCCTCTGAGCTTCTCTGAATGCCCTTAGGAAGGCGGCGTCCCCGGCCTTTGCTGCCAGCATTTGTTGGTAGACCCGATTCAATTCCGCATCGGCCTTCATGAAATCGCCGCACGCCTGCTCAGTCATTTGGGACTGCGTCTGAGCGTGCGTTGCGTTTCTACCACCGAAAAACAAAACCACAGAGAGAAAGCCGATTATGGCCTTGGTTTGCACGCCCTTGTTATAGCATGACGGCCTAACAGCCCGAGAACAGGCCGAACGGTATGTTTGAACTGCGTTGTCTCCGACAACAGCACAAATACGGCAATATCGTACAGTGACAACGATGCCGCTGAACGTATAGCCTCCGCGCGGAGGCTCAGATGTCGTCGCATCGCAGAGGTTTCACGCCGCGCCCCGTTCACGTTGCACCTTCTCGCGACTTCGCCTTCCCATCGGTTTTGTCTAGTGCGCGCGAGCAGATTGTTGTTGATCGTTCCGGCGGCCGGAGTGATGAATGGTCGTGCAAGGAGAACGAGATGAATTACACAATCGACATCGACAACAACATCCAAGCCCACGCCGTAGCGCCCGCCACGCAGGACAACGTGGTCGCGTTCACGACCGAGAAAGGACTGGCCAACGCACTCGGCGAGTGCGGGATCAACCGCCTGGTCGAGATCTGGAATAGTTTCGCCGGCGCGCCGCCCTTTGGCGACCTGAAGCCGGTCAAGAAGTTCGAGAATCGCAGGCGAGCGATCTCCCGGATCTGGACTGCCATCCAGAAGCTCGATGCTGCGCCCGCACCGGCGCCCCAGCCGGCGCGGAAGGCGAAACCGAGTAAGACTGCCACCGCCAACGGCAACGCGCCCCAGGGCACCGAGATCGGAAGAGCGTCGTGTAGGGAAAGAGTGTAGATCTCGGTG
>ODAK010001952.1_pt1 | contig 21920 bp, 19 predicted proteins | sample 1539591 | NCBI WGS metagenome assembly ODAK01 (sample SAMEA3539303, study PRJEB22396) | soil metagenome | biome: tundra; feature: field; material: soil | place: USA | collected 2010-05 | depth 0.15 m | reverse complement strand
GTTCAGACGTGTGCTCTTCCGATCTCACGGCTTGCCTTGACAGGGCGTAGCGTCCGCCAAAGGCAGGTGGAGACATTGCTGTGTCGTCGTGTCCCAGCTATCGCTCGTGCAACTGTTGCTGTCGTCGCACGACGCCGGACCGATCGGAACGTCGGCTGAGCCCAGTTCTATCGACGATGCGTCTGACGGGAGGAGCACCGGCGCATCGGCGTGCGCGCCCGCAGTAGTATCGCCACATCCCATTCCCGTGGCCGCGGTCATCAGGCCGAGAAACGACCAAGCCGAAAAGATCCTTTGCGTTTGCATGGTTTGTACGAAGAAGTCTTTTAGGCTCAAATGGCCATCGCGAAGGGTTAGGAGTTCGCCACAACTATGTGACCGCGCCGTTACAAATCATCATGCGGTGCCCAAGGGGGCTTCTTTCTCCGTAACTGAACCGATACCAATCCGTTTCATTGCGCGGCGTTTGGCCCAGCTATGGTCGGCGCGGCTCGAACCCCAGTTATCGGAGGCTTACCGCCCATGAGTCGATCACGCCAACCCACGCCCATTTCCTTACGAGTGTTCACCGGTCTTGCAGGCTTCTTCGTTGCTCTCGCGCCGGCCTTTGCACAGACCACAAGCATCGCCTGCAGCGATACATCGCAATTGCCGAATCCCATCTACTTGGCAGGCAGCAGCGCCTTCGAGCCCATTCTCGGGCAACTGGCAGTCCAAATTCAGGCCAAGCAAGGCGTCTCTATCATCTATTCGGCGATTGCGTCCTGCAACGGTGTGTCGGCCATAGCACCCCCGCCTGATTTGCCCACCTTGCAGCCCTTGACTGGAACGGCTCACTACTACACGCCCGATCCGACGGACAGCACGAAGGTCGTTACCAATTCGTGCAGCTTGGCAGGAAACACCATGGCCAACATCGGTGTCTCGGACGCTTCGTTCGAGTCCTGTCAGAACAACGCTCGCCCTGCGAATCTTGGCGAGTGGTTCGGCCCCGAGCAGGCCATGTTGATTGTCGTTCCCGAGCGCAACATCTCGGTAACCGCGCTGTCGTCGCAGCAAGCCGCCGCCATTTGGGGCTGCGGCAGCTACGGGCAATTTACCGATGTTGGAATCCAGCAGCGAAGCTCGACCTCGGGAACACAAATTCTCGTGGCACGCAACATTGGCGTACCTGAAAGCCTTTTCAAGGGTACGAGCAATTCGTCGAGCACCATCCTCGTCAACGCTCTGTTAGCTGTCGCGGATCCGCAGACGGCCATCGGATTCGTCGCCAACGACGTGTACGAGACGAAGCGCTCTGTGCTCAATTCCGTGGCGTTCCGCGGCATCGGGCAGAAGAAGGCCTACTACGCGGATTCGGATTCTGTTGCTGACGACCTACTCAATGTTCGCGAAGGCCGCTATATGATTCAAGGTCCACTCCACTTCTATGCGACAACGACCAATGGTGCAGCATCGCCAGCAGCCGCCACCGTCCTCGATTGGCTGACCGGCAAGACGCCGATCGATACGGCCGACCCAGGCAGCTACGTTCGAACCGTTGCCACCCTGGGCGATGTTCCTCAGTGCGCGATGAAGGTCCGCATCGACAAGGATGGCGGCAAATTCTCGCCGTACAAGCCGGACGTGTCCTGCAACTGTGCCTTCCTCAAGGCAAAGAACGTACGAATCGCCGCCGGGGACTGCCCGGTGTGCAAATCCAGCGCCGACTGTAATAGCGGTCTTAGCTGCCAACTCGGTTACTGCGAATAGCGCTTGCGAAGGACATCTCATGAAGATTCTAGTGTACTCATCGCTCTTGTTGATTCTCCTGGCCGCTCCCTTCCTCGGCTGTGGCAGCAGCACCAACAACTCTGATGCAGCCCATGGAGGCGCTGGCGGCTCTGGCGGGACGCTCTCCGATGACGCCGCCACTGGAGGCGTCGGTGCCACTGGGGGCTCGGGTGGCTCGATCTTGCCGGGGGCGGTCGATGGCGGAACGTGCAATGCTCCCATCGATTGCACGGGGCTCAGTCCCGCGCAGTGCCATGACCGTATTCTAAATCCGTTGTGCTTACCCGACGGCGTCTTGCCCCAAGATCCCGGACCCGACCCGACCGTTCCCTATCCCGCCTGCTCGGCGATTTAGCTCGAATAGGAGCTAACCATGGTGCGCACGATGGTCGCGCTGGGCTCCGATTCGCCCAAAACGATCCTCATCGTCGAAAACGAACCGTCGGCCAGCATCTCTTTGCGCTACAGCCTCGAAGCGGCAGGATACGGCGTCAGGCTCGCCAAGACCGCCGCCGAGGCCCTGCGTCTGTTCGACGAAAGTCCGCCGGACTTGATGTTGCTCGACCTCGTTCTGCCTGACCAGTCAGGTCTTGATGTGTGCCGACGCCTCCGAGCAACGGCGCGCGGAGAGCACACCGTCATCATCGTGCTTTCAGCACGCGCCGAGGAGGCCGATCGGGTGGCCAGCTTCGAAGTCGGCGCCGACGACTTCGTCACCAAGCCGTTCAGCATCGGCGAGCTACTCCTACGTATTCAAGCACGCCTCAGCAATGGCGCTCGCGCGTTATCCCCTGCCCCACCTGTACCCGATCTTTCTGACGACGGCTCAGCGCCGGGCCGCCTCGCGCTTGGACCGGTGCGTATCGAACGCGCAAGCCACCGCGTATTTCTGGATCAGCGGGAGATCACGCTCAGTGCGCAAGAGATGCGCTTGCTGGTATTCCTTGCCGCCGATCCGAACAAGATGCACACCCGGCGCGAGCTTCTAACGGAGGTCTGGGGCTATCATCCTGAAGCCACCAGCCGAACGCTGGACACGCATATCAAGAGACTGCGCGATAAGTTCGGCGCGTTCGCTTCGATGATTCAGACGGTACACGGCGTGGGCTACCGGTTTGCGCTGCCCGGGCAACAAAGCGACGACCAGGCCCACTCGCTCGCCAAACGACGACGCTAGGCGTTCACAGGCGACGCCAATCGCTTTTCAACTTCCGAGCAACATCCGCCGAAACGTCAGCAAATTCGTAACCGAATGGGTGGAGTGTTGTGATGGTCGCGTCCCTTCCCCCGGCGTAGAGCAAGCACGTTCGTAGGGAAGTTGGGCAATCATGCCCGGAAAGGGAAGTGCAATGCGCGCAAATTTAGGGTTCATCGCACGCGAGCTCAGTCGCAATGTGCTGATTTTCGCGGCTTCATTGGGAATCGGCCTGCCCACGGCAGTGGCCCAGGAGATGGAACTGGCTGAACAACAAAACGTAGGCGAGGACACGCCGGTGGGAGCATCGCGTGCCCTGCCCGGTGCGCTTAGTGCCGAGTTAGATCCGGGCACCCATTCGGTCGCAAGCGGCTGGGGCGGTTATGACGGTGCTACTTCCAACCCGGTCGCAACCGCAACCGCCGAGGCCTGGATCATTCCTCGCTTGAGCCTGATGGCGGGGTTCGGCTCGACCACCCAGCCAGGCGACGTTCGACTACGGGCGGAAGGGGGACTGCGCCTCATGGTCCTCGATCAACGTCGACACGGCATCAACGCCACGATTGGGTTCGTCTATCGTCAAGACCGCTTCGCCAATGAGGAGGGCACGCTCGAATGGTCTGCCCTTTTCAGTCGACGCTTCGGTGCGACGCTGGCGCTTGCGCGTCTGCTTTATGCCCAAGATGGCGAAGGCGACGACCATGAGGGCGAGTTTCGCGTGGCGGGCCTGCACGACATCGGGCGCAAGCTGCTCGTCGGAATCGACGGCCGCGTGCGCGCGTCGCTCGGATCGAGCGATCCTCATCGGGCAGAACACGCGAATCCAACCCTCGAATTCAATGTCGGACCGCTCGTCGCGTACAACATCAACCGCTGGTCGGTAATGGCCGAGGCTGGCCTCAGTGGTCAGAAGGTCGACCAACTACGCACGGGAATGCTGGTACTGGGTGGCTTGGGCGCCGCCTTCTAACCGACGACTCAACTGGATAAGACTAAGAGGAAAGCCATGCGTACCAATTCTGGAAATGCTCTGTTTATCGTTGGTGTATCTGCGTTCGTTGGCGCCTGTAGTGGGCCTTCCGAGCCCGACCCTTCGTCCGCTTCCCCTACACGACAGGCAGTTCAGCAGGCGGCCGTCGAATCACGGTCACTCGTCAATGGGCAACTGCTACCGACCGGCTTTCGGATTACGCCGGAGGCCACGCCGGGCGCTCTGTTCTTGGGGCTCAATCCCGATCTGCCGGGGTTACCAAACCAACTTGTGGACCACGCCGTTACGACGACGCTGAGTCCCGACGGCAAGACGCTACTCGTGCTGACGACTGGCTACAATGCGGTCACCAAGCCCGACAATAGCGGCGATTTCGTGCCCGAGCTGTCGAACGAGTACGTTTTTGTTTTCGATGTCAGCCACGCCACACCCGTCAAAAGACAGGTGCTGCGAGTGCCGAATACCTTCGTCGGCATGGCCTGGAATCCGAGCGGCAAGGAGTTTTATGTCACCGGTGGCGTCAATGACAATCTGCACGTGTACCGTTTGGCTGGCTCCGCATTTTCGGAGGTTCTCCCCGCCATCGCGCTTGGCCATAGCGCCGGCTTGGGCTTACTCGTGGCTCCCGCTGCTGCCGGGGTCGGTGTCGACGATGAAGGCAAGCACGCGATCGTGGCAAACTACGAGAACGATTCTGTCAGCATCGTCGACTTGGCGACGTCCACAGTGACGGAGGTTCCGCTTCGACCAGGCAAAGTCGACCCGAGCATGGCCGGCAAAGCCGGCGGCGAGTTTCCCTACTGGGTCACCGTGAAAGGCACGAAGGCGTACGTCAGCAGTCAGCGGGATCGCGAAGTCGTGACGGTGGACATTGCCTCAGCGACCGTAGGCAGGCGCATCGCCGTCGGCAGCCAGCCCAACAAGATGACGCTTTCGCATGATCGGTCGCGGCTCTACGTGGCCAACGGCGGCGCCGACAGCGTTTCGGTCATTGATGTTCGCACGGATCGGGTCATCGAGACCTTCCAAGTGGTTGCCCCAAACGCGGTGTTGCCCAATCCGCAGGGCTTCAAGGGCGCCAATCCGAACAGTTTGGCCCTTTCTAACGACGACAGGACCTTGTACGTCACGAACGGTGGCCTCAACGCGGTGGCCGTGGTTCGACTTTCGCAGCAGTGCCATGGCAAGCCCAGCCAAGACAGAGACGACGACCATGGGGACGATGGCGACCATGATGACGATGCGCGCGGGCCGAGCCAAGTCATCGGACTCATTCCGACGGGCTGGTATCCTGAGTCGATCAGCCTCAGCGCTGATGGGCGAAGGTTCTTTGTCGTGAACGGCAAGAGCATTCCAGGACCGGGTTGCATCGATGTCGCCAGCAACACGACGTACAATTCATGTTGGAATGGCAACGAATACGCCTGGCAATTGGAGAAGGCCGGATTCCTGACGGCTTCCATTCCCTCCGGCGTCGCCCTAGCGCGCCTCACCCTCCAGGTCGCGGCAAACAATAACTTCCCAAACACTGGGTCGCTGCCCATGGCAAGGCGGCTGATGGCCTTCCTACGCAATCACATCAAGCACGTAATCTACGTGATCAAGGAGAATCGAACCTACGACCAAGTGCTGGGCGATCTTCCGCACGGCAACGGCGATCCATTGCTGACGCTTTTTCCCGAGGCAACGACTCCGAATCATCACGCGTTAGCCAGCCAATTCGTGACCCTCGACGCCTTCCAGGACGTCGGCGAAACCAGCGGCGTAGGCTGGAACTGGACAGTCTCGGCGCGCACGACGGACTCTGTGGAAAAGACACAGCCGCCGAACTATGCGGGTCGAGGTCTCGCCTACGACTGGGAGGGCACCAATCGCAATATCAACGTCGGCCTGGCAACCCTGACCGAGCGACTCGCGCTGAATCCCGTTACGCCAGCAGATCCCGATTTATTGCCGGGAACGGAAGACATTGCCTCAGGAGATCCAGCCGACGGCGATCCGGCTGGTGAGTCCTATCTATGGGATGCGGCCTTGCGAAAGGGTTTGACCATTCGAAACTATGGGTGCTTCGGCGATCTGGCCCGGTCGTCGGTGCCTACGAGCTCGCCCATCTTCATCCCGCTCGTGCGCCATCCCTTTACGGCGAATACCCGCCAATTCTATCCAGCGAAGGCCGCGCTACAGAGCAATTCGGACTTGTTCTTCCGTGGCTTCGACAACAAGTATCCTGACTATTGGCGTTTCAAGGAATGGGAACGCGAATTCGATCAGTTCGTGGCCGCGGGCAATCTTCCCTCGCTTGAGTTCGTGCGACTTCCACACGATCACTTTGGTAACTTTGCAGACGCTATTGATGGCGTCGATACGCCCGAACGCCAGATGGCGGACAACGATTACGCCGTCGGGCAACTGGCAGAGAAGGTCGCCGGTAGCCCCTATCGAGACGACACGCTGATCTTCGTGGTCGAGGACGATGCCCAGGATGGTCCCGATCACGTCAGCGCGCACCGCAGCTTGGCCTACGTCATCGGCCCCTTCGTCAAGCAGGGGGCCGTGGTATCGACCCCGTACAATACCGTCTCGATGCTAAGGACCATCGAAGAAGTCCTTGGTCTCGATCCGATGGGACTGAACGACGCCCTGGCCGCACCGATGGCCGACGTCTTCGACATCACGCTGGCACCGTCGCGTTTTGCGTACGTGGCGAAGGTTCCGGAAGTTCTTCGTTCGACGTCATTGCCTTTACCTGCCGCCACTGCCAGCAACACCGTCGCGCGACCGGTCACCCTCGCAATGAGGCCGCACGCACCACGTGGAGCTGCGTATTGGGAGCGCGCCATGCGGGGTCAGAACTTCGACCGCGAGGACGCCCTCGACACGCCACGCTTCAACCGGGCACTGTGGCGCGGAATCCTGGGCGACCGCCCCTATCCTGGCGTGCACTAACGGTCAGAAAATCAGGTCGTCGTAGTCGAGGCGCTTTCACACCACCAGATGTGCGCCTCGATTGCGGCGGCCAACGAGCAGGCTCGACCACTGTGGCTATGAGCTGGCGCTGGAGCCCAGGCTGGTGCGGTGGCGAACCTCGATGCCCTTCACAAAGAAGAGAACGTCTTCAGCGATGTTGGTGGCGTGGTCCGCGATTCGCTCAAGGCTGTGCGCGATGAAGATCAGGTCCACATTGGCGGCTGCCGCGGTGGCGTCCGCTTCAATGCCGCGGACCATCTGTTCGAACATCCGGTTCTTGAGGGCGTCTACGCTGTCGTCGGAACGCAACACCGCCCTTGCGAGTTCGTCATCGCCTTGGGCGACCGCTTGCACCGCGATCCGCACCATCTCCTGAACCTGCTTCGCCATCTCGGGGATCTCGCCCACACTGGGTGTCGCCGAGTGTTTGAGCAGTTGCAAGGAGCTACGCGCGATGTTGACCGCCAAGTCGCCCATGCGCTCGAGATCACTGTTGATCTTGATGGCGGCGGTGATGAAGCGAAGATCCTTGGCGACCGGCTGAGTCAGTGCGAGCATTTGCGTCGCCAGTTGGTCGATTTCAATTTCGAGGGCGTTGATCTCCTCCTCGTAGTCGAGTATGCGGCGGGCCTCGAGCTCGTCTCGATGAGAAAGGATCCTGACACTGCCGGCCAGTGCCTTCTCGACGAGCTCAGCCATAGCTAACACGCGGTCGTGTAGAAGCTCGATCTGTTGGATCATTTGCATAGTCATTGTCTCGACCTCCATCCCTCTGTTTCGAATCAGCCGAAGCGTCCTGTCACGTAGTCCTCGGTTTCCCTCTCACGTGGGTTCTTGAAAATCTCTACCGTGGGACTGAATTCCACCAAACGTCCCATGAGGAAGAACGCTGTGTGCTCCGAGACGCGCGCCGCCTGCTGCAGGTTGTGCGTGACGATGATGATCGTACACTCTCCGCGCAGGGTGTAGAGGAGATCCTCGATTTTTGCCGTGGCGATTGGATCGAGGGCCGAACAAGGCTCGTCCATCAGCAAGACCTCGGGTTTCACGGCGAGTGCACGGGCGATGCAGAGGCGTTGCTGCTGTCCTCCAGATAGGCTGTAGGCCGAGGCGCGCAGCTTGTCTTTGACCTCATCCCAGAGCGCGGCTTTGACCAGGCTCTGCTCTACGATGTCTTTGGTCTTTACACCTTGCCCTAATCCGTTGACATCAAGTCCGTAGGCTACGTTCGCGTAGATTGACATCGGGAAGGGATTCGACCGTTGAAATACCATGCCTACGCGGCGACGCAGCTTGTTCACGTCGGCCTTAAAGATGTCTTCTCCGTCTAGCGTGATGCTGCCCTCGGCGCGCGCACCCTTCACTGTCTCGTTCATGCGATTCAAGGTGCGAAGAAAGGTCGACTTGCCGCATCCGGATGGCCCGATGAGCGCGGACACTTTCTTCGAAGGAAATGCGATCTCGATGTCAAACAGCGCCTGTGTCTGGCCGTAATAGAAGCTGAGGCGAGAAACCACGATCCCCCGCGCGGGATCGTTGGGTCCGCGAACGGGATCATTGCTAGGGCTAGGTGGACGGCCGGACGGCCTCCGCGGCGCGAAAGACTCGGTCATGGGCGTGGGATCTCCGTTCGCGTCCTTCGGTGGCTCATCAATGCTATCCATTGGCCGCGCGGCCTAGTGAGAGAGTGAGGCGGGCCAGTATATTGACCACAAGAATGACCATAAGAAGCACGAAGCCTGCCGCCCAGGCTTGCTGGTGCCAATCCGGGTATGGCGCGATCGCATACGTGAAGATCATGACCGGCAGAGTCGCCGTGGGCTGATTCCAACCTGGGCTCCAGAATTGGTTATTGAGCGCGGTGAACAAGAGGGGTGCCGTTTCTCCGGCGACCCGCGCCAGATCGAGCATGACTCCAGAAAGTATTCCGCGGAATGCCGCAGGGACTACCACGGTGGCGATGACCCGCCACTTCGGTCTTCCGAGCGCCAGCCCGCCTTCCCGGAGCATCTGCGGAACTGCATGCAGGTATTCCTCGGTACTCCTGACCGCGATTGGGATCATCATAACACCAAGCGCAATTCCCCCTGCGAAGGTGGAAAAGTGTCCCAGGCGCTTCACCACGAGTGCATAGGCGACGATACCGATCACAATCGAGGGAACGCCGTTGAGCAAATCAGTCACGTAGCGTAGGACGAAGGCCGGGCCGGCACTGGCGTACTCCGAAAGAAAGATGCCGCCAAGAAACCCGACCGGAAGCCCTAGAAGAGTCGCCAGAGCCAACACCTTTCCACTGCCCACCATCGCGTTCGCCATTCCACCACCAGCCTCGCCCACGGGCGCTGGAAGCTCAGTGAAGAAGGCCCAGTTAAGGCTATGGGCCCCGTGCCAGACCAAGTAACCGAGGATCCCCAGCAAGGTCCCGGTCGTCACCAGAGCCGCAAGCCCGGTCACGACAATCATCGCGATATTGGCGGCGGCCTTGCGCGTCTCGAACGAGATCATGCGGACACCCATTTGCGAGACGCTGCCAGGATCAGAAGTCTTGCCAAGCCGTTGATGATGAAGGTCACCGCGAAAAGAACGAGTCCCAATTCGATGAGCGCCGAAAGGTAGAGATCGCCGGTCGCTTCAGTGAATTCGTTGGCGATGACAGCAGCGATGGAGTATCCCGGCGCCAGCAACGAGCTCGAAATGCGAGGCGTGTTTCCGATGACCATGGTCACTGCCATGGTTTCGCCGAGCGCGCGCGCCAGCGCAAGGAAGACGGAGCCGAGAATTCCGCGCGCGGCGTTTGGCCAGACGACCCGCCGAGTGGTCTGCCAGCGACTCGCACCCAAGGCTAAGGACGCTTCCCGTTGCTCTTTCGGGACCGCCAGAAGTACTTCGCGCGAGACCGAGACAATGAAGGGTACCACCATTACCGAGAGCACGACGCCAGCCGAGAAGTAGCTGACACCGTAAAACGGTCCTGAAAATATTGGCAGGAAGCCGAGGGTCGACTTTAGAGACGGGACGACGTGGTCCTGCAAGAACGGTACGACGATAAAGATCCCGAGCAGTCCGTAAAGGACGCTGGGTACGGCAGCGAGAAGTTCGATAAGAAAAGTAAGTGCATCCGAAAGTCGGCGTGGGGCCAGCTCGGCGAGAAAGACGGCCGAAGCCACCCCTTGCGGAACCGCAATCACGAGTGCCAGCGCCGAGGTGAGGACGGTTCCGTAAATGAAAGGCAATGCGCCGAAGTTGCCAGCGACGGGATCCCAAGTGCTCGTCGTGAGAAAACGCCAACCGAACTGATGCCTTGCCTGACTCGACTGCGAGATCAGCACGCCAAGCACGACGGCGGTAATCAGAAAAATGGCCGCAGCGGCCAGTGACACGATCAAACGGGCAATCTGGTCCCCGCTTCGCAGGCGAGCGATAAAGCCCGTCCCGACGTCCCCGGTCGTCGGCGGCGGGGACGTTCCGAGTGGGATGGACGGCTTCGTCACGGCTGAATGAGCCCGATTGCCTTTTCCTCTTTGGCGACGACAGCCGCGGGCAGTGGCGCGTACGAAAGTGCCTCTGTCATTTTTTGCCCGTCGGCGAGCATCCACTTGAGGAAGCCCACCAAGATCTCCCGCTTCTTGGGGTCGGCGATCTTCGAAGGAATGATTAGCCAGGTGAAGCTGGCAACCGGATACGCTTCTGCGCCGAGTGCATTGGTGATCGAAACCCGGAAATCAGCGGGCATGGCTTTCGCCGCGGCAGCCGCCGCCGCGGTCACCGAGGCAAGGTCGGCGCGCACGAACTTGCCGGCCTGGTTTTGCACTTTGCCGTAGCTGAGCTTGTTCTGCACAGCGTAGATCAACTCTACGTAGCCAATCGAGTAGGCGGTCTGACGAATCTGGCCGGAAACGCCCTCATTTCCCTTTCCACCCAGCCCGACGGGCCAATTGACGGACGTGCCTACACCGACCTTGCTTTTCCACTCCGCGCTAATCTTGGAGAGGAAATCCACCCAAACATAGGTCGTTCCGCTGCCGTCTGAACGATGAACCACGACGATGTCGTTGTCGGGCAATTTGACCCCCGGGTTGTGCTTTACCAGCTCGGGGTCATTCCACTTGGTAATGCTGCCAAGAAAGACGCCCGCCAGAGCGGCTGGTGTGAAGTTCAATTCGACAGTGATTCCCGGGATATTGTAGGTTGGCACGTCGGCGCCAAGCACCGTCGGAAAGTGAAGCGCGCGGCCGCCCCGCTTTTCAGTGAAGTCCGCGAGCTGCGCATCGGTCATCGGGCCATCGCTGGCGCCGAAATCGACAGTACCTTCTGTGGCCTGCTTTATTCCGCCCCCGGAGCCAATCGACTGATAGTTGAGTTGGATATCTGGATGCATCTTGTGGTATTGGTTGAACCACTTGGAATACATTGGGTAAGGGAACGTGGCCCCCGCTCCGTTCACCAGGGTCTGGGCAGAGCTAGAGGCGCTCCAAAGCGTCATTGCGGCGCTGGCAAGCAAGCCGATAGTTTTCATCTTGTCTCCTTCTGTTACGAGGCTGTAAGTTCGCCTTCTGCTTGAGCAGAAGCGGGCGCACGGAGGAGACCTTTTTCCGGGTTTTGCATGCGGTCAACATAGTAAATGTGGACAGAACGAACGTGACGATTGTGTGAAGAATTCGCATCGCCACATCGAGCGAGTGTGAGCGCCAGGTAGCGACCGCGTAACAACCAGGGCAGCTTGGCCGTGTTTACTTGGGCCCGCTCTTTGCTACAACCATCCCACGATGATGAAGGAGACGGGGGTTGCATGTCTCGTATGCTTGTCGTCGCTTACGGCGAACGCTCAGACCAAGAACGGCCAGAACGGCCAGAGCGGCAACGAAAGCAATGTCAGCGCGGAGGATCGCGAAACGATGGTGAACGTGCTGATGCGGCAAATGACGCTCGAAGAGAAGGCGGGGCAGTTGAACCAGTTCTCGGTCGGAGAGCCTACGGGACCGGGAACGCGTCGCAGCGCTTACGAAAGCATGATTGCCGCCGGGCAAATTGGCAGCTTGATCAACGCGACCAATGCAGCACAGGTCAACGCCTTCCAGCATATCGCCGTCGAGCAATCGCGGCTCCACATTCCGCTCCTGTTCGGGCTGGATGTCATTCACGGATTCCGCACCATCTTTCCAGTCAATCTCGGGCTTGCCGCCAGTTGGGATCCGTCGCTGGTCGAGAGAGTCTCGCGCCTTGCCGCCGAGGAGGCATCGGCCGAAGGAATCCGCTGGACGTTTTCACCCATGGTGGACATCGCGCGCGATGCGCGCTGGGGACGCATGGCCGAGGGTGCAGGCGAGGACCCCTATTTGGGTGCGGCTTTTGCTCAAGCCTACATTCACGGCTACCAGGGCGCCCGCCTGAATACACCGACCTCTATTCTCGCGTGCGCCAAGCACTTCATTGGCTACGGTGCCGCCGAAGGCGGGCGCGACTACAACACGACGGACATACCCGAACGATTACTTCGCCAAGTTTACGCCGTGCCCTTCCATTCCAGCATCGAGGCGAAAGCGGCGACTGTCATGGCCGCATTCAATGCACTGAATGGAATTCCCGCGAGCGCCAATTCATTCACATTGAACATGCTATTGCGCAAAGAGTGGAAGTTCGCCGGATTTGTCGTCAGTGACTGGTCCTCGGTCGCCGAGCTCGAAGCCCATGGCATTGCGAGCGATGGCGCGACCGCTGCCCGCAAGGCGTTTCTCGCGGGCGTCGACATGGATATGGAAAGCGGCCTCTACCTGACTGAGCTGCCTCAGCTCGTTCGATCGGGCACCGTGTCCGTTGCCAAGCTCGACGATGCGGTGGGGCGCGTGCTGCGCGTGAAGGCGGCTCTCGGCCTTTTTGAAGATCCCTACGCCCGCGGCAGCGACGGAATCGAGGCGCCACTACCGGCCCGATCCCTGGCGCTGGCTCGCGAGGCGGCCGAAGAATCATTTGTGCTCTTGAAAAACGCTCGGCCGAGCGAATCTCCACTGCTTCCGCTGCAAGCGAAGCCGGGACTCAGGATCGCCCTCGTTGGACCGTTGGCCGATAGCGCCCAGGACATGCTGGGCTGTTGGAGCGCCCAAGGCCGAGCCAGCGACGTCGTCACTCTTCGCGCGGCGCTCGCCGAACGAGCGGCGGCCCAACGAATGAGGTTGTCCTACGCCAAGGGTGCCGACATCTTGGGAGTCGACACGTCCGGGTTTGCACAAGCCGTGCGCATTTCGCGACGGGCCGACGTGGTCCTAGTCGCTCTTGGCGAGCGCGGAGATCGCACAGGCGAGGCCACCTCGCGCGCTCATCTGGATCTGAGCGGTCAGCAGGAAAATCTACTGAAGGCGGTTGCCGCGACGGGAAAGCCGATCGTGCTGCTGCTCTTCAGCGGTCGACCGCTGACCATCCCATGGGCCGCGGCGCACGTACCCACGATCGTCGCGGCATGGTTTCCCGGCGTACAGGCCGGGCCAGCGTTAGTGCGACTCCTCTTTGGCGAGGTCGGTCCTTCCGGTCATATCACCGCAACCTGGCCGCGAGCCGTGGGCCAAGAGCCCCTCTACTACAACGCCCTCACGACGGGCCGCCCGCTGGCCGATGCTTTGCCGGGCCTCGACCGCTTCACGAGCCGCTACATCGACGAGCCCAACACCCCGCTCTTTCCTTTCGGCCACGGCTTATCGTACACGACGTTCTCCTATTCGATGCCTTCCACTGACCAAGACGTCCTAAGCGCCGCGGCCATCAACCATCGCAGCGCAACCATCACGGTGCGAGCGACCGTCACCAACCTCGGCAAGCGAGAGGGAACGACGGTTGCTCAATGCTACATCCGCCTGACTGGTACGAGCGTGGCGCGGCCGGTGCGCGAGCTCAAGGGGTTCCAGCGTCTCCATCTGGAGCCGGGCCAGAGCAAGACCGTCGAATTCAAGCTGGGCAAAGACGACCTTGGCTTCTGGAGCGAGGACATGCAATTCCGCGCGGAGCCGGGGCGCTTGCGGGTGTGGATCGCTGGCGATTCCACGAGTGGTGTCCCCGCCGAGGTCACCGTCCACAAATAGGGTTTGATCGGTGTGCGTGATAAGCCCACACGGAGTGCGGGTCGCCGGTCGATTTTCCCTGCCAGGTCGGGGCTACGAGCCACGCCAAAATGCTACAATGTATTTCCCATTCTTGTCTCTCGCGATCTCGCGAGCCTAGCTTTGCTGTGTACGATGCCCAATTCTCTTGAGACGACTCTACCTGGCAAGAACAAGCGCTCTGTGGACGACACCCTCGCGCCAGCAGGGCTCGTCATCGGCCGGCACTACACGCTCCACGTCAAGATCGGGATGGGCGGGATGGCCTCGGTCTACCTGGGATGGCTTTCGGGTGCCGCCGACTTCTCACGTGTGGTTGCCATCAAGCGGATGCACCCCCAGTACGCGCTCGATGAACACTTCGCGGAGCGCTTTCGAGACGAAGCCCGCCTGAGTGCCCGCTTGTCTCATCCAAACATCGTGCAGGTCTTCGACGTCGTCGAGCGAAGCAAAGAGCTGCTCATCGTCATGGAATACGTCCATGGCGTCTCGCTTGGCGCGCTTGCCGCAGACACAACCCTGGCCGGTCGCAAGTTGGCACCGAACGTGGTTGCAGGAGTTCTCGTGCCGGCGCTGCATGGTTTGCACACGGCGCATGAAGCGGCCGACGAGACCGGACGGTCGATCGGTCTCGTCCACCGAGACTTCTCACCCCAAAACATCATGGTCAGCGCCGACGGACACTCCAAGATTCTCGATTTTGGAATCGCAAAGGCGCAAACCCATGTCCACGTGACCTCGTCCGGACAATTTTCGGGCAAGCTTGGCTACTGTTCTCCCGAGCAGATTAGCGGTGAAGTCATGGATCGACGCGCGGACGTGTTTGCCGCCGGTATCGTCCTTTGGGAAATGCTTGCGTGCGAGCGGCTCTTCCAGACCCCGGGCACCACCGACGCGCGAGCGATCCAGCGTATTTTGCGTCAACCTGTGCCCGCTCCCAGCTCGATTAACCCCGCTGTACCCGCGAAGCTGGACCGAGTTGTGGCACGTGCTTTGGAACGCGACCCCGACCGGCGCTACGGAAGCGCTCGCGAGCTGGCCTTCGAGATCGAAGGCGCCGTCGATATCGCAAGCCCGCCGACGGTGGCGACCTGGGTCGAGAGCGCCTGTGCGAAGAGGCTAGCCAAGCTCACGCGCTTGTTCGACAGTACACGGCAACACATGGCGCGTACGCGGCAGTCGGTGCCGCTTCCTGCGGCAGTCGCGGTTGGACGGGCGATGCCTGCGAAGGCGCCACCAGAAGTGGTGGAAAAGTCGGTGGAAACCGTCCATCTGCGGGCGCCCGACAACCTGAAAAGGCGCACGGGAAAGCCACTCGCCATCGCCGTGGCCATCCTTGTTCTCGTGGCTGGAATTTCGCTTCGCAAGCAGCTCTCGGGAGTTTCGCATGGGTCGCGGGCGGTACAGGATCCGCCAATCGGCGCTTCCGGCGCTTCCGTCGCTTCAGCCTCCATAGGCGTTCCATCCTTCACCCCACCCGCGCCTGCCGCTGCCGAGGCTTCACCGCTGACGAAGGGTTCACCGCCGCCGAGCTCTGCCGTCGCCGACTCGGTCGTCCCCACATCAACGACCCCGACGACGATGGAGCCGAAACCGGCACCCGGTCGTAGCAGGGTACACCCCAGCGGCCCCCATCGTCGTTCGTCGACGAAGGCCCGCGCGCGCCAGACGGCGGCAAAAGCCAAAGGGTCCGCCGCGCCCGATTGCGACCCTCCTACGTACATCGACTCCGACGGCATTCGGATTTTCAAGGACGAGTGTCTCTGATGCCGCTACGGCCTGGTTTCAGCGGATTGACAGTCGCGCTGTGTGTTTCTCTGGCGGCGCCGACGACGGGTCACGCGGGCGAGGATTCGAAGAGGATGTGCGCATCCGCCTTCGCGAGCGGCCAACGCCTGATGAAGGCCGGCAACCTCATCGAGGCAAGGGCGAAGCTAATCCAGTGTGGCGGACTCGAATGCCCGGCAGCCATGCACCCGGATTGCGAGCAATGGCTCTCGAGTGTCGAGGCTTCCATCGCGACCATCGTGTTCGAGGTCTCCTCGACTGAAGGGCGGCCCGCCAGCAATGTGCGCATAGCGGTGGATGGCGGCGACTCCCTGACGCTGGATGGCCGGGCGGTAAGTTTCAACCCGGGGCCACACGACATCACCTTCGAGGCCGCCGGATTGTTGCCGACCACGAAGCACATCGAGGTCTCGGAGGGCGAAAAACTACGCCGGGAGACCGTACGTCTCGCCCCCTTGTTGGTAGCTAAGAAGCGCACCAGACCGGCAATCCCACCGACGATCACACCGACGGTCGATGCCGGGACGCAGTCCCACGCCACGCGATTCACAGCACCGGTCATCCTCGCTGCGTCGGGTGCGGCTTTGGCAGGTGCCAGCGCCATTTACTTCGGGCTGAAGGCGCGAAGCGACGACCGAAATCTCGATGGATGTGCTCCGTCCTCGTCCTGCTCGCGGGAGGCAACGGACCAGGTGCGACGCGAGTACTTGTGGACCAACATCTCGATTGGATTGGCCGCTGCGAGTGCCACCACCACGATCGTTCTCTTTCTCATCCATGACAGGTCGACCGCGTCGCCAACCACGAGGCTGAGCATCAGCCTCGGCCCCGATGGGTTCGGTCCCGTCGCGACCGGGACGTTCTGAGGGGGAAGAATGGAATTTACCGGCCTTAGGTATAGGACACTGGCTCCGTGGGTCGTGCTGCTTTGGTGCTCGTGCATGCCATTGCGGGACCTCGACAAAGCTTCGTCTGGATCCGGCGGAGGCGGCTCCGATAGCGCGAGCGACAGCGCAAACGACCAGCCATCCGCTCCCCTTGAAGCAGGCGCAGGTGGCGCACCAGGCGGTGATTGGGGTGTTGATGCAGCAGGTGGTACATCGGCGTCGGGAGGGTCGGGAGGAGTCACGGGCTCGGGCGGCATCCGACCCGGCACGGGTGGAAGCACCTCCATGACATCCAACGGACAAGGAGGGGCGGGCCTGGGCGGGGCTGCCGGAGCTGCTGGGACAAGCGGGGGATCCGCACCCAATCTTCCCGACATCAACAACTCTCCCGTTCAGGGCGCGATCACCTATTCGGCGGGAGCATCGTGGGACATTGACGGCACTCAGTGGCCCGCCTTCGAGATACATACGCCGACAGCGAGCTATTGGCTGGTGAAGTCCGATGCGGCCATCGTCTCCATCACGGATCCGTCCCAGTTGCAATGGATCAACTTCTCTAGTGGTTTCCGACCGAACCGTGGCGTCCCCAACCTGGGCGGCTGCTGCCAACCCGGAGATCCAACCAAGCTGAAGCTACCCATGATGACGACCGAGGTGGACCCGTCGTTCACCGTTACATCCAGCCACCTCCGGCTCATCTCGAAATCGGCTGACAATGCCTATCAGCTCGTGTGGGACTTCTTCCTCACGCATTTCACGTTGACAGTCAACCAAGCCGCGAATGCCTTTGGGTTCACCTACCGGGGCGTACCCGGCGGCGCGTTTGGCTCATCCGATCAGCTTGTTATGTCCAATGGGACGGCCCAGTCGGCCCTTGTTTCATACAGTGGAGATCTGTCCGGCCCTGCCGAGTGGGCTTACCTGACCCACCCTGCTACAAAGTACTCGCTCTTCGTGATGCAACATTCGGACGATGCCTTGCCCGAGACATACGAGGTCGCCGATGGTGACACCGGAATGTTTGTTTTCGGAAGCGGCACGATCACTCAACTGCCGATTCGATTCAGTCTGGGCCTCATTGACAGCTGCGACGACTCGACTGTACGCGCGCGGATCGAATTCATCCGAAAGGCCGTTCCGTAGCAGGATCACCATGGGAAACGTCACAACGCGGGTTCTATGCCTCGGCAACGATCTCATTTGCGATGACGGCGTGGGTATCCGCATCGGACAAATCCTGTCGTCACTGCCTCTTCCCGATCACGTTGGTGTCGAGCTTGCGCCGCATCTCGGTTTCGATCTGCTGGACGTCGTCGCGGGAGTCGAGCGCGTGGTTCTGGTGGATGCCATGTGCACAGGCGGCGCGCCCGGGACGTGCGTGACCCTTGAAGGCCGAGCCATCGAACGCTACAGCGCCGGGTCCTCGATATCGCATACTATCGGCATTGCCGAGCTGATGGATTTGGCGCACCGGCTTTCCCCAGGGCGTGCACCTGCGACGTTGCACTTCGTGGGAATAGAAGGTGTGCGTTTTACCGAATATGGCGATCAGCTCAGTCCCGAGGTCGAGGCCGCCATTCCCAAGGCCGTGGCAGCCGTCCTTGGCATCATCGGTGCAGACGCCGATCTGCTCGCCGCTGCGACCAGCCTGCCTGTCAAGTAGGACTGGGCAGTCTTGGTTTGCACGAGACATTGCTTCAGACCCGGCTCAGAAAGTACATGAGCCGGTGTTACAGGTCTTTCCGCTAGTCGCGATGTCCATGCACGACTGACTCAGTTGCACGGGAGTCGCGCCGTCGCACGTGACCATCACGACCTCCGAATCCGAGGTCGCCGAGCTTGTCCCGGTCGCGACCTGCTGGCCGCCGCCATCGCGGAAGACGTAAGACACCGTACCGTCTGACAGCGTCACGTTGCCTTCGATGGTGAAACACACCTTGGAGCCCAGTTTCTCGATAAACACAGCGGTCAGGCTGGTGGCATTCAGAACGGAGATGGACTGTTGCTTGACTCCGTTCGGGTAGCAATAGGTCGTAGTCTGTTGGCCGGTCGACGAGGCGGACATGTCGTCCGACGTGCACACACCGGTTGGCTGGCAAGGCAGGAAGAGGGCCGCCAAACACGGGACCTCGGTGCAGAGGCCGGACGTCTCCCCACCTCCGCCGTCGCGTGCGTCGGCCGGTCCAGCCGGGGTATCGAGCCGACCCGCATCGAGTGGACCGGCGCCCCCGCCCGTGCCGCCCGTGCCACTTTGCGCGGGAATTCCGCCGCTGCCCGGTGCGCCGCCAGATCCAATGGACGTGGTGCCGCCACTCCCCACCGTGGCCAAGGCATCCGGCCCCAAAGGCACGGTCGAGGAACCGCCGCTTCCTGCAGCATCTTGCAGAACCTGCAATGCCCTACTGCCAGAGCAGCCAAGCGTGACGAGCAACCCCATTGCAGTCAGAAGGTATGATTTGTCTAGCACAGGATCTCCGATCCCTATCGTCACCTCCAACGGTCACCAGTTCAAGGCCGCGCGCTCCCAATGCGTACGATGGTGTGCACGCGCGCACAAGTGACGCTGCCTCCCGGTACTTCGGGTCCTGGCCTACCTACCGGGAAGACTCGCCCGCGCACCCAACTCGGCGACGCGGAGGTCCACCTGACTAATGTCCACTGGATCCGGGCGGTGGAAAGGGTGGCGCTCCCCAGGGCGGCGGAAGCATGTGACCGCCTGGGCCGGGCATGCCTGGCGGCATCACTGCCGGAGGCGGCCCGCCGTTCCCTGGCGGACCGAAAGGCGGCATGGGCGGTCGCTGCGCCTTGAGCTCGTCGAGCTTGCGTACTTGCTCGGCTGTCAGGATCTGCCGCATCTCTCCTTCCATCTGATCGTTGATGGCTTGGATTTTCGGAAACCCTTCAAGCAAAAGCGCCTCCAGCTTGGGACGATACCTGCCGGTGATTTCCCTGGCCTTCGCTTCTTGCTCGGGCGTGAGCTTCAAGGCGCCGGGCGGCCCAGGCAAGAACGGCGCCGGTGGACGGTGCCTCTGCAGAGGAGGCTGCCCAGAGGTGAAGCGATAGAATCCGGCGCCAGCCACCGCTCCTGACAAAAATGTGCCGAAGAGAAGCAGCGCCGTGAGCAGCCGAATCTGGCGAGGTGTGCGTTCTGCGTTGGTCATGGATTGTTCCCCAAAACTCCGAGCACCTCCGAGGGCTCGGGAATCTCGTTGTTGGCGGCCCAGCTCGCAAGGGTGAGGGCCGCGGAGTGCTGGACCGACGATGCCATTCTTTTCGATGGCACGAGCTGACCTGCGGTCCAGACGACGATGCACAGTCCGGCGGCGACAGCCAGCGCCGGGGCAGCCCAGCGGAGCAGTTGCTGCCTGACGGAAAGACGTTTGCGTCGGTCGGCCAGCGCTTGGGTCACCAGCGCATCGATAGCGCGAGTCCAGCGCAGCTCGTTCTGGCTCGGATCGAGTGCCGAGAAGTCGATACGTTCATCGTCCATGATTTTCCTCCAAGGGCGCACCCCCGCCCAGTGCGATGCGCATGAGCTGGTGCGCCCGAAAAAGATGTTGGCGTGAGCCCACCTCGGAAATGCCCAGCGCGGCGGCGATTTCCGGGTGTGACCAGCTCTCGAGATCGTGCAGCAATACCACTTCACGCTGCCGCGGATCGAGTGTGTCGAGCGCTGCCAGCAGCGCCTGCCGCATGCCGGCGAATTCCGTCGGCGCAGTGAACAACTCCAGAACCTTCGCACCGTCGGCAGGAACGTCGCGCAGTCGGCGGCTCTCCAGCCAATTGAAGGCGCGGTTGCGCACGATCTGCAGAAACCAGGCGGAAAAGTGCTCGGGCTCGCGGCAGCTATCGATGCGCTCGAAGGCCTTCAGAAATGCGTCTTGCGCGATGTCTTCGGCGTCCGCCGGCCGGGACACTACGGACAGCGCCACCAGGTAGCCGGCGCGAAGGTAGCCTTTGACCAGGGCCGAGAAGGCATTTTGATCGCCCCCCTGTGCGCGGCGGACGAGGTTCGCGGTTTCGGGCTGGGTCAGCACGGTGGACTCTGATGGAATGGACAGACGAGCCAGCATCAACGTTACCGCGAAACTAAAATTCGAGTAGCAGCCCGGCGCTCCAGGTGGTGTCGCCAACGTGCAGGCGGTTGGAAAAGCCGAGGCCGCTGGCGTCGACGTGGCTGTATTCCGCGAATAAATACATGTGGTTAAGACCACTGTCGCCGTCCAGCTCGCGCATGGACGCGGCATCGAGGGCATCGAGCTGAAAAGCCAGGCCGGCCGTTGCCTGCCAGCCTGCGGTACCGCCGCTGCCGTGCCCGCCGCTGGTCAAGGTCGCGACATCGCCGTTGCCATCCGTGACCTTCCAGAAGGTGTAGTTGAGACCGATCTTGGCATAGGGAACGAGTGGAACACTCCACCGCTCGGCCAAGACATCCAGTCGATACACGGCAAGCAGCGAAAACGGAATGAGACGCAAGGCGGTCTCGTCCGACGAACGCACGCCGGTGGATAAGCCACTGCTCGTGCCCACGAATGCAGATGCGGACTCGCGGAAATAGCCGATCCCGCCGCCGATGGCCAGGGTGCCGAGCTCTTGCAGAATTTCGTAGTCGACTTCCAGGTTGTAGAGCAGGCGCGATTTGCTGCCGAAGACCGTCTGGTGCGGCGTTGCCCCGTTCGATAAACCGCCATCCACGTCGGGGCGGTAAGGGCCCATGCGGAACTCGACGGTTGTGCTGCGTGCCGAATGTCCGGCCCCATCCTCCGTATCCTGCATGCCGTAAACGGTAGGCATATCACCATCGTAGTTGATGGCTTGTGCGCGTGCTGGTTGGGCGACCAGCGTCAGCGCGAGAACGATCAAGCGACAATGCCGGCGCCGCCTCCGCTTTGCGAGAAGCAACGTCGCGACCACCAGCAGCACGCCGATCCCCGCGCCCACGCGACGGCCCCCGAACGCGCAATAGCCGGCGGCTGGCGTGCCGCCCTCGTTGATATACTCGTTGTAGAAGTCCACCGTCATCACCGGCGTTCCGGTCACGCTGTTGCTAGCGGTGCTGATGTTGCCGTCCTTGTCGACCGCCACCATGAACACGGAATATTCCTGGTCGTTCTTCAGGTTCTTCAAGCGGTAAGTGGTCTGGTCGGAGGCAATCAGGCCCGAGCACAGAAAGCCCGAGCCCTTGCTGTCAAAGCCCGTGTCGAGCTCTGCCGTGCCGAGGCTGGTGTCGT
>ODAK010001950.1_pt1 | contig 21940 bp, 19 predicted proteins | sample 1539591 | NCBI WGS metagenome assembly ODAK01 (sample SAMEA3539303, study PRJEB22396) | soil metagenome | biome: tundra; feature: field; material: soil | place: USA | collected 2010-05 | depth 0.15 m | reverse complement strand
GGCCGCGCACGAACTCGGCATCGATGTCCTGGCCGACCCCGTTTGAGTGCAGGATGTCGCGCTCGGTGATGATGCACGGGCCACCGAGAGCTTCGTCGATAACCACGGCCGCGCCGACGCCGCGGGCGGTCATTCGCCGCGCGGCCTCGCGCAGCGTATGGTCGGGTCCGGCGGTGACGACGATCGGGTTCATTCCATCGCGCACCAGCATGGTCGGTCTCCTATCGGGCCTACGCCCGGGGGTTGCGGTTGACCTGGGGACGGGAGCTGCGGCCGGCGTCGGGGCTTGGGGCGGCGCCGAGCCGTCAGTAATTCCGTCGTGAGCCCCTAGGTAGCACAGGTAGCTGCCCAACCCGGCCACGGGCATCAGGATGCTCCGGTCACACCCAGTCAGGCGCGCATCGCGGTCGGGCTCGAGCATGATCTCGGCCTCGACGGCGTCCGCGACCGCGGTGGCCAGCAGATCGAAGATCAGCGCGCGTGCCTCCCAGCGCTGGCCCGGCACGTCCAGACAGACCTCGTAGACGCACCAGGCGCCGTGATCGAGGATCGCCTGGGCGGCCTGCTCCACCCGCCCGCGTTCATAACCTGGCATAGCTGATGGATACCGGGCCCCACCGCCTGCATCCATCGGATTTCTCCGCGCTCGTGCGCCGGCGTTCTATGCGTCAGGGTCGGCCGAGACGGCCGTCGCCTTGGCCTCGGGATCAGCGGACCTGTCGCCAGCGACGACGACGGCCACCCCCGCGTCCGCCGAGCTCACCCGCGGCACCAGGTCCAGCTGGGACTCCCTGGCGCAATCGGCGATGTCGTCACCCAGTCCGGCCGCCCTCAGCACGCGTGCGTCGGCCCCCGCCCCCAGCGCCCGGACCGACGTCGGAAACGCCCGCGCCACCGCCTCGGCGACCAGCGCAGCGTCGGTCTTTGGCCCGGGCAGACGGGCGCTCAGCCGCCCGGCGACGTAGACATCCTCGAGTGCCACCGCGCCGTCGGTTCCCGAGCACACCAGCTGCAGCTCACGCGTGCCCGGATCCCGGCGTCCGAGCTCGGCCAGCACCGCCTCGAAGTTCAGCAGACACGCCAGCAGCACCTCCGCCGCCAGCCCCGCCGCGGCCAGGATCGCCGGCGCGCCGTTGGTGGTGGCCAGCACCAGCTCGTGTCCACGGCGGTGCCTGGCCTCCCGCGGGGAGTTGCCCTGATCGAATCCCTCAGGCTTGAGGCAATGCCGCTCGCCCGCCAGCACGCGACCGTCTCCCCGCAGGGTCTCGGCGCGCTCGATGCTCTCGGCGCAAAGCACGCGCTGATAGCCGGCGGCCAGCGCCTGGGTGGCCACGGAGGTCGCCCGCAGTACGTCGATCACGACCGCGATCTCGCTGCTGCGCAGCTCGGCCCGGGTCAGCGCGACGTCGATCACGCCGCAGCCCGCGGGCCCTGGAGCCGGTTGGTATGGCGGCACAGGTTGGCCGTAGCGGGCGAGCACGCGGGCATTGGCGGAAATGCTATATCGGTTCGGTTTGACAGCGCGAAGCTGTGAGTCGCTGGTGGGCGACCGATAGACAAAATCATATATATATAAAATGACTTATTATTTGCTTTCTATGTGTGCCGGGCCGTAGCCTGAAACCTCGGACCCGATCGAAAGGCTGCACCCCAGATGACGCTGACCGACGACAGGTTGACCGCCCCGCCACGGGATCGCTGGGCCGCAGGCGTCACCCCCTATGCGGAGATGGGCTACTGGGACGCCGACTACGAACCGCAGGACACCGACATCCTGTGCGCGTTCCGGATCACTCCGCAGCCGGGAGTCGATCCGATCGAGGCGGCGGCCGCGGTCGCCGGAGAGTCCTCGACCGCGACCTGGACCGTGTGCTGGACCGACCGCCTCACCCCCCACGAGCATTACCAGGCCAAGGCCTATCAGGTCGACGAGGTCCCGGGCGCCGAGGGCCAGTACATCGCCCGGATCGCCTACGACATCGACCTGTTCGAGGAGGGATCGGTCGCCAACCTGACCTCCTCGATCATCGGCAACGTGTTCGGCTTCAAGGCGCTGCGGGCGCTGCGACTGGAGGACATGCGGATCCCGGCCCACTACCTAAAGACCTTCCAGGGTCCCCCGCACGGGATCGTGATGGAGCGCGAGTACCTGGACAAGTTCGGCCGCCCGCTGCTGGGGGCCACGACCAAGCCGAAGCTGGGTCTGTCGGCCAAGAATTACGGTCGCGTCGTCTATGAGGCCCTGCGCGGCGGCCTGGACTTCACCAAGGACGACGAGAACATCAACTCACAGCCGTTCATGCGCTGGCGCGACCGTTACCTGCACGCGATCGAGGCCGTCAATCGCGCGTCGGCCGCCACCGGCGAGATCAAGGGCCACTACATGAACGTCACCGCGGCCACGATGGAGGACATGTACGAGCGCGCCGAGTTCGCCAAGGAGATCGGCAGCGTGATCATCATGATGGACCTCACAGTCGGCTACACGGCGATGCAGTCGATGTCCAAATGGGCGCGGCGCAACGGGATGCTGCTGCATCTGCATCGCGCCGGCCACGGGACCTATACACGGCAGAAGACCCATGGCGTCAGCTTCCGCGTGATCGCCAAGTGGTGCCGGATGATCGGCGTCGACCACATCCACGCCGGAACCGTGGTCGGCAAGCTGGAGGGCGACCCCGACATGATCCGCGGCTACTACGACGTCTGCCGCCAGCGCTTCAACCGGGCCGACGCGAGGCGGGGGATCTACTTCGATCAGGACTGGGCCTCGCTGGCGCCGGTGATGCCGGTCGCCTCAGGCGGGATCCACGCCGGCCAGATGCACCAGTTGCTGCACTACCTCGGCGAGGACGTCGTGCTGCAGTTCGGGGGCGGCACGATCGGGCACCCAATGGGGATCGCCGCCGGCGCCACCGCCAACCGCGTCGCCGTCGAGTCGATGATCAAGGCCCGCAACGAGGGCCGCGATTACTACTCCGAGGGTCCTGACATCCTGCGCGATGCCGCGAAAGGCTGCCCCGAGCTCGACGCCGCGCTGGAGGTCTGGAAGGACATCACGTTCGACTTCGAGTCGACCGACACCCCCGACGCCGTGGTGACCGCCACGGTCAGTCGCTGATCGGCGAAGGGAGCAGCCATGAGGATCACACAGGGAACGTTCTCGTTCCTGGACGACCTGACCGACGAGGAGATCGAGGCTCAGATCCGCTACGGGCTGCGCAACGGGTGGGCGATCATGGTCGAGTACACCGACGACCCGCACCCTCGCAACAGCTTCTGGGACGTCTGGAAGCAGCCCGAGTTCGACCTGACCCCCGACGAGGCCGACGTCGCGATGCGCGATGTCAAGGCGTGTCGGCAGGCCTACCCGAACCACTACGTGAAACTGGTCTGTTATGACAGCTCGCTGGGGCGCCAGTCCTCGATGCTCAGCTTCATCGTCAACCGCCCCGCCGAGGAGCCTGGGTTTCGCCTCGAGCGCCAGGACAAGGCCGATCGCCAGATCCGCTACACGATCCACCCCTACGCCGTCCAGGACCCGGTCGGGCGCCGCTACGGCAACCGGGGGGACCTCGCGAGCACGCGCGACCCGGCGGCCGTGCAGGACGCCACCCCTGGCCGGGACTCGGCGAGCGCGGGTTCCGCGAGCGCGCCGTCGCGCAACGGGATCGCGATCTCGACCGACGACGGGATCGGGGAGTCCTAGTGGCGCCGCGTGGTCTCGACACCACGGGTCGGCCGCTTGACCGCAGTGGCGCCGCTCCCGCGGGCAGGTCGCGAGGCATGCACCCCGGCGACCGCGGATCGCCGTCGTTTGCCGACGAGTTCACCGGCCTGGTCGTGAGACCGGCCCAGGGAGCGCAGACCGGCTCGGCCGTAGCGGCCGTGAACTTCTCGGAGTCGATCGCCGAAGGGCAGGCCGACGTGCAGTCGGTCGTGCGGGACTCAGGCGTACGCGAGGTGCTCGCAGAGCTCGACCGCGACCTGATCGGGCTGGCGCCGGTCAAACGACGGATTCGCGAGATTGCGGCGCTGCTGGTGATCGACCGGCTGCGCGAGCAGATGGACCTCGGCTCTGAGCATCCGACGCTGCACATGAGCCTGACCGGCAGCCCGGGCACCGGGAAGACGACCGTAGCCCTGCGGATCGCGAGCATCCTGCACCGTCTGGGGTACATCGAGAAGGGCCACCTGGTCTCGGTGACGCGCGACGATCTGGTCGGCCAGTACGTGGGGCATACGGCCCCCAAGACCAAGGACGTCGTCAAGCGCGCGCTCGGCGGGGTGCTGTTCATCGACGAGGCCTACTACCTGCACCGCCAGGAGAACGAACGCGACTACGGCCAGGAGGCGATCGAGGTCCTGCTGGCGGTGATGGAATCAGAGCGCCAGAATCTGGTCGTGGTGATGGCCGGTTACGAGGACCGGATGGAGGAGTTCTTCCAGGCCAATCCGGGAATGGGATCGCGCGTCGCTCACCACATCCGCTTCCCCGACTACGACACCGAGGAGCTGTTCGAGATCGCCCAGATGATGCTCGACCGCCAGGGCTACGTGCTCAGCCAGGATGCCGTCGCCGCGCTGCGCCGGTACATCGAGCATCGAATCCGGCGTCCCCGGTTTGCCAACGGACGCAGCATCCGCAACGCGATCGAGCGCGCGCGGATGCGCCAGGCCGCCCGGTTGTTTGGCAGTGAGCGGAAGCTGACCAGGCGCGACCTCGTCACGATCGAGGCCGACGACATCCTGCGCAGCTCGGTGTTCAGCGAGGGACAGAATCCCGGCGGTGGCCGATGAACCCACGCCCGATCATCCTCGGCGTGGTCGGTGATTCGGCCGCGGGCAAGACGACGATAACCCGCGGGCTGGTGCGGATCCTCGGCGAGGAGCACGTCGCCCACATCTGCACCGACGACTACCACCGCTATGACCGCCGCCAGCGCGCCGAGTACGGGATCACGCCCCTTCATCCCGACTGCAACCACCTCGACATGATCGCCCAGCACCTCGCCCACCTGCGTGACGGGGAGCCGATCCTCAAGCCGGTCTACCGCCATCACGACGGCACCTTCGGACCAGCCGTCTACGTGGCGCCCGAGCGCTTCACGCTGATCGAGGGCCTGCTCGGCTACTACCTGCCGGAGATGCGCGAGATCTACGACGTGCGCGTGTTCCTTAACCCGCCGGAGGAGCTGCGGCGGCGATGGAAGGTTCAGCGCGATTGCTCGCGGCGCGGTTACACGACCGATCAGGTGCTCGCCGAACTCGATCGCCGCGAGCCCGACTCGGAGTCGTTCATCCGCCCGCAACGGCGTTGGGCGGACATGGTCGTGTCGTTTCTGCCGTCCGACGGCGACAGTGATCAGGACCAGATGCACCTCGATGCGGAGCTGACGCTGTCAGACGGGCTTCACCATCCCGACCTGAGCCCGTTCACCAACGGCGAGCCCGATGGACTGACGCTGATGCAGAGCGGCGAGGCCCGGGTTCTGCACATCCCGGGACGGATCGACCACGATCATGCCGCCGCCGTCGAGGAGGCGATCTGGGCCCGGATGCACTTTGCGACGCATCTGCGCGCGCGCCGTCTGGGCGAGTTCACGATTGGAACCGAGCTGCATCGCTCCGAGTCACTCGCGCTCGTGCAGCTGCTGATCCTCTATCACCTCGTCACCGCCAAGGCGGCCGTCGCGCTCGGAGGCGCCAGCGCTCGAAGCGATGACGGGGGCAGTGGCGACCGGGACGTTGGCGGCGGCGGGGTCGGCGGTGTCGGTGGCGGGGTCGGTGGCGGGGTCGGCGGGGTCGGTGGCGGGGTCGGTGGCGGGGGTGCCGGCCGTGGCGGTGATGCGCTCGGCACCGACACGCTGGCTCGACCCTCCGTGCCCGCCTGAGGCCGACGCCCCGGGGGCCAGGGGCTGGAGCGGACCGACACGTTCGGCCGACCCGCGAGCGTCACCCCGGGGCTGGAGCCGGGCCGAGTAGATCGACGGTGCACCCAGCACGCGGGCGACGATCGTCGCCTCGGCGACCGCCAACAGGATCGGGACTATCAGGCCGTCGGCGGTGTGGGTCAGCTCGAGCATCAGCACGACCGCCGACAGCGGACCCTGCATCGACGCCGCCAGCACCGCCGCGCCGCCGATGATGGCGTAGCTACCGATCGCCGCCCCGGGCCACAGGGCGGCCCAGCCATGGCCGAGCAGAGCTCCGAACAGCACTCCCATGGTCAGCGTGGGCGTGAACAGACCGCCGGGCGCGCCGCTGCCAAGGCAGGCGGCGGTCAGCAACGGCTTGAGCACCAGCAGGATCGCCAGCAGCGCCAGACCCAGGTGGTTGGTGAACACCTGTTGCACGAGATCCTTACCGTTGCCGAGCAGTTGCGGATAGGCGATCGCGATCGCGCCGAGCGCAGTGAAGATCACGACCGGGGCCACCGCCCGGCCCCACCGCGTCGGCTTCAGGACGTTGACGGCGGCGATCACGCGCACCCACCCGACCGCCAGCAGGCCGGCCAGCGGACCGATGACCACCGCCCAGACGATCTGGGACCCGGTCACGCCGAACGTGGGGATCGAATAGGTGGCGCGGTCGGGCACCACGATCCAGGCGACGGCGGTCGCGACGCCGCTGGTCACCAACGCCGGCAGGACAACGGGCAGCGTCAGCGTCCCGAGCAGGACCTCGACGGCGAACAGCGCTCCCCCCAGCGGAACGTTGTAGATGGCGGCCATGCCCGCGCCGGCGCCGCAGGCGACGAGCAACCGGCGCTGCCAGGCCGGCAGCTTGGCCCACTGCGAGAGGCTGGAGGCGAACGCCGCGCCGGTCAGCTGCGGCGCGCCTTCCCGCCCCAGCGAGGCGCCCATGGCGACGATCACGATCGACAGCAGCCCGCGCGCCTGGCTGCTCCAGAAGCTCAGGCGCCCCTCGGCCAGCCACAGCGCCTCAGAGATCTCGCCGGCGCCCGAGCCTCGCACCCGCTTGATCAGCAGGCCGCCGATCCCCGCGATCACGCCCGCGCCCAGCAGCACAGCCACCCGGCGGCCAGACCCAGTGCGGTTGACCGCATCGAGCAGCTGCCCCGAATCGTAGGACCAGGACGTGTGCTCTGCGAATCTCAGCAGCAGGGTCAGGAGTGCGCCACCGATCCCGGTCGCCACCCCGATCGCCACGACGATCCCCCAGAAGCTGAGCGTGTAACCGGCGATGATGCCCTGGCCCGGGACGTTGGGCTGCAAGGAGAAATGCCGGTTGATATGGCCCAACGGCAGACGGCCACAGCGCGCCCGGCCCGCCTTGAAAGGCGGGCGCACGATCCGTGACCTCCATTCCCGGGGTCTCATCCCGGAGCCTCGTAGGCCCAGGGCAGCGATGGCTTGCGCACGCGCAGCGAGGACAACTCCACGACCAGGCTGTAGCGATCTCCCCGGACCAAGCTGTGGCGCCACTCGATCGGTGCATCGTCGCTGTGGACGAGCCGCTCGATCGCAAACGCCGCCACGTCAGAGCCGATGCCCAGCGCGTGCCGCTCTCTGGCCGTGGGTACCACCGCTGAAACGCGCTCGCTGCCGCCGGTGATGCGCACGCCGCACAGCCGGGCGAGCTCGTCGTAGAGGCCGGCGTGGGCCAGCGAGGCCTCCAGCAGCCCCCGCGCCACACTCGCCGGCAGCCAGCTGCGATCGAGCGCCAGCGGCTCCCCGTCGGCCAGCCGCAGCCGCTCGATCTCCACCAGCAACGCCCGTGCCGGCAGCTTCAGCCGCTTGGCGATCGCGGCGTCGCGCGTCTCCTGGCACACGCGCACCACGCTGGTCTGCGTCGCGCCCTGGGCCTCAACCTGGTGAAAGAGGCCCTCCAGCGTCCCCGGCGTGTGCTCAAAGGCCAACCGGCGTACCTTGGTTCCGCGGCCACGCTCACGGGCCAAAAGGCCATCGTCGGCGAGCCGCCTGACCGCCTCACGCGCCGTCTGACGGGACACGCCATAGGCGGCTACCAGCTCCTGGTCGGTCGGGAAGCCCGCATCGAACTCCCCCGCGTCGAGCCGCCGGGTCAGGTCGGCCAGCACCTGCGCCCACAGCGGCAGTGGGCTCATCCGGTCGACGGCCCGCTCCGCGCCGATCATCGTGGCGGCCGAGGATGCCATATGTCATCAGCATATTCGAATGTACGTACATTTGTCTATGAGAATCGGAAATCGAATGCCTGTGCCTCCTCTATGGGTCAGTGCGTGACCGGCACCGCCTCTATGAGTCCACGGGAAATCGTGATGGACGGCGAGGCGCTCGGCAGGCACGATGTCGGAGCAGCTCGTGGCAATCAACACAAGGAAATCGGATCAAAAGCCTTCACGTGTTCTTCTCGTCGCCAACCGGACCGCCACAGATCAACCGCTGATCCAGGCCGTCCGGCAGCGCGCGCAGCGCGGACCGGCGTCCTTTCACCTATTGGTGCCGGCCAAACCGCGCGGACTGCACCGCCTCGTGGACCCCGAGGTGGCCGGGCGTGACGTGGCGCGCAGGCGGCTGGAGCTCGCGCTGCCCGGCCTTCGTGATGCCGCCGGGCACTCAGTCACCGGCCAGGTCGGTGACGCAAATCCCCTGGCGGCGATTCACGATGCCCTCCACCTGCACGGCTTCGACGAGATCATCATCTCGACGCTGCCCTGGCGTCTGTCGCGCTGGATGCGGGTCGACCTGCCCAGCAAGGTCCGCGCGCTCGGTCTCCCGGTAACGCACGTGAGTTCAACCACGCCCGAAGCGGCCGATGGCGTGCTGGACGCTGCTCGGGTTGGATCCGGCGTCTCATCGTCGCGCGGCTTGCAGGGGGCGTCGGTGCACTAGACGGGTCCGCCGATGCCCGGTGAGCGCGGCGATTGGCCGCTGCGTGCTCAATCGCCCGGCGGCTCGCTGGTCTGCAAGCGCTGGTCAAGCGCCCGGTGACTCGCTGGTCAATCGCCCGGTGACTCGCCCGGCGGCTCGCTGGTCTGCAAGCGCTGGTCCGCCGCCCGCCCGCCGTCTCGGCACCGACGCAGATTGCGTCGCTGTGCTACGAAGGTCGGCGATGCACTCGTTCCGGACCGCCCCGCACGCCGCAGGCGATGGACCTCGGGCTCGATAGCAAGGTTGCCGTCGTGACCGGTGGCGCCAGCGGCGGCCTCGGCGAAGCAATGCTCGTCGCGCTGCTGCGGGAGGGCGCCAACTGCGTGGCGGTCGATCTTGACGCACAGCGCAACGCCGAGCTCGTGGAGCGGCTGTCGGCGGGCGGCCAGATCCTCGGGCACGTGGCCGACGTCTCCACCGCCGAGTTCGCCGATGGCGTGGTGGCGAAGGCGGTCAAGGCCTTCGGTGGCGTGGACATCGTCGTCAACAATGCGGCGATCTACCCGTCCAAGGCCTGGGATGAGTACGACCTGAAGGAGTTCGACAGCGTGATCGACACCAACCTGCGCTCGGCCTACGTGATGGCCAGGGCGGCGGTGCCGGAGATGGTGCGGCGCGGCGGCGGCAGCATCATCAACATCGGCTCGATCACCTTCCAGCTCGGGATCCCCAAGCTGCTGCCCTACATCACCTCCAAGGGCGGTCTGGTTGGCCTCACCCGTGCGCTCGCGCGCGAGGTCGGCGTGCACAACGTGCGCGTCAACACCGTCGCGCCCGGCGCGTTTCCGACCGGCGGCGAGACGATCCATCCTGACCCTGAGGGGTTCAGCCGCTACGTGATCGAACAACAGTGCCTCAAGCGCCGCGGGACCCCGCCAGACCTGGGCGAGGTGGTCGCGTTCCTGGCCAGCGACCGCGCCTCGTTCATCACCGGGCAGATGCTCCAGGTCGACGGCGGCTGGACGCACTGGTGAAAGCGCGCCGGTCCGGATGACCCGCCTCGCGACGCCCGACGCCGGTCGGCTCACCCCCGGCGCGCGTAAACCGCGAAGAAGTCCCGGTCGTCTGGCATGAGGTAGCGGGTCGCGTCGCGTGTCATGTCGGGTAGCAGCTTGTTCGGGTCGCTGGCACCGGGCGTCCCGTAGAAGTTGAACGTCACCCATTCGGAGTTGATGTCGAGCTCCATCGCGCGGACCGCGCCGGCGCGCTGGAGGATCTCGGCCAGGCTCTGGGCGGTCTGGTCGTCGGCCGCCGCGTAGATCAGGTTGCCCCTCGCGTCGACGCCCACTCCCGAGCGCCACACGCGCACCGCGTTGCCGAGCGTCGCGCCCCACTGGGACCCGTTGCCGATGCTCGGGTTAAGTTGGCCCCCGTCGACGAGCAGCACCAGGTTCTGGCGCGCGAAGGTCACCTCGGGCCCGGGGGTGGCGCCGCCGGTCCAGGTGCGCACGTCGGCGGTCCCGTCGCGCAGGCGCACCAACGTGGCCATCCCGTCGTGCAACGGCGCGTACGTCTGGCCGAAGGCGACGAAGCCGCCGCCTGAGTCCTCCAGCTTGAAGCCGCCGTTGAACGTGGCCAGGAGGCCAGAGCGCAGCGCCGGCGGCACCTCGGCCAGCGCGTTGCCGGAGTTGGGCGGTTCGTAGCGCCCCGGGTACAGCTGCAGCCACGTGCGCGTGGCGTCGATCCAGGCGACGCCGGCGACCATCTGCGGATACAGCGGGTCAGGGCGGAAGGTCGTGACCAGAACCGGCGGAGCCCCTCCGACCAGCGGGCCGGTGCTCTGCCACTGGCCCTCGCCGGGCAGCGCCGGAGTTATCGCGGGGGCGATCGGCGGCGGCCGGTAGGTGGACGCCGAAAGCCCGGCGGCGACGCCCACCTTGGGCAGATGCTTGAGCGCCGGACCGCCGGTGGACGGTGCGTTGAGCGAGTAGTAGAAAGACTCGACGTCGGACACCAGCCAGGCCGCGCCGTTGTCACGCAGCCACTCGACGCTGTTGACCGCCAGACCCGTGTTGGACGGCTTGGTCATCGCGCCGACGTAGGAGATCGAGCAAGCGGCGATCAGGAACAACAGCATCAGCGCGAAGATCCGCCGGAGCCGGGCACGCGTTGCGCCACGGCGCGGCGGGCGTGACACTGCGGCGCTTGGGCGCCGAGGTGCGGCGGCCCGGCGGGGCGTCGTCCATTCACCCGAGGTCCATGCCTGTTCGGGCGCGGCGCTTCTGGATGTCGCTCGCACAGGCTGCATCGAGGATTCGCTCTCCAAAGCGATGGCTGGCGCCTCACCGTCGCTCGGTGTCCTTCAACGAACTCTTGTCCACTCCTGCGCGCGCAGGCTCCGCCGCGAATGAGAATCCTCCTAAGAGCTGGTCCCAACCCCACCTCGGGCACCTGGCTCACGGCCGGGCCCGGACGCTACCCGCCACCCCCTCCCCCGCCCCCGTCCCCGTGAAGTTCCGCACCGCTGGCACCCCAAGCACGGCCAACGTCAGCACCAGGAACATCCCGGCGGCCCCATACAGCGTGCTTGAGATGCCGATCGCGGCGGCCACCGGGCCCGCCAGTCCCTGTCCGAGTGGCTGCAGCGCCAGCGCGCCCAGGTAGTCCCAGGAGCTGACCCGAGAGAGCTCTGACGGGGGCACATCGGACTGCAGCGCCGTAAACCAGAGCAGATTGAACAGCGTGCCCGAGCCGCCGTCGAGGACGGCGGCGACGATGATCAGCCACAGCGGCGCGTGCGCGGCGATCAGCGCGAACAGTGCGGGTCCCCCGGTCAGGAAGGCCAGGAACGCGACCCGCAACGGATACCGGGGCCGCCAGCGCAGCCCCACCACCCCGGCGACCACGGCGCCCACCCCCAGCGCGACGCTGATCGCCGCCCACGCCCCCGGGCCGCCGAGCGAGACCCGGGCGATCTGCGGCCCGAGCACCTGGAACGGGCTGAATACGAACCCGAGGTAGATGGTGAAGTAGGCGACGGTGATCCACAGCCACTCGCGAGAGCGAAACGCCCGCCAGCCGGCGCGGAGCTCGGCGAGCGTCCCGCTCCGCGCGGTCGCCACCGGCGATCCGACCCGCAGGCGGCTGAGGAACGCGGCGCTGGCGACGAATGTGGTGGCGTCGATCGCCAGCCCCCACTTCGGCCCTAGCGTCGCGACGATCACGCCGGCGATCGCGGGGCCCAGCACCATGGCGACGTTGTTGGTCAGGCCGAGCAGCGCGTTGGCCGGCTGGAGCTGGTCAGCCTCCACGGTCTGAGGTACGAGCGCCGTGGAGGCGGGCCCGAAGAACGCCTCCGCCGCGCCGTAGGCCGCCTGCAGGGCCGCCAGCTCCCATATGCGCGCGCTCCCGGTGAGCAGCAGGGCGGCACTGGCGCCCTGGGTCACAGCGCGAACGCAATCCGACGCGAGCATCACGCGCTGGCGCGCCAGGCGGTCTCCCCAAACCCCTCCGAGCAGCACGAACACGATCAGCGGCACGGTCTGAGCGGCGAGCACGATCCCCAGGTCGCTGACCGAGCCGGTCAGATCCAGGACCGCAAAAGCGAGCACCACCGGCACCAGGCGGTTGCCGACCGCCGAGATCGCCTGCCCGGCGAACAGCAACCGAAACGGCCGTGAACCCAACGCCGCGCCGAACACGCGGCAAGACTACGGGCCGTTAGGCCTGAACCCCGACGTCGCGGCTGATTGCGCGGCAACTATGGGTCGGTGGGCACGAACCCGACGTCGCGGCTGATTGCCGGGCAAGATTACGGGCCGGTGAGCACGATCCCCGGAGAGACGCTGGAACTCGACACGCCGCATGGAGCGGCACGAGCGCACATCCGCCCCGTGAAACACCCGCGGGCGGCGCTCGTGCTGGGCCACGGGGCCGGTGGCGGCGTCCGCGCCCCTGACCTGCTCGCCGCCAGCGACGCGGCCGCCTCAGCCGACTTCACCGTCGTGCTCGTCGAGCAGCCCTACCGAGTGGCGGGACGGCGGGCCCCGGCGCCGGCCCGCCAACTGGATATCGCCTGGACGGCTGTGCTGGCGAGCCTGCGCGCCGATCAGCTGCAGGGGCTGGCGGTCGTGGCCGGCGGGCGTTCGATGGGTGCGCGGGTGGCCTGCCGCACCGCCGCGGCCGTCGGCGCCGCGGCCGTGCTCTGCCTGGCCTTCCCGCTCACGCCACCGCGGCGCGAGACGGCCAAGCCCGCGCCGAGCCGCCTGCCTGAGCTCGAGGCGGTGGCGGTGCCGACGCTGGTGATCCAGGGCGAGCGCGACCAGTTCGGCCTGCCCCCGGCGGGCGCCGGGCGGACAGTGATCAAGGTCAAGGGCGATCACAGCCTGCGATCGGACCTGCCGGGTGTCGGCGCCGCGGTGAGCATTTGGCTGGCCAGCCTCACGACACTGGGCTGAATAGGCTCGCGGCGGTGAGCGGCCGGCTTGCCCGCGGGGACCACGGCTGAGTAGGCTCGCGGCCATGTGCGACACGATCGTGTCGGTCTCCGAGCACGGCGTGCTGCTGGCCAAGAACTCCGATCGCGACCCCAACGAGGCCCAGCTGCTCGAATGGCACCACGGCCAGACGCACGAGCCCGGCAGCCGCGTGCGCTGCACGTGGATCGAGATCCCGCAGGCCCCGCGGACGGCAGCGATCCTGATCAGCCGGCCGTTCTGGATCTGGGGCGCAGAGATGGGGGCCAACGAGCACGGCGTGGCGATCGGCAACGAGGCCGTGTTCACGCGCGAGCCCTACGCGGCGACCGGGCTCACCGGCATGGATCTGCTCCGCCTGGCGCTCGAGCGTGCCGATACGGCACAGCGCGCCGCCGAGGTGATCACCGAGCTGCTGGCGCGCCATGGTCAGGGTGGCGGCTGTGGCCATGAGCGCCGCTCGATGACCTACCACAACAGCTTTGCGATCGCCGATCCCTCCGAGGCCTGGATCCTGGAGACGGCCGGCCGCCACTGGGCGCTGGAGCGCGTCAGCGCTGGGGTGCGCACGATCTCCAACGGACTCACGATTCCCGACTTCGCAGCGCGCTACGGCGAGCGGTTGAAGACCACCGCCTGTGCCGCTGGGGCCCGGCGGCGGCTGACCGGCGCGGGGGCCGGCGAGCGACCCAACCTTCGGGCCCTGATCTCGGTGCTGCGCTCGCACGGGAGCGGGCCGTGGCCTCACTACCGGCTCGGCAACGGCGCGATGGCCGCGCCCTGCATGCACGCCGGGGGCCTGCTGGCCGCCTCGCAGACGACCGCATCCTGGGTCTCTGAACTACACCGGGGTGGCGGGCTGCACTGGGCGACGGCGACGGCCGCTCCCTGCACCTCGATCTTCAAGCCGTTTTGCGTCGAGGCGCCCGTCGAGCTCGGACCGGACCCGAGCGACCGCTTCGATCAGAGCACGCTGTGGTGGCGCCACGAGCGGCTGCACCGCTGCGCCATGCGCGATCCCGGCACCGCGCTGGCGCTCTTCACGCCGGAACGCGACGCGCTGGAACGCGCCTGGCTGATCGATCCGCCCAGCGGCGAGCAGGCGGCGGTCCAGGCCGACGAGGCGCTGGCGCAGTGGACCGAGACGGTGCAGGAGGCAGCGGGCGCCGACCGGCGTCCGGCCTACATCCGCCACTACTGGTCAAAGCGCGATCGCCGCGCCGGCATGCCCTGGAGACATGATCTGCCCGCAAGACAGGATCTGCCCGCGAGACATGATCCGCCCGCGAGACATGATCCGCCCGCGAGACATGATCCGCCCGCGAGCCGTGGTCTGCCCGCGAGCGGCTCCTGATCCCCGCGGCGAATCGACTGATCCTGTAAAGAGTGTGTGAACAAGACGGCCCGGACAAGCCCGGGCCCAACCTCAGGAGAAACCCTTTTGAAGCGACTACGTCCCGCAGCGCTGCTGATCGCGTGCGCACTGATCGGCGCGGCGCCTGCCAGTGCGCTGGCCAGCCCGCACCACGCCACCAAGTCATCCACCACCTACTACCTGGCGTTGGGTGACTCGCTGGCCGCCGGTGATCAACCCAACGCCGCCGGCGCCACGCTGCCGACCCACCAGGGATACGCCAACGACCTCTACGCGCAGCAGCGGGCCAAGCACAAGAGCCTTGTGCTCAAGGACCTCGGATGCGGCGGAGAATCGACCTCGACAATGCTCCTCGGCGGCAAGCATTGCCACTATGCCGGTACCCAGCTGGCCGACGCGGTCAAGTTCATCAAGACCCATACGGTCGTACTGATCACGCTCGACATCGGGGGCAACGACGTCGACGGATGCGCGACCCAGTCCGGAGCGGCGCTGGTCACCTGCGTCGAGTCCGGCCTTAAGCAGATCCAGCTCAACGTGCCGAAGATCGTCAAGCGGCTGCGTCAGGCCGCGGGTCCGAAGGTCAAGGTCGCCGGCATGACCTACTACGACCCGTTCCTCGCCTACGACGTGGTCGGGACAGCTGCCCAGCAGCCGCTGGCGCCCGAGTCGATCGCGCTCTCAAAGCAGCTCAATAAGGATCTGACTGGCGACTTCAAGGCCCAGAAGCTCCTGGTCGCCGACGTGGCGACCGCGTTTGACACCTACGTGCCGCTGACAACGACCGCGCCGCTGGCCGGCCATGGCACCGTTCCGCTGGCGGCGGCGAAGATCTGCCAGCTGACCTGGATGTGCGCCGCCGCGCCGCGCGGACCCAACATCCACGCCAACACCAAGGGCTATCGGACGATCGCCGGAGCGTTCGCAGCCAAGCTCTACTAGTGCCACTGGCCCACCCGTGGCCGTCTGACCACGGCGCAGGCCATAGGTGACGGGCCCGGGCCCGGGCCCGGGCGGATTGAAAACCGCCCGGGCCCGTTGCCCACCGCGGAGGTGAAAATATGGGGAGTGCCAGCGGGCGGGCGCCCCTGCCGAGGCCGCCCACTCGGGGAACTCACCAGCACACCCCATCAACAGATTCGTCCCCTGCCGGATCGCACTCGAGCCAACCGCGCAAAAACTGGACAATCGGTCGATGATTCGGCAGAAACTCGCTCCCCGCCGACGACGGTTGGGTTTCTGCGCCCACGACGCCGGCTTGTCCGACCACCCCGCGGCGCCAACCCGGGTCCGGACACTGACCGCGATCACCTCGGCCCTGCTTCTGGCTACGCTGATCGCCGGCTGCGGCACGAGCGCCGTGCGGCGCGGCCCAGTCCAGCGCACGCCCTCGCCCCTGGCGCGCATGAGCGGAGGAGCGCCGGCGCACATCGCCGTGGTGCTGATGGAGAACGAGGAGTACGGGGACATCGTCGGCTCGCGCTCGACGCCCTACATCAACGCACTCGCGCACCGCTACGCGCTGGCGAACTCGATGTTCTCGATCGCCCACCCGTCGCTGCCCAACTACCTCGCCCTGACCGGCGGTGCCACGTTCGGGATCGACAGCGACTGCACCGGTTGCAGCGTCGGCGCCACCAGCATCGTCGATCAGCTGCAGCACGCCCATATCTCCTGGAAGGCCTACATGGAGGACCTCCCGCGACCGTGCTTCACCGCCGCCGGAGCCGGCGAGTACGCCAAGAAGCACGATCCGTTCGCCTACTACACGCGCATCACGCGTGACCCGAGCCGCTGTGAGCGGATCGTGGCGCTGACGCAGCTGACCGCCGACATGCGGGCGCGCACGCTGCCGCGCTTCATCTGGATCACCCCCAACCTGTGCCACGACATGCACGACTGCGATCCCGCCACCGGCGACCGCTTCCTCGCCAAGCTGTTGCCCCCGCTGCTGGGATCGCTAGGGCCGCGCGGGCTGCTGTTCTTGACCTGGGATGAAGGCACCAGCGACGACGGGTGCTGCCGACTGGCCTCCGGTGGTCACGTCGCGACGATCGTGGCGGGCCCGGGGGCGAGACCGGGAGCGCGGCTGCGCTCCCCCGCCGATCACTACTCGGTCCTGCAGACGATCGAGGACCTGTTCGGATTGCCCCGCCTGCGGGGTGCGGCCTGCGCCTGCACGCCGTCGCTGACGCCACTGCTCGACGGACGCCGCGCAGCTTCCGGCCGGGGGCAATAGGCTGCGGTGATGAGGATTTTTATGCGCTCGCTAACGCTCGCGTGTTTGATCCTCGCCCCGGCGCTGTGCGCCGGGGCGCAGGCGTCACCGCTGCCCCACCTCGGGCACCGGGGGCGCTGGATCACCGACGCTCAGGGCCGCGTAGTGATCGTGCACGGGGTCAACATGGTCTTCAAGCGACCGCCCTACTATCCGGCGGCGGTCGGCTTCGGCGACGACGACGCTGTGTTCCTGGCCCGAATCGGACTCAACGCCGTGCGGGTCGGGGTGATCTGGAAGGCGGTCGAGCCCAGGCCCGGCGTCTATGACGACCGCTACCTGACCAAGATCGCCGCCACCGTGACGACGCTGGCGCGCCACCGCATCTACTCCCTGCTGGATTTCCATCAGGACATGTACAACGAGCTCTTCCAAGGCGAGGGCGCGCCGGCCTGGGCGATCGAGGACGACGGGCTGCCCGCGGCCCCCCAGCACGGCTTCCCCGGCAACTACGAGACGATGCCCGCGCTGCAGCACGCCTATGACAACTTCTGGGCCAACCGCCCTGGGCCGCCGGACGATTCGTGCGCCGCCCGATCAGGCGAGGCTGGATGCCGAGAGCTGGATGACTCGCGCGCCGCCGGATTCAGCGAGGCCGGACGCCGAGCCGGCGGCAGCCGCGAGGGCAAGCAGGAAGGTGTGGGGCTCGAGACCCGCTACGCGGCCGCCTGGCGCCACGTCGCCCAGCGGTTCGCCAAGCTGCCGTCCGTGCTCGGCTATGAGCTGTTCAACGAGCCGTTTCCCGGCAGCTCGTACCTGAGCTGCCTTGGGCCGGGCGGCTGTCCGGCGTTTGACCGGCAGCTGACCGCCTTCGATCGCCTCACCGCCGCGGCGATCAGAACCGTCGACCGCCATACGCTGATCTTCGCCGAGCCCAACGTGCTGTTCGACTTCGGCGCCCCCACGCATGTGGGCGCGCTTGATGACCCGGAAGCCGGGTTCGCCTTCCACGACTACTGCCTGGCCTTCGATCAGCCGCACGGCTGCGCCAGTGAGGGCGTCGGATTCCAGCACGCGCTCGCGCATGTGGCCAGGACCCGCGAGGCGCTGCTGCTGACCGAGTTCGGCTCCACGCCGGCCGCGGGCGACCTGACCGGCATGATCTCACGCGCGGATCGGGCGATGGTGCCGTGGACCGAATGGTCATATTGCCCCTGCCGTGACCCGACCGGCCCCACGCCCGACCCGCTGGTGCTCAACCCGGCCCGGCCGCCGGCCGGAGCCAACCTCGGCCGGCTGGCGCTCGCCACGCTGGTGGAGCCCTATCCGCAGCTGATCGCCGGGACGCCCTCAGGCTGGGGCTTCGTGCGGCGCACGCGCACGTTCACGCTGCGCTACTCGACGCGGCGCGCCGGCATCCGCCGGCGGTTTGCCGCCGGATCGATCACCCAGATCGCCACCCCCGCCCGCGTCTACCCGCGTGGCTACGCGGCGCGGGTGCGGGGCGGGGCGATCCTGTCGCGCCGGCGCGCCGGGGTGCTGCAGATCGCCTCCTGCCCCCACGCCTCCACGGTCACGGTAACGGTCACTCCCGGGGCCCGCAGCCGCGGATCCTGCCGGGTGCATGAAGCGCCGAGCGCGTCACTGACGGGAAAATGATGGTTTCGCGGAGCCTGGCCGAAAAAGCGAACTATAGATGCGCTTTTCCGGCCAGGTTCGGGCTATCCGGACATAGATGCGCTTTTTCGGCCAGGTTCGGGCTATCCGGACATAGATGCGCTTTTCCGGCCAGGTTCGGGCTATCCGGACACCTCGAACTGAGCGCTCAGCGGCGCCTCGGCCTCGACATCTGACAGCTCCAGCGGCGCCCCGAACCCGATCCGCATCAGCGCCCCTCCTCCGGGCGCGTTGGCGGCCTGCACGAAGCCCCCGTGGGCCTCGGCGGCCTGGCGGACGATCGCCAGGCCCAGGCCGGAGCCCGGCTTGGAGCGGGCGTCGCGGGCGCGATGGAAGCGGTCAAAGACGAACGGCAGATCCTCCTCGTGGAAGCCGGGACCGTGGTCGCAAATCACCAGCGTCCCGTCATGCAGGTCGACGTCGATCACGCCTCCGGAGGGACTCCACTTGGCCGCGTTATCGAACAGGTTGGTGACCGCCCGAGCGATCCGAGCGCCCTCCCCGCGCACCAGCGTCGGCTCGAGGCTGCATTGCACGTCCAGCGTCGGAGCCCGGCGGCGGGTGCGCCCCGCCGCAGCGGCGACGATCTCGTCCAGACGCACATCACCCGGCTCCCCGGTGGGCTTGCTACCGCGCGCCAGCTCCACGACGTCGCCGACCAGCGCGGTGAGCTCGTCTAGCTCCTCGATCACGTCGGCGCGCAATGCATCGCGATCCTCGGCGCTCAGCAGCGCCTCGTCGCGCATCAGCTGCAGGTTGGCCCGGATCGTGGCGATCGGGGTGCGCAGCTCGTGCGACGCGTCGGCGACCAGGTTGCGCTGGGACTCCACCGAGTGCTCCAGCGCGTCCAGCGTGCGGTTGAAGGTCTGCGCCAGGCGGGCCAGCTCGTCACTGCCATGGACCTCCAGTCGCTCCTGGTCGAGTCGCTCGGGGTTGGCGGCGATCGCCTCGGTCTGGCGGGTGAAGCGCTCGATCGGACCCAGCGCGGTGCGCGCGACGAGGATCCCCAGCAGGGCGGCGAAGGCGATCCCGCCGGCCGCGATCCCCAGCAGCAGCAGCAGCTGGTTGGACAGAGCCTGGTCGACGTCCTTGAGCGGCAGCGCTACCAGCAGCGCGCCGTAACGTCCAATCCCCGTCGCCAGCACACGGATGTGGTTTCCGCCCACGGTCATGCTGGCGAAGTACTCGCCCCGGCCGCGCTTGGCGATCGCCTTCATCTGCGCGTCGGGGGGGATGCGGTACTTCTGGGTCGCCGGCACCCAGGTGCCGCCGTTGGCGTAGACGAGCGTCAGTGTTCCCGGTGCGCCGCCGAAGGCCGGAACCCGGCGGCCGTCGAGCCCCAAGCCCTCATCCTTTACCCCGAGAGGTTCGCCGCCGCCCGCAACCTGTTGGAAGCCGAGTCCCGATCCGGTGAGCGGCCCGTTACCGTTCGCGCTCCCGTTGGGGCTGATGCCCCGGTTGCCAAAGATGCTCCCGTTGCCGTTGATACCTGCGCCGCCGCTGGTACCCCCGTTGCCGTTGCCGTTGCCGGTTCCCGGCCCGGCGCCCGGCGACAGGATGTTGTTGGTCAAGCTGTGCAGCGACTGATCGACCTGCGCCTGCAGCTCCGAGCGCGTCCCCGCATAGGCCGAGACCTCCACCGCGATCACCGCCAATGCGACGGCGACCCCGGCGGCGAGGCCGAGCCGGACGCGCAGGCTCATTCGCTGCGCTCCCGCAGCGCGTATCCCACCCCCCGCACAGTCTGGATCAGCTGCGGCGCGCCGGCGTCCTCGAGCTTGCGGCGCAGGTAGCCGACGTACACTCGCAGGGCGTTGGAGCTGGGGCCGAAGTCATAGCCCCAGACACGGTCATAGATCAGACTGTGGGGCAGCACGCGCCGGGGATTGAGCATCAGCAGTTCCAGCAGCTGGTACTCGGTCCGCGTCAGTTCGACGAACTTGTCCCCCACCGATGCGCCGTGGCGCGCGGGATCGAGCCGCAGCACGCCGAACGACAGCCCGCCTTCGACGTCACCCTCGCTCCCGGCACGCCGTAGCAGCGCCCGCAGCCGCGCCTTCAGCTCGTCGATGTCAAACGGCTTGACCAGGTAATCGTCGGCGCCGGCGTCCAGGCCGTCGATGCGGTCTGAGACCGCGTCGCGCGCGGTCAGCATCAGCACCGGCACGCGATTGCCCTCCCGGCGCAGCAGCCGGCACACCTCCAGCCCGTCGATGTCGGGCAGACCGACGTCGAGCACGACCGCGTCAGGAACGCTGGCGGCGATCTCGGCCAGCGCGCTGGCGCCGCTGTCGGCCTGGCGCATCTCGTAGCCGGCCAGGGTCAGGGCGCGACGCAGGACGTCGCGCAGGGCACGGTCATCGTCGACGACGAGCAGGCGCATCGGCGGATTGTCGCCGGTTTGCCCCCCGCCGGGGACGAACTCCTACGTTTGACTTACGCGCTCGCGGAGCACCGAGCCGAGGATCCCGTTGATGAATCCGGGCGCGTCAGCGCCGCAGAACCGCTTCGCGGTTTCCACCGCTTCGTCGATCGCTCCCTCGGGCGGAATCGGGCGCTCGCCGGGAATCGCGTCGGCGTAAAGCAGCTCGACCAGCCCCACACGCAGGATCGAACGCTCCAACGGGGCGATCCGCTCCAGCGACCAGCCGGTGGCGTAGCTGCGAATCAGCTCGTCAAGCTCGTCCTGGTGCTCACGTACGAGCTGGGCCAGCGCGCGCGTGAAGGCGTGGGTGTCAGTCGGAAACTGCTCCTCCAGCCGGGTTCCGAGCAGATCGCTCTGATACAGCGCCCAGACCGCGGCGCGACGCTGCTCGGTCCTACGCACCGCTGCTCACAGGTGCGCGCGGCTTCGTGCTGGCAGCCGTATCTGCGGTGGGGAGCACCTAGGCACGGGAGACGTACTCGCCTGAGCGGGTGTCCACTCGCACGGCATCGCCGATGTTGACGAACAGCGGCACCTGGATGCGGGCGCCGGTCTGAAGCGTGGCCGGCTTGGTCCCGCCGCCGGAGGCGGTGTCGCCCCGGACGCCCGGCTCGGTTTCGGTGACGGTCAGGTCGATCGCGCTGGGCAGCTGGACGTCGGCCGGTTCGTCGTCGATGTAGAGCAGCTCGAACTCCTCAGAGTCCTTCATCCAGCGCAGCGCGTCGGCCAGCTTCGCTTCGGGGATCGGGAGCTGCTCGTAGCTCTCTGAGTCCATGAAATGGGCGTCAGTGCCATCGCGGTAGAGAAACTGCATCCGGCGCACCTCGGTGCGCACGGAGCGGAACTTCTCCCCGGCGCGGAAGGTACGGTCGATCACGGCGCCGTCGCTTGACCGTCGCAGCTTGGTGCGCACGAACGCCCCGCCCTTGCCGGGCTTGACGTGCTGGAACTCGA
>ODAK010001949.1_pt1 | contig 21944 bp, 19 predicted proteins | sample 1539591 | NCBI WGS metagenome assembly ODAK01 (sample SAMEA3539303, study PRJEB22396) | soil metagenome | biome: tundra; feature: field; material: soil | place: USA | collected 2010-05 | depth 0.15 m | reverse complement strand
GCGCCCCCTCTTCCTCGGCCTCGAGTCCGGCGAGACCGCTCGCGCCGTCGCCGCGCCGCGGCTCGCAGAGGAACTCGTTGACGGGCAGGTGTCGCGCCTCGAGGCGCGCCCCTTCGCGCAGACGTTTCAGCTCTTGAAGGGGGAGGTGAACGCCGGTAAAGCCGCACTCGAGAGCCGCGATCTGCAGCTCGGCGAGAGCCGTCATCGTGCCGCGCCGCGTGCGATGCCCGCCGCCCGCCACCGGATCGGAGGTCTGGAACGCGATGAACGACCGCCCGGCCACTTCCGTCGACCCGTAATCGAGCACGCGTGGAAGCAGAGGATGGTCGAAGCCTGCCGTGGCGGCGTAAATCGTGCTCACCGCCTGCGCTGCCCGGCTCGACGAGGCGTCGAAGCCATCGACCCGGATCCACGCGGCAACGCCGTCCGTCTCGCGAACCGCGCGGTAGCGGAGGGGGAGCCCCGTCTGCTCGGGTCCTTCGAGCAGTCGGTATCCCGGAATCCAGGAGGGCATCGTTCCCGGAATCTTAGGCCGGATCGGCGGGCGGCCTGGCCGGCCCGGGAAATTTTTCTTGCTTCCCAACGAAGCCGGCGCTACACGTTCGAACGGAGAGGCCGGCATTTCATGGACCAGGTGAACGTCCGCGTCGGAATGAAGGTCTGGGACGACGAGGTCGAGATGGAGATGACCCTCCCCGCAGGACCGGCGCGGCTGGAGTCGCTTCTGCCGGTTTTTCAGCGGGTCGCGGACAGCCTCGTCGGCCTCGCCACGGAACGTGCCGGCGCGGAGGGACGGGTCGTCTCGTGCAGGAAAGGGTGCGGTGCGTGCTGCCGCCAGATCGTCCCGATCTCCGAGATCGAGGCGCGGCGCATCGGCCGGCTCGTGGAAGAGCTGCCCGAGCCGCGGCGCCAGGAGGTCCGCGCCCGCTTCGAGCGGGCCCGCGAGCGCCTGGCCGAAGCGGGCCTTCTCTCGAAGCTCGAGAACCGGGAGGGCTTCGTGGAAGGCGAGATCGCGTCGTTCGGCCTCGCTTACTTCAGCCTCAGCATCCCGTGTCCGTTTCTCGAACAGGAGAGCTGCTCCATTCACGCCGATCGGCCGATCAGCTGCCGCGAGTACCTCGTCACCTCGCCGGCCGTGAACTGTGCCGACCCGAAGCCGGGGACCATCGATCAGGTGGAACTGCCGGCAAAGATCTGGACGGTGCTGGCGCGAGCGGGCTCGGCCGGTCCGCCCGCGCGCTTCATCCCGTGGGTCCCTCTCGTCCTCGCGCCGGACTGGGCGTCGGCACATCCCGACGCGTCCGAGCCCCGGCCCGTCGAAGAAGTGTTCCGAGGCGTCTTCAGCGAGTTAGCGGGCCGGAAAGGCGTTTGAGAGCCTTCCCGCCGGGCTAACGGACCTTATGGATTACAATTCGACGGATCTAGATGATTTGAACACTCCGGCCATGCCGCCCCTGGCGAACCGGAGGTCTGGAAGGAGAAGGCACCTGGCTCGGAAACGTGAAACCGGGTCGGCTCCGAAAGAGGAACGCAAGGCTGCGGCGGGGCCGAAAACCGCCGTCCTGCAGCCCCCCGTCGAGCCGCCCGTCACCCTCGCTCGCCTGCGCCACTACCGGAAGCTGACGCGGTCCGTGTCGGTCCATCTGCGCACTCAGCTCGAGACGATACTCGAGACATTGACTCCGCTTTTCCACGCCGAGACCGTCTTCGGCGACTACGTCCAGAAGAGTATGTTGTCGACGAAGCCGGAGGCCGAAGCGGGCCCGCGCGGTCAGCTCGGCCCCGACAGGTGGGGCCGCGGATCGGAACTGTCGGTCAAGCGGGATGCGGCGGCACCCCCGACGGTGAAGGAGCTGCAGGACGCCCGGAAGTACGCGAAAGCCAACATCTCGCTGAAGGAGGCCGTCAAGGGGGCCGATCGCGCCTTCCACGACCTCGAGAGCCTTTACGACTCGGTGGCGAAGAAGAAGCCCTACGACCTTGGCCTCGGCCTGACGCCCCCTCTCCCCATCAACACGTCGGCGCTCGAGATCCTTCCCCTTGACTATCCGTTCGTCGCGCGCTCGGAGCGGCAGAACAAGCGCGTGATGGTCACGGCCCCGCTCACGTGGATCGTGACGTACTCGGGGTTCTCCCTCGCTCGCCTTCGCGCCCTCCTTGGTGATCCGAACCGCTCGCGCGACGAGCTTCAGCGTGTTCTGACGCACCACCTCCTCCTGCATGTCGTCCTGGAGCGCAAGCCCGGCCTGCGCGGCCTTCTTCAGGCGTTGCATTTTCCCGCGAAGACCGAGACGATACCGGAGTTCGGAGAGCTCCCCCTGACGGTCATCACGTCGGCCGTGAAGACGGAACGCCCGCCCGACGACATCATCCTGGAAAGCACCGACCTCTCGGGCGTGGATGCGACGGAGGAGATCGTACGCGTGACGAACGTCGCCGGAATGGTCGATTCTCGCCGCGCGCGTCTGCTTGAAATAGTCGAAGCCGAGAAGACCGGAGAAGACGAAGACGCCTGAGGCGTCCCGCGACCGAACGGAGGATTCATCTCAGATGGACGAAGGGTACGATCTCCAGAGACTCCGGTCGCTCCGGAAGCTGACCCGGGCGATTGCGGAATCGCTCCGCTCGGAGCTCAAGGAGCATCTGAGTACCGTGACGCTCCTGCTCCGCCCGCGCACGATCCTCGGCGACTTCGTCGAGGGCAGCGCCAAGGGCGAGGTCAAGGGCTCGGACGCGGCGTTCCGCGACCTGCGTAGCCGCTACGAGGTGGTCGCGGGAGGGCGCCCGTTTGGGCTCTCGAAGGAGCTGAATTCCCCCATCGAGATCCTGAGCTCGAATGTCGAGCTCGTTCCTCTCGAGTATCCGCACGCCGCGAAGGCGGGTTCGGAAAGCAAGACCGTCACCGTGACGCAGCCGCTCAAGTGGATCCTCACGTACTCGGGACTCGCACCCACTCGCCTGCGGGAGCTGATGGCCGCGAAGATCCCCGACGCCTCACAGGTCAAGAACGTGATCCTGCACGCACTCGTCCTGGACACCGTGCTCACGAAGCAGCCGGGGCTTCTCGCGGTTTTCGAGGCGCTTCGTTTCCCCGTCGTCATGGAGAAGCTCCCGGGCCTCGGTGATCTCCCGGTCACGTGCATTTCCTCGAGCGTGCGAACAGTGCGGCCTCCGGACGACGTCCTCATCGAGAGCACGGAGATCTCCGGTCTGAACGCGTTCGAGGAAGTCGTGAATGCCGAGGATATCGTGGAGATGAAAGACCCCTTCCGCGAAAAGCTTCTCGAGGTCATCAAGGCGAACGCCCCCGAAGTGATGAAGGGCTGACTTCGAGCGGGGACGCGCCGGGCTCCGGATCGTCGCTCTAGCCTTCGAGCAGCGCGAGCCGGCTCACGCGGTCGAAGTTCAGGGCGATTCCCGTTTCGACGTCCGCCGCGAGCACTGCGGTCGCGGGGTCCGTCACCCGAAGGGCTGCCGCCATCTCGCTCGCGATCGTCATGCGATCGCGCGTGCCGTCGAGAAGCTCGAGGAAAGTCCTGACGAGCGGATCTTCGAGCCGAACGCTTTGGTGCTTGAGGTTCGTGACCGTTGTGAGAGTGCGGGCCTGAAGCCTTGAGAGAGCGCTGGCCCGGGGGCGTTCCGAAACCTCCGTGACGAAGGGGCACGCCGTGCTCTGAAGCTGGGTCACGTTCGCGCCGTAGGAGCCGAGGAGAAAACGGAGAAGACGCGTCTCGTCCTCAACCGTGGCGAGAGGGCCTCCGGCCGCCGAGACGCGCGCACGGGCGGCGGAGAGGAGGTCGGAAACCGCGACCCAGCGTGGCCAGATCGCGCCGAGGACGAGAAACGCAGCTTTCGAGAGAGGGTGAGGCGTCGTCACATTCCCGTCCTTCTCGGACACGAAACGCACCGGCTCGTCCGAGGCGACGTCGGGGTCCGGAGTTTCCGGCCGGGTCCCCGCGCCGACGTAGAGCGATCGAAGTGATTCCAGATCGGGCTCTCGCGCGAGCGGTGCCTCTTCTCGGCAGAGAAGCGTCTGCCGGAAGCGCCGGAAGATGAGGAAGTCGCGGTACTGCTGCTGCACGACGACGTTCTCCGCCCCCACCTCGAGCAGGAACCGGCCGGCGGGGCTGTCCGCCTTCCACACGGTCATGTCGGAATAGTCGGCTTCCGAGAGGAACTTGAGCCGGTGCCGGCTGGCGCGCTCGATGAAGTCGACGAACAGAAGGGGTTCGTTGATCTCGGCGAGGTCGTCGTGGAAGAGGACGGCGTCCGGCTGTTTTCCCTGGTGCTCGAGCGTCTCGTTCAGGATCGCCGAGAAGACCGGGCGCGTCGGCGCCGCCTCCACGAGAAACCGGACGAGGCCCCGCGCCTGGCTGATTCTCTCGGCGGGTTCGTCGATGCCTCGCACGTGCCAACGCATCATCTGGCGCATCGCATTTCGGACGTGGCATCCGGGAAGAGCGTTGTAGCTCACGTACGCGACACCGTTCGGAGCGAGCACCTCGGAGGCGATCGCGAGCACCCGCTCCTGCACGGAAGGCGGCACCCACGAGTAGAGGCCGTGCGCGATGACGTAGTCGAACGTGCCGAGGCCCGACGTGTCCAGAAGATCGGCGTGAAGGAGCGTCACGTTCGTAAGGCCGAGGGCGGCAATCTGCTCCTGGCCCTGCGCTACGGCCGAGCGCGCCGCGTCGAGGCCGAGGAAGGTGCTCTCCGGCAGGACGCACGCCATTGGAATGAGATTGCCCCCGTTCCCGCAGCCCAGCTCGAGCACGCGGCAACGCTCGGGGGGAGCGGCCGGGAGACCATACAGCGCCGCGATCGTCGCGAGGCGATCCGGATGGGTCTGAGAGAACGGCGACCCGGGATACGTGACCGCGTCGTACGCGGTCGGCTCTTTTCCCGACATGAGGAAGGGCGATCATAGAACGGAGACTTCGCGGGCTCTTTCTCGCGCTAGACTTGGGCTCCATCTCGAGGAGGCTCCGATGTCCAAGCGCCCGCCGTCCGGTGACGTCGACGTGAGGTTGGGAAGCAGGGCGGAGACGTCGCGGGAATCCCCCGACCCCGAGACACCATTTCGCCTTCTGGTTCTCGGTGATTTCGGCGGCGTCGCCGCCGGTTCCCTTGCGGCGCGAAAGTTACACGCCGTCGACCGTGACGTCCTCGAGGAGGAGATCGGCCGTCTGCGGGTGACGATGGACGTGCCTCTCGGAAACGGGCGCAGCGCGAAGATCGAGCTCCGCGATCTAGACGACTTTCATCCGGACCGGCTCCTCGAACGCGTCGATATCCTGGCGAAGTGGCGAAAGACGCGCGAGCGGCTCGAAAATCCCCGGACGTTCGCCGAGGCGGCGAGCGAGGTGCGCGCGTGGGCAGGCCCCCCGCCTGAGCGACGCGAGCCCGCGGCCGCGCCCGCCGGCGGCGAGGATGACATCGTGGGCGAGCTTCTCGCGGCGGCTTCCCGGCGGCCGAAGCCCGCCGCGGATTCCGCGTTCGAGGCCGAGCTGAAGGCGATCGTCCGGCCCCATCTCGCCCCCGAAGAGGACTCCGATCTTCCGCGCCTGAGGGAGGCAGTCGACGAGGCGCGCTCCGGGCTGCTCCGCGCGATCCTCCGCAGCCCCCGGTTCCGGGAGCTCGAGGCGGCTTGGCGCTCTCTCGACCTTCTCGTCCGTCGAGCCGGGGAAGAGTCCATTCGCATCTTCTTTCTCGATGCGTCGCGAGAGGCTCTTCTCGAGGACCTCACGAGTCACGAGAAGCTCTCGGGCACGGGCCTCTACCGGCGCCTCGTGACGGAGACGGTCGACACGCCGGGCGCCGAGCCGTGGGGCGCCATCCTTGGGCTCTACGACTTCGGCCCGACGCTCGCCGACGCAGCGCTCCTTTCGCGCATCGCCAAGGTGGCGCGCGCCGCGGGCGCTCCCTTCCTCGCGGGCGCCCGTTCGGATTTCGTCGGCTGCGCGTCTCTCGCCGCGACGCCGGATCCCTCTGACTGGCACGCGCCGGAAGGGGACGGCGCGGTCATCTGGGAAGTGCTTCGCGCCCTGCCGGAAGCCGCCTGGGTCGCCCTCGCGCTGCCGCGCCTCATGCTGCGTCGTCCATATGGCGCAAAGACCGAGCCGATCGACTCCTTCCCGTTCGAGGAGATCTTGGCTCCTCCGGAGCACGAGGCCTACGTCTGGGGAAACGCGGCGCTTGCATGTGCCCTCGTTCTCACGGGCGCCTTTGAACAGGGAGGGTGGGATCTCAAGCCCGAGACGGCGGCCGAGATTCAGGGCCTGCCAACGCATGTCTTCAAGGACGGCCTCGAAACCCGTGTCACCCCGCCGTCCGAGGTCGTCCTGACGGTGCGTGCGGCGGAGAAGCTCCTCGAGGCCGGGCTCGTTCCGGTTCTGTCGCTGAAGGGCAGCGAGAGCGTGCGCGTTGCGCGCCTCCAGCCGATTGCAAGGCCGTTGCGCGCGCTGGCGGGTAGGTGGAACGAGGAGGCACTGTAGTGGATTCGTCCGGATTCGGTTACCGCCCTCCTCGCTTCCACCTCCTCGATCAGGAACTCCATCTCGACCCGGACATCCAACGAATGGCCCGGGAGCTCGAAACGCGGATGGCTGCCCGACAGATCGTCGGGCTCTGGCTTCGGCCCGACTTTAGCCTGCCCGCCTGGCAGACCATCATGTCCCAGCCCCTTCCGAGCCCCGCCGGGCCTCTGTTCACTCCAGGCGCCGGACCTTCCACCCCGCGGCCAGGCGATTTCTCCGACGTCATCAGCGCGATCTATCAGCTTCCCCCCGTTCAAGGCCTGGTCGAACAGGCCCACGACGAGGGCCTGCGCCAGCTCCGCCTCTTGCGCGCCGAATGGAATCGCGCCTCATCGGGAGAGCGCACGGTCATGGTTACCATGACCAGCATTGTGGTCGGCTCGAGTATCGGGATCATCCTCGGGAATCAGCCCACACGCCACACCGTATTCGATCTCATTAAAGGCCTGGATATCCCCGTTCCGTTTGTCAAGCCACTTAAATTCCGGATCGACCTGTCCGGATCCGCCCGGCCTCAGTCCCCCGGAGCCTCCAGCCACCCCGACTACAACGTCATGATCAAGTTGGACGTCCTGGAGTTGCTCCGCTCCCGGTAGCCGTCTGCGCAGCGATTCACGCGCTCGTCGTCACGGTCGCGTTCCTACGCGACAAATGGGCGCTTCGTCCTGAGACGTCCGCAGAGATCGATGGTCTATCGTCTCACCTGTGGAACGACCGAGGCGAGATCGGGAGTGCAGGCCGGGGAGATTCGGATCAGCGTCGGGCAGTCCAGGAGCTGGTTCCCCGGGCCACGTCGACGCCGCGCTCGAGGAAGAGACGCAGCGATTCGGCCGCCTTCTCCTTGCCGAGTTCGGAAGCGGCCAGCACGACAGCGCCGGCCACGGTCTGCGCCGTCAGGTTCTCTACTGGCGGGACCGGCGGCGCTTCAGGTGGGGCGAGGCTCCCGCCGCTGACGAAGGCGGCCAGCGCTGCACACCCGGCCGCCGTAGCGACCCCGTCAGCCATCGCGGCGGGCAGAGCCGCCCGCCGGTTCCCTTCCGACGGGTCCGCGACCCACGTCTCGGCCGCCCGGAGGGCCCGCGCGGCAGGAGCCGCCTCGGCGGAGGCGCGAGCGCAGACGCAGGCCCACCAGACCGCCTCCCGCTTGGGCAGGGCGTGGGCGAGAAACTGGATGGCTGCTGGGTAGAGCTGCTTCTTCTCGAGGAGGTCGAGGTATCGCTGCGGGCTCAGATCGGGCCGCAGCAGCTTCCGCAGCTCTTCGCCGGCGTCGAAGCGCTCGCAGACTTCCGATGCGGTTTCGGCGCTGACCCGGGAAAGCTCCCCCTGCGTCATCCCCCCTCCTCACCCGGCGCGGGCGGCCCGGTCGATCCACCCGAAGAAGTCGCGCCCCACCGCGCGGTAGTACGCTGCCAGCGGGGCCTCAGACAATTGTTGGAAGAACAGGGTGCGGAATTCGAGCCCTTCTCTCGCGTATCGGGACGGCTCCTCGTTTCTCAAGAAGGCCGCCGCGAGCTCATCGTAGAGTTTGAAAAGCCGCTTGCGCCGGTTAGTGTACTCGTCCGGAGTCATGCCTTTCGCGAGAACGTGCAGGCCAGCGATCTTGCCGGGGTCCTCAGAGACGCCGAGATCCCGGGGAACGACGTTTCGGCGCTCCCTCACCTCGCCCGATACCGCGTCGAGAATGGCCAGAAGGTCAGGCGCGACGAAGTAGCGGCCTTCGCCCTTGACGGAACGCGAAACCCCGTAGAGGAATGCCACCCGTGGGGATCCGCCCACCCGTTCCGGCGGCAACACGATGGGGTAGGACTGGTACGTCTCATTCGACAGCGTCAGGTGCACCTTGGTCCGCGCGGCCTCGAAGAGAACGGCCATTTGCTGGATTGCGATGACGCTCATCCCGCCCCCATTCACCAGATCGGATTGTCGGTAACGTTGTTCTGCCAGGGTCCGATGGCCGGTGACGTCGCCTGGTTCCAGACGTTCAGCGGGACTTTCTGTGAACAGGTCCCGGCGCCCGTGTCGTTGATGATGACGTTTTTGACGTTCCCGTTGTCGTCGTATTCCACGCCCGTGACGACAACGACGTGATCGCCCGTGGAGGCAGGCGTGGTGCCGTTGGTCCAGAGCGTCTGGGAATCGACGACGACGATATTGCCCCTGCCGGCGGCCACCGAGGATTCCAGGTTGCCCATCGTCCGGTCCTCGAGGTGTGACGGGACGCCGTTGTTCTGCAGGATCTGCTGGCGCGCTTGCGGGCCCGTGTTACCGCTCTGATAGAGATTGCCGGGGACCTGAGTCGCTTGTCCGCCCGCCATCGCCTGGTTTAGCAGCGTCTCCTGGGAGATGTTCAAGGGAGTCGCCTGGTTGATGAGCTGGCGCGAGGTCTCGCAGCCGCAGTTGCTGTAGCTTTGCCCGGCCGTGTTGGGCTGGAGCTGGTTTCCGTTTGGATCCACGGCGCCCGGCGGCGGGTTCCGCCCGGCCCGCGCAGCCACGCACGCAGCCTGACCGGCGGGAACATTGCCCACGATCCCCGCGGCTCCGACGAGAACCGTCGGGCACCCGCCCGTGATGGAGCCCGTGCCGCCGATCGCCTCGAGAAGCTTGTCCCCCTGCCGCGCCTGTCGGAAGCCGTTCACCAACACGGTCGGGCTCCCCTCGATGTCGACGCCGATGGCGTGAGACGGGATGGGCCAGGGCGTCAGGCAGATGTGCATGTCGGACCCGGCGGCTGCCGAGGCGATCGTCGCGGACATCGCGGCCGCAGCCACCCCCTTGGTGACCTCGGCGGCGACCCGAAGGCCAGGCCCCGCCGGCGTCGCGGACGCCGCCTTCGCCGCGTTCTCGGCGATCTGTATGGCGGTATCGGCAGTCTGCTGTGCGGATTGCAGGGCCGCCACGGCCGCAGGCGACACCGCCCTCCAGGCAGGGAGGTAACAGATGAGAACGGTCAGCGACCCCGGACCGCCCATCAGGATGGGCGGGAGCGGATGGGCGACCGTGTCGGTCAGCCGAACTGCGGGCTTGCCGGGCATCGATTCCTCCCTCTTCCCGTCCTCAGCAGTTCAGCTTGATCGGGTTGCCCTTGATGGTGACGGGTCCGTTCGACCCGATGTCGACGGAAGCGTCGCCCTTGATGTCGACCTTCGGCGCCGAAATCTTGACCGTCGACGTGCCTGTCACGGTGATGTCCTTGCCCTTGACCTCGATCGTGCCGTCCTTCTTCATGGTCAGACTGGAAGCTCCGACGGTGACGGTCGTCTCGTTCCCGACGGCCACGACGAGGGTGTCTCCGACCGTGACGACCTCGCCCGCGCCGACCGTCACGGCGCGCGCCGCCCCGACGGTCAGAATGTCGGCCGCGCCGATCGTCTCCACCCGCGTCGCTCCGATCGTGACGACCTCGTTGGATCCCACCATCTCCGTGCGGCTGACGCCGATCGTGATCGTCTCGTTGTTGACGACCGTTTCCGTGCGGTCGTGTGCAATGGTCGTCTTCTCGTCGTGGCCGACAGTCTTGGTACGGTCGTGGCCGACCGAGTGGGACTCGTCCGCCTCTACCGAGATTTCCTGATTCCTCTCGGCGTGGATCGTCAGGAGCTCCGAGCCCCTCTTGTCCTCGAAGCGGATCTCGTTGTAGTTCGGCGGACCGCCGCCGAGCGTGCTGCGGCTCTTGATGCCGCTCTGCGTCTTGTGAGTGGGCAGGTCGTATGGTGGCATGCACTCCGCGTTGTAGACGCTGCCGATGACGATCGGCTGATCCATGTCTCCTTCGAGAAAATCGACCACGACCTCCTGGCCGATGCGGGGAATGTGAATCGCGCCCCAGGCATGGCCGGCCCACGGCGTCGCGACCCGAACCCAGCAGGAGCTGTCGCTGTTGTTCTTGCCTTCACGGTCCCAGTGGAATTGCACCTTGATGCGCGAGTACTTGTCCGTGAAAATCTCCTCGCCAGGGGGCCCTACAACGACGGCGGTCTGTGTTCCCCTGACCGTGGGAATAGGAGTGACGCGGGGCGGGCGGAAGGGCAGCGCGACCGGGAAGCAGGAGAAGTGGTTCTGATAGGTGAAGCCGCCTTCGCCGGAGCGCACGTCGGCAGCCTCGGAGGCGGTGTGGCCGACCTGGTAGATGACCCATGAACCGTCCCCCTCGAAATGGCGCTCGAGCGTGAACTTGTAGCCCGAGACGATCTGGCGGCAGTTGCTTGCGGCGTGCACGAGGACGCTGCCGGCCGCGTGCCCCTGCATGCGCAGCTCGGCGGTCCGCGCGTTGTCCTTGAAGATCTTCTGGATCTCCGCCGGCTGCTCGCCGCCGCTCTTGTTGATTCCGTCGAAGCGCTGCGCGTACGCGCCGGGGTAGTCATACAGCTCGAGCTTCGCGTTGGCCCCGAGCTTCAGCTTGTGGCTCGACTTTCCGGCGGCGACCGCGCCCTGGATCGGGTACTCGGCTTCGAGGTGCTTGTGGGGCAGCTCGAAGCAGTGGTCCCACAGCACGACCTTCGAGGACTTGAGCTCCTGGGACTTCTCCCAGGCGTTGACGCGGTCCTCCTCGCGGGTGCCCCCCCCCACGCTCTCGAAGATCAGCGTGCTCTTGACCGGAAGATCCGAATGGCTCCCCGGGTCGTTCGCGACGACCATCGTGTGACTGCCGGCGCTGTGCTTGAAGAAGTAGAAGATTCCCTCTTCTTCCATCAGGCGGCTCGCGAACGCGAAGTCGGACTCGCGGTACTGCACGCAGTAGTCGCGCGGTTCGAACGGCCCCTTGATCTCCCAGCTGATCTCGAGGGGGGGGGAGAGAACCTGTTTCAGAATGTCGGGAACCGGAAGGTGCTGAAAGATGCGGCTTTGCGTTTTTTGGGAAAGCAGGAAGGGCTCCGGGACGAGGTCGAGCACAAATCGCGTGAACGTGGCGTCCCGCGCACCCTGCGCGACTCTCAGGCAAGCCCCGTTGATGAAGCGCTTGGCGCCTCCCGGCAGGGCGATCTCGACCGTGATCTTCTGGCCCAGGAGAGAGTCGAAGACGACTTTCTTCGCGTTCGCGTTCTCAGCGACACACTCGAGTTGAAAGAAGAAGGGTTGGGAGATCGCTTCGTGTCCCGAGAAACCGCTCAGGATCAGGACGTCGGCGCCCAGCGGCGTCGTGACCTGGAGCCGGCGGCCAGCTTGCGTGTAGGGCACTCAGCACCCCTCGAACTGGGATGGCCGAGCGATTCTCATCGAAACTGTGCGAAAACGCATCGGGCCCCCTCCTCACCGGTCATGCGCTCAAAAGCTAGGTCGGCGTCGCCCCCCGCGCTGTAACGCGAGTCACGCACCTGGTTTTCTTCCGGACGAGCGGGAGAATATCCTAGAGAGGCCCCGCGACCGAGACTCGGTTTCGAGCGGATGAAGCGGTACATGACGTCCGGCACCTGCCGGCGGTAAAGTCCATGGAACGGAGGATCCCGGTCGTGACCGCCTCTCGTTTCGAATGCGTGATGAGCCGGTCGCTGACGGTCTCGACCGTCGGCCTCCTCGGCCTCCTCGTTTTCCTCGTGGCTGGCCTCGCGGGGGGCTTCGCCTGGGCGGGACGGCGCTCCGGGTGGCCCCCTCCGTTCGTCTGGTCCGGGGCCATAGTAGTCGGAGTGACGGCTCTCGCGGCGCTCGGGGTGGCACTCGCCACGTGGCTCCTGGCCCCGCGCGCGATCCTGATCACGGAACGGGCCGTTGTGGTGGAACGGAGGCTCTGGCCCATCGAGATTCCGTTCGCGGAAATCAAGGCCGTGAGGCTCCTCGTGGCGGGCGACATGACGGGCGCGATCCGGACGGGCGGGGCGGCTGGCATGTTTGCTCAGATCGGGCGCTTCCACTCGCCGGCCCTCGGCAACTTCCGCATGTACCTTCGGGACGAGGCCGACGGCGTCGTCCTCGATGCGAAAGAGCGATTCGTCCTGTCGCCGCGCTCGGCCCTCGGTTTCGTCATGGAGCTCTCCGCGAAGGTGTGGCACGGCCAGGAATCGTGAGCCAGCGGCCCACGCGCTATTCCCTGGCAAAGCGATTCCGAACTTCATAGATTAGAATGGGGGAGTTTGGTCACTTGATGAGCCCGATCCGCTACGACCTCGTCACGGGAAGGACGGTCTCGATCGTCACCATCTCCTTCTTCGTTCTCGTTTCCCTCGCGACACTCGGGACTCTTCTTCTGCGATACCGGACCGGTTCCGGCCCGGCGGGGAGACCGCTCTTCAAGGCGCTCGCCACCCCGTTTATCGGCGTCTGGATCCTCGGCGTTGGAGGAGTCTCGCTGGCCTGTTATCTCTATGCTCCAAGAGCCTTTCTTATCCATTCCGAAGGGATCATCATCGACCGGATGGTCAGCCCGATCCTCGTGGCCTGGGATCAGGTCAAGACGATTCGAGAAGTAACCCCGGAGGAGTTCTCCGGAACGATCCGGGTCTTCGGGAACGGGGGTCTGTTCGGGCGCGTCGGGACCTATCGCTCGAAGCTCCTCGGCAATTTCCGGATGTATCTCACGAACGAGGTCGATGCCGTCCTGATCGACGCGAACGAGCGATACGTCATCTCGCCGCACCCCGCGGGAGGATTCGTGCGGGACGCAACCCGCGCCCTGACCCTCTACCGTGACACGAGGCGACCCCTTCAGTAAGACCCGATTCATGACTGATGACTTCAAGGTGATGTTCACGGCCGCTCCCGGCTTCATCATGTGGCCGAACGGCATCATGCAGCTGGAGACCACCATGCCATCGTGCGCCTTGTACACGCTGGCCGCGGTGGTCGAGAGGGCCGGCTTTCCGTGCACGATCGTCGACCCCGTGGAATACTGGCGGTCCTGCCGGAACCTGAGCGCGTTCCAGGCCCTCGTGAGCAAGCACCGGGTCGTCTGCATCTCGGCGAACTCGATCACGTGGTTCACGGCCCTACCCCTGATCCAGCACATCGCCCAGGCCGTTCCCCGGCCCATCATCGTCGCCGGAGGCCTGCATCCGACATACTGCGACGAGAATGTGCTCGAGACTTCCGAGGTCGATGTCGTCGTCCGGGGCGAGGGGGAGGTCGTCATTCGCGAGCTGCTCCGGGCGATCGCCTCCGGCTCACCGCTCGACGACATTCACGGGCTCGCGTTCAAGAGGGACGGCCGGATCATCAGGACACCCGATCGGCACCCGCTCTCCGCCGAGGAGATTTCCGAGACACCGCTCCCGTACTGGGACCGCCTGCCTCCGCTGACCTACAGCTTCATTCCGATCGAGATGTCCCGCGGGTGCAAGTTCGGCTGCACGTTCTGCGGGATCTACCACCGGAGGCTCTGGAGAACCGCCAGCGACTCGTGCATCCGCCGGCGCATCGAGGACGCCGCCCGGCACCTTCCCTGGGTCCGTCAACGGGCCTTCATGTTCACGGACGATTGCTTCACCGGGAGCATCGACAAGCTGCGGGTCGTCGAGTCCGCTCTTCGTGACTTCGCCCCGGATGTCGGCATCGGCATCGAGGCCCGGGCTCCCGATGTCCTGAACACGGAGACGCTCTCGGTCCTGAAGAACCTCAACATCGAGTTCATCCAGATCGGTGTCGAGTGCGGATACGACGAGGGGTTGCGAAAGATTAAGAAAGGCATAACGATCGAGCAGGTCATCGCGTCCACCCACGCCATGCACAGCATCGGGCTCGACGACCGGGTGAAGTACTCCTTCATCGTCGGCTTCCCCTGGGAGACCCCGGACGACGTCATGAGGACGATCAACTTCGCCCTGGGCCTCGGGTCCCGCTACCGGAACAAGATCCAGATCAACTGGCTCCTCATCACTCCCGGCTCGGAGATCTTCGAGCAGTTTCAACGGGAGAAGCTGGTCTCCTACGACGACTACAACACGATCCCTCCCAATGTCCCCGGATTGTTCATGAGGAGCCACCCGTCGATAGCCGAAGCCGATGCGATGATGATCCACGATTATGCGATCTTCGTTCAGCAGAGTTTTCCCTGGGTCGGAGCCCTCGGGAACCTGTTTCGCCTCTGGAACCGTCACGCACACGTTCCGTTCGATCGGACCACTCCCGTCAAGAAGGACTCGGCTTTCGACTCCTCGAATCCGGCCCGCCTCAACGTGGACTTCCTGAGGGAGTACCTTCCGCCTGTCTTCCATTCGACCGAGCTTGGAGGTTGAGACGATGGGAGCCTTCGCCGCGCGGGTCTCGGATACAACGGCTCATGGTGGAATCATCCTTCCTCCGGGGGCCCCGACCGTCCTCATCGAGGGAATGCCGGCTGCCCGGGTATCGGACATGCACACCTGCGCCCTCGTCAACCCCGGGCCCGTGCCGCACGTCGGGGGACCGATCCTGCCACCCGGAGCCCCGACCGTGCTGATCGGGTTCATGCCGGCGGCGCGCGTCACCGACTGGGCGGTCTGCGTCGGCCCGATGGACGTGATCGTCCTCGGTGCCAAGCGGACCATGATCGGCATGCCGGCGGCGGCTCCGCCCCCTCCCCCCAGCGTGTCTCCTGGTGGGAGCGGCAGACCCAGCTGGCTGTACGACTACCAATGGGTCGCGTGGCACGAGGCCGGTGTCGCGTACAACTGGGGAGGCGTCGCACAGGCGGCCGTCGCCGTCGCCTACGGCGCTGCCGCAGGGGCCGTCGTCACCGTCGCCGTCGTTGTCTATCCCTTCGTCTCCCGATCGGCCGCGCTCCCGGTCTGGCCGGATTCCGGAGGAAGGACCTCGGACCTCGTCGGAAACCTCAACGCGTTCCACGAGAACACCTGTCAGGAAGGAGTGAGAGAAGATGCCGAGATGTATTTTCTGCGATAGGGACGTTCCTCACGTCATCGCCAAGGACCGTCCCGAGAGATCGCTCTGCCTGGACTGCCTCATCGAGATGAAGCGATTCGAGACTCAGAACATGGAAGAGATCATGCGGAGGCTCTTTCCCAAGGACGTCGTCGACGCCATGAGAAGACTTAAGGGAATGGACACCTCGCAGGCGCTGAACCAGCAGCAGCAGTCGCAGATGCTGCGGGACCTGCAGTCGGCCCAGCAAGTCCTTCGGTTCTGACATTGAAGGACATCCTCCGCCACGCCGTCCCGGCGGCGCCCGTCACGCCTGCGCCGGGCGGATGCGATGGCTTCTCCGTCGACCGGAGGGGAGTGAGATGACCGGAGCAGAGGAGCGGACGTCGCACTGGAACGAATCGCCCCTCGATTTCAACCTGCGGCACGACGCGGAGATCATCCGGGGGCCCGTCGAGTGGTCCCTGGACGTGACGAACGAATGTGTCGGCGCGTGCCTTCACTGCTTCAATCGGAGCGGGTTCGTGGGGAGAGACGAGCTCACCAACGACGAGATGATCTCGGTCGCCCGCCAGATCGGCTCTCTCGGGCCCCTGGGAGTCTGTCTCTGTGGGGGAGAGCCCCTCCTCCGGCTCGACCTCGTCTGCGACCTGGCGTCGATCATGGGCACGGCCGGCACCTCGGTCAGCCTCGTGACCAACGGCATGTTGATGACCGAATCGGTGGCCGCCCGCCTGAAACGAGCCGGCCTCCAGTCCATCCAGGTGAGCCTGGACGGCGCACGGGCAGAGACCCACGAGAGGCTCCGCGTCGTGCCCGGCTCGTTCGAGAGCGCCGTGACGGCGATCAAGATCCTGAGGAGCGCGGACTTCCACGTCGGCGTCGCCTTTTCGCCGACGAGCTTCAACATCTCGGAGTTCCGCGAGGTCTATCAGCTCTGCAGGTCCCTCGGGGTATCCGAGCTGCGCGCACAGCCCCTCATGCCTCTCGGCGAGTGCAACCTGCACTACGACCTGAGCCCCACCGAAGCGCAGTACGACGATCTCGTCCTGGAGTACAAGCGGATCGCGCTGGGTCCCGATCCCGGCCTGAAAGTTGAGTGGGGCGACCCCGTCGACCACCTGATCCGGTTCGCGCAGTTCTACATGATGGTTCCGTACAACATGCACGTGACCGCCGACGGGTTCCTCGTTCCGACGGTCTATCTGCCCGTCCAGCTCGGAAACGTGAAGCGGCACACCCTGAACGAGTACTGGGCCGCCGGCCTCAACAAGGCCTGGCAGGTCCCGATCATCCGGGAGATGGCCTACAGGATCCGGTGTAACAGGGATTTTCGGTTCGTAAGGCCACACCCCAATTTCGAAGCCCACATCGACTACGACCTGATCGACAGGACCCCCGAGGAGAAGGAGTTGATGACTCGTACCGTTCTCGAGTTCATCGAGCGATTCGATCGTTTCAGGGGCCGGCCCACGAGCCTCAGGGGCTGGAAACCCCGGTCCAGGGCGGTCCGCAGGTTCACCTCCGCCTTGCTCGGGGATGCACCCCCACCGGCAGGTCCGGAGACGGCGGACGGGACAGGTACGGCATGAATCCCACCTTGAAGCCCAGGTTCGTGAAAGGCAACCTCACGTTCTTCCGGAAGGAGAACCTCGGCTACGCCAGCGTCATCTCGCCGGGAGACCAGAGCAAGGCGCTGCAGATTCTGAATCCCACGGTCGTCGAGATCGCCGAGATGTTCACGGGAGAGCACACGCTCGACGAGGTCAAGGCGCTCTACGCCGCGAAGTTCAACCAGACCAACCCGGTGCCGCTGGGCCGGTACGTCGATCAGACGCTCTACATCCTGTATCTCTACAATCTCGTCGACCTGGGAGACACCTCGGAGCCCATTCCCACGACCGGCGAGCCGATACCCAAGGTCCGGAGGCTGGAGGAGTGGGACTTTGCCGGGCTACGCAGCCTCTTCAACGGAGGCGGCTTTCCCGAGAAGCAGAGCAACCCGGTTATTCACTTCCTGCATCCCTACGTGATGCTGCCGTTGTACGCCGAGATGATGCTGCGGCTGAGGATCTTCAATCGCCGGGAGTTCTTCTACGCCATCACGACCGGCCCCGAGATCGACTTCGTCGTCAGCTTCTATGACGAGCGGCCACAGAGGCCCCTGGCCTGCCTCGGCATCATCGCCGGCACCAAGGCGTATCAGCTCGAAGAGGGTCTCTCGTGCGTCCTGCCGGTCCTGGTCGAGGAGGCGGCGCCTCTTTTCCACAAGCTCGAGTGGCGCTACCGGGTGGACGAGATGAACACCCCGGCGCTCAGGTCGGTCTTCGAGACGTTCGGTTTCAAGCAGGAGGCTGTCATTCCAGGCGAATTCGGGCCCGGAGCCGACGAGGTCGTCTACGGTCGGATCGACGTCAAGGCTCCCTCCGAAGAAGCTCCCTCTGAACAAACCGGAGTGCCGCCGACCGGCGGTCCATCGCCGGAGCTTCTTTAGCGCGGATTGCTGCCACGTGAAGGACATCGCCGGCTCCGCCGCTCATTACCTGGGCACCTGCGAGCGGCTCGGGCGATTCAGCGGGGCCATCTTGCTGGCCGCGGGCGGCGACATTGTCTTCTCCGGCGGTTTCGGCATGGCCGACCGGGATCACCGCATCCCCAACCAGCCCCGGACTCGTTTTCGGATCGGCTCGCTGTCCAAGCCGTTCACCGCGATGGCGATACTCCAGTTGAACGCGCGCGGTGAGCTCGATACCGAGCAGCCGTTATCGGACTTCGTGCCGGGATTCCCCGGCGGAGCGCAGATCAGCATCCGCCATCTGCTCGATCACAGCTCGGGGATCCCGGATATCGTCAACGAGGATGAGAGGTGCCTGGTCAGGAAGTGCAGATACTCAACCAAGGAGCTCGTCGAGATCTGTGCCGCGATGCCCCCGTTGTTCAAGCCCGGCGCCGCCAGTCGCTACTCCAATTCGGGCTATATCATCCTCGCTCACGTCATCGAGACGCTGACCGGCATCGGTTATGACCGGTACATTCGGGACAACGTCTTCACGCCGCTGGACATGTCGAGATCCGGAGCCTGGAACGAGCCGGGTGATCCTCCGGATTGCGCGGTCGGCTACTCGATCGATGGCTCCGAGGTGATTCCCGCGGAGGAGCGGGATCCGTCGACCGTGATTGGATGTGGGGGTCTGGAGTCGACGGTCGGCGACCTGTATGCCTGGGACCGTGCGCTCTACACAGACCGGCTGGTGAGCCGGCATCTGATGGAGACGATGGCGGAACGTTCGACAACCGGTTTCGCCTGTGGCTGGCGAGCCTCGGCCATGTTTCAGAGGAGAATCGTCTGGCATGACGGCGGCATCGAGGGCTTCACAGCGGGCCTCTACCGTTTCGTGGATGACCGTGCATGCGTCATTCTTCTGAGCAATCTCGAGCATGCCTGGGAGAGAGAGATCAGCCAGACACTGGCGGCCATCCTGCTGGGCCAACCGTACTCCATACCGGAAGAAAGAGGAGTCGCGGCCATCGAGAGGTCGGCGCTTCCGGATTACGAGGGGACGTACTGGTTTTCTTCCGACTTCGAGGTGTCGATCGCGAGGAAGGACGATCGGCTGTTCTTCAAGGCGACGCGGCAACCGCGGTTCGAGATCTTTCCTGCCGTCAGGGATCGGTTCTTCATGAACTCCTCACCGGCCGAGCTGTCGTTCACGCGGGGCAGGATGGGCGCGGTCACTCTCCTGACCCTTCACCAGTCCGGAGAGCACCTCGTGGGGAAGAAACTCGGAGTCACGAGCTTGACTTGAAGCCGGACTTCGCGTCGTCGGCCGGGGTCGGGCGTTCGGGCTTCGCGGCCTCCGCCTCTCCAGGTCCGTCGGCCGTCGGACTGGGGTCGGGGTCGGTGGGCGCATCCGGGCTCGAGCCGCTTCCCGAGCCGGCCGCGCCGCCGCTGTTGATCAACACCATGGTCCCCTGGATGGTGACGCCGGCCGGACCGATGTCGACGAAGCCGCCGGGGCCCTTCAAGGTGACCTGCATCCCAGCCTCCAGGATCAGCTTCATCCCCGCCTTGATGTGTATCTCCTGCGCCGCCTCGAGCGCGTGATTGCCGCCGACCTTCTCCTGCTGGTCGCCTCCGACGGTCAGGCTCTGCTTCCCGTCCACTTTCTCCTTGCGATCGCCGAGGATGTGCACGTTATCGGCGCCGGAGATCTTCGTCTTCCGGTCCCCCTCGATGGCGGCGGCCACGTTCTTGGCCACCGACTCCTTGATGCCGCCCTTGACGAGGAGGGAGTAGTCCTCGCCGATCAGCTCCTTCTTCCACTTCTCGACCGAGACGTCCCAGCGCCCGCCGTCCTCGTCTCCCTTCCCTATCAGGAGCTTCACGTTCCCGGCGAGGTGCTCCTGCTGGTTTCTCTTCACGTGGATATGGCGGTCCCTGAAGATCAGCTCCTTGTAGTCGCCAAACTTCTGCCCGTCTTTCTCTCCGCCCACGGTCAGGTGCTTGCTGCCGCCCACGCTCTCCATAGAGTCGCTCTTCACCCGGGTGTCGATGTTCCTTTCGGCATGGAGGAAGACCTGCTCCTTGCCCTTCGAGTCGTCGAAACGCCACTCGTTGAACCCGACGCCGCCGAGCGTCGTGTTCGACTTGACCCCGGTCAGCTTGTTGTCGTTCTTGTGCTTCGAGTCCGGGCCGTCGCCGAGGTAAGGCGGCATCTGGTCGGAGTTGTAGACGCTCCCGACGATGATCGGCTGATCCGGGTCCCCTTCCAGGAAATCGACGATCACCTCCTGGCCGATCCTCGGCCAGAAGGAGGCGCCCCAGCGGCGCCCTGCGATCGGCTGCCCGACGCGGACCCAGCACGAGCTGTCGGTGTCGTTTTTCCCCTCCCGGTCCCAATGGAACTGCACCCTGACGCGGCCGTACTTGTCCGTCAATATCTCCGCGCCGGGAGGCCCGACGACGACGGCGGTCTGCGTTCCCCGGACGGTGGGAACGGGAGTGACGCGGGGCGGACGGAAGGGCAGCGCGACCGGGAAGCAGGAGAAGTGGTTCTGATAGGTGAAGCCGCCTTCGCCGGAGCGCACGTCGGCAGCCTCGGAGGCGGTGTGGCCGACCTGGTAGATGACCCATGAACCGTCCCCCTCGAAATGGCGCTCGAGCGTGAACTTGTAGCCCGAGACGATCTGGCGGCAGTTGCTTGCGGCGTGCACGAGGACGCTGCCGGCCGCGTGCCCCTGCATGCGCAGCTCGGCGGTCCGCGCGTTGTCCTTGAAGATCTTCTGGATCTCCGCCGGCTGCTCGCCGCCGCTCTTGTTGATTCCGTCGAAGCGCTGCGCGTACGCGCCGGGGAAATCGTAGAGCTCGAGCGGGGCATTGGCTCCGAGTTTCAGTTTGTGGCTGGACTTGCCTGCGGCGACGGACGCCAGGATGTCCGCCGGGCCTTCGAGGTGCTTGTGAGGCAGCTCGAAGCAGTGGTCCCAGAGCGTCACCTTGCTCGAGCGCAGCTCCTGCGCCTTCTCCCAGGCACTGACGCGGTCCTCCTTTCGGGTCCCTCCCGCGACGGCCTCGAAGATGAGATTGCTCGGGCCCGGAGAAAGATCCGAATGGCTTCCCGGCGTATTCGCGACGACCATCGTGTGACTGCCGTCGCTGTGCTTGAAGAAGTAGTAGATCCCCTCCTCTTCCATCAGCCGGCTCGCGAACGCGAAGTCGGACTCGCGGTACTGCACGCAATAGTCGCGCGGATGGAACGTTCCCTGAATCTCCCAGGTGACGGGGAAACCCTTCAGGACCTTCTTCAGGATGTCGGGAATCGAGAGATGCTGAAAGATCCGGCTCAGCGTTTTCCGGGACAGAAGGAAGGCTTCCGGCACGAGGTCCAGGAGATAGCGCGTGAACGTGGCGTCTCTCGCGCCCTGTGCGACTCTCAGGCAGGCGCCATTAATGAAGCGCTTGGAGCCGCCGGGCAGACTGATCTCGACCGTGACCTTCTGTCCGAGGAGGCCGTCGAAGGGGATCGTCTTGGCGTTCTCGGCGACACACTCGAGTTGAAAAAAGAAGGGCTGGGATATCGCTTCGTGCCCCGAGAAGCCGCTCAGGAGAAGGTCGTCCTTCCCGAGCGGCGTCTTGACGACGAGCCTGCGACCATCCTGCGTGTAGGCCATTCAGCACCTCTCGAACGGGCACGGCAGAGAGATTCTCATCGGAGCTGGGCGCAAGAATACCCCTCCGGGGCTCCACGACCGAGACTCGAGTTCGAGCATCGCATCAGTCGAACTCGTAGCGGAAGTTTCCGCCGTCGCCGATGGTTACGCGCACGCGCGACATCGTCCGGCCCTCGGCCATCCGGGAGAGGAACTCGCCCGACATCTCGGGCAGGACCGTCCGCGTCAGGATGTGGTCCACGTTGCGCGCGCCGCTCTCGACCTCCTTGCAACGCCCCAGGATCTCGTTGATGACGGAATCGTCGTAGCTGAACGAGGCGCCGTGGTTCTCCTGGAGCCGGCTCCCGATCCGACCGAGCTGGAGTTTGATGATCTGCCGCATGACCTTGTCCGAGATGGGGTAGAAGGGGACGATGACCATCCGCCCGAGGAGGGCCGGCTTGAAGATCTTGT
>ODAK010001948.1_pt1 | contig 21944 bp, 10 predicted proteins | sample 1539591 | NCBI WGS metagenome assembly ODAK01 (sample SAMEA3539303, study PRJEB22396) | soil metagenome | biome: tundra; feature: field; material: soil | place: USA | collected 2010-05 | depth 0.15 m | reverse complement strand
CCACGATGCTCGCGCGCGGCGCGCAGTCGCATCAGGCGCTCATGGTCGGGCATCTGACCCCGACCGACCCGGCGTTCGCGCACCGTTTTGCCGCCGCAAAAAATCTGCTTTCGCATCACACCGATTCCGTGACGGCGACGCGGCAGGCTTACAGCGCCGTTTATTCGCTGCTCGACCAGCAGGCGCACTTGTGGGCGTTCGTGGACAACTTCTTTTTGTTCGGCCTGCTCGCGCTCGCCGGCATTCCGTTGATTTTTCTTTTCAAACGCGTGCAATATGCGAAAAAGCCCGCTGCCTCTGCACATTGACTATTGCCAAAATCGTGAAACAATTTCGCGGTCGCCGCGTCAAATGCGATGAATATGAAAAATTCAACCTTGGTCAAAACCGTTTTAATCGCCGCCAGCCTGCCGTTGTTTGCCGGCTGCGTGGAACGTCAGGTGGTCTATCGTGACCGCCCGGTTTATGTGCCGCCGCCAGGCGGAACCGTCGTGGTGGAACAACCGGGCGAACCGCCCCCGCCGCAAGTAGAAGTCATCCCGGTCGCGCCCGATCCAAGATTCATCTGGCTCGGCGGTAGTTGGGAATGGCACGGCCGCTGGGTCTGGCTGGGCGGCCGCTGGGCGCCGAGGCCGCACCCGGGCGCGGTCTGGATGCGTGGTCACTGGGGCATGCGCGGTCACAATCGCGTGTGGATCGGTGCCGGCTGGCGCTGAAAATCAGGCGCAAATTTTGGCGAGCGCGAGCGCGGTGATTTCCCGCGCCCGCTCGTCACTGGCTGCCTCGGCGTAACAACGAAATTCCGGCGCGTTGCCGGACGGGCGCAGGTGGATGATTTCCTCGTCCTGAAAGACAATTCGCAAGCCGTCGGTCCGGTTCAACGTGGCGACAGAACCGGAAATCCCGCCAAACATTTTTTCAATCGCCGCTTTGTCGGCGGCTTCGGAACCGCTGTTGAACCGCGCCAGCATCGCCGCGCTTTTCTCCGTCGCAAAATTTTTCAAACGGTCGCTCGCCGTGAAACGCGCGGGCAGGCTTGCCGCCAGCTCGGAAACTTTTTTCTTCTGCGCCTTGGCCAGCAATAAAATTCCGAGAATGACAATCACTGCGTCGCGCGTCGGCAACGCCCGCAGTTTTTTACCGCCAGATTCAATGCCCGAGTCCAGCAAAAAACCGCCGTTGGCTTCGTAGCCGACCACGCGTTTCGCGCCGCTGGCGGTGGCTTCCATCATCGAGGCCACGACGAACGGCGAGCCGATGCGCGTGCGGCGGATTTCAGGAAACCAGCCGCATTTTTCCACGGCGGTGTTGCAGCTCACCGGCGTGCTGACGGAATCCGCCTCCAGAAATTTCGCGCACAAAATCCCCGCGATGTCGCCGCGCAGCCAGTTCCCGTTTTCATCGCTCACGAGCGGACGGTCACTGTCGCCGTCGGCAGAAACGATGGCGTCAAATTTGCCGGACTTCGCCCAATCCGCCGCGAGTTGCACGTCTTCGGGCCGAATCGCCTCGGTGTCCACCGGAATGAATTTTTCGGAACGACCGAGCGGCGTCACTTCCGCTCCCAAGTGGGAAAGAATCTTCACCAGCACATCGCGCCCGACGGCGGAGTGTTGATAAACGCCAACGCACAAGCCTTTCAGCGCATCGTGCTCGAAAAAATTCAGATAGCGCATGGCGTAATTTTCCCCGGCTTCGGGCGACACTTCATGCGGAGCGCCGGTCGCCGACCCGGCGCGTTGATGGGTGGATTTGCTCCGTGCCGGGTCGGAGACCGGCGTTCCAAAATTTCCATCCGCACCGAACAGCATGTCTTCCAACTCGACGATCTGGCTGCTCATGCCCTTCTCGTCGGTCTTCAAAACTTCCCCGGCACATTTGTTGAACTTGATGCCGTTGCGGTCGTCGGGAATATGGCTGCCGGTGACCATGATGGATGGAATTGCGTGCTCGAACCCAAACAACGCGACGGCGGGCGACGGAATTTTCCCGCAGTTGATGGCGCGATAACCCAGGTCATCCGCCGCGCGGCAGACGGCTTCCATCACCCGGCTGGTGCTGGGCCGGAAATCGCCGCCGACGGCAACGCGCTCGCCCGCGCGCTTGATTTCGCCAATGGATTCAAGGTATTGCAGAAAACCTTTGGCATAAGTGTAGCAAACCGAATCGGTCATCGCGGCCGCCAGCCCGCGCGCACCGCTCGTGCCAAACGCCACGCCACTGCACGCCATGAGTTCTTGGATGGAAATTTTCATTCGCTCGTTTCTAAAATTTTATTTGTGGCAAACAAACCGGATAATCATCCGCTCATCTGCGGCTTCTTCTCCCTCTCCCCGCCCAAACGGGGAGAGGGTTGGGGTGAGGGGATTTTAATTTCAAAATCATTGGCCTCCTCTCCCCGGCCCTCTCCTCGCTGAGGAGAGGGAGAAGAAGGCGCGCCGTGAAATGTGGACAGGCGTGGCCGCATGATTGATTTCTTAAAATTATTTTGCCGCGTCAGTCTTCGCCTTTTCGTCGTAGAAACTTTTCAGCACGGTGAAGGCTTTTTTCTTTTCGCCGTTGTGGCCGATGACGCCCTTGAGGTTCCAGCCATCCTGAATTCCCGTCAACTGCCGGCGCGGCGAACGGAAGTCGCACAAAATCCACGGCGTGCAGCCGGCGAAGCCTGGAATTTTTCCCAGCATCGGCAAAGTGCGTTGGAAAACATCCGCCTGATATTCCTCGCTGAATCGCGTCAACGCATCCGCGTGGAAACCCTGCTTGGCATCCGCGCCGAATTCACTGATAAACACCGGCTTATTGTATTTGATGCTCCAGTGGATACGATCAATCTTTTCCGGCAGCCCGTCATACCAGCCTGTGTATTGATTGAAGCAGCACAAGTCGGTGAACTCGCCGAACGGATCGTCCACAATTTTGTGCAACTGATCGTTTGGATCGGAATGAACTTCCATCGCCGCCGAAATCAGCCGCGAGCCGTCGAGCGCCCGCGCCTCGTCCACCAGCGCTTTCAAAAATTTCGTGCGCGTCTCACCCACCGGCGTTTCGTTGGCGACCGACCACATGATCACGCTTGCGCGATTTTGGTCGCGCGCGATCAAGCTGTTCAATTGTGCTTTGGCGTTCGCCAAAGTCTCCGCGTTCGTCCACTGAATCGTCCAATAAACCGGAATTTCCTCCCAGACCATGATGCCCATCTCATCCGCGAGCCGCGCCATGTGCTCGTTGTGCGGATAGTGCGCGAGCCGGACAAAATTACAGTTCAACTCCTTTGCCCAATCAAGCAGCTGTTTGGCGTCGGCCTCGGACCAGGCGCGTCCGCCGCGCAGCGGATTTTCCTCGTGAATGCAGATGCCGCGCAGAAAAACCTTGTGGCCATTGAGCAAAACATCGGTGCCTCTCGTGGCAATGCTGCGAAAGCCGACGCGGTCTTTCAACTGATCGTCGCCGCTGGAAATCTCCACAGCGTTCAATGCCGGTGATTCCGGCGACCAAAGCGCGAGGTTCGGAGTGGAAAGTTCAAACCGCGCGATGCCATCAGCACCGGCCTTCATTTCGGCGGCGATTTTGAGCGCCGGAAAAGAAATGTTTACCGTCTGTTCCTTCTGCGCACCGTCGAGCTGGACATTGGCTTCAATCGTGTTGGTCGTGCCCGCCTTGAGGCGTGCGCTGAAGTTGGAGATGAACGTCGCGGGCGTTTCCACGAGCAGCACATCGCGCGTTAGGCCGCCGTAATTCCACCAGTCCGTGTTGACTGTCGGCACGGCTTCGGCGTGGCGGTAGTTGTTCACGCGGACGACGAGCGAATTGTTCGTTGCCTTTGCCAGCTTGGTGATTTCATAAGCGAATGGCGTGAAACCGCCGATGTGTTTGCCCAGCTTTTTGCCGTTGAGATAAACGTCCGCCTCGTAATTCGCCGCGCCGAAATAAACGAACAGCCGATGAGCAGGCGCGGATTTTTTCACGTCGAACTTGGTGCGATACCAGACCGAGCCTTCGTAGAAAAAAAGCTTTTCGTCCTGCGAATTCCAGTCGCCCGGCACGTTCAATGTCGGGCTGGTGTCGAAGTTGTATTCAACGAGTTCGGTCTTGTCCTTGGCCTGATGGTCGAGCGCAAAGCCGCCGCTGATCTTCGCGCCCGCATCGTAAGGCTGGCGGCGATAGTCAAAATAACCCGTGTCATACGGGTCCACGATGACGTTCCATTTGCCATTCAGGCTCCTCGGCTGCCGCGCAAAGACGTCGGCGATGACCACTTCGCTGCGCGCCGCGCCCGCAGCAACCGCAGTTGCCACGCAAAAGATCAGGAGGAATTTTTTCATGCGATATGATTTTGAACCCGCCCAAGTTAGCGCATCTGCAAAACCGAAGGAACAAATTTTCAACAACTGCCCGGTTTAAAAAAATTTAACCGCAGAGAGCGCAAAGAACGCATAAATCAAAAAGGTGGCTCGCGGTTGGATCAGTTTGCTTCCCCTCTTTGCGCTCTTTGCGTTCTTTGCGGTTAAATTAATTCCTTTGCGCCTTTGCGCCGTTGCGTGAAACATTCCGCTGTGCAAGCGCGTTTTCTCCTCGGCCCCGCCGGCAGCGGCAAGACCTTCCGATGTGTTGCCGAGGTCCGTGCCGCTCTGCGCACCGCGCCCGATGGCCCGCCGCTGATTTTGCTCGCGCCAAAGCAGGCCACTTTCCAGCTCGAACGCCAGTTGCTCGACGGCGACGAAATTTTCGGCTTCACGCGGCTGAACATTTTTTCCTTCGACCGCCTGGCAAAATTTATTTTTGAAAAGCTGAACCTTGCGCCGCCAAAATTCTTGTCTGCTGAAGGCCGGCTCATGGTGCTGCGCGCTTTGCTGCTGCGGCACGCGGACGAATTGAAACTGTTTCGCAACAGCGCCCGCCGCGCCGGTTTCGCGCAGGAACTCGGCATCCTGCTCGCCGAATTGCAGCAGCACCAATTCACGCCCGCCAAGTTGCGCGGACTCGCCGCCGAAGACAATCTGCGCCGCGAACTCCGCGACAAGCTTCACGACCTCGCGCTGTTGTCAGAAAAATACGCGGACTGGCTGCGCGAACACGAGTTGCAGGACGCGAACAACTTGCTTGATTTCGCCACCGCCGCGCTGAGGGGCGAATTCAAAATTCAAAATTCAAAATTCAAAATTGAAGCTCTCTGGCTTGATGGTTTTGCCGAAATGACGCCGCAGGAACTCGCCTTGCTCACCGCCGTCGTCCCGTTGTGCGAAAGCGCCACGCTCGCCTTCTGCCTCGAAACCGAGCCGACACCCGCCGCGTCGTGGCTCTCCATCTGGTCAGCCATCGGCAAAACATTCCAGCAATGCCGCACGCAAATCGCCAATCTGCCCGGCTGCGAAGTTGCTACCGAAATTCTCCAGCGCATGCCGGGTAAAAATCGCTTCGCTGAAAATTCCCCGCTGGCGGAACTGGAGGCGGGCTGGTCGCTGCCCAATCATGCAACGGAACGCCGAGCACCAGCTCGGCTCGAATCGAAACTTGCCGAGCTGGTGCTCGGCGCTCCAGCCACCATCCGCCTCATTGCTTGCTCCAATCCCGAGGCCGAGGCGACATTCGCCGCGCGCGAGGTCCTAAAATTTGTCCGCGCCGGAAACCGTTTCCGCGATTGCGCCGTTCTCGTCCGTCAGCTTGATGGCTATCACAAACCGCTCGCGCGGATTTTCCGCCGCTACGGGATTCCGTTCTTTCTTGACCGCCGCGAGAGCGTCGCGCATCACCCGCTGGCCGAACTCACGCGCCACACGCTCCGCACCGTCGCATTCGACTGGCAGAACGACGACTGGTTCGCCGCGCTCAAATCAGGCTTTTCGCCTGTGGCCGAAACGGAGATTGACCGGCTGGAAAACGCCGCGCTCGAATTCGGCTGGCGCGGCAAAAAATGGCGCGAGCCGGTGCCGGATGAGGACTGCGAACGCCTGCGCGAACTCATTTTCCCGCCGTTTGAAAATTTCCACGTTCAGCTCGCGAACATTAATTTCAAGCCGACTGGCGCAAAGCTTGCCGAAGTTTTGCGCGAACTCTGGAGCGATTTGAAAGTCGAGCCAACGTTGGAAGGCTGGACCCTCAATGAAGACAGCCCAGCACGCATCACGCATCACACCTCGCCCCACCAAACAGTTTTTGAGCAGATGAATTCGTGGCTCGAAAATCTTGCGCTGGCGTTTCCGCGCGAACCGCTGCCGCTGCGCGACTGGCTGCCGATTCTCGAAGCGGGCCTGGCCAGTCTGACCGTCGGCGTGATTCCGCCGGCGTTGGACGAAGTGCTGGTCGGTGCGATTGACCGGGCGCGGAATCCAGATCTGAAATTCGCGCTCTTGCTGGGCGTGAACGAATCGGTTTTCCCCGCCACGCCGGCTGCGCCGGTGATTTTGACCAGCTCAGACCGCGACGAATTGGAGAAGCAAAACGTCGCGCTCGGCGCAAACCTCTTCGACCAGATTTCCCGCGAGCGGTATCTCGGCTACATCGCCTGCACACGCGCGAACGAAAAACTGGCGCTCACCTTTTCGCGCCAGACCGCCGAGGGCAAGACGCTTAATCCGTCGCCCTTCGTCGCGCAGTTGCAACGGATGTTTACGCAACTTGAAGTGGAAGATCTTTCTACCGATCTAGACTGGCGCGAAGCCGAGCACGCGAATGAACTCATCGCGCCGCTCGCGGAAATTCAAAATTCCATAGCGGCGAGGCTCAAATCCACGGAAAGCATGAGCCTCCTCACGTCGGCTGCTACGAATGAAGAGTGGCGCGAACTGCTCAATCTTCCCGCGCTCAAATTCCTCGCGGAAAAACTCGCTGCGTTGCGTGAGCCGGATGAAAAGGAAAACCTTTCGCCCGCACTGGCGGAAAAAATTTACGGGCCGGTCTTGCGGTCCTCCGTGAGCCGGCTGGAGGAATTCGCGCAATGTCCGTTCAAGTTTTTTGTGCGCTCCGGCCTGCACGCGAACGAGCGCAAGGTTTTCGAGCTGGATGCGCGGGAGCGCGGCAATTTCCAACATGACGTGCTGAAAATTTTTCACGAGCAGTTGCAGACGGAAGGCCACCGCTGGCGTGATCTGGAACCGATCGAAGCGCGCGAACGGATCAGCCAAATCGCCGCCTCGCAGATGGAATCTTTTCGTGACGGCCTGTTCCGCGATTCAGCGGAAACTATTTTTGCCGCGCGAGCGCTGGCGGCGAGGTTGCAGGATTTTGTCGAGGTCATCGTCGGCTGGATGCGCGGGCAATATGAGTTTGATCCGGCGGCGGCGGAGCTTGGTTTCGGCGGCAAGGACGACCGCGCACCGGCCTGGGAAATGGATCTCGGCGGCGGTGACAAACTGGCGTTGCAAGGCCGCATTGACCGCGTGGATTTGTGGCGCGACGCGGCCAGCGACACAGCGCTGGCGGTGGTGACGGATTACAAGTCCGGCGGCAAGAAGCTGGATTCGCTGCTGGTGCAAAACGGAATCCAATTGCAGTTGCTCGCGTATCTTGGCGCGCTGCGGCACTGGAAAAACCCGCGCGCCGATTTTGGCGCGGACAAAATCATTCCCGCCGGCGCGTTTTATGTGAACCTGCGCGGCGATTTCAAAGGTGGCGGCTCGCGCGCGGAAGTTTTAGACGACGTTGAGGCGAAGAAATTGGCATATCGCCACAACGGACGTTTCAACGCGGGCGAGTTGCGGAAGTTTGACCGGCGCACGGACGCGAGCAAAGGCGACCAGTTCAATTTTCGTTTGAACAAGGGCGGCGATTTGCCGTCCAATTCAACCGAAGCAATTTCTTGCAAGGAATTCACCGCCTTGCTCGACCAAGTGGAGGAGCAATTGCGGTCGCTCGGCGAACAGATTTTTTCCGGCGCGGCGGCGGTTGACCCGTATCGCAAAGGCACGCAGACGCCGTGCGAGTATTGCGATTATCGCGCGGCGTGCCGGATTGACGAGTGGACGCACGAATGGCGGGTATTGCGCGCGGCAAAGGACGAATCCTCGTCGTCTTCGACGTCCTCGTAATCGAAAATTCGAGGACGAGAACGAGAACGAGAACGAATAATATGAAATTCAAAAACACTTTGAACATAGCCAGTCTCGCCATACTTTTGGCAACAACCGGCTGCAACGCCGGGCCGACGAACAGCCCGGCGGCCAGAAACAATTCAACTAACACAACCATGAAATTCCCGCTCCAACGAACCGAAGAAGAATGGCGAAAGATACTGACGCCCGAACAATATCATGTCCTGCGCGAGGCGGGCACGGAGCGGCCGTTCACCGGCAAATACTGGAACAGCAAAGAGCCGGGCGTGTATCGCTGTGCGGCGTGCGGGGAGATTCTGTTCAAGTCGGACGACAAGTTTGATTCCGGCTGCGGCTGGCCGAGCTTTTCAGAAATCGCGGCGCAGGGAAAGGTCATCGCCCGTGACGACAACAGTCTGGGCATGCACCGCACGGAGGTGTTGTGCGCAAATTGCGGCAGCCACCTCGGCCACGTTTTTGACGACGGCCCGAAGCCGACCGGCCAGCGTTATTGCATCAATTCCGCCTCGATTGATTTTGGTGATGGGACGAATATGCCGCCGTGGAAGTCGGCGGAGAAGAAGTAGGACAGGCGTCGCGCCTGTCTCAAATTGAAAGCCCCGGCAGAAATTTTACCATCAAAAGATGGAGACAGGCGCGACGCCTGTCCTACTTTCTTGCATTGGCCGCCGCGCGGAAAATCCGCAGCAGGCCGTAGTCGTATTTTTCGCCGAGCAGTTCCCGCGCGCCAACGATGTTGCCCCAGCCGGTGCGCTTAAATGCGGCGGCGATTTCCGCCTGCGCCTCGGCGTTGATGAGCTGCGCCAGATCAATCGCCTCGCCCGCTTCAATCGCGGTGGCGAGATGCCCGTAGATTGTGCCGACGACCAGTCCGCGATTGCTTGCGATTTGCGCCGGGGAGTCGCCTGCGCGAAAACGGCGGAGCGTTTCGCGCGCGGTGTCGCCCAGGCTGGAACGTTGCGCCACGGGGACGACGAAGGAATCTTCCGCAAAAATCTGGCGTGGATTCGTCGCCAGATGCAGGGCGATTTCATTGAGAAAAACTTCGCCAAACTCGCGCAGTTTCTTTTCGCCGACGCCGCTGATGCGGGCGAAGTCGCGTTCGCTTTCTGGATAATTCCGCGCCATCTGCCGCAGCGCCACGTCGGAGAAAACGATGTAGGCGGGCACGTCGCGTTCGTCGGCGAGCCGCTTGCGCAGTTCGCGCAGACGCTCGAACAAAACTTCGTCGCAGGTGATTTCGCCGACGTGATGGACTTTCGTTTCCGGTGCGGTGACGGGCTTGGTGAGCGTCACTTTCGCGCGCTGCTTGAGGACGGCGGCCCCGGCGTTGGTCAGTTCCAGCACGCTGAATTTTTCCGTGGTCTGCCGGAGGAAACCGAGGCGCACGAGTTCGCGCCCAATCGCTGCCCATTCGGGCCGGCTGTGTTCCTTTCCAATGCCGTAGGTGGAAAGCTGCGCGTTATCCCACTTGCGGATTTTTTCCGTGTCCGCGCCGGTGAGGACTTCGACAATGTGGTTCAGGCCGACGCTAAAACCGTTTTTCTCGCGGATGCGATAGACGCAGGAGAGAAATTTCTGCGCGGCGAGCGTGCCGTCAAACGTGGCGCGCGGCGAAAGACAATTATCACACGCGCCACAGTTCGTAGTGGCACAGGCATCTTGCCTGTAAGTTTTGATTTGCGCGCTGGAACTCACAGGCGAGACGCCTGTGCCACTAAAATCTTCGCCGAAATACGCCAGCAGTTCCGCGCGGCGACAGTTTGCGCACTCGGCGTAGTGAACCATCTGCTGCAATTGTTCACGGGCGATCTGCCGTTCCTGCGGGTTCGTTTTTTCGTCAATGAACGTCGTCTGTTTCACCACGTCGCCCGCGCTGAAGAGCAGCACGCATTCGCCCGGCAGGCCGTCGCGCCCGGCCCGTCCGGTTTCCTGATAATATCCCTCGATGTTTTTCGGCAGGTCATAATGGACGACGAAGCGGACGTTCGGTTTGTTAATGCCCATGCCGAAGGCGATGGTCGCGCAAACCACGCGGATGTTGTCGCGTAAAAAAAGTTCCTGGTGCTCGCTGCGTTCCTTCGGCGCGAGGCCGGCGTGATAGGGACGCGCCTTCACGCCGTCTTCGGTTAGATTCGCGGCCACCCGCTCGGTGGATTTGCGCGACATGCAATAAACGATGCCGCTTTCCTTCGGACGCGAACGGAGAAAGTCCAGCAGTTGATCGTAAGATTTGTTTTTGGCGATGACGCGGTAGGTCAGATTGGGACGATTGAAGCTGGCGACGTAACATTTCGGCTCGCGCAATTTCAAATGGTTGACGATGTCTTCGCGCACGCGGCCCGTGGCGGTGGCGGTGAGCGCCATGAACGGCGCTTTGGGAAACAGTTCCCGCAACTGCGCGAGCTGGCGGTATTCGGGGCGGAAGTCATGGCCCCATTCGCTGATGCAATGCGCCTCGTCCACGGCGATGAGCTGGACGTTCCAGCGTTTCAAGTCTTCGAGAAAACCGGACAACAGCAGCCGCTCTGGCGCGACGTAGAGCAGACTAAATTTGCCGGTGTGCAATCCGCGCAGACGTTCGCGGCTTTCGCCCGCCGCGAGCGACGAGTTCAAAAAAGTTGCCGGCACGCCGGCGGCTTGCAGCGCGTCCACCTGATCTTTCATCAAGGCGATGAGCGGCGAAACCACCACGGTGAGGCCGTCGCGCGCGAGGGCGGGAAGCTGGAAGCAAAGCGATTTGCCGCCGCCGGTCGGCAGCAGGGCGAAGACGTCCCTTCCCGCGAGCGAGTCGCGGATGATTTCCTCCTGCAACGGACGGAACGAAGTGAAACCGAAGTATTGCTTCAGCAGCGGGAGCAGTTCTGGGGCTGTGGATTTCACTGTCTTAAAAATAAGACGGGCGGATGGCGTGTCGAGAAAATTGGAGCGCGGGTGCGGTAGTGGCACGGGCGTCCCGCCCGTGTGTTTCTGTTTGCGCCGTGTATTTACGCCCACTAGGAACGCACGGGCGGGACGTCCGTGCCACTATGCTCCGCGCTCCGTCAGAATTTTTCCGCGTCAATCGCTTTGAGATTGGCCGGTGCGTTGACTTCCTTCAACTCGCCGCCGCCGCCGGCTTCCGCTTCGTTGTGGATGATCTTGCCGCGTGTGCCAAAGGATTTCACGGCGTCAATCAAGCGCGCGTCCACGGCATCGCGGTGTAATGAGCAGCCAGCTTGCGCGAGGACATTGGAAAGCGCGGTCGCGGCGGACTCGATGGTCACGTTCGTCCGCGGTGCGACGGTGAAGCTTGTCGCAAACGTCGGCGCGTTTTCGCCAATGCCAAAATCTTCCACGACGACGGCGCGACCGTCGAGCTTACCGTCTTTGTTCGCATCAGCCAAATTGTCTTTTTGAAAAACATGGTCGGTCGCCTTGAATTCGCCGACGAAGTGCGAACCGGAGTTAGGCCCGGCGATGAAATAATTTCCGACGGCATCCAGAAAATGATCCGCTCCCGAATGCCCGCCCACGAGGCCGCAGACGCCCCAGTTGTAAACCACGTTGTTGATATACTGGATGCGGCCTTTCGCCTTGGGATTGCGGCTCTGGTTGTTGATCCAGAGGTTGTGCGTGTAGGTGATGTTGGTCACGGAATCGGAGAGCGAGCCGAAGCGTTGCGGGTCCACGCCTTCGCCGATGATGCAGTTCTGAAACGTAATGTCGTGGCTGCCCTGCGTGACGCCAAGACAATCCCAGCGTCCCCACTCGATGCTGCAATGGTCAAAAATCATGTCGCTGCCGCTGGAAAGATTCACGGAACATTTTCCCCGGTCACCAGCGATGCCTGCGCGGAAGCGCAGGTAGCGGACGATGACATTATTTTGTCCGCTGAAGGAAACGGAGCGTCCGTAAAGCATGATGCCGTCGCCGGGCGCGGTCTGGCCGAGGATGGAAACGTCGCTGCTGACGGCGACGTTTGCTTTCAACCGGATGATGCCGCCGACATCGAAGACGACGGTGCGGTGCGATTTGCTAACCGCGTCGCGAAATGAGCCTGCGCCGGAATCGTCGAGGGTGGTGACGTGAACTGTTTCCCCGCCATTGCCGCCGCTGGTGAACTGGCCGAATCCTTCAGCGCCGGGAAAGGCGAGCGTCTCTTTTCGCTCCGCCGCGCTCATGAGCGGGGTCAAACCCAGCAGCAGCAAGGGAAGGGCTGTGATTTTCATCGCGGTCAAAGTAGGACAGACGTCGCGCCTGTCTCTATTTTTCAAGTAAAAGCGGTATAAAAAATTTCGACACAGGCGCGACGCCTGTCCTACATCAATGGTATTCCTGCACGGTCTTCACCTCGTAGCCGGATTTTTTCAGCGCAGCGATGCCGCGCGCGGCGGCCTGGGCGCTGGAGATCGTCGTCATGATCGGCGTGCCGGTATAGACGGCGGTGGTGCGGATTTTGATTTCGTCGGCGCGCGGCGTCGCGCCGCTGGGCGTATTGATGACGAGTTGAAGCTGCTTGTTTTTGAGCAGGTCAATCGCGTTGGGACGGCCCTCGGACAGTTTGAAAATGCGTTCCACTTTCAGCCCGGCCTTTTCCAAAGTCGTCGCGGTGCCGCCGGTGGCGACCAGTTCAAAGCCGAGTTCAACAAATTGTCTGGCGACCTCGGCGATTTTCTTTTTGTGCGCGTCGCTGACACTGATGAAAATTTTCCCACCAAGCGGCAGCGGCGAACCGGCGGCCATCTGCGATTTCGCATAGGCAATGCCCCGGTCGGCGTCGAGGCCCATGACTTCGCCGGTGGAACGCATTTCCGGCGAGAGCAAAATGTCCTGGCCGTGAAAGCGGTTGAACGGGAAAACCGATTCCTTCACCGCCCAATACTTCGGCCAGATTTCCTCGGTGAAATTCAGTTCCTTCAAGGTTTTCCCGGCCATGACTTTGGCGGCGAGCTTGGCGAGCGGAAAGCCGATGGCCTTGCTCACGAACGGCACGGTGCGCGAGGCGCGCGGGTTCACTTCGAGGACGTAAACCGTGTCGCCTTTCACCGCGTATTGCACATTCATCAGGCCGATGACTTGCAGTTCGCGCGCCATCGCGTGCGTGTATTCGCGGATGGTGGCGATGACTTTTTTGGAAAGCGTGTGCGGCGGCAGCACCATCGCGGCGTCGCCGGAATGAACGCCGGCAAACTCGATGTGCTCCAGCATCGCACCGATCACGATGGTGCCTTCACTGGATGTTGGATGTTGGATGTTGGATGTTGGATGTTTTCCATTTTCAAACAAACCCACGTCCGCGATGCAATCCACGTCCACTTCCGTGGCGTCTTCCAGAAATTTGTCCACCAGCACCGGGCGTTCGGGCGACGCTTCGACGGCGAACTTCATATAGTGCGACAGTTCGCTGTCCGAATAAACAATCTGCATCGCGCGACCACCGAGCACGAAGCTGGGCCGCACCAGCACGGGATAGCCAAGTTTCTTGGACGCTTCGAGTGCTTCCTCGACGTTGGTGGCCAGGCCGTTCGGCGGCTGCGGAATGTCCAGCTTGCGCAGCATCGCGGCGAAAAGTTTTCTGTCCTCGGCGATCTCGATGCTCTGCGGCGAGGTGCCGATGATGTTGACGCCGTTTTTCTGCAAACCGAGTGCGAGGTTCAGCGGCGTCTGGCCCCCGAACTGCGCGATGGCGCCCCAGCACTTTTCGCGTTCGTAAATGTGCAACACGTCTTCCAGCGTGAGCGGCTCAAAAAACAGTTTGTCGCTGGTGTCGTAATCGGTCGAAACCGTTTCGGGATTCGAATTCACCATGATGGTTTCAAAGCCGTCTTCTTTGAGCGCAAACGCGGCGTGAACACAGCAATAATCAAATTCAATGCCCTGCCCGATGCGGTTGGGGCCGCCACCGAGAATCATCACTTTTTTCTTGGGCGAATCAGGTTTCACCTCGTCGTCGCCCCGGTCGTAGGTGGAATAATAATACGGCGTGTAAGCCTCAAACTCGGCGGCGCAGGTGTCCACGAGCCGGTAACTGGGCACGAGGCCGATGCGTTTGCGCTCGGCGCGGATGGCGTCCTCGGTCGTGCCGGTGAGATGCGCGATCTGCCGGTCGGAAAATCCGAGCGACTTGGCCTGGGCGAGTTTTTCAGCATTCATGCGTTACGGAGAAAATATATCCTGTAAAGCAAACCGCAAACGAACGCCAGTGTCGAGCAGGAATGGAACGCGTGTCGTGTAGTTTTCAAAAGGAGACTTTTGTGTGCGAGCAAAAGGAGACTTTTCCCGAATGACAGGGCATTGGAATAGCAAAGGGAAATGGATTTTTCGCTTTGAAGCTGGCACCGGCAGGGCATGCCGGGCCGCGTAAAGCGGCCCAGCCTGCCGTTTGCCAGGCTTCGATCGGCGCTCAGGTTGCGTCCCCGCAAAGCGTTATCCTCCGCCGAAGCGGCCAAGGATTGTATAGATTGAAACCATGCTGGCAACAGGGTCAAAGCAATATTCTCCTTTTGATCGCACAGACCTGTCTCCTTTTGATCGCACCACGACAGCAGGAATGGAACGCGGAGCAATGCCCACACGGAAAAGCACGACCCGATGGGCGGGTGCGGTGAAAACGGTGGTTGAAGTCCTTGGCGGTCCGGATCGTCTCTGAAGATCGGCTCGCGGCGACCACAACAGTCTGCTCGCGATCCTAATCGGAGTTCATCATATGGCAGATCGCCCCCGGATGCTGCACCTCAATTTGCGTGCCAAGCAGCCGTGCCGCCACCCTGCGGCCTCAAGGTCAACCGCTCACGCCAATGGGTGACCACGCTGCTGGACTCAACCACCCATCCGCCAGCCGCACTGAGCCCACTCTATTACCGTCAATTGGCCATGGACCTGACGCTGTGCAACTCAAAAATCACTGTATCGCGAAACTTTTTCTATATGGCCACCCATACGGTGTTGCCGTTGGCGGTGTTTTCTTTTTCGCCACACCTAAGGAGCCGATAGGACCACCCAAATGAGGGACATGTGGGAGGCCGGTAAAGGTAATACTCGCTACGCCCCATGGAGGCAGAATGGGCACATGCTGGTTGCCGGTAGCTGGTCCTCCGTTGTTACCATTCGAGCTGACGAACTCACGACCGACTTCCGCCGACTGGGAACAATCTTCATCGGGGCGTCCTCCCAGTTCCCTCCATTGATCGTCGGTCCAGTCGCTCAATCCAGAATAGGCAGACAAATAGGAGCCAATCAAACCACAAGGCGGGGTGCCTGCTTGGCCTGTGCTGCCTCCGTTAGGTGGGCCTGTGCTGCCTCCGTTAGGATTATTGAACCCAGCCTTGCAGTCATCTCCGCCCCAGTCCGGGTCGCCGTAATTCTGGCCTGTGTAACCCCACACCCAGGGCTCGGCTTTGCAATTACACAGCGTTGTGTCAAGATTATTGTAAAAGTTTTGCTCGGCGGATCGGTCGGCCTCAATTTGGGCCGATGTCTTCCCTTTCGTTGAAGTCGTCTCGTGCAGCAGGTGCCAAAGCTGACATTTTTGATATCGCTCCTCACACCACGCTGCACCAAGGTCTTCGACGGGCAGGGCTTGGCCTTTGTTATACACAAGACCCATCGGATCGGTCGCTGTAAGCGGCGCGTTGGCCACGTAGGCGTAACCATTGCCGAGAGCATGTTTATCACCCCAAATACCAATCTTATCGCGTGTGATGAAACGTCCGGCGGCGGGGTCGAGATAGCGGGTGCGGTAATAGTAAAGGCCGGTTTCCGCATCGTAGCGGCGGCCGGTGAAGAGAGTCGCATTCGTGATCTGTGTCGCGGCGATTACCGTTCTTGCGGCATTCAAGAAGGTCGGCCGGCCATAATCATCGTAGCGGTATTGTTCGACGACGCTGCCCGTTGCGTCGGTTACTTTGAGGATGCTGCCCAAGTCATCGGCGTGGAAGAAGTATCGCTGGCCACCACGGTCCATTGTCAATTGATCATCAATGCCGTTGCCATAGACATAAGTAGCGACGGTCGTATTGGTGTTGTCCTGTTCTTCGATCTCCTGCCAGCCGGCGTAATAATAACGGCTCGTTCCGGTGGTTCCTGATTTTTCAATGCGGCGACCAAAACAGTCATACTTGAAAGTCATCGCCACACCCGAAGTGGAATTGCTGAAGGAAACAAGCCGGTTCAGGTAATCATAAACGAACTGCTGCGGGCCGGCACTGGTCAAGTTGCCATCGGCGTCGTAGGTGCGGGCATCGAACGGCGTGGTAGTGTATTGGTTCATGGCCCGGTCGTTGACCGGGGCCAGAGTATAAGTCCCGGCATTCGTCCCGCCAGTGACATGGAGACGATTTCCCACGCCGTCCAGACTGTAGGAATTGGTCGGACCGACCACGGCGGTGGCGGATAAAGTGAGGCGGTTCACCGAGTCATAGCTGAACGAGCGGGCATCCAGCGCCGGAGCCAGCAGGTCATTCATGGCGGTCTGATTGTTGGCGGCATCCCAGGCATAGGCGCGGGATTCAATATTCGTGCCGGTGGCAATGAAGACACACGTGTGGTTGGTCAGGCGGCGAATGCCGTCGTAGCTATAAGTCGCGCGCGTGCCGTTGCCGTAATCGCGACGCTGGACGCGGCTCGGGCCGTAGTAACTGTAGTTGGCAATGAGGCCGGCGGAATTGGTAACCATTTGCAGGCGGTTCAACGAGTCGTAGATGGAATTGACGATGTGCCCGCCGGGATAGTAGCAGGCGAGACGGTTGCCGACAGCGTCGTAAGCGGAAGACACCGTCTGGGCCGTCGCGCCCGAGGAAACCACATCCTGGGTTTCGGTGGTGACGTGTGACAGCGAATCGTAGCTCCGCGTTACGTCGGAGTCGTCGTTCTGGTGGCCGACGAACCTGGAAAGGCCGTCAAATTCGTAATTCTCGTAAGTCGTGCCCGAGACGCCGGAGGCGCGGGCGATGGTTCTGTAGTCTGCCCGGTTGTCCAGGTCATAGTAGGTGTTCACGAAGTTGCCGTTGGCGTCAGTCGTGTTGATGGGGTTGTGATGCACATCGTAAACCGTGCCGTTGGTGGTTCCATCCGCGAACACGGTTCCGGTCAGACGGTTGAGCGAATCATAAACGTAAGTTGTCGCGTTGATGTTGTTGTCGGTCTGAGCTGTGAGGCGGGAATTGTCGTCAAAATCTTGACGAGTGGCGATGGTTCCGGCAGGTGTGCCGCTGCCCAGTCCGTTACTTGTGAGGTAGCGTGTTTGACCGGTGCGGCGGTTCAGTCCGTCGTAGGCGTAGCGCATCACATTGCCGCGACCATCCGTGGTCTTGACCTGGTTGTTGCGTGAATCGTAGGCATAATGGTTGGTGTTGCCGATGTTGTCCACCGTCTGGATCAACCGGTCAACGCCGTCAAACGTGTTGGTGGTCTGGAAAGTCTGGGACGGACTGCCCAGGTCGGACACATCCACTTCGGTGGTCTGGGTGACATTGTTGTTGGCATCGTAAGTGTAAGTGACCGTGTTGGACTTGGAGTCGGTGACCACACTGATGCGGTTGGCGGTGTCGCAGAGCGTGACGGTTATATTTGTGTTGGCGTCCGTGTTGGTCAGGACTTGGGAATTGGCGCTGTAGGCGATGCTGGTGATGGCGTGTCCGCTGCCGATGTTGGTTTGCGTCGTGGGATCAAAGAACGCCGCGTCGGACACGATTCGCCGGTCTTCCGCGTCGTAGGTGTAAGTCATTGCCGACAGCCGGACATTGCCGGCACTTCCGCTCAAGTCCACCAGTTCGCCGTCCAACTCGGTGGCCACCGCATTCCTGTTGGCGTCATAGTGAGTAGTGGTCACATTTCCCATGGCATCGGTGGAGTTCGTCTGGCGGTCATAACCGTCATAGGCGTAGGTGGTGATTCTGGGGGTTGACTCGATGCCTTGGGATTTGCTGACCAAGTTTCCGTCGCCGTCGTAGTCAAATTCGGTGGTGGACTGGTCCGGATCGGTCGGTGCCAGAATTTGCTGATAAGCGAGGTCGCGCTCGTCGTAAAGGATACTCACGGTGTTATTGGTTTGCAGGCCACTGGTGGCGACGCCGGAGCGGGTGAGCGTGCGATTGCCGTTGGCGTCATACTGGTAGGCGGTGGTGATAAAATGATTGGTGCTGACTTGCTGCGCCGTGGCGAGCGGCGCGTCAAGAATATCAAACATGTTGGTGGTCGTTAAATTCGGCAGGGTGGCAATGAGGTTCCCGCCGTCGTCAATGTTCTGGACGTCCATGCGAACGGCATCGTTGTTGGCATCATAGAAATAGGAGCGCTGATAACGAACCAGCCCGTTGGTGGTGGAAATGGCCCGGGAGAAATCGCGGACGACCTGGTTGAGCTGGTTTACTATGTTGGTCACATCATTGCCGCGCGGGTCAACGGTGCGGACTATGTTGCCCACGGCGTCGTATTCATAGCGGTTGGTGAGGTTGAAGCCGCCGGAATCAATAATGCTCTGCTGGAGATAGCCCGTCTGCGGCCCGCTGCTATAATACACCATCAGGTCGCGTCGCCGGTGATTGACGCCATTGTCGGGCAGCGTGTGACTGGTCATCTGGCCGGAGGAGTTGTAAGAAAAATCATCCACAATGCTGGAGAGGCGATGAACGACGTTCGTTTTGTTGCCGTGCGAATCATATTTGCAAGTCATGGTGTTGCTGCGGCCATCGGTGGTGGTGGCGATGAAGTTAAAATTGGTTTCGTAAGAATTGGCCGCGACAATCTCGGTCTGGTCGCCTCCGCGCGGCCCCGCCTGCCGGACAGTTTGCAACAGGTTGCCCTGGGCCAGGCGGTTGGAATTGCCCGAGTCGTAAACGTATTGCACGGAGGACAGTTCCGGGTTGGTTTTGGAAATCATCAATCCGTCCGAGTTGTAAGCGAATGTGCTCGTATAGGACGCCGGGTCGCCCGCGCGAATGCCGCGCGTATATTGCACCTGGCTCACCACGTTTCCGAGCCGGTTGAATTGATATTGGGTGACGTTGCCGTTCCGATTGGTGGTAACGGTTTGAAATTGCGGCGTCGTGTAATCCATGGCACCCACCACACCCAGACTCGTGTAGCCGAAAGAAAGCGTCCCGCCGGCTCCGGTGCCGGTGGCATTCGTGCCGCCTAGAGTTAATGTTACGAGCCGACCAAGGTTGGTGGAGGACGGGTTCGTATCATATTGCGCCAACAGCCGTGGCGGACCGCTGACGGCGGTTTCGTTCGGAGCCGTGACGGTCAGGAGTTTGTGATTCAGATTCGGATCGGCGTTACCGGAAGAGTAGGTGTAAAGCGTCGTCTTACCCGATGGAAAATCGTTGCCGTTGGGCGTGCCGGTGACCGCCGGCGAAGTGACGGAAGCCAGGTCGCCATTGGCATTATAAGCGAATCGCACGGCGCGGCCCGCAAAGTCGGTCACGCTGGTAAGCCGGCCATTGGTATCGTAACCATAGGTGATGGAGCGGCCGAGGGTGTCAACGACGTTGGCCAGTTGACTGGCGGGATTATACTGGAAGGTCATCTGATTGCCGTTGCGGTCGCTGATGCTGCTCAGTTGGGCGATGCCGAGGCCGTTGGGTGGCAAGTAAACATTTGTGCCGCCGTGGCGGTCTTTTTCGTAAAACCCCCTTGACACATTTGTCGCAAGCTGGGTGAAAAATCCGGCGGGTGAAGTGAACGTGCCGTTGGCGTTGTGGGTGTAAGCATCCACCCGTCCCAGACCGTTCACGCGAAGGACGTTTCCGTTGGTTTGAACGGCGAGCCGCTGGTTGTAATTAAAATCCCAGCCGCCTTGTCCCACCGGGCCGTTGTAGCTCATGCCGCTGCGATAACGCATTTCAAAGCGCCAGTTAAAACCGCGCCCGGGAATCTCCAGGGCCACGCCGTCCTGCGTGAGTTCGCCGGTTTGCAGCAACACGCTGCGCATGCCGTTGTCCTGCGCGCTGCCGACCGTGCCGAGCGTGTTGGGATTTTCCGGCGAAACGCAACCGCAGCCGAAAGGATCGCCAATGCTGGACGAAAACGTCGGCGCGACGTATAGCGCAGCAAACGATGTGGATGTGTTCGTCACCTGCAGACGAAAGAAGCTCGCCGGATTCGTCGGCGCAATGACGCGCGGACTGACCGCGCCCGTGACGACGCTCCACGGCCCCGGCAGCACCAAAGTGCTTTCCAGCGCCACTCCGGTGTTGGTCCAGGTGAGGACGACATTGGCGTTGGTGCGCGCGATGCCTATCTGAAATATGTCGGCCTGGCTGCGCAGGACGCGACCGAATAGTGCGAGCAGCAGGACGCCGCCAAGCAAAAGAATAAAACGTGTTTTCATGGCAGAGCCTTTCTTCTTATAAACTTCTTATTAAGTTGATTGAGTTGCCCAAATTCTCCGGGGTCGGGCCAGGGGAGGGAAGCACGCGCATTCAGCCGCTATTGCGAGCCAGCGATTGCCAGACCGGGGGGCGCGCTGCAATCCTGACACTGATTTAAATGACAGCAAGACTTATTTTAAAGTGTGACATAACTTATATTGCTTAATAAAAGACAATTTAAGGCTGGTTATTAGAGGAATTGTCCGGAGTTTGCTGGCATTTCCGCATCTTCATTTCTTCACGCCAGTTTTGAGAAAGCAGCGGGTGCAAAAAAATCTGGCGTTGACCCGGGAATCCAATGCAATTCGACCGCACGGCGAAGGCTGTTTTGCGACGCGTGCTTTTTCCAGCACTGTGTTCCACTCGAATCCAAATCTTTCCGCACGTGTCCAGAAAGTATGGAACGAAGGCGCTTGCCGCCGCGGCGGGATTGCTTTATGAAATCAGCGATGCTGCGATTCGGAAATGGCTGGTGCTGGCTGGCGCTCTTGCTCCCGCTCGCCGTCTCGGCGCAGATTGATCCGGTCAAGCGCGACCTGATCCAGTTCGGCTACAACCAGCCGGTGGAAGGCCGTGCGCCGCTGGCCGGTTACATGTATTACTACCACAACCAGCCGGACTTTTTGCGCACGAACCTCACGTTGCGCCTGGCGCTCGCGCCAACCTATCTCGATTCTGAACTGGGCCTGGGTCACGCGCTGGGACCCAACACCGATTTGGGACTGGGTTTGGCCGGCGGCGGTTTTGCCGACAGCTACAATGAGATTCGTGGTGGCAAATGGATCGAAAGGGAATCGTTCGACGGCTACGGCGCGGAACTTTCCGCGAACATTTATCATTTGTTCAATCCCGGCCAGTTGGACCAGCCCCAGTTCCGTGCGCAGGGTCAGGGGCCGGCGTTTGCGCTGGCGCAGGGGGGAAAACCTCGCCGGTCTGGTCGGCGAGTTGTTGCAGCCGTTGTTCCAGCCGCTGACGACCTAACTCCCGGTATTCGGCCACCACTTCACCTTCGACGTCGGCCAAGGTCGGCAAGACCGGCGGAGACTTTCGATCTTTTATCATGGCAACTGTTCATGCTCGCTTTCTGTCGGTGAGGAACCGTTACGCCTCCAATGGTAAGAACAGTGTCAAGATGCACCCGAGAATCAATCCGCCGTAACTCCATACAGACCGACCGCGTCCCAATTTGGTGACCGGCAGTGGTGATTTTATTTTGATTTCCGTCCCTTCAAAATACCCGCGCTGGCAGCAAACTTGCGCTCCCAGCTTGAGGGTCAGAGTCAAAGCTTCAGCTTTGCGGCAGACTGAAGCCTGAACTCCAACAAAAAAACCGGCGGACTGTGGCCAGTCCGCCGTTTTGAATTTTGCGACTAGAATTAGTCGGTCGTCTTGACTTCGTCGAGCGCGTCGAAGGCGTGTTGCAGGGCAACCAGGTCTTCGCCGGGCTTGAGCGCGTCGAGGATCTTCTGTTCTTCCTTGAGCTGTTCGTCGCTGTAGGCGGCGGCCTTGATGGACAGGCCGATGCGGCGTTCGTTGCGGTCAA
>ODAK010001947.1_pt1 | contig 21951 bp, 23 predicted proteins | sample 1539591 | NCBI WGS metagenome assembly ODAK01 (sample SAMEA3539303, study PRJEB22396) | soil metagenome | biome: tundra; feature: field; material: soil | place: USA | collected 2010-05 | depth 0.15 m | reverse complement strand
GATGACCACCACCAAGCCCAGCACGCCACTGGGCGCATAGCCCCAACTTCTGCTGTAAGGCCAACTCGGAATGGCGCCGATCAGTATCAGGATCAGAACGATCAACAGTATGGTTCCCAAACTCATGGCTTTCTCCTTGAAGTTGTGAGTCGGTCGATCCGGTTCGCTGCAGGCAACTTCACGAAGCGCATGCCAGCGCTACGCTTTGTAGCGGTCTCGGTCAGCGTCCGACTTGATCTGCATCAACCGAGGCTGCCCGGTATGTTCGATAGTGAACACAGCGCAGTGGACGACGCGTCCGGAGCTGGAAAGGAATGTGAAACGCACGCTCGACACGAGGCAGCCACGCGCGGCGTGAACGGGGTGATGTCGGTCAGCAACGAGATCGCCGTTCGCCTCTGAGTTCTTGCACGAATTCTGGCTCGTGGTTTTTGTCAATTCACCATCGAAGGAGATTCAGATGAACTGGGACCGCATCAAGGGCAACTGGAAACAAGTCACCGGCAAGGCCAAGGAGCAATGGGGCAAACTGACCGATAACGACCTCGAGGTCATCGCTGGGCACCGCGATCAGCTCGCCGGGAAGATCCAGGAGCGCTACGGCGTGGCCAAGGACGAAGCCGAAAGGCAGCTTGCCGAATGGGAACGTAAGGCAACCGATTCGTGGTTCACGAAGGCCAACAAGCGCCTCTGAATCACGCCCGCGGTTCGCCAACTCATGGCAGAAGGAGAAGCAAGGTGCTCGAGACCATTGCAATCATCCTGGTTGTCCTCTGGCTTCTGGGTCTTGTCACGTCGTACACCATGGGCGGATTCATCCATGTCCTTCTCGTCATCGCGATCGTGGTGATTCTGGTACGTGTCATTCAAGGTCGACGCCCGTAGATCCCGGACTCGTTGCGCCGAGCCGCGCTTTGGCGCAAATCAACAAGGTATCGGCAGCTCTGCCACAGGCTCGAGTCAGACCAGTGTCAAGATCATTGAGGATCATCCTCGTCGGCGCCCTCGGGTTTGTCGGTCTTCTCGCCGTTGGCGCAGCTGCTCTGCTTCTTCTTGTAGACGCCAGCCACTGCAAGGCCCGGCTGGAAGCGGCCGCCTCGCGAGTCTTGGGAATGGAGGTCAGCATCGGCGGCCGGGTGGGGATCGCCTTCTTCCCAGGCTTGCTCGTCACACTCGCGGATGTGCACATTCGCAGCCGGGGGGCGGAGGTCGCGTCCGCGAAGGAGGCCAAGCTCGGGATCGATCTCTTCCCTCTTTTTTGGAAGGAGATCCGGATCGAGAAGATCGTGCTGAACTACCCCAGGATCTCCATTGAAAGGGACCGCGACGGTCAGTTCAACTTTGAAATGCCGGGGGCGGCCGGGGGAACGTCACCCGCCCTGGACTGGCCGAGCGTCTCCCTTTCGGACGGGACTCTCGTCTACGCGGACAGACAATTCGGGGAAGGATTCGACGCAGCGGATTGCCGCTTGGACATGCATCGTCTGCGCCTTTCTGGCGGGAAACGCTCGAATCTCATGAAGGACCTTTCCTTCACCGCGGAGCTCGCCTGCGGGGAGGTCCGTCATGATGGTTTCACGGTATCCGATTTGAAGTTTTCGGCTGACGCGAAGAATGACGTCATCGTTCTCGAGCCGGTTACGACCCGTGTCTTCGGCACGCAGGGATCGGGAAGCATCCAAGCGGACTTTTCGGGTGCTGTCCCGCTTTACCATGTCCGTTACTCTCTCACGCAGTTTCCCATCGAGGAATTCTTCAAGGCCATGTCGCGGCAGACGGTTGCAGCGGGCCGGATGGACTTTTCCGCGAACCTGTCGATGCAGGGAAAGACCGAGAAGGAGATGCGACAGACGTTGAAGGGACAGATCACGCTGCGGGGCAAGAACCTCACGCTTAGTGGCAGCGATCTGGATCGGGAGCTCTCCAGGTTTGAATCCAGCCAGAACTTCAATCTCGTGGATGCGGGTGCCTTCTTCTTTGCCGGGCCTCTCGGCCTGGTGGTCACAAAAGGGTATGACTTTGCCAGCCTCTTTCGAGGAGCGGGCGGTAGCAGCGAGATCCGCACGCTCGTCTCGGACTGGAAGGTCGAGCGCGGCGTGGCACAGGCGCAGGATGTGGCGATGGCCACGAAGGAGAACCGGATCGCCCTCCAAGGAGGGCTCGATTTCGTCAATGACCGGTTCAATGACGTGACCATCGCGCTGATCGACGCGAAGGGCTGCGCCAAGGTGCGGCAGAAAATACGTGGCACCTTCCAGAATCCGGTGGTGGAAAAACCGAGCCTTCTCAGGTCCCTCACCGGACCTGCGCTGAGCTTGATGAAGAGGGGGAGCGCCCTCTTCTTTGGCGGACAGTGCGAGGTGTTCTATGCGGGATCGGTCGCGGCGCCGAAGTGAATCGTCTTCGAACGCGTGTTCGCCGCCCGGCATGTAAGAACGATGCGCCCGGCCGACGCGGCGAAGCGCATGGCCGCATCATGCGGGCTTGATGGTGCCCACGGTCTGCGATAGCAACAGTTGGTGATCTGCCCCCAGGCCCATCGCCTGCGACAGCGCGCGGCGATCGAACCAGGCGCGGATGACGGCGGCCAGACCTGCCGACGCACAGTACAGGTACACGTTCTGGGCCATCGCGCCCGCGGTAGCGAAGGCATAGGCTTCACGTTGCTCTGCAGGCACGAGTTTCATGCGCGTGTGGTCGGCCACGAAGACCAAGTCGAGCGGAGCGGTGTCGACGAAGTCCTGGTTGCCGGTCACGCGGCGCACGTCATTGGCAACGGTCAACTGCAACTCGTGTTTGGTCGGCTCGTAAAGATAGAGCCCTTGCGGCAAAGCCACATAGAGCAGGATCTCCTGCGAGTTCATGGCGCTGGGTGCCGTGCGCCCGCCGTGCTCGCTTCGGTTGATGCCGCCAGCTGCCCAGAGAAGATCTGAGAGGGTCTGCTCGGGCAGTGGTTCTGGCGCGAACTCGCGCTGCGATTGGCGGCTTGCCAGCGCCTCCATTAGCGGTTTGCCGCCCCTTTGCGCAGGTGGTGGCAGCGCGATCGTCGTGCCCGGATCGCCGACCGGCGGCAGCGGTTTGAGCTGGCCCATGAGGCCGAGTGCGAGTTTGGTGAGGGTGTTCATGGACAAGGTGCTGGGGTTCGCTACGGTTCAGTTCGTTGCGGCAGCGCTTGCGCCGGCGAGATCCTCAACGACGAGTCCCGTTGCAATCGACCGTGTTGCAACGGCGCGCCAGCACCCCAATGGCCAACAAGCCCGATAGCAGCAGCGCGGACGTACTCGGCTCAGGAACGGCGGCGACGGCGCCGGTGCCAGCGACGGCGACGGCCAGGATGTCGAAGTGCGAGTCAGCGCCGCAGCATGATTGGATGCGGACGGCATCAAACAACGCGTCCGGCACAAGCCCCAAGTCTGAGGCCGAGAAGGTGCCGAAGTTCGTCTGATAGCCGGAAGGCTGCGTATCGTTCAGCACCGGTGCTATGTTTCCCGAGCCAAAGCTCCGGAACGTGGTCCATCCCGCAGTGGTGTGCACAGACACGAGCGCGTCGCTCACGTCGTTTTCGACGGTGAAGTTCCCGGCCTCCCAGATTGCGAGGCTGGAGCCGATCATGGGGAGCGCCAGCGTGACTTCACTGGCGGGGCCGAGCGTCAGGCCGGTGGTCAGATCGGGGCCCAGCGCCGCGATTTGCAGCGATGCCGGGCTGCAAGCCGACAACACGCCCGCGGTGAAACAGCCGAACTCGCCGCTTGGCCCCGCCAGCGTCGCGAACGCGAAGGCGTCGCTGTCGAAAGCGCGGCTGCCTTGAGGCGTCGGCATGCTGATCGTTGCCGCGAGCGCGGTGCTCGCCGAAAAGAGGAGTGCTGCCATTGACGCCATCAAAATGGGCCGGCTGCGCCGTGGTATGGATTGATTCATGAGTTGTCTCGTTGGATTCAAAAGCGGTACTGCAGGCCCAACGAGCCGAAGTCGATATCGGAGCGTCCGGAGCTAGCGGCATCACCGATGTGGAGGAAGCGCTCCCACTCGAGGCGCGCGCTGAACGCCTGCGTGAACTGCAGCCGTACACCGAGGCCGGCGATGGGGCTCGCACCGCTGGCATCGGCCGACTGCGCGCCGCGCCCGCTGAAGGTGCCCGAGGCCTGGAGCCTGGTTCGCCAGAGCCCCGCGCCCGCCTTGCCGAATATTTCGAACCGGTCTCCCAGCGGTAGAACGCCGACCGCAAATGCGTTCCAGTCGTCGGCTCGAAAGCTGGCCTGCACAGTGCCAGGGTCGGCAATCACCTGTCCCTGAAAGCCGTATCGGCCTAGAAACGTGTAACCTCCCTCGACCGCCCAGTGGCGATCAAAGCGGTATCCGGCGAACAGCTTCCAGCCGGTGGCACGGTCGTCAACGCTGGTGGTGCGAACCGCAAGACTTTGCATCTGCAGCGCCTGGTTGATGGCGTCACGGTTCAAGTCGCCGGCGCGCAACCAGCCCACGTTGCCACCGAGGTAGGGGCCGCCAGGGTCGGTTTGCACCTGCGCCCACGCCGGACCGGCAGACGAACAGAGAAGACACAGGCCGGCCAAGCGCAGGGACGGGGCATTGAGGAGAGTCATGGTTCGTTCGCGCACGTTCACACGACGAGCACGCGATTCACAGTGTTCCGCGTACCGGTTGATGCGTCTGTGCGCTGGCTGACTGATGGAACGAACGGTGCGCATCGAGGCGCGAACAAACCAGGCCCAACTCACGTACGGACGAACCTCCTGGGTCAAGTCCGCGAGCGACGCCGGGCATTCCCGCTGGCGCAGCCAGCCCAAGTGCAAGATGAACCGTTCAACCCACATGGACTTACCCACGCCGAAAGACTAAGTTGGCCGCGCGCTGACCGGCTTGACAATGCGCAAGCTTCTCCATTCATTTCCGGCAAGCCGCCCAGAACACCACCCAGAACGACACGCCGAGGATGAGCCGTCGCGCCCGGGCTGGCGAGCGACTCCATGTGAGTGACTTGCGCGGGGTTCTTGAGAGTCCCCCTCCGGAATCCCGGCGGTGGCGCGAGGGCTGACAGACCCCTGGGTCGAAGAAGTCTGGATTCAGGCGAGGGCAGGCCGCGTCATCAATCGAACCAGGAGTTCTCGCACGCTGCGAATTTCCTGACCGAATGGCAGCGTCCCGACGCCACGGAAGAAGAGGCCCTTCTTGACGTCGCCTCGCAGCGCGGCCACCAGTTGCTTGTCTATACAGAACTGGCCCCATCCAGCGAGACCGTCGCGCAGCCCACACTGTGCCAGGCAGTCGAACGCCAGCGTGCAGCGTGGCTTCACGTGGGCCACGCTCTTGAGCCTGGACTCGGCCTTCAGGTAGTTTTGCAGCCAAGGCGTATTGACGGCTCGCGCGGGCAGACCTGCCACGCTGGTGAACTCGACCATGTCGTCGTCGCTGGCCTGGGCGAGCACGCGCTTGAATTCCGCGTGCGCATCGCATTCCAACGTCACCGCGAAAGGCGTGCCGAGCTGCACGGCGGCCGCGCCCAACGCCTGTAGCCGGACGATATCTTCGAAGCGCCGGATACCGCCGGCAGCGATCAGCGGCACGTCGTTCTCGATGCCCGCGGAGCGAAGGAATGCGAGCGCCTGCGGAATGACATTTTCGAACTCGAAGCGCGCGTCCCTCAGGTCCGCCAGATTTGCAGCGCCGAGGTGACCGCCTGCCAGGCCAGGATGTTCGATCACGATTGCGTCCGGCAAACGCTTCTTGCGTTCCCACTTGCGCACGATGAGCTGGACACCGCGTGCGTCGGAAAGGATCGGCACCAGCAGCGCGCTCGGATGATCCCGGGCCAAGTCCGGAAGATCGAGCGGCAAGCCAGCTCCGACCACCACAGCGTCGATGCCGCTCTCAAGGGCGCGGGTCACCGATGGGCCGTACTCGCTGACGGCACGCATCACGTTGATGGCAAGCAGGCCGCGCCCGCCAGAGAGTCGGCGCGCACCACGAATCTCGCGCTCCAGGGCTTCGAGATTGGCCTCGTCGATCGCCGCCTTGGCGGCTTGCGTGCCGGCCTCGCCGGCAACCAAGTGGCGCGTACGTTCCATGAGGTCGCCGTGATGGCGACGGAGGTCCACCGATGCGATCGTTCCCATGGCCCCGAGAGACGCGACACTTCCTGCAAGCTGATGTGCCGAGATCCCCACGCCCATGCCTCCCTGGACGATCGGCAACAGCGTCCGCCCGCGCAGGCGCAGAGGCTCGAGGCCTGTCTCGCGCAGCATCGCCATCAGGTTGTCGGCGGCATCAGCGGCGCCAGCGCCATCGGAAGCGACGGTCGCGCGATCGGAGTCGTTCATTGGCTTTGTAGTCTCGAGCAGGGTGCGGGAGGCGCCGCCCGGTACCGGCTTCGGTGGGCAGTGACTCGGACCGCAGCCTTGCCTCGCTTGACGAAAGCCCGGCCGTCGTCACCCAGCCGCGCGGACAACACGACCTACCAACTCGCGCTACCGCTTACGGACCAAGACACCCGTGTCCTAGATGCACCTATCCTAGGGGCCACGCCATGGAGAGAAGTTGATCCATATCAAATTCTCGCCGCGCGTCCCTTGGAAGCGAACTGTGATCAGGCGCCCGATCTTTTATCTGCTGTTCTTTGCCGCGGGCCTTGTTGCCGGTGGTTATCTCTTTTCGCGGAGCCTGCCGCGCTCGTTTCTCGCGCTCGGCACCTGCGACCAGCACTGCTATAAGGCCGACGAAGTGGCCGGGCTGCTCGCCTCGGCGGCGATTCAACGTGTGCCTGGGCTGATCCCGGACGTCGTTCTCGAATCCGACACCTGCCTCGCGGTGCGCCACCCGAGGCCCCAGGAGCGGATTCATTTCGTGCTCTTTCCGAAGCGCGATGTGAAGAACATCGCGACGTTGACGCCGGACGATGTGCCCTACGTTCTGGGTTGCTTCGCCATGATTCGAGAACTGGTCGCGCGTGATCACCTCGACGACTATCGCGTCCTGACCAACGGCCCGGCCCGCCAGGACGTGACCTATCTGCACTTTCACCTGATCGCCAACTGAGTCCAGCAACGCGCCTCATGAAGGCTCGCTCGCCGAGACGGTGATCGTTCGCAAAAGCGCATCGAGCGTCGCCGGATCGATCGGCTTGACGACGTGATGGTCGAATCCGGCGTCCTGCGTTCGCTGTCGATCTTCCTGTTGTGCCCATCCGGTCTGAGCGATGAGTGTCATGCCACGGCCCCAAGGGGTCTCGCGAATGCGGCGACACGTGTCATAGCCATTCAGCTTGGGCATGCCGAGGTCGAGCAAGACCACATCGGGCCGGTATTGCTCGGCGGTTTGCAGCGCCTGCTCGCCGTCATAGGCAACGCGGACTTCGTGGCCCATCGCGTCGAGCAGCATTGCGAGGCTGTCGGCACTGTCGGGCAAGTCGTCGGCCACGAGAATCCGACGCGTCCGGGCGACCGGCGATCCAGCTTCGCCGGCCGGCCCGGGTGATCCGGCGAGCTGCGCCCGGCGCAGGATTGGCAGTCAAACAATGAATTCGCTGCCCTTGCCGACGCCTTCGCTGCACGCGCTGATCGTTCCGCCATGCATGTCTATCAATCTCCTAGCGAGCGAAAGGCCGATGCCCAGGCCGCCTTGCGATCGGTCCAGCGCCGATTCCACCTGGCCGAACATCTCGAAGACGTGGGGCATCTGGATCGCGGCGATGCCGATGCCTGTATCGGTCACTATCACCACGATTTCGTCGTCTTGCTGCTCGACGCCCAGCGTGATACGGCCCACCGGCGGCGTGTACTTTGCGGCGTTGATGAGGAGGTTGGAGAAGACCTGCGCGAGTCGCGTCAGGTCGCCCTCGACGTTCAGTGACTGCTTCGCGGGTTGAACCGGCTGGTCGTGGGCTCTTGGCCATCAGGGCCTATCGCAGGAAACGATTCGCGACCCAACGCTCATCCTGCCGACGCGACGGATTCTGCGATGCATCGGCGCGACATGGCAATTGCCTTTGCAGCGGGCACCGGTCCAACCCCGGTGATCGCCACGTTCGGCTTGGCCATCGTCCCGTTATAGTTGACCGTGCATTTCCGGTGCGAACACCAAGCGAACCATGACGATTTGGCATCCTTCCTGCCGTCTGCGCCGGGGCTCGCGCCTCCGGCCGGCGATCGCTGCCGTCGCCTTGTCGGTTTCCAGCGCCGCGACGCTTGCCGCCGACCTCACGGTTTCGGCCGCCGCGAGCCTCACCAACGCGTTCAGGGAGATCGGCAGCGCCTTCGAAGGTGCCAACACGGACACGCACGTGCAGCTCAACTTCGCGGCGTCGGGCATGCTGTTGCAGCAGATCGCAAAGGGCGCGCCGGTCGACGTGTTCGCCAGCGCCGACCAGGAGACGATGAACCAGGCCGAGCAGCAGCGGCTCGTCAGGACCGGCACCCGCGTGAACTTCGTCAGCAATTCGCTCGTGGTCATCGTTGCGCAGGATGCGGTGGCCGTGCCCGCATCGCTGTCCGATCTCGGTGCCGCCGGCATCAAGCACGTCGCCATCGGTCTTCCGGCGAGCGTGCCGGTCGGCCGGTACACGAAGGCGGCGCTCGAGAGGGCGCGGCTGTGGCCTGCGATCGAGGCGAAGATGATCGGCGCGCAGTCGGTGCGCCAGGTTCTCGACTACGTAGCGCGGGGCGAAGTCGACGCCGGCTTCGTCTACAGCACCGACGCGGCGATCATGCCCGGCAAGGTCAAGGTCGCCTTCGTGGTGCCGACCGCAACGCCGGTGCTGTACCCGATCGCGCCGGTCGCATCCAGTGCGAACGGCGCTGCGGCGCAGAAATTCATCGCCTACGTCTTGTCGCCATCGGGCCAGACCGTGCTTGCGAAGTTCGGATTCGGCAAGCCCTCCGATAGCGTTAACAGGCCCTAGGCTTTCTTGTGGAGCCGGCCTGGATCGCGCTCGCACTGTCGCTGAAGGTTGCCCTTTGCGCGACCGGGCTGGACCTCGTTTTCGGCGTGGCCGCCGGCTTCGCGCTGGCGCGCTGGCGCTTCCCCGGGCGCGAGCTGATCGACTCGATCCTGCTGCTGCCCATGGTCTTGCCGCCGACGGTGCTGGGTTACTACCTGCTCGTCCTGGTCGGACGGCGGGGCTGGCTGGGCGGCTGGCTCGAGCGCGAGTTCGGCATCAACCTCATATTCACGTGGCAGGGGGCGGTTCTCGCCGCCGCGGTGGTCGCCTTTCCGTTCGTCTGCAAATCGGCGCGTGCGGCGTTCGAGACCGTCGATGTGCAATACGAAGAGGCGGCCAAGGTGCTGGGGCTTGCGCCTGCGGCGATCTTCTTTCGCATCACGCTGCCGCTCGCCTGGCGCAGCATCCTCGCCGGCGTCCTGCTCGCTTTCGCCCGGGCCCTCGGCGAGTTCGGCGCCACCTTGATGGTGGCGGGCAGCATCCCGGGCAAGACGCAGACACTCTCGATCGCCGTCTACGAAGCGGTGCAGGCAGGCCAGGACGCTCTGGCGAACGTGCTGGTGCTGCTGACTTCGGTCACCTGCGTGGCGATCCTCCTGCTCGCCGGCCGCCTGGCGCCGGCTCGCATTCCGGGGCGTTCATGACGGCGCGGCGATGAAGTGGAACGTCGCGATCCGCAAGAAGATGGGCAACGGGGCGCAGGGCTTCGATCTCGACATTTCGTTTTCGAGCGATGCGGCGCGACTGGTGCTTTTGGGCCCGTCGGGCGCGGGCAAGACCCTGACGCTGAAGGCCATCGCAGGGCTGCTGCGCCCGGATGGAGGACAGATCGCCTTCGAAGGCGAGGCACTCTTCGACGCCGCAGCAGGAATCGACGTGCCGGCCCGCGATCGCGGGCTCGGCTACCTGTTCCAGGAGTACGCGCTGTTCCCGCATCTCACCGTTCGACAGAACATCGCCTTCGGCCTCGACAAGGGCTTGCGTAATCCGCGCCGGCATGCCGACGATCCGGCCACCGAGCGGTGGCTGGAGGCACTCGAGCTCGGCCCGCTCGGCGACCGGTTTCCGGATCAGCTTTCCGGCGGGCAACGGCAGCGCACCGCGCTCGCGAGGGCCTTCGCCGCCGAGCCACGCGCCTTGCTGCTCGACGAGCCTTTCGCTGCCGTGGACGGGGTTCTGCGCGACAAACTGCGCGCGCAACTGCACGATCTGCAGGCCCGCTTCGCGCTGCCGATACTGCTGATCACGCACGACGCCGCCGACGTCAAGGCCTTTGCCGACGAGGTCGTGCATGTCGACGCCGGCCGCGCGGTGCCGAACCCGACGCGATCCCGATAGTTATCTGACGAGCTTGACCAAGGCCCTGATGTCTTCCGCGCAGGCTTTCGTGGCGCGTTCCTCGATCCGGCGGTAGACGCCGACCAGGGATTCGCCGACGGCGGTGAGCTCGCTGCCGCCGCCATGCTCACCGCCCTTGGCCGAATGGACCGCGGGCTTCTTCAGCGCTGCGTTCAATTCGTCGACCAGCATCCAGGCCCGGCGGTAGGACATCCTGATCGACTTGGCTGCTGCCGTGATGGAACGCGTGTCGCGGATCGCCTCGAGAAGCGCGATCTTCCCGGGCCCGACGGAAACCGTTTCGCCGGACATGATGCGCATGCGAAATCGGGCCAACGGTGGCTGCCGCCCGGCGAGAGGGGCTCGAGCGGGCTCGCCTGCCCTGGAGGGTCGCTTTGTCGCTGTCTTGGCATTCATCGCGGGCACTCGATCGATTCGACAGTTCTTGCGGCAAGTACCTTACACCATCGCCCTTCGCGCCAAGTCCATCCACGACGAAGAGCGCATGCCTACAAAAGGCGTTCCATCTTCTTTGCGGCTTCGCGAAGCGGCTTGAGCTGCGCGAGCGCGCGGCGCATCGTCATCCGCGCCACGGGAGCGTGCACGGCGACCGCCGCGCGGACGGCGCCGGCCTTGTCGCGCACCGGAACGGCCACCGCGATCAGCCCGGCGATGAACTCTTCGCGATCGCACGAGTAGCCGGCCCTCGCGATGCGCTCGCATTCGCCGCGAAGCGCCTTCGCGCCGACGAGCGTGGCCCGCGTCATTCGCGTCAGCGTCATGTGCTCGATCAGCACCTCGCGTTCCGCCGGCACCATGAACGCCATGAAGAGCTTGCCGCTGGCCGTGCAATGCAAGGGCACGTGCGATCCGACGTCGAGCGTGAGCCGCAGCGGCCACGCTGCCTCGACGCGGTCGAGATAGAGCACCCGGGCGCGGTCGAAGGTGGTGAAGTTGCAGGTCTCGCCGATCCGGCCGACGAGCGCGGCCAGGACTTCGTGACGAAGTCCGCGCACGACGCCGTGATTCAGCGTGTCATAGGCCAGCTGGTGCAACGCCGGGCCGGCGACGAAGGAACGCTCCTGCACGTCGCGGGCGAGAAATCGCAGCCCGATCAGCTGCTCGCAGATGCGATGCGCCGTCGCCTTGGGCAGCGCGAGCCTGCCAGCAAACTCGGCTAGCGTCAGCGGCCGTCCTTCATGCGCCAGAAGAGCGAGCAGGTTCAGCGCCCGCGCCGCGGACGACCCGCCGCCATCCTTGCCGGCGACGCCTGTTCCTGTTCCTGAGGGCATAGGGGTAAACCTCGAAAACGGAACGTTGCGTTCCGAAAGCGCCACGCCTAAGATTATCTGAAAGCAGTCCGAATCGTTTCATTATTGGAGAAGATCGCCGCCGGGCCAAGCGCCGCGCTCCGCCGACCGACCGCACTCTACGAAGGAGACCGATCGCCGATGAGCGACGAGTTCGACTACATCGTGATCGGCGCGGGCTCGGCGGGCTGCGTGCTCGCCGCCAGGCTCAGCGAAGACCCGGCGGTTCGGGTTCTTCTGCTCGAGGCGGGCCCGCGCGACACATCGCTCTGGATCCATCTGCCGATCGGCTACGGCAAGACGATGTGGAGCGACAGCGTCAACTGGCGCTTCCACACCGATCCCGATCCGAATATGAACGGGCGGCGGATCTACTGGCCGCGCGGCAAGACGCTGGGTGGCTCGAGTTCGATCAACGGCCTGATCTATATCCGCGGCCAGCGCGAGGACTACGACCACTGGGCCGCGCTCGGCAATCGCGGTTGGGGCTGGGACAGCGTGCTGCCGTACTTCGTGAAGTCGGAAGGCAACCAGCGCGGCGTCAGCGATTTCCACGGCAGCCAGGGGCCGCTGAAGGTGTCCGACATCGGCGCGCGCGATCCGCTCATCGAGGCGTTCATTGCCGGTGCCGGGCAGATGGGCGTGCCGCGCAACGACGATTTCAACGGCGAAGTGCAGGAAGGCGCGGGCTACTTTCAGCTGACGACGTGCAGGGGCTGGCGATGCAGCACGGCCAAGGCGTATCTCGAGCCGGCCCGGGCGCGAGGCAACCTTCGCGTCGAGACCGGCGCCTTCGCTTCCGGCGTCACGATGCAAGGCAAGCGTGCCGTCGGCGTGCGCTGGCGCCAGGGTGGCGCGATGCGCAGCGCGCGGGCGCGGGCCGAGGTGCTGCTTTCGGCCGGCTCGATCCAGTCGCCGCAGCTGCTGCAGCTTTCCGGCATCGGGCCGGCGGCGCTGCTCAGCCGGCACGGCATTGCCGTCGTTCACGATGCGCCCGGCGTCGGCGAGAACCTGCAGGATCACCTGCAGATCCGCGTCATCTGCGAATCGACGCGGCCAACCACCAACGACCAGCTCAACTCCTGGATCGGCCAGGCGAAGCTGGGGCTGCAGTGGCTCATGTTTCGCACCGGGCCGCTTGCCGTCGGCATCAACCAGGGCGGCTGCTTCATGCGCGCGCTTCCCGCGCAAGCAAACACGCCCGACATCCAGTTCCATGTCGCGACGCTCTCGGCCGACATGGCCGGCGGCAAGGTCCATCCCTTTTCGGGCTTCACGATGTCGACCTGCCAGTTGCGCCCCGAGTCGCGCGGGCACATCCGCATCCGCTCGACCGATCCGTTCGAGCCGCCCGAGATGCAGCCCAACTACCTCGCGACCGATCTCGATCGGCGCACGACGGTCGCCGGCGTCAAGGCGGCGCGCGCGATCGCGGCGACGCCGGCGATGCGGCCGCTCGTCAAGCGCGAGGTCACGCCCGGCCCCGAGGTGGCGAGCGACGAGGCGCTGCTCGAGTTCTGCAGGGACAACGGCGCCACGATCTTCCACCCGAGCGGCACCTGCAAGATGGGCAGCGACAGCATGGCCGTGCTCGACGAGCGGCTGCGCGTTCGCGGCGTCGAGCGGCTGCGTGTCGTCGATTGCTCGGCCATGCCGACGCTGGTTTCGGGCAACACCAATGCGCCGGCGGTGATGATGGCCGAAAAGGCTGCAGACATGATTCGCGAGGACGCACGGCGCCGCGTCTGAGCACGCGTCGCATTCACGACAACACGAGGGGAGACACAGAGTCATGAGCACGAACAACGAACAGACGATCCGCCGCGTCGTCACCTCCGCCCTCGTCGGCGCGACGATCGAGTGGTACGACTTCTTTCTCTACGGCGTCGTCGCCGGCATCGTCTTCAACAAGCTCTACTTTCCGGCGGCCGATCCGGTGGTCTCGACCCTGCTCGCTTACACGACCTTCGCCGTCGGCTTCGTGACGCGGCCGCTCGGCGGCGTGATCTTCGGCCACTTCGGCGACCGCATCGGCCGCAAGACGATGCTGGTCATGACGCTCATGATCATGGGCATCGCCACCTTCCTTATCGGCCTCGTGCCGACCTACGCGCAGATCGGCGTCGGCGCGCCGCTCCTGCTGCTCCTGCTGCGCGTGCTCCAAGGCATCGGCCTCGGCGGCGAATGGGGCGGCGCCGTGCTTATGGCGTACGAATACGCGCCGCCGGGAAAGCGCGGCTTCTACGCCTCGTTGCCGCAGATCGGGCTGGCCATCGGCCTGTGCATGGCCTCGGGCATTGTCGCCTTGCTCTCGTCGCTGCTCACCGACGAGCAGTTCCTCGCCTGGGGCTGGCGCGTCGCCTTCCTCATCTCGATCATCATGGTCGGCGTCGGCCTCTACATTCGTCTCAACCTGCAGGAGACGCCGGAATTCGCGGCGATCAAGGCGAAGAACGCCGAGGTCCGGATCCCGTTCATGGACATGCTGCGCCGCTACCCGGGCAACATCCTGAAGGGCATGGGCGCGCGCTACATCGACGGCGTGTTCTTCAACATCTTCGGCGTGTTCGTCATCGCCTACCTCACCTCGACGGTGAAGATCAGCCGCACCGATGCGCTGCTCGGCGTCATGGTGTCGGCGCTGGTCATGATCGCCACCATTCCGATGTTCGGGCGGCTGTCCGATCGCATCGGCCGGCCGAGGGTCTACATGTGGGGCTCGCTCATCACCGCGATTTCCGCCTTCCCGGGCTTCTGGCTGATGACGCACAGCGGCGGCAATATCCTGCTCGTCTGGCTCTCGATCGTCGTTCCCTTCGGCATCCTCTACGCGTCGATTTACGGCCCCGAGGCGGCGCTCTTCTGCGACCTGTTCGACGCCAAGGTCCGCTACACGGGGATCTCGTTCGTCTATCAGTTCTCCGGCATCTTCGCCTCCGGCATCACGCCGGTCATCGCCACCGCGTTGCTCAAGTCGGGCGGCGGCCAGCCGTGGCAGATCTGCATGTACGTGCTGTTCGCGGGCGTTGTCTCGGCAGTCTCGGCGGCGATGATTGGCAAGTCGAAGCCGGCCGTTGCGTGAGGTCGCCGCCGCGGTCGCGAGCTCAGCCCGCGCCGCCCTGAAGCGAGGTGGCTGCTTCGGCGGCCGGCGAAGCCGCCGGGGCGGCCGGCGCATCTTCGGGCCGCGCGACCGTGCCTTCGGGAACGAAGGGCGGCACGGGTTTGGGAAGGGCGTGGCACTCCTCGAACACGCGTACCGTGCAGTGCGAGCAGATATCCCGGTCCAGGCGCCCGAAGATCGTGTCGATGGCGATCCGCTTGGCCGGAAAGATGTGGTCGAGCCCCAGTTCGTCGATGAAGCCGAGCTTCTGCCAGAGCTGCAGGACCGGCGCGCGCGGGCGGTGAAAGTACAGATCGCCGCCCATCTTGCGGCGCACGCGCAACTCGTTGCGCCACATCTCGGCGGCCGAGAGGTCGATGAAGTTCATGCTCTTGGCCATGACCAGCAGATGCTTCGGCGAGTTGCGCGGCGTGCGCAGGTCGCGCAGTTGGTCGTCGACCCAGGGCACGGCGCCGAAATAGACCTCGCCTTCCATGCGCACCATCTTCAGCTGCGGGCATTCGTCGTGCGGCTGCGGCACGTGCTCGCGAACGACGAACGCGCGGCCCGGCTCCTTCGAGTCGAAGCCCATGATGCGCATCGCCGGCTTGGAGGTGCGATAGAGGTGGGTGACGAGCGAAAGAATCGTCCCGAGCAGGATCGCCATCTCGATGCGGATCGAGATCGTCGCGACGAAGGTCGCTGCTGCGATGGCGAAGTCGGTTCGGCTCGAGCGCCACAGCTTGAGCCAGTTCGGCCAGTCGAGCAGCGTCCAGGAGATCAGCACCAGCAGCCCGGCGATGGCCGCCATCGGAATGAGCGCAAGCAGCGACGAGCTGGCGGCGATGAGCACGAGCAGCAGTAGCGAAGCGAACACGGCGGCCAGCGGCGTCCGCGCGCCGGCTTCGTAGTTCGGCATCGAGCGGTTGAGCGAGCCGCACGACACGTACGAGGAGAAGAATCCGCCGACGATGTTCGATAGGCCCTGGCCTCGGAACTCCCGGTTCGCATCGATGGCCTGGCCCGATCGCTCGGCGACGGCCTTGGCGATCGAGATCGACTGGCCGAGCGCGACGATGGTGAGCGCGAACGAGATGCCGACGAGATCGGGGATCGATTGCAGGCTCACGTCGGGCGCGTGAAAGTGCAGCCAGATCGGCGGGATCGTGCCGACCACCGCGATCCAGTCGTGATCGGCGGGCGTTCGGAAGACAAGCCGGTTGAGCGCCGTCGCGGCCGCCGTCGCTGCGATGAGTCCGGTCAGCATGTAGGGCCAGCGCGGCAGCCAGGTCCTGACGGCGAGCGAGGCGAGGATCGTCAGCACGCCAATGCCCAATGCCGCCGGCGCGATATCGCCGAGGTGCCTGCCGATGTGTCCGAACAGCGCAAGCAGCCCGTGCGTGGGCGGCGCCGTCAGCCCGAGCAGATCGGTCAGCGAATGCAGGACGATCAGCGCCGCTGCGCCGCTCATGAAGCCGCGCAGCGCCGCCGGCGAGATGAAGTTCGCGATCGCGCCGAGGCGAAGCGCCCCGATCAGGAATTGCATGATGCCGACGATCACCGTCACAGCGAGCGCGAGCTGGATGTAGGGTGGCGAGCCGACCACAGCGAGCGGTGCCAGCGTCGCGAACAGGGCGAGCGAGTTGGCATTGGTCGGCCCCGAGACAACGTGCAGGCTCGAGCCGAAGAGCGCGGCGACAGCGCAGGGCACGATCGCCGTGTAGAGGCCGTACTCGGGCGGCAGCCCGGCCAGCGTCGCGAAGGCGAAGCCCTGCGGCAGGACGAGGAGGGCACCGAGGATGCCGGCGATGAGGTCAGCGCGAAGCGTCTGGGCATCGACCCCGCGCACCCAAGGGCCGAACAAGCGGGTAGCAACTCCTCTCATCGCTATCGATTGTCGCCCCGGCGGGGGTCCGCAGCGTTAGCAGGCCCTAGTAGACGGCCTTGAGCGCCCCACCGTCGTCGCCGCCTGTGCGGGCCGCTTCCTGCAGCGACGCCGCGAGATCGGCGAGGTACTCGCCGACGACCGGCTCGTGCGTCAGGTTGAGCATCAGGTGCAGGCCCGGCGGGTTCTTGACGTGCCCCGTGAGCCAGCCGCGCCGGACCATCGCCCGGCCGATCGCGGCAATGTCGTGGCTCGGCGATCCGAAGGCGAGGATCGACAGCTCGGGCCGGCCGAGGGTGCGAAAGCCGAGCCCCTCGACGCCTTGCTCGTAGGCCTCGCGGGTGTCGAGGACGCGCCGCGTCACGCGCAGGTAGCCCTCCTCGCCGAGGTAGTTCATGACCGCCCAGGCCGCGGCGATTGCGCCGCCGGCGCGCGTGCCGACCAGGGTGTTCGTCATGTACTGGCCGCGCGGCCAGTTGTCGAAGGAGTAGCTCATGCCGGCGAACGACGCCGCATCGGCGAAGAAGAGCGTCGACGCGCCCTTGGCCGCGTAGCCATACTTGTGCAGGTCGGCCGAGATCGAAGTGACGCCGGGGACCGCAAAGTCGAACGGCTCGATCGGCGCACCGAGTTTTCGTGCGAAAGGCGCGATGTAGCCGCCGACGCAGGCATCGACGTGCATCCAGACGCCGCGCTCGGCGGCCGCCGTGGCGATCGCGGCGATCGGATCCATGACCCCGTGCGGATAGGCCGGCGCCGATGCGACGACCATCACGGTGTCCGGAGTGACGGCGGCGGCGATCGCTTGCGGGTCGGCTCTGAAATCGGCAGCGAGCGGCGTGCGCACCGTCTTCAGGCCGAGGAAATGCGCCGCCTTGTCGAACGCCGGGTGCGCGCTCAGCGCGAGCACGATGTTCGGCTGGCCCGATCGGCGCCCGGCGGCCGCGGCCCGATCCCGAGCCGCCTTGACGGCGAGAAAGATGCTCTCGGTGCCGCCGGTCGTCATCGCGCCGCGCGCGTCGGCGCCGCCGTGCAGCAACGCCAGGCCCATGGCTACCACTTCCGACTCGAACTTGGCGAGGCTGCCGAAGGCGCGCAGGCCGAGCCCGTTCTCGGAGAAATACATCAGGTAGGCTCGCTTGGCGACGTCGAGGACGTCGTCGCCGGCGAAGTGGATGAAGGCCGGCGCCCGCCCGGTTCGCCAGGCGACGTCGTGCTCGCCCGCCGCCTTCAGTTGTCGCTCGAGCTCCGGCCACGGCGTTCCCGCCTTCGCCAACGCGATCCGCTCCGCCGCCATGTTCAGCCTTCCTTTCCGCCCCAGTGGACGACCCGGTTCTCGATCGCACGGGCGACCAGGTCAAGCGCGTAGCCCAGGATCGCCATGATGAGCACGCCGACGATGACGACGTTGGTCAGCAGGAAGTCGGACGCCGACATCGCCATGAACGCGATGCCCGCCGTCGTGGCGATCATTTCGGCGCCGACCAGCATCGTCACGCCGAGGCCGATCGAGACGCGGATACTCGTGAAGATGCCGGGTAGGCTGGCCGGGAAGATGACGCGCCGGAAGATCGTCGTCCGCGATGCGCCGAGCGCCAGCGCTGCCTGGATCTTGCGCAGGCCGACGCCGCGCACCGCCTGCATGGCGCTGATCGAGAGGATCGGAAACAGCGCCAGGATGATGATCACGACCTTCGCCACCTCGCCGATGCCGAACCAGATGATGAGCAGCGGCAGCAGCGCCAGCTTGGGCATCGGCCGCGTGATCTCGATCGGCGGATCGAGCACGGCCTTGACGCTCTCGTTCATCCCCATCCAGAGGCCGACAGGCACCGCGACGAGCACGGTGAGGCTGAAACCGAGGCCGAAGCGGAACAGGCTGATGCCGAGGTGGTAGGCGAGGCTCTTGCCCTGGTAGCCGTTCTTCATCAGCATCATGAAGGTCCGGGCGACCGAGAGCGGCGATGGCAGGAAGAGCGGCGGCACCAGGGGCTTCTCGCCGATCGGCGCAGTGATGGCGAACCAGAACAGGAGCAGCGCCGCGAACGAGGCGACGTTGAGCCAGCGCGAACGATGGTTGCGCTTCACGCTCATCGCACCCCCACGCTTGCGGCTCGCGCCGCTGCGCTGCCCCCCGAGAGGGCTCTCGCGCCTTGGGGCGGCCCGGCGGCGCTCATCGCACCGCCTCCTGGCGCTGCGCCGCGATCGCCTCTTCGCGCAGCAGGCCGAAGATCTCGGCCTTCATGCGCCCGAACTCGACGCTGGCGACGACCGCCGGGTCGCTCGATGCCGCGAAGCGCGGCGCGAAGCGCGCCTTGATGCGGCCGGGCCGCGCCGACATGACGACGATGTCGGTCGCCAGGAAGAGCGCTTCCTCGATGCTGTGCGTGATCCAGAGCACCGTCTTTCGCGTCTCCTGCCAGATGCGCTTGATCTCCTCCTGCAGCAGCTCACGGGTCTGCGCGTCGAGCGCGGCGAAGGGCTCGTCCATGAGCAGGATCTCCGGATCGTTGGCGAGCGCCCGGGCGATGCCGACGCGCTGCTGCATGCCGCCCGACAACTCGTACGGGTAGCGCCTGGCGAAGCTCGACAGGCCGACCAGCTCGACGTGGTGCGCCGCGATGCGCGCCGCTTCGGCCTTCGATTTACCGGTGGCGAGCGGGCCGAAGGCGACGTTGTCGAGCACGTTCATCCAGGTGAAGAGGGCGCCCTGCTGGAAGACGACGCCGCGCTTGGGGTCGGGGCCGACGACCGGCACGTCGTCCATCAGGACGCGGCCGGTCGTCGCCGTCTCGAAGCCGGCCATGATGTTGAGCAGCGTGCTCTTGCCGCAGCCCGACGGGCCGACCAGGCAGACGAACGCGTTCTCGGCGAGGTCGAGCGTCACCGGCTCCAGCGCCTGCACGGCGTCCGCGGCCTCGCCGAAGCGCTTGGAGACGCCCTCGAAGCGGGCCTTGACGCGCGCGCCAGACGGCCCGCCGCTGCCGGCGCCTGCTGTCTCGGTCTGCATCGTCACGCCATCTGCGCGACGAAGGTCTTGTCGATGAGCCCGTTGAGATCCTTCGGCAGCTCATTGATCTGCCCGGTCTCCTTCAGGAAGTCGGCCTGGATCTGCAACGTCTTGACGACGGCGGCGTCTTTCTCGCCGGGCTTGCCGAGCCACATCGCGGTCATCTGTTCCTTTGCCGGCACCGGGTGAAACGTGTTGAGCGAGCGCATCACCGCCGCCTCGTCGACGCCGAGAAACTTGGTCATCGTGTCGACGACGTCCTTGGGGTTCTGCTTGAAAGTCACCGCGATCTGCTCGAAGTCCTTCAGGAACGCGAGCACGAGTTCGGGATTCTTCTTCTTGAAGTCGTCGCGCACCGCGAACGCGTCGAACATGACGAGCCCGCTGGCGTTCAGGTCGCCGGTCTTGAACAACACCGTGCCGCCGTCGGCGACGAGCTGCGGGATGACAGGCACCCAGATGTAGCTGGCGTCGATCTCGCGCCGCGACCACGCCGACGCGATCGTGTCGGCGCGCATGTTGATCAGCCGCACGTCGTTGACGCCGAGGCCGGCGTTCTTCATCGCCGCCAGGGCCGCGAAGTGCACCGAGGTGTTGAACGGCAGGCCGACGCGTTTGCCTTTCAAGTCGGCGAGCGTCCTGATGTTGGCGCTGTTCTGCACGACGAGGGCTTCGCTGTCGGTGATGTTCTTGTAGATGTAGACCAGCGACACCGGCGCGCCGTTGGCGTAGCCGACGACGAGCGGGCTCGAGCCGAGGTTGCACATGTCGAGGCTGCCACCAGCCATCGCCGAGATCACCTCCGAGCCGGCGCGGACGGTCACGAACTCGGTCTTGACGTTCGGCCCGAATATCTTCGGCGCCAGCCCCTTGGCGCGGATGTAGTTCTGCGCGTCGATGCTGCCGAAGGTTCCGAGGTTGATCTCCTTTTTTGCCTGCCCCCAGGCGCTGCCGGCGCCGAGCAGAGAGCCGCCGGCGAGCGAGCCGGCGATCACGTTGGCGGCGGCGAGCGAGAAATCGCGGCGAGAGAGATGCAGCTTCATGGAGCGTTCCTGTGTGTGGAAAAAAAAGAGGGCCTACATCCGCCCCTTCCAGGGCACGAGCTTTCTTTCGACCCAGCGCATCAGCAGGTCGAACATATAAGCGACGACGCCGATCACGATGATGCCCATGACGACGATGTCGGTGCGCAGGAAGTTCGAGGCGTTGAGCACCATCTGCCCGAGGCCGACATCGGCCGCGACCATCTCGGCGGCGACGAGCGTCGTCCAGCCGAAGCCGATGGCGATGCGCATGCCGATCAGGATGTCGGGCAGCGCAGACGGCAGGATGACGTGGCGGATCACCTGCGCGTAGCTCGCGCCCATCGAGTATGCGGCGTTGATCTGCTCCTGCGAGGCGCTCTTCATGCCCGAGCGCGCCGCCAGCGCGAGCGGCGCGAAGCAGCTGAGGAAGATGAGCAGGATCTTCGGCGTCTCGCCGATGCCGAACCAGATGATGATGAGCGGCAGGTAGGCCAGCGGCGGCAGCGGCCGGTAGAACTCCAGCGGTGGATCGAAGATGCCCCGCGCGACGCGGCTCATGCCCATCGCGATGCCGACCGGGATCGCCGTGATGCAGGCGACGAAGAAGGCGGTGAAGACGCGGAACATGCTCGCCGCGAAGTGCTGCCAGAGCGGCTTGTCGTTGGCCTTTCCGGTGAGGTATTCAACGAATTGCTCGAGGACGGCCTGCGGCTTTGGCAGGAAGAGCGGCTTGACCCAGCCCATGTTGGTGACGAAGAACCAAAGCGCAACCAGCGTGACAACGGTCGCCACGCTGATGACGACGCTCGAGCCTTCTCCTGGCACCTTGAACTTGCTCGTCTTCATTGCCGCGCGGTCGGTTGCCGGCGGCACGGCCAACGGCGAAGGGATCGGCACGATGCTGGCAGCCTGGGCGTCGAGGTCAGGCATGCGCGGTATCACCGATGGTCGCCGCATGCTCGGCTTCGCGGTGGTGGATGATTGCGAGCACCTCTTCGCGCAGGCGGATGAATTCTGGCTCCGATTTCACCTTGCGCGCATCGCCAGCGCTCAGAAACTGGCGCGAGAAGGGCATGTTGTCGTAGACGTGCGAGATGCGGCCGGGGCTCGGGCTCATGACGATGAGGCGGGTCGCCAGGAAGAGCGCTTCTTCCACCGAGTGCGTGATGAAGAAGACCATCTTGTTCGTCGCCGACCAGGCGTGCAGCAGGATCTCCTGCACCTGCTCGCGCGTGAAGGCGTCGAGCGCGCCCATCGGTTCGTCCATCAGCAATACCTCGGGGTCGTTGGCCAGGGCGCGGGCGATGCCGACGCGCTGCTGCATCCCGCCCGA
>ODAK010001946.1_pt1 | contig 21952 bp, 20 predicted proteins | sample 1539591 | NCBI WGS metagenome assembly ODAK01 (sample SAMEA3539303, study PRJEB22396) | soil metagenome | biome: tundra; feature: field; material: soil | place: USA | collected 2010-05 | depth 0.15 m | reverse complement strand
CGCGGCATGGCGACACCTTGCCAAAACCAGCGCCGGTGTCAAAGGGATAAGCATAACAAAGAATTCAAAAGGGCTGAAATAAAATTCTTGTCAAAAAAATTCTTTGTTCCTTTGTTCCTTTGTTGTTTAACTCCCGCATGAATTACTGGCTCGTGAAATCTGAACCCGCAGCTTATTCGTGGTCGCAACTGGTGAAGGATGGCAAAACGGCGTGGACGGGCGTCCGCAACTTCGCGGCGCGACTCAACCTGCGCGCGATGAAAAAGGGCGATGTTGTCTGCTTCTATCACAGCGTCACCGACAAGCAGGTGGTCGGCCTCGCGCGCGTGGCGAAGGAATTTTATCCCGACGCGACCGCCGAGGAGGGCGACTGGTCGTGCGTGGATTTGGAGCCGGTCAAACCGTTGAAAAACCCAGTGACGCTCGAAGTCATCAAGGCGGACAAAATTCTGAAAGAAATGAAGCTGGTCAGGCAATCCCGCTTGTCCGTGACCCCGCTGACGCCGGCGGAATTTGCGCGCCTGCTGGAGCTGGCGGGAACCAAGATTTGAAATGATTTCATCGCCACCTGCCCCATTGGCCGGATGTCGCGATCAATCCCGCCGGTAAAAATCCCATGCGGTCGGGCGCGGTGCGGTCGCTGCCAAAACTGATTTTTCGTGCGCGGCGAATTATTCATGGCAATACTTTGCGCGCATGTTTTCCATCCAGCAACTGTTCAGCAAAGGCGACCGTTTTCAGGAACTGCTCGAAGCCGCCGCGCAGGAATCCCACCAAAGCGTCCGGCTCGTCATCGAGTTGATGAAGTCGCCGCGCAACACGCAGAACCTCGACGATCTCATCCTCGCCCGCCGCAAGAAAAAGAAAATTTCCGAGCAGATCAGCAACGAACTGGTGAAGACGTTCATCACCGGCCTCGAACGCGAAGACATCGAGGCGCTGGCGCGCGGACTTTACCGGATTCCCAAGGCTGCGGAGAAACTCGCCGAACGCCTCGTGATGGCCAGGCATCATCTGGACGGAATTGATTTCTCCAAACAGGCCGACATGATGGCCAAGGCCACCGACGCCATCAATGAGATGGTCAAGCAGCTTCGCAGCATGGAAGACATGGAAAAGATGAAGACGTTCAACGACCGCCTCCAGCTCGTCGAAGTCGAGGCGGACAAATACATGAACGAACTGCTGCGCGACCTTTACGGCGGCAAATACGACGCCATCCGCGCCATTGTCGTCCGCGACGTTTATGAGCTGATGGAAAAAATCGTGGACCGCTGCCATGACGCCGGCAACGTCGTCATGCAAATCGTCCTGAAAAATTCCTGACGCGCGATGCTCCTCATCCTGCTCGTCATTTTCATCGCCCTGGTGTTCACCTACATCAACGGCTTTCACGACACGGCGAATTCAATCGCCACCGTCGTCTCCACCAAGGTTCTGACGCCACGGCAGGCGGTTTTTCTGGCGGCTTTCACGAATCTTATCGGCGCATTTTTTGGCACCGCCGTCGCCGCCACCATCGCGTCCGGCCTCGTGGATGCCCAAATTGCAACCATGCCCGTGCTGTGTTGTGCGCTGACGGCGGCGATCGTGTGGAGCCTGCTGACCTGGTGGTTCGGGTTGCCTTCTAGTTCGTCGCACGCGCTTGTCGGCGGACTCTGCGGAGCGGTGCTCGCGGCTTCCGACAATCGCTGGTCCTCCATCATCTGGTCCATCCCCGGCAAAGAACATTGGTGGCAGGGGAAAGGCATTCTCTGGAAAGTCATCGTGCCCATGATCACGTCGCCGCTGGTTGGATTTGTGGTCGGCTTCATCGTCATGGGCTTGTTGTATTTTCTGCTGTGCAACTGGCGGCCGGTCACCGTGAACCGGACTTTCGGCAAACTGCAATTGTTCAGCGCGGGTTATATGGGTTTTGCCCACGGCACCAACGACGCGCAAAAAACCATGGGCATCATCACCCTGGCGCTGGTAGTCGCCACCAAAGGTGGACTGCTGGCTTCTGCTCCCGGTTGGCTTTCCTGGCTGCAAACTCCGGAAGGCACTCCCGCCGGATACCTTTCGCCCGTATCTTGGGCCATCTCACATCTGCCCGCCGGGTTGCAATTTGGATACAAACCGCCAACGCTTGATCCGAAAGCACAATTCATCCCCGCGTGGATCACGATTCTCTGCGCGCTGACCATGTGCGCCGGCACCGCCGCCGGCGGCTGGCGCATCATCAAAACTCTCGGCCACAAAATGACAAAGCTTCATCCCGTCCACGGCTTCGCGGCCGAAGCGACCGGCGCGAGCGTCCTGTTTGCGGCGGCGCATTTCGGAATGCCCGTCTCCACCACGCACGCGATCACGACTTCCATCATGGGCGTGGGTTGCGCGAAAGGCTTTAATGCGCTCAAATTGAGTGTCGTCGAACGTATCCTCTGGGCGTGGGTGCTGACGCTGCCCGCCAGCGCCGCGGTCGCCTACGCGTTGGTCTGTCTCGCCCGCTTCTTCGGCTGGCTGTGATCGGCGCGCGGCGTTCACGCCGCTTCACCTCCGCACTGACATGACGCTGGAAGTGTCAAGTCAACTTTCATTTCGCACGTTGAAGCGGCGTGAACCCCGCGCGCCGGCGCTCATTTTCCAAGCTTCGATAAATTTCCAAAAATATATCTTGCCACCCCGCGCGCCGCGTGCGATTTTCATTTAGTCGTTTGACGAAATGACATCTTATGCGCGAATTCATGGCCATCACCAAGGCGTTGTCCGACCCGAACCGGGTGCGGATTCTCCTCGCCCTCCGGCAGGGCGAACTCTGTGTCTGCCAGATCACCGAGCTGTTCGGCTTCGCGCCATCCACCGTCTCCAAGCATCTTTCCATTCTGCATCACGCGCATTTGATCTTGTCGCGGAAGTCGGAGCGCTGGGTTTATTATCGGCTGGCCGATAAAGCCGCGCCCATTGTCGTGCGCGAGGCGCTGGACTGGGTTCACAAATCTCTCGCCAAAACGGATGAAACCAAAGCCGACGCAAAAAAGCTGAAACAAATTTTGCAGACCGACCTCGCCGTCATCTGCCGCCGCCAAAAATGTTGTTGATGTAGGACAGGCGTCGCGCCTGTCTCCATCTTTTAATCCCGGTTCAATCCGGCGCGGTTTGCAGAGGCTGACATTTGAAGTTAGAGACAGGCGCGACGCCTGTCCTACAGGTTTTGCCGGTGCGGCGTTTGAAATTTATGAACATGATGCCATCTGAAAAACAGGGCGATTCCCTGCGCCAGTTCGTGCGCGAAGGCTACGCCAAAATCGCGCAGGACACTGCCGCCGGCTGTTGCAGCCCAGGCGTATCCTGCTGCGGCTCCGCGCCGCAAGATGCCGACAAGCTGGCGCGCGAACTCGGCTACACCGTCGAGGAACTTCAGGCGCTGCCCGAAGGCGCGAACATGGGGCTTTCCTGCGGCAACCCCGCCGCGCTCGCCGCGCTGAAGCCCGGCGAAACCGTTCTCGACCTCGGCAGCGGCGGCGGCTTCGACGTTTTCATTGCCGGACGGAAAGTTGGTGCGACCGGTCGCGCTATTGGCGTGGACATGACGCCGGAAATGCTCGGCAAGGCCCGCCGCAACATCAAGGGCTACAGCCAGGAAACCGGCTTGGACAACGTGGAATTTCGCCTCGGCGAAATCGAGCATCTGCCCGTCGCCGACAATTCCGTGGACGCCATCATCTCCAACTGCGTCATTAATCTCTCGCCCGACAAGGCGCAGGTCTGGCGCGAGATGGCGCGCGTGCTGAAACCCGGCGGACGTGTCGCTGTGTCCGACATGGCGCTGGTCAAACCTTTGCCGCCGGAAGTTTTGAAAATGGTTGAAGCGTTGGTCGGCTGTGTCGCGGGTGCAGTGCCAATTTCTGAAACGGGCCGCATGGCGCGCGAAGCCGGGCTGGCCGACATCGTGCTCAAGGTCAAATCAGATTACATCGAGGCGATGCTGGATTTTGAAGATCCACTTTACAAAAAAATCGTGGAGTTGTTGCCAGCCGACTCGAAGCCATCGGATTACATCACCAGTCTCGAAGTCCAAGCGCGCAAAGCATGATTGCCGGCAACAGATATTCGGCATTTTTTCCGTTGTGACGCCGCTAAATTTATGAAACTTCAAATCCTCGGCACCGGCTGCGCGAAGTGCAACATCCTGACGCAAGCCGCGGAGCAGGCCGCGCAAGCGCTCGGCCTGACATACGAACTCGAAAAAGTCACCGACCTGAAACAAATCATGGCGTTCGGCGTGATGCTGACGCCCGCGCTGGTTGTGGACGGCAAGGTGAAGGTCAGCGGCAAGGTGCCGTCTGTGGACGAAATCAAAACCATGCTCCAACCAAGCGGCAGCTAGACCATCAGACACTTATGAGGTTTTTTCAGAATGGCAGAAGACGACGTAAGGAGTCTCTAACTTTCTTCTGATTTGAGCCTCGTCACCTCGGCTCCTACAAGTTTAATAAATGACGCCTATGAACACATTTTCAAAATTGACGATGGTCGCAATTCTTCTGACCGCCCTCGGCACCGCGCTGGCAACGGCTCAAACCAACGCCCCGGCCACCAATAGTGCCGCAACTCCGGCCAAGCAAACGCGGCCCAAGCTGCTGGACCTCGGTGCCAACAAGTGCATTCCTTGCAAGGCCATGGCCCCCATTCTGGAAGAATTGAAAAAGGAATACGCCGACATGCTGGAGGTTGAATTCATTGATGTGTGGAAAGATCCCGACGCCGGCAAGCCTTACAAAATTCAGATGATTCCCACGCAAATCTTCTTTGATGCCAGCGGCAAGGAGTTGTTTCGCCACACCGGTTTCTACGGCAAGGAGGACATTCTGGCCAAGTGGAAGGAGCTCGGCACGGATTTTAAACCGTCCAAATAACCGAATCTAAAATTGGGCATGGAAAAGCTCTTTACCGCCCTCAATCACGGCGTCGAAAGCACGCCCGCCCTCGCGCTGTTGGCGGCGGCGGCTTGGGGAGTCTTGAGCATTCTGCTGAGTCCCTGTCATCTCGCCAGCATTCCGCTTATCGTGGGTTTCATCAGCGGCCAAGGCCAACTGACGACGCGGCGTGCGTTCTGGACCGCCACGCTGTTCGCGGTGGGCATTCTCGTCACCATCGCCGCCATCGGAGCCATCACCGCCGCTGCTGGACGGATGCTGGGCGACGTGGGGCGTTACGGAAATTATTTCGTGGCGGGCATCTTTCTGTTGGTCGGACTGCACCTGCTGGGCATCATTCCCGCGCCGTGGTCTGGCCCCGGCCAAGTCGGACTAAAACGCAAAGGCCTGTTCGCCGCCTTCATCCTGGGACTGGTCTTCGGCATCGCGCTCGGTCCCTGCACCTTTGCCTACATGGCTCCAATTCTCGCCGTAACTTTCAAGGTGGCGGATACCGCGCCGCTTTACGGGGCGGCGCTGTTGCTGGCCTATGGTGTGGGTCATTGCGCCGTGATTGTCGCCGCCGGCACCGCGACGGAATTCGTCCAGCGTTTCCTGAACTGGAACGAAAAGTCCAAAGGCATCAAGATCATGAAGGGCGCTTGCGGTGTGCTGGTCTTAGTGGCCGGCGCGTATTTTCTGTGGACTGCATAAACTGTTATAGCCATGAGCAACGAAGCAATTCAAAACACCGCCCCCAAACGCCTCGCATTTTTCGAGCGCTACCTGACCGTCTGGGTTTTCCTGTGCATGGTGGTCGGCGTGGCTTTCGGGAAACTTGCGCCGCAACTCACGTCGTCATTAAGCAAGCTGGAATTCGGCCAAGGCTCGCACGTCAACGCTCCTATTGCCGTGCTCATCTGGCTGATGATTTATCCGATGATGCTCAAGGTGGATTTCAGCGCCATCGGCGACATTGCGAAGCGGCCCAGAGGACTTGCTGTCACGCTGTTCGTCAACTGGCTGGTGAAACCGTTCTGCATGGCGTTCCTCGGCTGGCTGTTCATGCAGCACATTTTCAGCGCGTGGATTTCACCGGAACTGGCGAAGGAATACACCGCCGGCCTCATCATCCTCGCCGCCGCGCCCTGCACCGCGATGGTTTTTGTTTGGAGCTATCTCACCGACGGCGACCCGGTCTATACGCTCGTGCAAGTCGCGGTGAACGACCTCATCATGCTCGTGCTCTTCGCGCCCATCGTGATGTTTCTGTGCGGCGTGGCCAATGTCGTTGTGCCGTCTAAGGTGCTCATCACGAGCGTCGTGGTGTTTATCGTGATTCCACTCGCCGCGGGCTGGCTGACGCGAACCGTGCTGTTGAAATCACGCGGCCAGGATTGGTTCGAGAATAATTTTCTACCCAAGTTTCAGCCCGTGACCATCTTTGCGCTGCTGCTGACGCTCGTTTTGATCTTCGCGTTTCAGGCGGAAAACTTGACCACGCGCTGGTTGGCCGTGCTGCTGCTGGCCGTGCCGATTGTCATCCAGGTTTATTTCAATTCCACGCTGGCTTATCTGCTCATGCGCAAGCTACGCGTGCCGCACAACGTCGCCGCGCCGGGCGCGCTCATCGGGGCAAGTAATTTTTTTGAACTGGCCGTGGCCGTGGCCATCACGCTTTTTGGCGCGGGTTCCGGCGCGGCGCTGGCCACGGTTGTCGGCGTGCTCGTGGAAGTGCCGGTGATGCTGTCTGTCTGCAAAATCTGCAACCAGTCGCGCGGCTGGTATCAGCGCGTAACAAAACCATGAAACATTCAACAACCAACATTGAACATTCAACGCCCAAGGTTGGAATCACGCGTCCATTGAATGTTGAGCGTTGAATGTTGAATGTTCGATGTTTCCCCCAAAAAAATTATAAAGCCCACCATCTTGATTCTCTGCACCGGCAACTCCTGTCGCAGCCACCTCGGCGAAGGCTTTTTGCGCGCCGCGCTCGGCGACCTCGTGAACGTCCAGAGCGCCGGATCGAAGCCCGCTGGATTCGTCCATCCGCTCGCCATCAAAGTCATGGCCGAAGTGGGCATAGATATTTCCGCGCACCACTCGAAGCACCTGAAGGAATTTCTGGAATCGCCCGTGACCACCGTCATCACCGTCTGCGGCAATGCTGATCAGGCCTGCCCGATTTTTCCCGGCCAGTTAAACCGGCATCACTGGCCGTTTTTCGATCCCGCCAAGGCGACCGGAACCGAAGAGGAAATTTTAAATTGCTTCCGCACCGTCCGCGACGAAATGCGCCGCGTTTTCGAAGCCTACGCCGCCGGCTTCCGCGATGCGAAAAAACCTTAGCCCAAAATTGCCAGTGGCGACGGGCCGCTGCCCGCCATTTAATTCTCCGGCGAACACCATTGCACGGCGTTGAAGATACTGTTTCAATTCCGCATCAAGATCATAATCATCGGCGGTGGCCCCGCGGGCTTGCGCACAGCGGAAGTGGCGGCGGCGGGCGGCGCGGGCGTGACGCTGTTCGATGCCAAGCCATCGGTGGGCCGAAAGTTTCTCGTCGCCGGGCGCGGTGGTTTGAATCTCACCAATGCTGAACCGCGCGAATGCTTTGCCACACGCTACACCGGGCCGGGTCAGCCGGATAAGATTTGGACGACGCTCCTCGCGGAATTCGACGCCGAGGCGTTGCGGCAATGGGCGGCGGATCTCGGAGTTGAAACCTTTGCCGCGACGAGCGGCCGCGTTTATCCTCGCGAACTCAAGGCCGCGCCGCTGCTGCGCCGCTGGGTGCAGCGGCTGCGGGCGGACGGAGTGAAGTTTGCGCTGCGCCATTGCTGGACGGGACTCCGGCCGGGAACGCGGTGGCAGGTGGATTTCCATGTCGAGGGCGAGGTTCGCACCTTCGAGGCGGACGCGGTGATTCTTGCCCTTGGCGGAGGCTCGTGGCCGCAGACGGGTTCGGATGGCGCGTGGATTTCGGTGCTGGAAAAACTCGGTGTAGCGGTCGCGCCGTTGACGTCCTCCAACTGCGGCTGGGAAATTCCGTGGCCACCCGCAGTGCTCGCCGTCGCTGCTGGCCAGCCGCTTAAGAACATCACGGTCCGCGCGGGCGAAATAACAGTGGTGGGGGAACTCCTCATGACGGATTGCGGACTGGAAGGCGGCGCAATTTATCAACTCGGCCCGGTGCTGCGCGCGATGGCGGAACCGGAGATCGTCATTGATTTCAAGCCAGCTCGCACGGTCGGGCAACTCGTGAAAAAACTAGGCAACTGTCCGCGCAACTTTCTTGCCGAAGCCCGTTCGCGCTGGCGCTTGAGCGACGCAGCGTTTGCGATTCTGGAAAATCTGCCGGGGCACGCGCCGTTCACCTCCGCCGAGTCGCTCGCCGCGACGGTGAAAGGTTGCGTGCTGAAACTCACCGGGCCACGTCCGTTGGCCGAGGCGATCTCCTCCGCCGGCGGCGTCCGTTGGAGCGAACTGGACGCCTCGCTCATGGTGCGCCGGCTGCCGGGAGTGTTTGTTGCCGGTGAAATGATTGACTGGGACGCCCCGACCGGCGGTTACCTGATGCAAGGTTGCTTCGCCACCGGCACGCGCGCGGCGCGCGGCGCGCTGAAGTGGCTGCGGCTGCCGATGGAAATGGTTTCTGATTGAGAAAACATCCAACAACCAACATCGAACATTCAACATCCAATGGCGCGGCCATCGCGTCCGTCAATTGGATGTTGGGTGTTGGATGTTCGATGTTGGTTGTTTCTTTTTTAGCCGGTTAGCCCTCACCTCGAGGGCGAGCGTTAAACAAACTTCCCGCCGGCTTTGAGCGGAAAGCCGGAGAGAAATTGTTCTGCTGTCAAACGCCTGCCGCCTTCGCGCTGCAATTCCAGAATCCGCAGCGCGCCCTGGCCACAGCCGACGACGATGCCGGTCTTGTCGGCAGATAGAATGAGTCCAGCCGCGCCAGATTTTTCGACGACCTCGGCTTTCCAGATTTTCAGCAACTGCGATTTGGGAACACTTGCCGAGCTATGCTCAACGTTCCCAAGAAAAGTGAATGCGCCGGGCCACGGCGTGAACGCGCGCAGCCGGTTCCAGATTTGCACCGCCGATTGGTTCCAGTCTATTTTACCGTGCTCCTTTTTAATCTTCGCGGCGTAGGTGGAACCTTCCGCGGGCTGCGGCTGCGGAGAAATTTTTCCGGCCACAAAACCAGGAATCGTTTCGACGAGCAGTTCCGCGCCAAGCTGCGCGAGGCGGTCGTGCAGGACTTGCGAATCGTCGGTCGGCAGAATCGGCGTTCGGCGCATGGACAAAATTGGGCCGGTGTCGAGGCCGGCGTCCATCTTCATAATCGTCACGCCGGTCTCGTCGTTGCCATCGGCAATCGCCCACTGAATCGGCGCGGCCCCGCGATACTTCGGCAGCAGCGAGGTGTGGACATTCAGACAATCAAATGGCGGCAAATCCAAAATCGTTTGTGGCAAAATTTGTCCGTAAGCCACAACGACCATCAAGTCAGATTTCAGTTCGCGCAATTCAGCAATGAATTTTTCGTCACGCGCCTTGGGCGGCTGGAGCACGGGCAGGTTTAATTTCTCCGCGAGGACTTTTACCGGCGAGGGCGTGAGCTTGAGTTCGCGGCCCTTCGGCTTGTCCGGCTGGGTGACGACGGCGACGACTTGAAACGATTTATCGCTGGAAATTTTTTCCAGGCTGACGCAGGACAACTCCGCCGTGCCCATGAAAATGATTCGCAGCGGAGCCATGCGGCGCGGTCACTTCTTCACGGCGAAACGCAGGATGTCGGCAAGCACTTTGGCAGGCGACTGGTCGGCGTTGATGTTGTGAACGAGCTTGCGGCCGTAAAATTGAAGGACCGGCTTGGTCTCGTTTTCATAGACGTGCAGGCGGTCGCGGATGACGTTGAGGTTCGCGTCGTCGAGGCGGTTTTCCTTGATGGCACGGCGCTGGATCCGGGCGATGAGCTTCTTCTCCTCGGCCGATTTCATGTAGAAAACGGCGGTGACATTGAGCGTGTGCTTGAGGATTGTTGCCTGCGCCACGTTGCGCGGAATGCCGTCGAGCACGAGCGTGTCCGATTCGGGATGAAAACGGCCGGTCTGCGTGATGTTCTCGATAAAATCGCGCCACAGCTCAATGGTCGGCTCGTCCGGCACCAACTGGCCGCGCCCGGAGTATTCCACAAAAATTTTGCCGAGCTTGCTTTCGGAACGGAGATTGCGGAACACGTCGCCGCAGGCGCAGTGAAAATAATTCGGGATGCTGCCGAGGATTTTGCCCTGGGTTCCTTTGCCCACGCCGGGGGCGCCAAAAAGAAGAATGCTGCGGTATTTCAAGCGGGTTTGGGGTTGAGTTTAATTTCCTGAATGTCGGCAAACGGCACTGTCACCTGTCCGGTGGGTGTTTCAAAAATTGCCTCGGTCGCACCGACCTGCTTGATGCACTCGACGGCAAATGTTTCCTTCAGCGTCTTGACTTCCATCGTGAAGGCTTTCGCATCGCCCTTGGCTTCGCCGATGAAACCCGCAAATTTTGTTTCAATGAAGCGTTTGTTGAAGGTGAATTTGCCGCGGGAAAACACCAGCGGCTGCAGTTTCTTTTCTTCCATTGATCCGCCCTGCCAGGAAGCGGAGACGATTTGAATTTCTTCCGCTGGCGATCCCGGCGCGGCCGCCGCCGGCGTGCCTTCAGCCGTCATTTCCTCCTCCGTCGGCGGCACCTTGATCGGCTGGGACAGGAAAAAAATCGGCCCGGCCAGGGGCAGCACCGCCGAAATGGCCATCGCGACGCCGATGGGTTTGCCGCGCACCACCGCGATTTCAAACGCCGCGTAAAGATTGGCCGCGTAGATCACCAGCAGAATGAACCAGCCCAAAGACGAATGCACCAGGCCGCCGAAGATGGACGGATGCAACTCGTCTGGCGACTTGATGATGCGGGTGACGGTGGGAGCCTTGATTTCCGCTTTCGGCGGACGATCCGCTGCCGTTGGTTCGATGAACGGCTCGACGAGCGGCTTGATTTTAGGATTGGCCGTCAGTTGTTTGAGCGCCTCTTGCGAGAACTTCGCCCACGGGAGGGTCGTATAGGCGTCGGCCGTCGTATGGATCATCATGCCGTTGTCGTCAAATTTCACAATGTCGCCCGATACGGAAGTGCCGTCGGTCAAGGACAGAGTTTCTGCCGCGAAAACGTTCGCCGTCAGGCCCAGCCACAGACTCAAAAGGAAAAGGAATTTGCGCACGTGGCTTTTCTAGCAGACCCCGCCCGCAGGTGAAAGCAAATTCAGCGCGGTGCGGGCCACGGCGAAGAAAAATTCAACTTGCTATCAGAACTCAGGGAATTTACTTTTTGGGCGGTCCAATTCAATTACGGCGCTTAATCCCGAAGCTGCGGCCAAGGCCGAGTTTATCGAGCTTGCAAACGACCCCTTCCCTAATCCCGTTTTGCCAGCCCAACCTCAACTGGCGGGCGGCACTGTCCGGCAAGCTGTGGATGACATCCGCGCGTCCGCAGCCGGTCGGCAAATGCAAATGGGGGAGCGACCGTCTTTAATTAATTAAGACCGTGGTTTTGAAATTTTATTCGTCATGCTTTGAATCTTAAAAAATTATGAACCGACAAACAAATTGGGTGCTGGGCTCGCTACTGGTAGCCGCTTTGGTTTTCACTTATGTTGTGGTGAGCCGCCATGAGCCGGCCAGGTCAGGCGCGACAGCGAATCCCGCCGTGGAGCAGGCGGTTGACGGCAGGCCGGCGGCGACAAGTAATTCGCTGTCCGTGACGACCGCCCCGTTGGCCGCCACCAATGGCAGCAGCCTCATTCCATCGTCCCGGACAAACACGCCGGAGTTTGACCTGGCCATCAACCCCTACGCCGGCGGTTTGAAAGAACCGGGGAAATCCAAGCGCGCCTGGGATGCCGGCTTCTTGCAGCAATTTCAAAAGGCCGCGATCGGCGATGCGATTCAGTTTGAATTGACGGCGGGGCGGATGGCTGCCGGCGTCATTCGCATCACGCAATTCAAGGATGGTGAACTGACTTATCTGTCGGGCGTCTTGACCGCGCCCGAAGCCGGCACGTTCTTTTTTCTGAAACCCCCGGAAGGCGGCAAGGCGGGCAAAGCGGTCGGCGTGATCGAATTTCCCGCCAGTCAAACCGCGTATCGCATCGAACCGACTGGTCCGAATGGAGAACCGGAATTGTGGCAGCGCCGCCTGGATGAAGTCATTTGCGTGGGCATGCCGCCGGCCCAAGCCGCCGCCGTTTCGACAAATGTCATCGCCGAAGCCCCGCCGCTGCGACCCGATGCCGGCGGCAACTACGCGCCGAGCTACAACACCAACAAGAACGGCGTGCCGATCATTTCGCTGCAAAGCAATCCCGGCTCGAAGGCGGTGCTGCTGCTGGATTTCTTTGGCGGCTACACGGCGACTTGGGGCGGCATCCTTTATTCGGTTCCTGCCGGCGTGACGAGCGCCACGATCAAGGATCTGTGGAAGCGCGTGGCCGAGGATTACATGCCGTTCAACATCAACGTCACGACCGACATCAAAGTGTATCTGGCGGCTCCCGCCACCAGTCGTCAGCGTTGCTGTTTCACCGACACGCCGGTCACCGCCGCCGGTGTGGCTTACATCGGTTCCTGGAACTGGGGCAGCGACACGCCCTGCTGGTCGGTTTACACGACGGGCAAAAACGGTGCGGAGGTCGGTGCGCACGAACCCGGGCACACGCTGGGTCTGGGCCACGAGACGCAGGAAATCCCCAACGGCACCGGTGGCACCACGCATGTTGAATATTTTGCGGGCCAGGGCAGCGGCGCGACCGGCTGGGCACCGACGATGGGCGTCGGCTATTATCAAAATGTTTCCAGTTGGTCGAAAGGCGAGTTTCAATACGCCAGCAATCCGCAGGATGAATTGAACACCATCGTCACGGCCAACAACAACGTCGCCTATCGCGCGGATGATACCGGCAGCAATCTGGCCACGTCGCGTTATCTCGAAATTTATCCCGACAACTCGGCGTTTGCCGAAGGGGTCGTCGAACGGACCAGCGACACGGATGCCTTTCAATTCACGACAACGGGCGGACAAGTTGCCCTGCTCGCCAGCCCGGTCGGGGATTGGGCCAACCTGGCGATGAGTGTCACCCTCGCAGATGCGACCGACACCGTCATTGCGAGCAACAATCCGCAGGCCACGCTTTCGGCGTCAATTTCGACGAACCTGCCGGCGGGCACTTACACCTTCCGCATCACCGGAGCGGGCCGGAACGATCCATTGACGAACGGCTTCAGCAATTACGCGAGCATCGGTTACTATTCCATTTCCGGGTTTGTCACCGGCGGCCGCCAGCCGACGCGCTTGGAAGTGATGGAACATTCTCCCAATGGCACTGTCATCGGCACGGTGGCGGCCACCGATACGAATAGTCCGCTGGACTACACCATTCTTTCCGGCAACAGCAACAACGCTTTCGCCATTGATGTCACGGGCGTCGTACGCGTGGCCAACGCCAATGCCGTGGATTACACTTCACTGGCGACCAACACCGTGCTGGCAGTGCAGTTTGAAATGTATGTCAACATCACGAATGAAAACAATCCACTGCTGACGGAACTCAACCGCCGCGTCATCATCGCGGTGGACAGCCAGTCGAACAGTTATCCGATTGCGGCCACCGGTTACAACACCGGTCTCATCGTGCCTTACAACGCCACCCCGGCCGCGCCGAAAGCCACCGGCTTCGACATCGCGAACAATTATTGTTTTTATCAGGCCGGACTGTTTGGCAATGCGCAAGTCGGCGGCACCGGCGGCACGGAAGGCCTGCCGCAAAGCGGAACCTTCGTCAGCCGCAACGACGGCACAACCTTCAAGTTCGGACCTTACGGCGGAACAAATGCGCTGCTGCTCGGCTACACGCGTCCGAGTGCGGGCACCCTCACGTTGGTCCAGCCGCAGCCATATAATTCCATTACGATATTGGCCTCTTCGGCCAATGGCGGCGGATTGGGCACATGCTTTGTGACGTTCACGAATGGGATAAAGAGCAAGAATTTCAATTTCAATGATCAGGATTGGTTCAATGTCACCACCAACGTCGCGCTGATGGGCTTCGGCCGGTTGAAGCTTGGGCAATCCACATTGCTCACGGAGAATCCGGGTTTCGCAAATCCCAATCTTTACCAGACGACGCTGAACCTCGCGGCGCTTGGCTCCAATTTGATGGTGGCTTCCATCACCTTCAACAACCCGGCCATCGGCGGCAACCAGGACTCCGCAGTGTTTGCCATCAGCGGACAAGTCATGCCGGATGCGGTCAGCATTACTCAGCAGCCATCGTCGCTAACCAATATCGTGCCGACGCTGTCGGGCACGCTTTCAGTCGTGGCGATGGGTGCGCCGAGTCTCGGTTGCCAATGGTATCAGGGCAATCCTGGCAGCGGCACGCCGCTTGCGGGCCAGACGAATTTCAGTCTTACGTTCGCGCCTGTGCAGACGACCAATGCGGGTAATTACTACGCCGTCGTCACCAACAACACCAGTTCGGCGACCAGCGCGGTCGCCACGGTGGTCGTGTATCGCGAGCCGCAAATTGTGCAGCAAACATCGCCAAGCAACGCGGCGATGTTCACCGGGCAGAAAATTACGTTCACCGTCAACGCCATTGGTGCGGTGCCGTTGAATTATTATTGGAATGAGAACGGCACGAACATTCCCGGCGCGGTCGCCACTAACTACACGTTGAGCAATCTGCAACTGGCCAATGCCGGCAGCTATGCCTGCGTGGTCAGCAACGCCTACGGCATCGTCACCAGCACGGTGGCCCCGCTCACGGTGATTGCGTCCAATTACCCTTACGCGCAACTGGTGCTCAATGACCGGCCGCTGGGCTACTGGCGCTTGGATGAAACCAGCGGCACGATTGCCCACGATTACGTCGGCAAAAACAACGGGGTCTATACCAGCACTACTTTGAATCAGCCGGGCAACAACCTGATTGACACGCATCCGGCGGCGAAATTTGGCGCGGCCATCAACAGTTACGTCGGCGGCATTCCGCTGGACTTCGGCACGACGAATTACACTTCCAATACCAAGGGCGAATTCTCCGTGGAATGCTGGGTGAACGGTGGCGCTCAGACGACCGACGCCGGACTCATCACCAAGGGCACGGGCGGCGGTGGCGAGCAGGTGAATCTCGATTGCGGCGGCGGCAGTCACGCGTTCCGGTTCTTTGTCCGCAACAACGGCGGCGGCGCGGTTCTGGCGACGGGCAACATTTTGCCCAACGGCCTGTGGCATCATCTCGTGGGAGTGTGCGATCAATCCAACGGCGTGGTCACGCTCTACGTTGATGGCCTCGTGAACGCCACCGGAGTCCTCGGCACCAATGACGGGATTCTCGACAGCACCCGGCTGTTTTCATTCGGCTCGCGCCAGTCGGGTTCGGCCAGTTACGATAATCAGTTCAATGGCAAAATGGAGGAAGTGGCCATCTATGGTTATCCACTAAGTGCCGCCAAAGTGCTGTCGCACTATCTCGCGGCTACCAATCGCGCGCCGATCTTTACCGTCAACCCGCTGGTGAGAACGAATGCCAACGCCGGCCAGTCTTATGCGGCCACCATTTCCGGCGGCGCGACCGATCCGAATGGCGACCTGGTGACTTATGGCAAAGTCAGCGGCCCCGCGTGGTTGAGCGTGGCCAGCAACGGCGCGTTGTCGGGCACACCCGCCAACACCGACGCCAATACAAACACTTTCATCGTCAGCGCCCGCGATCCGGCGGGATTGTCCAACACTGCTTCCCTGTTTATCTATGTGAACGGCTGGCCTTCGTTCCTAACAGATCCATTCAGCAGTTCGCCGGTGGTTGCTGGTCAAAGTTACAACGATACCATTGCCGCGCAGGCGACTGACCCGAATCCGACGGATGTTTTGAGTTTCGCGAAAGTAAGTGGTCCGGCCTGGCTCGTGGTCAGCAACACGGGCGCGCTTCTGGGAATGCCGTTAAGCGCCGATACCGGCACTAACAGCTTTGTGGTGAGTGTGAGCGATCCGGCAGGATTGTCCACGAACGCGACTATGACAGTGGTGGTGACGCCGGCACCCGCCATAGCCACCACCATCACCGCGCAAAACAACAGCCTTGTGCTGGCCTGGTCAGGCGGCATCGGACCGTTTGCTGTGCAAATGAACGCCGACCTGACGACCACCAACTGGCAGGCCATCGCCACTAATTTGAGTCTGCCTATGTTGCTGGTTATACCCACCAACAACGCGACCTTCTATCGTGTCAGCGGACAATGACCGGCCAAATCCGTGGCTGGTGCAAAACGCTGAACGATGATCAAGGAATTGTATTCCAGCAATGATTCCATCCCGTGAAGAGTCAAAAGATGCGTGTGCGCAGCCGGGTTGAAGCCGTCGCCAAACATCGGAAGGATTGGCTATTTCTTTGAGCTGGGGGAGTTATCCACCGACCCACTAATCGGGGCCGTGTTTGAAGGAGTATTCAACATTACTGCGGCACCGCTTTGAGTTGAGAGCGGCGGGGTTAGCGGTCTGGTTTCCATCTCGCCGCGAATTAATTTCGTTCCGGAACCAACCATTCTCAGATAATAATCGCTGGCCAAGCCCTCATAAGTGATGAATTTGGAGTTCTCTCCGACCGGCACTTCGTTGGCGCATTTGAAAATGGCGGTGCCTTCGTCCACCTCGTCAAACATGGCCACATAAACCATCGAAGCTCCGGCCTGTTTCGCGCCCAGGAATTGCGACCACAAAAACTGGCCGCGCTGGCGTGGAATCAAGTTGTAGGCCTTGCCATACATGTTATACCAACTGAATCCGGGGAAGACCACCGGCAAGTAGTCAATGCCCGCCTGACGGCACCAGTCGAGATCGGGTTTGAGCAATTTTTTAGCATAGTTAGCGGCTTCATCCAGATTGGAGTAGCGTCCGACGGTCCAGGGACTAACTACGTCGGCCAGCTTGATCACTTCAAGCAGCCGAGGATCGTTGACCGCGTCGCGATTCAATTCGCGCCAATGGCCGGGGACACCGACCATGACCGTGCAGCCTCCGGATTCCGGGTCGTGTTTTAAAAACTCTATCAACTGGCGGCATTCTTCCAGGGTGTATTGGCGGTCATCATTAAATCCAATCCCCCAAACCGCGACCAATGGCTTGCCGCGATGGTGCAAATAGGCTGGGTCATCGGTGATGGCCATTTGCTTGCGCAGCGTCCGCCAGTCGTTCATCACATCTTCGATATGGCCGGCCGGGAGTCCGCTGAGATCATACATGACCGCATAGGTGCGGCCATGCTGGTTGGCGCCTTCACGGCAATTGGCCAGAACCGTATTGCAAAACTCCAGATTGCCGGGGCTGCGAACGCTGTTGGCGAAGCGCTGAACGAAGACGCCATCAATGCCATAGTCCGCCATCCACCTGAAATGGCGCACCACGGTTGATTTCTGATAAGAACTAAAGACTACCGCCGGACTTCCGTTGGTCAGCTTAAAATTTGTAGGGTAGAGTTCGGCCGGAGCTAATTCCGATACATCTGGCCACAAATCCACCTTGGCGTTGCCATCCGCCAACGCGCCCCGCTGTTTCGTCCAATGTCGCCAGCCCGAAGTGAGGCTGCCATCGCCGGGCGCACCAAACCAGCCCTGATAGCCGCACATTACTTTTCCGTCGAGCGTGGTCGTGTCAACACCTTTGACCACCGGGCCTTGGTAACTCAATATGTTAGTGTTAAGTTGGCCAGCCGCCTCATGAGCGACGCCGACCAGCAAAGTAAGAATCAGCGTTATAATGGCGCGGGCGTTTAATTGTGTTATTTTTTGCATAGTGCTTACTTGATCTTCAAATGTAATGCCAATTTGGGGTTTCGCTGGAACATTGCCAAACTAAATCATAAACGGGAATTTGAACATCCTCGAAAACGGGTAGTTTGAAAACGGATAGCGAAGGTTTCACGCGTCGCCGTTGCATCGTCGCGCGATCAATCAGACCAAATAATAAGGCGGGATCACTCTGTCCGCTCTCGGCTTCGTCGTTAGCACCAAATCTGAATTCTTGCCATCTACAAGCTCGTAATGCCTGGAAGCATCCTCAAAGGTTCGTCCACCGGCCATGTGCCGCTTGATGACGGGTTCTTTGGCCTTCTCTTTTTCTGAATCAATGAAAAAGGAAAAGTCCAGTAGCGAACCGATGGTTTCCCAGCCTCCCTGATCATAGAGCAGCCAAAGACCCTCGACAATCAATAGGCTGTGCTTGGCTTCAACCACAACACCATTTTCAACCGGATCGTGCAACTTTCGCGAATATATTGGGAAGGCGACTTTTTGCCCGGAACAAAACCTCTGAACGTCACTCGCCAGTTTTTGGACCGCATAAGTGTCAAAACGTCCCTTCACTTTTTTTAGCGGTTCGCCTTCGGAAAAATGCGAATTCAGGAAACTGTTGGCATAGTGGTAGGCATCAATGGTTATGGACTCAAAGGCAAACGACAGCCTCGCCTGTTTCGCCAGCTCCTTGAAAAGCACCGCCACAACCGATTTGCCGGCGCCGGTGGGGCCGGCGATGCCGACCACGACGCGGGGCTTGTTTCGGGATTGATAAAGCGCCACCGTTTCCCAAAAAAGATTCAAGTAGAATGTTTTTTGCCGTCGGGAAAACTCGGAAATATCAACCTTCTGATCTGTTACCAGCAGTGACGTCGGGAAAATCAGTTCGGGATTTCGCATAAATTCACGATGACAACAATTTGATGCCTATAAAGGAGATTTCCGATTCTAGTCGTCGGAATAAAGGATTGGATTCTTGCGCCAGTCCTTGTCTTTGTCGTGACCCATCTGCATCACGCGCGGACGACGTTCGCGGAGGCGGACCGATTCGATGCCGAGATTGTAGCCAGCCGAACTGAATGCTTTGCCGACGCATTCCAGGCGGAGGGTGTATTTGCCCGGCTCCGGCCAGAAATCCAACAATGGCACTTCGTCGCTCACGAGCTTTGCGCTGTAAAAATTCACCGCGCCGCCCAGCTTTACGCCATCCAATGAAACCTGATACTGGCCGAAATCGTCGGCCTTGGTCGCGTTGATCAACAGGCGAAGCGGTTCCTTATTGGTGACTTCAAAGGGAATTTCCACCCACGCGCCTTCGGCCTTCTGCGGCTTATAGAACAATTGCGGCGTCTCGTAAAAATCCAGTCGCTGCTTTGAAGCTTCGCCCTCGCCGTGATGTGTGGCATCGGTAAAATCCTGCGCGTAGGCAATGACGCGATCCAAGTTGGGGAGTTTGCGTTCCCGCGCGTGCGGCGCACGGGCGGCGAACGTCGCTTTGCCGGTCTGATACCAGTAGGCCACGCTGGAGTAATCGTCCTGCCGCTCATTCCAGCTCATCTTCTTGTAGTCGGGGTTTTCGTCCGGTGAAATCCAGCCGAAATGTTCCATTGTGACTTTGATGCCCGTATTGAATACAATGGGATCGTTGATGTGCCAGCGGTAGGCGCTGGTGTGGCCGCCGACAACGCCCCAGTGATCAAAGTAAGGCACGCCAAAATAGGGCGTGCTGCAAATTTTCAATCCCCATGCCGAAAGAAAATAATCTTCGGTGCCGGTCCCCCAAATCGAAGCCTTCTTTTCGCCGTCAATGTAAATTTTTTCGTCCCCTTCGCCGAACCAGAACGGACTGCGCGTGCGGACCGCGAGGACCGTGCCGACATAATGGCCTTTGCCCTTGGTGTCGAGAAATACATAGTCCTTGCCCGGCTCGACTGGGTATTCCTGCCGGTATTGCGCGTGAAAATACGGCGTATCCTTCGGCAGCTTGGCTTTCTTGATCCAGTCAATGTTGTAATAGAGCAGCCGGATTTGCTTTTCGCTCTGGTTGACGATCTCAATCCGCGCGGATTTTCTAAACGGCATTTGCCAGAAACAATTGTAGGAATCCCCGTCTTCGACGATGACGGGCAGGCTGTTAACTTCGCTGCGCTTGCCGAAGGCATTGGCAAAAAAATCCCCCACGGGGGCCTCGACGGACGGACGTTCCTCGCCGTCCCAATAAATCCGCAGCAGCATTTCCTGGTGGTTGGCCGCACCCTGCGGCGCCCAATCCTGCGGTTCCGGTCCGAGGAATGTGAGCCACATGTGAGTGATGACGCCCGGCCCTTTTTCGTCCATCAGAACGTGCGTTGCGCCCGGCTCCACGGTGAAGTTGTCGTAGTTGCTTTCCTCGCTCAAGTCACCGCGCGGTTCGGCCTTGGGATCGAGTTTTTTCTCGCCAGTGCCGCGCCGCACTTCGCCGACGCGCATCGTGGAGGAGTTACGCATGGAACGTCCGTCCTGCGGTTGGGCCAGATCGCTCAATCCGCTGCCGCGCACGAGCAGGGGTGCCAGCGCCAGCAGGGTGACAATTGTGAATGAATTGCGGGTCATACTGTTTTGGGGGACAGGGTTGATTTAGGTTGGCAATTGGAAATCCAGTCGAAGAAACCGAGCCGCTCCAGTGCGCCGAGTTTCTCGGCCGGCGCCGCTAGCATCTTGGCCGTGGTGAGGGAGGTGGAGCCGACGTGAATAACCACCCGTAGCAGACTCGCTTCCGTGACCTGCATCCAGCGTTCGACCAGTTGCCGCCGCGCTTCGCTTTCAAGCGAGTGCGCTTCACCCGTGGTTCCTGAAATGAAAACCGTTCGGAGGCCGGCACGCAGCGGATGTTCGGCTTGTTTCTCGACGATGGGGAGGTTGAGCGTCCCCTCCGGTGTGAACGGCGTGTGCGTGGCGGCGACGAGACCGTTGAGTTTGATTCGCTTCATAAGGATTGATCCCAAATGCGTGGCACGCCGCTGGTTTCCAACCGGCACACGCCAAGGCCGGACTGACCGGCAGCCGAATTGAACAGGTTCAAAGTCACCACCCAAACTATGCGCAAAACGAGACCGGCGTTCGAGGAAAAACCATTGGGATTATGATTGGGTCGTGGTGTCCTCGTTTATTGATTTCGGGTAGTGCCTTAATTTGAATTTAACAAATGAGAAAATCACTGCTTGTTGGCGGAAAGCAAAATAAATCCTGCGAAGGCAGCACCAAAAATCACCGCAGCCACGACGACCCAGATCATCGTTTTCATCTGTTTTTTGCGCTTCCAATCAGCATTACCCAGAGAGTTCTTTGGCATTTGCGGGGTAAAGGCTCTGCCTTCCCCTCCCTTTTGGCAATTCAATTATTGCTTCAATTATTGCTTCGTTGCTTCTTCAATCAGCCGTTCAATCGTCCACGCCTCGCTTGTCAGCTCAACGCCAACGGCGGGCGTGCAACCGAGCGTGCTGTGAACCTTGCAAAAATTATACGCTCAAACAAACAGGCTGATTGCGTAACGATGATTACAGAGCTTCGGTGAATACCCCAAACCCAAACGGGCAAAGCGTTTGTTGAAATGCCGCACGGTCAAGTTTCCGCGTTCAACATACGACGTGCTGATTCGGTCTTGGCGCGGCGCTCCGGCTTGGATTCTGATTTTGACGCCTGTGCATTGCGCTGGCGAATAACGGCGAGCGGCCTCCGCTTTGGCGTCAAACGGAACGGAACATAGCTTTTGCATGGTGGCGAAGTCCAGACGCCCTAGCAGGTGCTTGCGGACGCTTTGCTGATGTGGCCGGAATGAATCGGTGGTGATATTTTGGTCTTCGGTGAAGTTGTCGGGTTCGTTCTCAATGGCGGCAAGGATTTTCAGTGCGACGTGACCGGGCGAACCCACGCCTTGAGCACCGCATCGGGCAGCATGACAGCGGTTAGATAACCCCGTTTTGCGCATCGTCCGGCGGGTGAAAACAGTCCCAAGGTGCCTCAAGCCGAAAATCATTCTGACGGAGATGGCGCAAGCAGTCGTCGAACATCAACCGTGCCACCACGGCCCAGGCCTAGATTCAACCCGAATTCCGAAGTGGCGGCGGTCGTTTCGGAAGGTAGCACAGGCCACCGGCCTGTGCCGAGCGGCGACCC